>SWCE01001055.1_pt1 | contig 179715 bp, 169 predicted proteins | sample 4690061 | NCBI WGS metagenome assembly SWCE01 (sample SAMN10267279, study PRJNA491770) | bioreactor metagenome | isolation source: DHS bioreactor inoculated with subseafloor sediment | place: Japan: off Shimokita Peninsula | collected 2012-10 | reverse complement strand
GAAGATGCCTTCTAAAGGTATTATGAGGTATTAGCAACGGTTTCCCGTTGTTGTCCCTCTGTACAGGGCAGGTTGCCCACGCGTTACTCACCCGTCCGCCGCTAGCTTCCACTCAACACTCAAAATTCAGTTTTCTTCTAGGCTATGGGTTAGCCACTTTAAATACGCGTGAAGGACTTCATTCTTCCGTCCTTGACGCTGGCTATCCAAAAGCTTAAATACTGAATTCTCAGTGTTGAGTGTCAGCCCGCTCGACTTGCATGTGTTAGGCACGCCGCCAGCGTTCATCCTGAGCCAGGATCAAACTCTTAATCAAAAATTTCTGGGTTGTCATCATAAGATGACTTATCTATGCTGGCTTAATATCTATACTGTTCAGTTTTCAAAGACCTGTGTTTTCAAGGCCTAAGGCCTCTTCGCCGCCAAGTGGCGACTTATTTACTATATCACTTTCGAGATGTATTGTCAAGTGATTTTTATTTTTTGTTTACATTTTTTTGACGATGCTTTTAACCAAAGTTTAAAACGCTTTAGATAATATATCATCGATACCTTACTTTGTCAATCCAGCACAAAAGCTTTTTTATTGTAGAATAAGCTCAAATCATTTTCTTTTTTATTAACAAAACCGCTGTCACTGTTTTGATATTTTTGTATCTTGTCATCTCATCAGATTGTATACGAAAAATTACAATCATACGGTAACACAGAAAATGCCTCATTGCATACTACCCTTAAGAATATATTTTATCCCCAAACTACGATATTATACAAATTGTTAAAACTGGGCTAGATTATATAGTATGGCCCCAGGGGTATCCATCTATGGCTGATCGTACAAGAGCCCCTATTTGCCCAGCTGAAAACCGTAGGGGGGTTTTTTCTAGCAGGTCTAGGGGCTCTTTCTAAAATTAACATTAACTATCAATTAGTTTCTTTGATTAGCAGCAATAACACTCCCCAGGGCAATAGAATAGAGTTTGTTCTCTGATGAATCTGCCCTTGAGACCAAAACCACAGGGGCTTTTGCACCCATAATGATACCTGCAGATTTTGATTTAGCAATATAGGTTAAGGCCTTTCCTACGCCATTGCCAACCTCAATGGTAGGAACAAGGATAATATCTGCTTCTCCTGCTACGGGGCTCACAAAACCTTTAATCTCTGCAGCTTCTTTAGAGACAGCTAAATCAAAAGCAATTGGGCCTTCAACAATTACATCTGTTCCAAAGGCACCCTCCTCTGCCATAGACTTTAGGGCAGCTCCGTCCACTGTAGACTTCATTTTATCATTAACCTTTTCCTTTGCGGCAAGGCAGGCAACCTTTACTTCATTATTTCCTAAGGATCTGGACACCGCTACGGCATTTTTCAGAATTCCTTGTTTTTCTTCCAGGGTAGGCTCAATATTCATTCCCCCATCGGTTAACAGCATTAGTTTATGATAGTTTTCTGCTTCGTATACCATGACATGACTCAGAAGACTTTCTGTTCTTAAGCCAACTTCTTTATTAAGAACTGCCTTTAGTAGTATGGATGTATCTAATAAACCTTTCATTACGAAATCTGCCTTTCCCGATGAAACCAGTTTTACTGATTCTAGGGCAGCTTCAGCTAAGTCTGTTCGATTGATCAGGGTAAATTCCGCTACATTCAAATCAATAGATTTGGCAATATCACGAATTTTTTCCTCATCACCAACCAAAATTCCTTCTATTAGGTTCATCTCCTTGGCCTCTTTCACAGCAGTCAAAACATCAGCATCCTGGGCAGCCGCCACAACAAGTCTCATTTTTTTCTGACTCTGGGCTGTTTTCATTAGTTCGGCTAAATTCTTGATCATACCTATCACCCCATTAAATTGTTAGTTTTTTTTATGCCTTAAAAAAAATTTCAATCTACTGCTGTATCTAATTCTATATTCAGCTTTATTTTCCTTCTAAATCTCAAGATTTGCTGACGGAATTTAAGCGTTCCATACAGGCAAGGGTGATTTCGTCTGTTGGATTTAACGCTAAGGATCTCCTTAGGTACATCTCAGCCTCAGAAAAATCCCCAATTTCCATATAGATAACTGCTAAGTTACATAAGATTTCTCCATTTTCCCCTGCCAGCTCCAAGGCCTGGGAAGAATATTCAATCGCCTCTTGATAGTCTCCAAGGCTGCCATAGCATAGCCCAAGCTCCACCAACGTATCCACCTGGTCTGATTTAATCTCTAGTACTTTTTGAAAATAAGTAATGCTCTCTACAAAATTTCCTGTCTGACGAAGGGCCAATCCGATGAAGAAGAGTAGGTTCCACCATTCATTATACTTTTCTTCAAGGGGAAGCAGATGCTCTAATCCTTCCTCTGGTCTTAGGGCTAAGACTGCCTGATATCCCTTTTCATAGGCTACCAAATCTTCAAGCTCATGAAGAAGATGGGTTACCTGCAGCTTCATCAGCTCGTCTACCTCTTGCTCCATTAGCTTTTGTCCATACAATTGGGACTTAAGGAATTGTTTTTCTTCTTTATAAATATAGGCTAGATGATAGTAGGCTAAGGGATCTGGTTGGATATCCAAGAGCCTTTCGAGGATATTTTTGGCTTCTTGTCTAAAGACTTTAAACTCTTTTTGAGTTTTCTTTAGATTCTCAACGCAGTATTTTAATAGGGTCACAGCATAATGTAGCATTGCCTGGGGCTCATCTGGAGAAATGACCAGGGCCGACTTTAAAAAAATAATACTCTCCAATAGTCGCTGCTGGTCAGCTGCCTGTATTCCCTCCTTCAGGATAAAGGCTTGTATATTATTATCAGCGACCTTTAAAAACTGAATATACTCCTTCCGATATATGAAGTTAGAATCTATTCCAAGGGTGTAGAGCATCCCCCGCATAACTGCTCCCAGAGTAATAACTTCACTTTCCTTTTTTGTCTTAATATTATTAGCTAATTCTTCAGTTAATAGAGGAACATCTAGGCCCCCCGGGGGTAAATGATATCCCTTTAGCTTTAAATCGGCATCTTCTCTTAGATGGATAAAAGAAAGATCCTCGGTTCTATTTTTTATATAGGTATCTATCAGGAACATACGCTTCCTCCAATATTTTTATTCATTTAATAGCTTGTGGAAAATAATATCATCCACATATTCACCCCTGAAAGCATTGTAGTGATGCTGATGGACACAGCCCGAAATCGTGAATCCTGCTGATAAAAGGGTGTTAATAGACGACCTATTATCACTGTATACATAGGCTCTGGCCAAGGTAATACCGCACTTTTTTAGCTCCTGAAGACAATAACCAATGAAGTACTTACCAATCCCTTGTCCACGATAATCAGCATCTACCGCAATGGTTAAGAGTACACTATGGTTTTTTTCATTCGCTCCACGCCGTCCTCGGAAGACTGCACAGACATGGTTGCCTCCAAGGGCTACAAAGTAAAAGGTATTGGGGGTATTGATATCTTCAATCAAAGCTTTCTTACTATGTATTTCTGCAAAGGATACCTCTGAAGCTTCCCTATAGAGCTTTTGAAATAGGGAAAGTACCCTATCTACATGGCCTTCTTCCATTTGCCCATACTGAATCGGCATAATGTTTCCTCCTTCTGTTCCTCGATAAAGCTTAAAATCTTCTCATAAACAATCGCTTTCTACGATTACTGGTGCTTAACAGCTCAAAGAGGTATCCCCGATAAATCATCATAAAGGTAAACCAGAGCTGCCCCAAAAGATATAAAAGTAACCCCACTGGAGATAACAACATTCTGGTAGGTAGTACATAGTAATTAAAAATTCCGCTTAACTGCTGTCCAGTGATTAGATACAATACACCCATTAAAATTACATTGGGCAAAAACCACTCTAACCAGTTTTCTTTTACATACTGAAAGGCATAAGTAATTGTATCCCAGGGGTGATAATATTTTTGATACACAACCTCTGGCAGAGGGTTTAAAAATATTAATATTAGAAAGGTAAAGGACATCTGGGCAGCTAGAGGATTTATTATTCGACTTAAAATAGGCATAATCAATAGTCCAAATCCCATATTGGCTACATATGTGAAAAATAAAATCCCCCAAACCTTCCGTAAATAGACGGTAAAGCCATCTTTAAAATCCTGTATGGTAATTCGGTCACTTTTAATAATACAGTTTAATAGATGTAAATAGTTCGATATTAATCCACTGGTGGCAATAATCATAACAATACCAGCCAGCAGACCAAATAGGGGAATTATGCTGTATAACAGCAGGGTGGCAGTCATATAAAAGACCCCTGTAAAGATAATCATCCAGTTCTTTCTCAGACTATTTAAAGTACTCTTAAGCACGCCTTGGTTGGTATATAATAAATCCTTTAATATTTCCATTTGCTTCACCTCTTCCTTTCAGCTTTTTAAAAGCGTATGCGATAATACTTCGATTGATCTATGGCCTTACTTTCCAGATCATAATGGAACAAAATTACGATTTGCTGGGGATACTGATTTAATAAAGTCTGGGGGTTTTCCTCAAGGGCCAGCACATCGTAAGAAAACTGTTCAAAATGAACCTTCTTAATAATTTGTTTTGCAGGAATGCCCTTATATTGAGGTAAAAACTGGAGTATATTTTCTTCCTTTTGAAGAAATTCATGGCATTTATTCTTAAAATCTACCATAGTCTCCCGATGAAAGAAGGAAGGAAGGGAAGGACTTCTGGTATTCTTCAAGAAATCTAGCTTTAATACCTCCTTAAAGACCGCTATTCCCTTCAAGTTCCTTTCAATTGAGAAGTTCATTAGTGTCTCATAGAGCATATTTTTATTATGGGCCCTATGGTGGTAGCCCTTTTGCTCCCAATAATGCCATAGGTCTTCAAAGAATCGAAAGGGGCTGACATAGAACTGATTGAGGAGCACCTCTATTGATGTTCTAAACATCCCTGAATTCCAGTAGATTTCTACCATTTCTTCAATTCCCTTTAACCGTAAAACCTCTCCGTAGGATAAAACCGCTGTTTCTAATATTTCGTAGGGTGCCCGATCTTCATAGACAAAACCGTACTCCGCTGTCTTTTCCCTCAATCCTGATCCCTTTAGCAGTTTCAAAAAGCCCACCTGCAGTTTCTCTGGTCTCAGGGCAAAGACCTCATCAAAGGATCCTCGAAAGGAATAATAGTCCTCTTTTGGCAGACCAACAATTAAATCTAAATGCTGATGGATATTTTTATAAGAAGAAATAGTACGGACCTTTTCCTTGAGCTTTTCAAAGTTGACCCTTCGATCTATGGCCTTCAGGGTCTCTTCATTGGTAGATTGTACGCCAATTTCAAATTGAAATAAACCCACAGGGGCCCTTTGTATTACTGTCATAATTTCATCATCTAAAATATCCGCTGTCACTTCAAAATGAAAATTAGTGGTTCCCTGATGGTGCTCCATAATAAAGCGAATAATCTCAAGGGCAAAGTCTTTACGAGCATTAAAGGTTCGATCCACAAACTTAATCTGCCTTACCCCCGCCTCCATCAAATATTTTAGCTCCCCCTTGACTCGATCCAGGGGTAAGTAGCGAACCCCTTGATTGGCTGATGATAAGCAGTATTGACAGTTATAGGGACACCCCCTTGAGCTCTCGTAATAGACGATTTTATCAGAATCAAGAACCTCTCCCTCATAGGGAAAGGGAACCTGATCTAATGGTACCGTCAGCGGTGGGGTTTCAGGGACAAACACCTTTCCTCTGGCTCGATAAGCGATCCCCGGAAGTTCTGAATAGTCTCCAAAGGCCGACAGCTTCTTAACCAATGCATATAGGGTATTCTCCCCTTCTCCCTGAATGACAGCATCAATGTAGTCATGATGCTCCATCAGCTCCTTTGTTCCATAGGAAACTTCTGGTCCCCCCAGCACAATCATTGTGCCTGGCATAATTTTTTTGATGGTGCTTATTATTCCTAAAACCATCTCTATATTCCATATGTAACAGGAAAAGCATAATAGGTCTGGCTGGGTTTTATAAAGTTCTGATACGATATAATCCTGATGATGATTTATGGTATATTCTTGAATTTCTACCTGTTCTCCCAAGGGAGCTAAGGTCTGCTTTAGGTATCGAATGGCTAAATTAGTATGGATGTATTTGGCATTTAGTGTTGAAAGTACTATTTTCATTCTGTGTCCTCACTTTAAATAATCTGAAGGTTTATCTTTTAAATAAGCCTGATGGCAATATGGCTTAATTCATTCTTGTAAAAACAAATTGGTTATTATAGGGTATCGCCCAATATTTATTATTTAATACAAAGCCTTTTGAATTATAGTCAATAGAGCTGGAGCAGTCTTATTATCCCTTTAAATACATATCTATTATAGCATAGTTATGGCAAATGAAAAAAATAAAATAATGTGATCTTAATTAGCTTTTAAAACCGCTACGCTATGGCACACGTAGCTATCTATCATATTGATCTATATTCCCTTAGAAAGGAGCTTTTTATGAAAAATACTTTCGTTTTCCTATTTGGTTTACTCCTATTGCTGCTTGTTACAACTCCCTTTAGCTTGTACACTCCCCTCCCCAGCTTTTTACCCCAGGAAGGATTCCTTTATGATGAAGCCTACTTTATAACTAAATTTGGTAATCATAATCTGCAATTGTTTGAGAAAAATAATTTTGTTATTACGGAAGAGGAGCTTAATGGTTTTATTGCCTATGGTTTGGAGAAAAAGAACTGGTTTTCATTAAATCACAGCTCCTTTCAGCCAAGTCATTGGAAAATAGGGCTCATAGAGAATCAGATTCTATTTAAAATACATGGAAAGCTTCACCGGGTTCCGGTAAAAATAGAGCTTTTACTGACACCACGATATGAGGATCAGAATATTTATTTCACCATAGATGAGGCAAAGCTTTCTAAAATTACAATCCCCAAAAGTCTTCTTCTGCATTTTCTTCGGGGGATTTTACCCATGGAAGTGGAAGGTGCCGGACAGTTGGTTCTTCCCCTCAAGCTCCCCCAGGTCCTTACCATTGATCAGATCAGCTTTGAGACTGGTCAGGTAGTATTGTGGTATCATCTCAATCGAGATGAGGTTTTACATCAGCTCTTACAGGAAATTAGTGATACTTTTTCAGCTAGTTGACATAATTTTTCGATATAACTTGGTAAATATTTCAACACAGCTTCTCTATTTGTGTCTATTACAGTAATTCAGTTATTTAATGGAACTTGGTCTTAAAGATCAGGTTAATTAAGAATTATTTTTATGTAAATTTTATTGTCATGTAAAGCTTTTTAAAATATAATAGGTAATGTGGTAAAAGAAAACAGAAAGGTTGTTGCCCTTTGCTTCCTCAAACTCATAAAATTATATCGGAGCACTTATATGAAAATGTTAAGACCTATTTAGGCGTGGAATTAAATAAAAATAGTCTAATTATTGGCAGTATTAAACCAGATTTTGTTCCCCATCTTCTAAAGCTGGATCATTTCAAGCCCCAGAGCTTTAATATGATTATGGACGAAATCCACAAGCTTTCTCAGCTTCAATTAGAAGGAAATGATGCCTTTATGAAGGATTTCTCAACTCAGATTGGGGTCGTAACCCATTTTATCGCAGACTTCTTTTGTCTGCCCCATAACGATCGAGTAACCTACCGTAAGGCAACTATTATCAACCACATTGCCTATGAAAATAGGCTTCATAAGCTATTTAAGGAATCTAGTGCCTCTGTTTTAGTATCGAATTCTCTCTTTAATACCGATAATGATACAGCACTGCCTGTTAAAAACATGATGGATTTCCTTCATTATGAGTACCAACTTAAGGAGGAAGCCTTATACAATGATTTAATCAGCTCTCTTAGGGCGACCTCAGCGGTGGGCCTCTATATTGTATATCACGCCCTTAATTACTTTGCCATGACAAAAGCGGCCTAATGATAGCTACATCATTGAAAGTCCCTTTTCCTGTAATTAAAAACCTGTGGAATTGCTTGGTCAGGTTTATTTACAGTTTAGGGACTTTTTTAATTTTTTCTAGAGCCCTATGACTATCTCACCATTTTATTCTGTGGCTATTATCCTATTGTGAAATAAGTTGTAGAAATTTGAAGGGTTTTTTATATTATTGTAGAATTAATTAATTTAGCATAGAGAATGGGTGAAGAAAGAAAGGAGAAGTACAATGGAGGAATTTTCAACAATTACAGTGGAAGAAATATCAAAACGAGATATGCTTCTAATTATAAAAGCATTAGAGTATACTGGGGAAGATACAAAGATTCCTTCCTTTATTGAATTAAAGAATGCCATGGTAAAACAACTTAGCCTTTTAGCAAATGCCACCGAAGAAGATTTTATGGAATTCCTTCAAAAATAAGTTGAATTGGCAATAAAATAAATATACCACCAGTAAAGACTGGTGGTATTTCCATACCTTTTTGAGGTCTACTTCCTTTTATACAGGGTATAGACAATCCCTTTGGTTGCCAGCTCTAGCTGGAGCCATCCCTGGGTTTCCTCCCTTTTCGTCACCTTGGTGACATTGAGAATCGGATGCCTGAAAACTGTCCCCTCTTTTAATTGAAAAATCTCAATTTCCTTCTCCTGGTCTACAAAGGTGCTTCGATTAATTTCATAATTTCTCAACTTTATCAGATAATCTCCCATGGTATTGATAAACTCCCAATTCTTTAACTGAGCCAGGGGGGGAGCTTCTAGGGGATTGGAAAGTCCCCACAGGCCATGGGCTATGGCTAAAGCTTCCTTTGGATACTTACTATCTTCATTAAAGAAAAGACCTGTCATCAACTGCTGGTATTTTAAAAGGGCCCCTAGGAAAATGTCCCGGCTGTTATCAAATTTATCCAGCTCTACTTCCTTTGTATTCTGCAATCGGTCTAGGGCCATTAAATAATTGATTTTCTCCCGCTCAAATTGAATTATATACTTTGGAGGAAGGGATTGATTGACCAGTACCTCAAAATCCTTTCCTTGTAATTCAATAAGATAGGCTTTCAGCTCCTTCACCAGTGCCTCTAATAGAAGCTTCTGATCTAAAAGAAGATACAGGGTACGCATCAATAATAGCCCTGTTATAATTACTTGGGGATGTCTGTTTGTATAGATGATTTGCTTGAAGGCCTCTTCCTTGGCTGCCTCGAGGTTTTTGTTGGCAAGAAAAAGTACGATAATTCGGGAGAATCCATAGCCCCCTTTATCTTCCCAATACTGGGGAAGCTGATAGTAGGCCTTTCCCCCTTCTATTTTTTTTAACAGGTTTTCAGCCCTGCCGTGTCGATAATAGCGCCAAAGCCGAAGTTCCTCCCGTAATCGCTTATAGTCTACTGATACCCTTGCTCTTTTCGGCTGATCCAGCAGACATTTTATCATGATTAATGAGAGCTCTGTCAGATCGCTCCATTGACCTGACTCCATAGACAAAGTCAAGTCCTTTTCCCGTTCAAATTGAAAAGGTGATAAAAGCTTATCACTATCTGTTCGGTTTTCCTTAACGAAGCCCAAGGCATCACCAAAAACCGTATAGGTAAAGCAGTTCTTTAGCTGCATTTCCTTTGACAAATTAAAATCCCTCCTTAAGAGCAATATCTGCCCACTCTTATGGTAAACAATTTCAAAGGAATTAACAAGGAGTCCTTACAAAAATATAGGGATTAAATCGTAAAAAGAAAATACAGCTATGGATACTGTATTTTCTTTTTTTATAGCTTACATTTTCTCCGGTGCCTTAATTCCCAATAAATACAGCCCATTTTTTAAAACCTGTCTTACAGCAAATACCACGGCTAAACGGGCTTTCTTCACCTTTTCATCCTCTACCAGAATTGGATGATCATGGTAGAAGCGATTGAAGGCCTGGGCAATGTCAATAATGTGTCTGGTAATAATGGAGGGTTCGTTTTTCCGCTGGGCATCTAAAATCACCTCTGGAAACCGTTGAATTTCCTTTAATACTGTCATGGAAACATCATCGGCCAGTACCGAGGGATCAAATTCCATAGTCACCTCTACATCAGACCTTCTTAAGACGCTACTGGCTCTAGCATGGGTATATTGAACATAGGGTCCTGTTTCTCCTTCAAAGCTAAAGGCAGTTTCCCAAGAGAAGGAAATATCCTTAATCCGATTATTACTCAAATCATTAAAAATAACTGCTCCAATTCCAATTTCCATTGCGACCTCTTCTTTGTTTTCCAGGGAAGGGTTTTTCTCTTCTATGATTTCCTTCACCCGCTCGACTGCTCCTGAAAGCACCTCTTCTAATAAGACTACGCTTCCCTTTCGAGTCTGTATTCTTCTACCCTCGTGACTTACCCGGCCAAAGGGAATATGAACGATATCCTTGGACCAGGGATAGCCCATTAATTCTATTACCTTAAACCATTGGGCAAAGTGAAGGTTTTGTGAATAATCGGTGACATACAAACATTTATGGAAATGATAGGTGTTTTTTCGATAGACAGCCGCGGTAACATCTCTGGTGGCATATAGGGTGCTGCCATCTTTTTTTTGCATTAGACAAGGAGGCATGTCATATTCGCTTAGATCCACTAACGTTGCTCCTTGACTCTCCTTCAACAGATTTTTTTCATGGAGTTCCTTTAAAATTGCATCCATTTTATCATTATAGAAGCTTTCTCCTGTGTAATGGTCGAATTCTACATCCAGCAAGCCATAAATCTTTTTCAGCTCCTTAATGGTTTCAGAGCTGAACCATTGCCATAGGGAAAGAGCCTCTTCATCTCCCTTTTCCATTCGGGTAAACCAGCTTCGGGCTTCGTCCTCAAGGGCTGGATTTTTTTCGGCTTCGTCATGGAACTTTACATAGAGGGCCAATAGGGTATTAATTGGCTCCTTCTCTAGGGCTTCCTTGTCTCCCCAATTGCGATAGGCCACAATTACCTTTCCAAACTGAGTTCCCCAATCCCCTAGGTGGTTAATTCCAACACATTTATATCCTAAAAATTCGTAAATTCTATAGAGGGAATTTCCGATGACCGTTGATCTTAAATGGCCGACATGGAAGGGCTTTGCCACGTTGGGAGCAGAATAATCGATACAGATTACCTTCCCTTCTCCCCCTTTATCGCCTCCGTATTGATCTTTTTCTTCATAGACAGCCTTAAGGATTTCCATTGCAAAGTAGTTTCTATTCACAAAGAAGTTCAGGTACCCCCCAACGACCTCCACCTTTGAAAAGGCTTCTGATAATTGGATTTTTTCAGCCAGCTCCTGGGCAATTACATTAGGCGCCTTTCTAAAGCTTTTAGCCAATCTAAAGCAAGGAAAGGCGAAGTCTCCCATTTCTGAATTCTTAGGTATTTCAACGGCTGTTAGTATTTCCTCCTGGTTTAAATCAATGTGAGGGTGCAGCTCTTCACTAAGCTTTCTCTTAAAATCAATCATTTCTTTGCCTCCTTATGTATCCATCTTTATAAACAAAAAAATAAACTCCCGCCTCTAGGAAGAGACGGGAGCTGTATCCCGTGTTACCACTCTTATTGGCTCCCACCAGGGTGAGAAGCCCACTCTTATCCCGATAACGGAGGAAACCGTAAACCCTACTGATTTCAGGTCCATGCTCCGGGGTGCGCTTCAGCCTAGCTCTGTACCAGGCTTCCACCGGCCCTGGCTCGCTATTATCAAAAACTATGACTTACTTTCCCCATCATCACGATAATAATTTGCTTTTCTCATAAATATATCATATATTCTATGGTAAATCAACGAAAATATACAATGGACTTATCCTATTTGTCTGCATAAAAATCTGGTATAAACTCAAAGTCCTTACTAATGTCCGCTCCCCTCAAATTATCGATAGAGCTTCCCTCAACTAAGATTTGAACCTTGTCGTTGTTGGGCAGGGTAATAAGGGAGTTGACAATAGTTGCCACAGTGAGCATGACGGTTTCTTCATTGCCCTCCATATTACCGATAAATTCCTCAGAAAGATCCACTATAACAGTTTTGTCCTCCTTCTTCACAGACAGAATCTCGGTGCCCTTGGGAATAGGATTAATTAAATCCTCTACTCCCTTCTGCTTAATCAGCTCCTCTACAACGAATTCCTCCAACAGCTTGTCCTTAAGTCGGGGATCATCTGCCATAATACTATAGGTATCTTCAAATATGTAGGGAAGCTCCTTATGCTTTAAATACAATACATAAAAAAGCTCCTCAACCTCTTCAGCAGGTTCTTCTATGGGATTGGTTACTTCTAACCCCGGTTCCTCATTGGGTTCCTCCCCCTTGTCCTTCTTACATGCTACTAATGCAAAGCTCATTGCCGCAACAAGTAAAATAATCATTATTTTTTTACTCATTTTCTGGCCCCCTTTCAGCATTTTAAGCTTGTACTATCAGCACCGTACCTCACCTAGTACCCTGATGAGGCACTATATTACATATATACCTTTTTATTCACAGTTTAATTATTTTTCTCCAGAAAGTTTTCTTCTGTGTAGACCTTTATCCCATGCTCCTTTAATAAGGCCGCAGTTACACCATCCCCTGGGATCACCTTCCCAGAAAAGCTGCCGTCATAGATTTTATCGACTCCACAGGAAGGGCTTCTGGCCTTTAAAACAGCCTGGGATACTCCCAATAGCTGGGCCATCCTTAAGGTTTCATGGGCTCCTTTAATGAATTCATCGGTTACATCGCTGCCATCCTTTGCAATGATCCGAGCCTTTCCCTTTAAAACCCCAAGGCCATCGCCCCTCTGGATTTCTGCTGGAGCCCTTGGGGTTGTCAGTCCCCCCAGCTGCTCCGGACAAAAGGGAATGATGCTTTGGCCCTTAAAGTGAACCTTAACCCTTTCAGAGAGATTATTACCTCCATTATATTTACAATTAATCCCTAGCAGACATCCACTTACTAAAATCATAGACCTGTTTCCTTCCTTATTTTAATTCCACAATGGTTACCCCGGCACCGCCTTCTCCATATTGACCCGGCCTGTGGCTTTTGATGTGCTTATTTTTTGCAAGTATTTGCTTGATTCCAGACTTCAATACCCCAGTACCGATTCCATGTATAATGGTGACGGGGGATACCCCTGCAATAGCACAATCGTCAATAAATTTATCTACTTCTAAAATGGCTTCCTCCAGGTTTAGTCCCCGCAGATCCAGCTCTCTTTTGATGTTTTGGGCCTTACGCTTAATGATTTTTCCTACTCCTGTTTGCTTGGCTGTACTTTGTTCCTTCACCCGTTCCAAGTTAATCACGGGAATGTTAATTTTCATAATTCCCACCTGTACTAGAACCTCTCCCTTTTCATCCTGGGGCGATACCACATGACCAATTTGATTTAGGGATAATACCTTTACCGTTTCCCCAGCTTTAAGGTTTTGGGGTGGTTTTTTAGCGGTTTGTTTTGTAAAGATTTCTTCGACAGTGGTTCCCATTGCATCTATTTTGTCAGTTAACCTTCTCTTTGAAGCCTCAATCTGCCGGTTCATTTCCTTTTCTTCCATCTCTAGCTTCATATCCCGCAAGCCTCGAATAATTTCTTCAGCCTCAACCTTGGCCTCCTTTAAAAGCCTTGCTGCCTCTTTTTTAGAATCCCTGATAATTTTTTCCCTTTGTTCCTCCAATTGATTTTTCTTAAGCTGGTAGTTCTGTAATAGCCCTTCAGCCTCGACTCTCAGTCTCTTGGTTTCATCCCGGTCTTCTTCAGCAGCTTTACGATTCACTTCAATATTTTGAAGCAAATCTTCAAAATGGATATTTTCAGTGGACAGAAATTCCTTAGCCGATTTAATAATGTTTTCTGTGAGCCCCAGCTTACGGGATATTTCAAAGGCATTGGACTTACCCGGTACCCCAATTAGCAGACGATAGGTAGGGCGAAGGGTAGCTACATCAAATTCCACGGAGGCATTTTCAATATCCTCGTGACTCAAAGCAAATTGCTTCAGCTCACTGTAATGGGTTGTGGCTAATACAGTGGCACCCAGACCTTGTAAATAATTGATTATTGCCATGGCCAAGGCTGCCCCCTCTGTGGGGTCTGTCCCTGCCCCTAGCTCATCAAAAAGGACTAAGGAATTAGGTGTTGCCTCCTGAAGGATTTTAACGATATTTGTCATATGGGAGGAAAAGGTACTTAGACTCTGCTCAATGCTTTGCTCATCCCCTATATCTCCAAAAATATGATCGAAAACAGCCAGCTTTGTACCAAAGTCAGCAGGAACATGAAGACCGCTTTGGGCCATTAGAGAAAAGAGTCCCACGGTTTTAAGGGTTACTGTTTTTCCCCCGGTATTAGGTCCTGTGATCATTAAAGTACGGAATTTTTCCCCTAACCATATGGTTATCGGCACCACTTCCTGGGATTTTAAAAGGGGGTGTCTTCCATTTTTAATATGAATTTTTCCTTCATTATTTAAGCTAGGCTCCACAGCTCTCATGGCTAATGAAAGCTTTCCCTTGGCAAAAATGAAATCCAATTGCTTCAGGATTCTCTGATTTCCCCTTATCTCGTTAGCTCTTTGGGCAATCATGGCAGCAATCTCCATCAAAATCCTCTCTATTTCAGTCCTTTCCTTGAGCTTAAGCTCCTTAAGCTGATTATTAAGCTCTACCACAGCCATGGGTTCAATAAAGAGGGTAGCCCCACTAGAGGATTGATCATGGATTAGGCCCGGTATATTCCCTCGATGCTCCTGCTTCACGGGAACCACATACCGATCTTGACGCATAGTAATAATTGGGTCCTGTAAATATTTTTGATTATTGGTTGAGGAAATAATACTGTTTAGCTTGCTGCGAATGCCTTCGTTCTTAAGCTGAATCTGTCTCCTGATGTGTCTCAGCTCAGGGCTGGCATTATCAGCAATTTCTGTTTCACTTAAAATGCAATTTGATATTTTTTCTTCGATTTCCTTTAAGGAAGATAAGCCCTCGGCCAACCCTTGAATTATTGGATATTTAATTTCTTCAAACTTTAAAATCGTTTTTAAACGTCTGGCCGCCCTTAGGGTTTCCTTTAAGGTTAACAACTGACCAGGATCCAAATAGGAACCGATCTCAGTCCTTCGAGCAAAGGCTAACACATCATGGATTCCATCCAGGGGAACATTTCCTTTCTGGATTAAGATTGCCTGGGCTTCACTGGTTTCCTTCTGTAGCGGAATGATGTCTTCTAAGGGGCTAATCGGCTGTAGTTCTTCAGCCAAGGCCTTTCCTAAGTTAGAGGTACAGCGTTCCATTAGATCCTGAATTATTTTTTTATATTCTAACACCCGTAAACTTCTTTCGTTCATTTTTCTCACCTCTTGAATGCGCAAAATTCTAGTATTCGTTATTTGTAAAATTGAATCAACCCTGAGGATGCTTATTTACGTTGGCCAGGGGGCCAAAACCTAGCTGTTAAGGTACAGGCCACTGTATGCCCTAGACGTAAAAAGGAAGATTTTGTTACCTAATCAATTGTACCATGGCAGCCTCTATTCGTCCAATATTCTATATGATTATTTGCTATTAATATCCAGTAACAGCTTTTTCATTTCCTCTATTTTTTCTTCCATGCTCCGAAGCCTTCTGGGAAACTTAAAGGCAATAACGTAAATTGCATAAATAACAAGAACCAAAAGTATGGTATTGATCATTTGAATAAGCGCAGACATCATATCCCCCCTTGTTGTGTTGTAACAGATAATAGCTTATATCAGTCTTAAATTCCCTAACAGTCTACTGGGAATTAAGCTAAAACAATTAAGTCTCTTTAATCATGCTATGTTTATACATAATTATTTTATCCTACCCTTCCGCTTTAATCAATGAAATAGTAAATTTTTACATAGCAATACCCCCTGGATTGTCGATTGGAAATAGAGATCCAGGGGGCTATAGAAAATGGTTTCTGTTTTATCCTCTTCTTTGCATTCTTTCTCTTGTGACCTTGTCTAAGATTTTTTTACGGATCCGAATGCTCTTTGGTGTTATTTCTACTAATTCGTCATCCCCAATGAATTCTAAGGATTGCTCCAGAGAGAAAACGGTTGGCGGTGTCAATCTCAGAGCATCGTCAGCTCCCGAGGAACGGATGTTGGTCAATTGCTTTTTCTTACAAATGTTTACTGCAATATCCTCTAACCGTGCACTTTCTCCTACGACCATTCCTTCATAGACCTCTACCCCTGGTTCAACAAAAATTGTTCCCCTTTCCTGGGCATGATAAATACCATAGGCAACAGCCGTTCCAGTTTCAAAGGCCACCAAAGAACCCCGGGACCTTACTCGAATATCACCACGGTAGGCATCATAGCCATCGAAAAGATGATGAAAGGTACCATAGCCCTTTGTGTCTGTTAAGAATTCTGATCGATATCCAATTAATCCTCGGGCAGGGATTCTGAATTCCAATTTAATTGTTCCATTTCCCGTAGGAACCATATCCAACATTTCGCCCTTACGTTGTCCAAGCTTTTCTATCACTGAGCTTACGGAATCCTCGGGGGTCTCCACAAAGAGATGCTCTATTGGTTCAAAGCTGCCTTCCTCTGTCTTTTTAATAATTACCTCTGGCCTGGAAACAGCAAATTCATAGCCTTCCCTTCTCATGGTTTCAATCAGTATAGATAAATGTAATTCTCCTCTTCCAAGGATTTTAAAACAATCGGCTGAAATTTCCTCCATTTTCATGGCCACATTTGACAGCATTTCTCGCTCAAGCCTGTCCTTTAAATGACGGCTTGTCACAAAGCTCCCCTCTTTTCCTGCAAAGGGACTATCATTGACCAAAAAGTTCATGGAGATGGTGGGATCGTCAATCTTAGTGAAGGGAATTGGTTCAACCCTATCAATATCACAAAGGGTGTCTCCAATATTAATATCTGCTATTCCAGAAATCGCAACAATTTCACCAACGGAGGCCTCTTCTATTTCAACTCGATTTAACCCTTGAAAATGGTACAGGTTACTGACCTTAACATTGACCTGCTGCCCATTGGATTTGGCAAGCACTGCACTTAAACCTTTTTTTAGGCTTCCACGGGTAACTTTACCAATACCAATTCTTCCGATGTATTTGTCATAGTCTATGTTTGAAATTAAAAGCTGAAGGCCTTCTTCGGGCTCTCCCTCTGGGCAAGGAATATTTTCAAGAATAGATTCAAATAGGGGCTTTAGATCTACCCTTTCTGCTTCAAGGGAGAGCGCAGCCACACCATTTTTGGCTGAGGCATATACAACGGGGAATTCTAACTGGTCATCATCTGCATCTAAGGCAATAAACAGGTCTAACACTTCATCTAGTACTTCTATAATTCTTTCATCGGGACGATCTATTTTGTTAACCACCACAATGGGCTTTAAGCCTTCCTTTAGGGCTTTTTGCAGAACAAATCTGGTTTGGGGCATAGGTCCTTCCTTGGCATCCACCAATAGAAGTACACCGTCGACCATTCCCATAATTCGCTCTACCTCTCCTCCAAAATCCGCATGGCCAGGGGTATCGACGATGTTAATTTTAACACCATTATAGCTGACGGAGGTATTTTTTGACAGGATAGTAATCCCCCGTTCCCGCTCTAGGGAGTTGGAATCCATCACCCGTTCCTCTACCACCTCATTGGATCGAAAGGTACCGCTCTGCTTAAGCATCTGATCCACCAATGTAGTCTTTCCATGGTCTACGTGAGCGATAATTGCTACATTCCTTATATCACTTCTCTGCATCTTCATTCCTCTTCTTCCTTATATTGAATTTAAAAAACATTGCATTAATCATTGATTTTATTGTATTACGGGTTTTTGCCATACGAAAAATTTTAACATACTTTCCTAATCCCTGCAATCAAAATATTATTAACCTATTGCTATTATGGCATAAAAGTTATCCTTTCATAATTTAAATTCCTTCCAATTAAAAATATAGCGCCAATCAAATGATGATTGACGCTTCACATTTTTTAATTGGTTAATTAAGCTTAGGGATGGTCTTCCCTTTGCTGAAATGCCCTTACCAAGCTTTCCTTCTGGCTTCTGGAGAGCTTCCTCAGAGCTGCTTCTCTTTTTTGGGCATGGCTTCGATCGGGCTGTTTCTCCCAATAGATCATTTTAACAGGGAGTCGGGCCCGGGTATATTTAGCTCCAGTTCCGTTATTATGGCGTTTTAATCGGGCTTTAAGATCAACTGTCCAGCCGGTATAATAGGTTCCATCCTCGCATTCAAGCATATAGGTGTAGGGCATTATTTTCACTCCTGTTCCATCCGAATTAATCTGTATTTTTAAAGTTGAATGGGGTCCACGTCAAATACACCCTTTAGCTTATCTGCAAACCATTGATGACAGGTAAAAATAAAAATCTGTCTTTTTTTACTGACTTCCTTTAATAATTCCAAGTAATGGTCTAGCCTTTCTTCATCAAAGTTGATCAAAAGCTCATCAAAGCAAATAGGAAGGGCTTCCCCCCTCTGGTCTAAGTGATCGATCAAAGAAAGTCTTAGGGATAAAAATAGCTGATTTAGGGTTCCTTTACTGAAGCTTTCGCTAATTCTTCTCGGAGCTGGACTTCCTTTCTCCCGTAAACGAATATGGGTTTCTTCCCCTTCCTCCTCTAGGTAAATATGGGTATAGCGGCCTCCTGTAATTTTATTAAAATAGACACTGGCATTTTTTAAAACATCCGGTTGGTTTTCCTCCCGAAAGCTCTCATCGGCTCGTTTAATTATTTCTTCCAGTAAAATCAGTTGATCCCGCCTTATAAGTACTTCTTCCCTTTCTATTTCCAGGTTCATTAAGCTGCTTTCAATTTCATCCAGGGGAGTCTTCTCCAATAAAGATTGATTTTTGAGCGTCAGCTCCTTTTCTTGCTCCTTAACGTATTGCAAGCTTTCTTCAAGGGCTTCCAGCTCCATTTCCAAAGCTGACTGGGCTTCCTCAGAAAGAACCGCAGGATTTTCCTGTTGTAATTCCCTTAGCTCTTCCATTCGTATTCTAAGGTCTTCAAAGGTTTGAAGCTTTTCTTCTACCATGTTAATTTTCATGAGCAGCCTTTGATTGTGTATCAACCGTGCCTTCCCGGTCTCAAGATCCCCCTCTCCCAGGGTCCTAAGCCCTTGGCTTAGCTCCTTAAAGGTTAACAGGAGATTTTCCTTTTCTTCCCGTAGCATATTTTGCTCTGCTTCGTTCTCTTTCTTCATTTCCCCTAGGCTATGGTTGCTATGCTGAATTCGCACTAGTTCCTGACATTGCTGCCGAAGGGATTCAATTTTTTCCTGCACCTGACCAAGGGGAGATTCTTGGAATGTTTGAAGGAATCCTTGCATTTCATTTAGTTCACTCTGATAAAGTTCCTTTTTCTCCTGGTATTGACGTTTCTTTTCATCCCATTCAAATAGATAATCCCTTAGCCGAACTAAATGGGTTAAGAGCATTTCCTCCATATTTTCCAGAAGCACCTCTGAAACTGGGATTCCATCAAAGACCTTGTAGATTTCTTTTCTTTGATCCTCTAGTTTTTGAGTTAAGGCTCGTTGCTCCTCAGCCAGGCCATTGGCTCCCCTTAAGCCTCGGGAGCCCCCTTCTCTTCTCTTATTGATTTTATTAATGAAAAAATCCACGACCCCATATAACATACTAATAACTGACCCGAATAACAGGGGAGTGCTTCTGTAGTAGGTCCCAAGTCCCAGGAAGCTAAATCCCATAAGTAATAGGGCTATATAGGTCCTTGAAGGCTTGTGATTTATTTGGAGCTGTCTTTGATGAAGCAACAGCCTTTCGATTTCCTGAAGCTGCCCCTTTGTCTTCTGATAGTTCGCTCCATAAATTCTTATGGCCGATATATTCAGCTTCTGGACCTTACTCAATACCTGGGGCGACAATTCTTCTGAAAACAGGTTCCTGGCTTCATTCCTTTGTCGATCCTCTAATCGAATCAGCTCCTGCTCCAGTTGATGAAGCTCCCGGGTTAATCCTCCAAGGCGGATTGCCTTTTGATAATGGGCCTCGATGGTGGTTTGGTTATTTAAGATATGCTCCTCTTGAGGGGAAAAGATGTATTGCTTTTCTACTAGCATATCCATGGCCTGCACCTTCCGCCTTAGGGCCTCTTCAAGGGTCTGTATTCGCTGTTCCTGCTCAGCTAACCGCTGTACCCCATCGGCTGGAAGCTTTTCAAAGACAGCAGGGTTCTCTAGGGAAGCCTGAAGGACCTCCTGTTCCTTTATCAGACGGTATAGGGGCATGGCCCTTCCTGCCTTCTTCATCAATATTTTCAGTCTGACTTTTTTCTTGGTCATGGCATCGGCTTCTTCTTTGATCCGCCAAAGGTTTTTTTGTCCGTTCCTCAGTAGCTCTTGTCTTTCTTTGGCCTCAACCCGCTCCTTTTTTAAAGCCTTAATTGCCTCCTCCAATTCCTTTACCCGATATTTACCCCTGCCGCTGGTTCGATAAAGCTGGCTAGCCTCTTCATTGATAGCCCTCAATACAGATTTGGTATCCTTAATTAGTGTATTCCCGTAATTGGCCAGAAGTTTATCCTGCACCTGATCCCAGGCCTTTCCCTCAAGTTCTGTCAAATCCTCTATTCTGAGGGAATAGATACGATTATATATTTCTGAAGAGATGTGATTAGCAAAGGGAGCGGGCTGATTTTTTAATTCAACGACCCTGTCCTCTACCACCATTTCTCCCTTTGGACTGCTTAACAGACGTCGATAGAGCTGAATTTCCTCCCCTTGGGCTTCGATAATCGCTGAGAATTCAATCCGCTCATTTTCCCATGAACTATAGGGATGCTGCTCCAGCTTTGCAGGAGAAAAACCATAAAGTAAGGTTTTAATGAGATGAAAGAGGGTCGTTTTCCCTGCCTCATTGTTACCGCAAAAGATGACTAGTTTTTGATTGAGATTTGTAAATTCCTTGGATTGCTGAAATTTTCCAAAGTCGATGATATTTAATGACTTAATCCTCATATGCTTCACCTACCATACGCTCTATAGCTTCTTCCTTAAGACCCTGGAGCAGCCTTTTTCCATAGGCTATTTTCTCTTTTTCCTCCCGAGGCTTCCGATTGGCAAGGGGTAGATTCAGTAATGACAATAGCAGTCCCTCATTTTGGTAAGCTTCTTCTACCAGGTCTAAGACCTTTTTTAACACATGGTTTCCATCTTTAATATCCTCCACAACAGCCACAGCCCTAAGGGCCTCGGTTCTTATTTCTATATCCAGCAGGCCGCAATGATAAAGAAGATCCTCTTCAAGCTGTTGTATGTTTTCCTGCTGTTTCAGCTCCCCCTTTAGGGGACATCTTCCCTGTAATTCTACCCTTAGCAGCAATTGATTTCCTGATACCCCCCAGGCCTTAATCTGTTCTTCTATAGTAAGTCGCAGGCTTTCCAGCAGCTGCTGATAATAGACAATGTTATCTAACCCCTTTATTTCGAGGGTTTCCCACTGTATTGCAGAAAAGGGTCTAAATTCAACCTGGGGAGATTCACCTTCATTAATGGTAACTAGCAGCCCTCCCTTTGGGCCCGTTTCTCTGGGGTGTCGCCCTTGAAGATTTCCACTATAATAGATGGACTGAGCTAAACTGACTTTTTGAAATTGGTGAATATGCCCCAAGGCCCAATAATCATAACCTTTTCCCTCTAAATCTTCCTTGGTGCAGGGCAAATATCGATCATGGGATTCTAGGGATTTTGCATTGGTTACCATGGTATGGACTAAGCCAACGTGGGGAATATCTCCCTCCTTCATGGGAAAGTTAACCACAAGGTTTCTAGCCTCTCGATTATTTTTATGGCCTACTCCCATGACTCGGGCAATCGGTTTATTGCAGTTGTTTACCACCGTTACCGCCTCTACCCTATCATCCTTAAATACAGTCACATTTTGTGGCCAGGAAATGGTATTGATTCGTCCCTCTCCATGCCCAGGATCATGGTTTCCTGTACTATAGAATACCTGTATTTCATGTTGGCTCAATTGCTGAAATTGCTGTATTAAAAGCTGCTCCGTTTGGAAGGACAGCTGTGCGTTGTCAAAGAGATCCCCTGCAATTAAGAGGGCATCTACCTTTTCTTGAATACAGCATTGTATCACCTCTTGAAAGGCGCTTCTCAATCCTTCTCGAAGCCGTTTTCTTAATGCTGGTTTTTTTGAGTAAAAATGCGTATCAAGATGAACGTCCCCTATATGAATAAACTTAAACATTTTTACACCTCGCTTTTCACTACTGCCATAGCATAACTGTTTAACGATATTCCTGATGAACAATGGTGTATCGTCTCCTTTTGAATAGACTAACTATACTTATTCAAGACAAAACACCAGTTTCCTTCTTTGGATTTAAGGAAAGGGTTAACGGTATTTCGAAAAGCAATAATCCCCAGGCCATTCTTATAACCCAGGGATTAATAATTTATTTATTTTTTTACAATAACCGATACCCCATCGGGAATCACAGTAATGGAGGCATCCCGGCCCTTTAATTCAAAGGCCTTTTCCAGAGCCTCCTCTAGATTATAAGCGTGGATCATATGCATGTCGGTAATCATTTTGGGATCACATTGATCAGTAACCAATATTACCTTATGCTTGATCAATATTCTGGCTAAGATTTGAGATTCCCATTGATCAGGTATTGTCTCTTCCATTGGAATCTGCATGATTTTATCCATTACCTCCTGTGCAGTTCCATTTTCCAAGAAGGTCTGATAAAAATCCTCTCCCCCATGACCATCATTACAGGCTGTGGCAATGATGATAATTCCATCTTCTTTTGCCGAGGCCTCAGCTGCAGTCATCCCCTTCACGGCTTGATAAATATTTTGATCAAGGGGGTACCCGCCGTTTGAAGTGATGGCAATGTCAGCTGGCTTTGCCTCTACACTAGCCAGCTCCATAACAAAGTCACAGCCAGTTTTGTGGGCTTCCTCCCGATGTCCGGCGAAGGCATTAATCACTCTTTTTTCGCTGTCAATTACCACATTGAGAATAAAGGCTAACTTAGCTGCCTCTGCTGCATAAAGCATATCTCGATGGATTGGATTCTCCGCTAGAATACCGGTTCGGGAATAATCACTGGCAATAAATTTTGAGCAATGATTTGCCAGTACCGTTTGGGCCCCTGCCACCCCTGGTAAAACACTTTTTCTTCCCCCTGAAAAACCAGCAAAGAAATGGGGCTCTATAAACCCTTCGGCTACCAAAAGATCTGCTTCCATGGCTATTTTATTTAACCATAATTCTCCACCCGAGGGAAGAATTCCTACCTTTACAAGGCTTTTTTCATCCCGGGAATCATGATTCACCAATCGTTCATGTTTAACAACCGCTTCACCAAATTTATCAATCATTTCCCCTTCCGTCGTCAAACGATGAAAACCAGTGGCGATTAATATCGTAATTTCGGCCTTGGGGTTTCCTTCCCTGATCTCATTTAACAAAATAGGCATTGTAATTTTACTTGGAACGGGCCTGGTGTGGTCACTGGTAATGATTACGATATTTTTTTTATCCTTGGCTAATTCCCTTAGTCTTTGGGAACCGATGGGCTTTTCTAAGGCCATTTTAACCAAGTTTTCCTGATCATGCTCAGCCTTAAAATGATGGGCTTTAGATTCCAGAACTCCTATCAAATTTTTATCCGGCACCTTAAGATCCACAAAGCCCTTAGCATAAGGAATTTTGATTACTGCCATTTGATTTCCTCCTTTAAGAAAGCCCCCTGGGCTATAATTTTCATAGGCAGGATAACAGCTTATCCTGCCTTCTATTCAATAAAGTGTTTTGTCATTTCCGTTTGTACAAAGTCTAGGTGATTATACATTTCTTCCTTAGCCAGAACCGGATCTCTTTGCCTAATCGCATTGAAAATGTTAAGATGCTGAAGATAGAGCTTCTCTGCATTCCCTTCACTGGTATAAAGATATTTTCTGCTGGTTCTCATATTTTGTACCAATAGATCTGAAATGGTATTCATCAGCTTGACAAGAACCTTATTATTAGTTGCCTCGGCAATATGATAGTGGAACTTGGCATCCCCTTCTTCCCCAAGACTATGCTGCTCTAGGTCCCGCTCCATCAATTCAAGGGCATCCTTCATCTGCAATAGGTTTTCATCTGTGGATCTGATAGCAGCCAGCTCTGCTGCCTCCACCTCCAGCATTTTCCGTACCTCTAACAATTCTAGGCTAGCTTCCCGGTCCATGGCCATAATCAACGCCAATGGCTCAATTAAAGATTGTTCAGAAACATTAGCAATAAAGGTTCCTTCCCCCTGGCGGCTCTCAAGTATTCCAAGAAAATCAAGGGCACTTAATGCTTCCCTGACAGAGGTCCGACTTACACCTAATAGCTCTGACAGCTCCCTTTCAGACATTAATCTATCGCCTGGCTTTAAATCGCCACGCTGAATTAATTGTCTAATTTGATCAACAATTTGCTCATAAACCCGCTTTGTTTTAATTGGCCTAAACATTGAAAACATCCCCTAGCTTTTTTTCCCTATTATACCATAAGCTTTCACCAATTTGTACAGTTTATGGAATGTTTAGAATAAGCCTGGAATTAAAGCCATAGAGACATAGGCAAAGATTCCTGCCACTAGGGCATAGATAACACATGGAATGATGTTTGTGCGGATGACCCGTCCTTCTTTTCCTAAAACCCCTACGGTTGTACAGGCAGCCACAACGTTGTGAACGCAAATCATATTACCTGCTGCACCGCCTACTACCTGTAACCCTAAAATTACTAATCGTGATATACCAACCTGCTCTGCCACCCCATACTGGAATCCTGAGAACAATATGTTGGATGTGGTGTTACTTCCAGACATGAAAGCGCCCAGTATACCAATAAAGGGAGCCACTATCGGCCAGATACCCTGGAATACATTAGCTGCCGCAGTGGAAAGGGCTACCATCATTCCCACTTGACCAGAGGAATTGTTTCCTGAATTAAGCATTACTTGCACCATGGCTATGGCAAAGGTTAAGGCTATGGCAGCAGGAACCACCTGTTTCAATGAAACAGTCCATGTCCTTTTTACATTATCTGATTTCATCTTATGCATAAAGGCCGTTAAGACTGCTACTAAAATGAACGGTACTGTGCCGGGAAGATATAAATATTGCAGTGAATAGTTTAAGCCTGTTCCCAAGATTCCCTTCCAGGAAAGGGTAAAGGTTGGACTTGTTAATACTTGTTTTAAACCAAATTGACTGACCCTTGTGACTACCAGAATTAAGGATACTAAAATGTAAGGAAGCCAAGCCATAAATTGGCTGATTTCAGGGGTATCGGTATCTACTGCCGCAGCCGTTTCATCGGTGCTTGCCCAGGAGCTGTCCCATTTAGACTTGTTTGCAAAATCCCAGTTAGTCTTGGGTTGTAAAAATCCTTTTTTAGTTGCAGTAATTACAATTGCTAAGGCAATTAATCCACTGGCCAAGGAAGGAAGCTCAGGACCAAAGAAATAGGCAATTAAAATATAGGGTACAGTGAAGGACAAGCCTGCAAAGATGGCGAAGGGAGCTACCTCAAAGGCCTCCTTAAAGGACTTTTTCTCGCCAAATAATTTTGTCAGCAGCATTACAATGATTAAGGGCATTAAGACTCCCATAATGGTGTGGGGCCTCGAGGCCCATATACCTACGTGATGTAAAAAGCTTTGGGTTGTAAACCCTGCCCCTTCGATCTGTGCCATGATTTCAGGTGTTCCCAGCATGGAAGAGACGCCCCCTAATACTGGGGTACCTACGGCACCAAAACTAACGGGAGTACTATTACCTACTAAAGCTACCATTGCTGCCGCCAAGGGAGGAAAACCAAGGCCAACCAATAGGGGGCCTGCCAGGGCTGCTGGAGTACCAAAGCCCGCTGCACCTTCTATGAATGCTCCAAATAGGAAGGCTACAATAATTGCTTGAATTCTTCTATCTCCACTGATTCCATAGAAGGTCTTATTGATCGCTTTAATTGCACCGCTATTTTGTAGTGTATTCATTAGTAATATTGCACCAAACACAATAATTAAGATATTAAATGCACTTAAGCCTCCAAAAACAGTGGCCCCTGCCAGCCATTGAAAATTAACTTTCCAAATGCCTCCAGCTAAAATCATTGCAGCAATCCAGGCAAGGGGCATTACCTTTTTAGCGGGCCAATTAAAGCCAACCATCAATACAATAGTCAAAACAATTGGTATAGATGCTAATAAAGCATACATTGAATAAAAACCTCCTTTAATTTTGTAAACGTTTGCCTAATGAGCAAAAACCCATCATTTAAAAATGTAGCCCTACCCTCCTTATCAAAATACCTTGGTCTTACATCTGATTGTCAGACCTCAGACCACTAACAATTATATTCAACTCTTTTTCTGTTATCCCTTCTTTTTTCAGAAAATTTTTTTAATAAAATATTGTTATTTTTTTGACTATCTATTCCTTGTAACTCGCATATTATAAGCAATTTAGTTTTATATAATATTAAAAATCCTACAATTTAATTGTTATTATTTTGTCAAATATATGCAGGGTTTAAAAAAATAATTGCAAATTTACAAATAATGAAAATAAACTTTGAAATCAAGAAACTATGTTTTTTACTTTTCATAAAGGAATCATCAAATATCTGTTGAATATACTAAATAATTCGTATATTCTAACTATTTTAATTTAGTTTAAAGCAAGGAATGGAGATTTATCTTCACTTAACTTTTTATAGAGGGCTTTACTATATTCTCAACTCATTTTTATTTCAGTAAGGGAGGCAGCAAAATGTCTATTATTGATTCAGCCTTTGCACAACAGCTAGTACAATTAATTAATCAGGAAACCAATCAAAATGCCCATTTTTTTGGGGAAGGTGGTAAAATCATCGCCACTACTCAACCAGAAAGACTGGGTAATATTCATGAGGGCGCACGGGATATTATGAAGGGCACAATAAATACCATTGCTATTACTGAGGAAATGGCCTCGGAGTTAAAGGGAGCGCGACCTGGCTTTAGTGTCGGCATTGATACTCAAAATCAGCGAATCGGCGCTATTGGTATCTCTGGTGATCCTGAGGAAATGAAGCCCATTGCCAAGATTGCCAGCCATATGATTATCTTAGAATATGAGCGTAAGCTATTTATGGATAATCTTAATACCATGGCTACTGAAATTAATAAAAGCCTTCAAGAATCCTCAGCTGGTATAGAGGAACTCTCTGCCTCTTCCGATCAACAATCAAATACCATTACAGATTTGAACCAAATGGTTAAGGTCACCAGAGATCAAATTATGGAAACAAATACAATCATTGACTTTATCAACGGGATTTCAAGACAAACTACTATTCTTGGTATTAATGCTTCTATTGAGGCAGCAAGAATTGGTGCAGAGGGCAAGGGCTTCACCGTTGTGGCTAATGAAGTCCGGAAGCTCGCAGATAACACCAACAACTCCGTTAAAAAAATTGAAGAGGCCCTTAGTAATATTCAGAAGCTTATCAGTAACGTTAATGAGAATATGGTAACCTATGCCAACACTACCAAGGAGCAATCCAGTGTAATCCAATCCTTGGCTAAGGAGATGGAAAGCATTACGGCCTCTCTAGATGACTTTGTTCGTAGGTTAATTTAATTATCATCCGCTAGGGCTTTTATAGTTACTTTTATATAACATAGAAAAAGCTATCAAGACCTAGCTCATTGCTGGCTTCAACGCCCCTCACTGGGGTTTTTTATTTTTTTGGGATCGGTGGTATCCATAACTTGTATATCCGTGTACAGAAGTGGGCTCCTATGCTATAATTCTATTAGTAAATGATTATAGAAGGTAGGTGTAATCCTTGTGAAATCCAGCAATAGAATAAGTCACTTGTCTCTCCCTCATGTACTATTATTATTTGAAATTACCATGATTACTGTATCCTGCTTAATTGTAATGGTCTCTTTAGTTGATCTGATCTTTAGCCTGAGTGAAGGATTTATGGCTGTCATTAGACGTATCGATTTAATTGTCATTACGATTTTTGCTCTGGATCTGATCATTAATTTAGTACTGACAAAGGATAAAATTCAATATATTAAAAGGAGTATCATCACAATCATTTGCGTAGTTCCCTTCAGCAGCTTCTTCAGGCTGGCTGCCATGTTTAGACTAAATCATGTTTTTACACTTTTACAATATACTACCCCCAGCAATGTTGGACTGTTTTCTCGTCTTTGGACCTTTTTTATGAAACCGGGGGTGGCAAGGATTTCTAAGTTCTTTAATTTAGCTCGAAGCTATTTTCAAAAAAAAGATACTCCTAAGCAATAGATAATCCCCTTCTATAACCAGAAGGGGATTTTTTGCCAGCGATAACGGGACAGAGTCGCTTTGTTCTTCATATTTTTTACCTATAAAAATAGCCCCCTTGGTTAAAAATAAGCTAGGGGTGAACTTTTTGAGAAAACTGAAATATCCTATCCTATTTATCTTGATCGTTCTCATCCTTTTTCTCTCACTGGGAGAAGGACGGTATTATATGAGAAGTATTGCCTTTATGTATCCCTATAGCTATATTCATCATCGTAAAGGACTTTTAAAACAGGAAGGCATAGCACTTTCCCTTCCCTCAGGTCTACAAATTAAGGGGCCAGATTGGTATCCCTTTGTAATGACTTTTACAGATGACCAGGGTTTTTCTGCCTACGTGGGAGCAGATTTGGCTTACACCATCCTCTACAGCTTTCCCCATTTCGACATGAAGCAAGGGGGCTCAGTCTATTATCAGCCTGATTCCCCCTTCTACAGCAGCTTTTATGGTGCCTATGTGATCCAAAATAAAGACACCACCCAGGGCCCCTATGGATTTAAAAATGATAAGGTCGATCTAAAGCAAATTGAACTGCTTACCAAGTACGACCAACTAAAGCTGGTACTCCCCTCCCTGGGATGCCCCGAAGTCCTTATGGAATTTAACACCACCATCAATAACATCAAAGAAGATATCACCTTGTCTGGAATCAAAGGATGGACAAGAATCGATGGAACCATTATTACCAATAGTCCCCTTCACCGTTATAAGGGCCATCAGCAAGGCTACATTCAATACGGTCATCCTCCCAGGGATTGGCAGGGAGAGGATTTCGCCCTATTAGAGCTTCAGGGTAGAGTTTATGTAAAGTATTTTGAGGAGCAACGCATTACAATGGTCTTTTATTTGATGGGAAGGGATCAAAACTTTGTAGAAGAATGGGATCAAAAACTATTTTCAAGGGTGAAGATTAGATTTCCTCTTTCCCGCAGCACCGCTTATACTTTAGCCCACTGCCACAGGGGCAGGCTCGATTGCGGCTCATTTTAATTACCTTGGTCTCAATTACAGGATGATGATTGCTTTCTGTATTCTGAATTATGGTTTGATCTCCACTAAGTTCTGAGGGTGAGTACCCCTTTAAAACCCATTGCTTGGTATGATTATACATATCCATTACCAGACCTGTCATATATCTGGTATCCTCAATGTTATCTGAGCGAAATTGTTTACCATAAAAAATGAAAACTTCCTTGGTATCCAGGGTATTTCTTAATAAAAATTTGCTGAAATTTATTAGCCCTTCCAGTTCACCCCGTTCAATCTCGTAACGATTAAACAGGTAATTAAACAATTTATGATCATAGGATTTAAAGGGTTCATTAATGCATGATCCTGCATCCATGGCTTCCTTTAGGGTTAATGGATAATAGGGTAAATTTTTTCTTTTAAGCTGCTCTTGAAATATCTCTTCAGGATTCTCTACTTCAATACGAGCAAAATGATTCTTTTTAAGCGTAAAGAGTACATTTTCATATTTTCCAGATCGAGTGGCTCGATAGAACATAGGGTACGCTATTGGCATTAATTTCTGGACTTTCTTAAACAGTTCATTTTCATGAATAACACCGTAGTAATAGAGAATCCCGTTAATTAAGGTTATAATCTGCTTTATCTGCTTTCTTTCTCTATTAAAGGAAGTATGATTAATATGTATATCAATTTCATTAATAATTTCCTTTGGTATTAAAGCAATATTTTCATTTCCATGGACTCCAGAGAAAATGACTCCCAGGCAACAAAGTCCTTTTACAGAATTATCCATATCTTCTTTAAAAACAATCATTCCTTGCTTCTTTATTATTTTTTTTAGTAAATTTAATTCTTGTTCAGAGATGTCCTGTAATAAATAATCTAGTCCCTTGGGGATTGCTCCAAGCAGTACATTTATTAAATCAGCCTTTCTCAATTGGCTGACACCATGTAATTCTAGTTTTTGGCGAATTTGATCTAGTTCGGCCTTTGACAGTCGACTAAGTAGTTCAGTATAATTACTATCTATTTTAATAGGCCTTCTAAGTTCCTTATTGATTCTTCCTTCATCTTGAATTGTCATCTTTTGTAAGCCATCGATCAAGTTTTTGATATGTTTATCCATTTTAACACCTCAGTTATTGAATTTTTTATGGTTATAAGGAGCTAATTTAGACGCTTACTTTGCATTTATGTACATGGTATAATTATATCATAGAATTTGTAAAGTCATCCATTGTTTGGTGTAATTTTAATTAGATGGATGCTTCTATCACCATTAAAGGGGGAGATTTTATGAGAGGAAAAACTATTTCAGAATTAATCATCGGTGAAACGGCAGAATTTGAAAAAACCATAGCTGAGACAGACGTATACCTTTATGCAGGGATCACCGGGGACATGAACCCAGCCCATATTAATGAGAGGGCAGCCTCAGAAACCATCTTTAAGGGAAGAATTGCCCACGGGATGCTAACGGCTGGCTTGATCTCAGCAGTATTGGGCATGCGGCTGCCGGGACCAGGTACTATTTATTTGTCCCAAGAGTTAAAGTTTTTGTCGCCAGTAAAGATTGGGGATACCATTAAAGCAAAGGTCGAAATCACAGAGATTATTGAGGACAAAAATCGAGTTACGCTGCGTACCACCTGCGAAAATCAGGAGGGTAAGCTGGTACTGGATGGATTTGCAAAGGTTATGGCCCCAAAATAATTATGAAAGCACCCCTTTCTGTCCAAGAATTGGGGTGCTTCTACATAAGTTAAGCCCGCTTGGTTAATACCCGCTGAATTTTTCTCTGAATATAGTTTTCCAGCTTCAATAAGTATTCATCAGGGTTAAGCTGCTTCTTGGCAACCATTTCTAGTCCCTTTTCCCAGCTGGCCGTTAACTTCGGGTTTAATAAATCGGGTATAGTCTTTTTCACAACAATATAAATTAGTTCTCCCAGAGAAGTAGGGGTCAAAATTTGAGTCTTATCATTACATTGTATGTATTCTATTCTAATAAGTTTTTTAATAATCTCTGCTCTTGTGGCACTGGTTCCAATGCCGCTTCCCTTAATTTGTTCCCTTAAATCATCGTCTTCAATAAGCTTCCCCGCATTTTCCATGGCTAGAATGATGGAGCCTGAGGTATATCTTTTGGGAGGCGTTGTTTCCCCCTCTTTTATCTCAAAACCCTTAATATTTACTTGCTGTCCCTTACGCAATTGATTGAGCTGTCCTTCCTCTAAAGAGGCCTTTTCCTTTTCCTCTGCCTCTGGCTTTAAAATTTCCAAGTAGCCCTGTACACTACAGACCTTTTCATTGGTAAAGAAGTGCTCCCCTGCCACCTCAGTGGTCACCGCAATTTTTTGGTATACGGCAGGAGGATAAAATATTGCTAAGAACCGCAAGACAATCATTTCGTATATGACGGCCTCATGTCCTCGAGCCTTTTTTAGATTCTCTAATCCCTGGCCTGTAGGAATTATGGCGTAGTGATCAGTAATTTTATCATCATTAACATATTTAGTTTTGCTTAAATTTTGGTGAAGCCCCTTTTCTACAATATGAAATGCTGCTTTTTGAACCCCTTGATTGCCACTAAAGGCCCTGAGTCCCTTTAAATTTATGTGGACTTCCTTGGCTACGGCAGTGGATAGGACTCTGGCATCAGTTCTAGGGTAAGTAACCATCTTTTTCTCGTAAAGGCTTTGAACTGCCTTTAGGGTTTCATCTGGACTTAGCTTTAGTCTTTTCGTACACTCATTTTGAAGCTCTGCCAGGTTAAAGAGTAAAGGAGCATATTTGTTTTCCTTAGTCTTTTTTACGCTTACCACCTTACCCTTAATATCTTGGCCCTTGGATAATTCTTTGATGAGGGCTTCTGCATCCTTTTTCTCCTTAAAACCATTGTCATTAAAGAGCAAGTGAGACTGGTAGAACCGTGAGCCCTCATGAATACGCCATTCACCAAGGTAGTGAATTAATTCCTCCTTATGGAACGCCCCTTGAATTTTATAAAAGGGAGTTTTGACAAAGTCCCTTATTTCCCGTTCCCGATCTACCACCATGCCCAAAACACAAGTCATGACCCTGCCTACAGCAATGACTACATGACTTTTTTCAAGCTTTTTTGCTACGGCATTTCCATAGAGTAGGGTTAATAATCTGGAAAAGTTAATTCCTGCCAAGTAATCCTCTTTTGCTCTTAAAAAGGCAGATTCAGCCAAAGAATCATATTCGGCTAAGGGCTTTGCTTCCTTAACCCCCCGCTTAATTTCTTCCTCGGTTTGGGAATCAATCCATACCCTTTTTTTGTCCTTATCTGTTACTCCCACCATCAGGTCCACCAGACGATAAATGTATTCGCCCTCTCGCCCTGAGTCGGTGCAGACGTAAATTGTATGGATATCAGACCGTTGAAGCAGCTGCTTTAAAATATCGAATTGATTTTTTACAGCTGGTATTACCTCATATTTATATTCCTTGGGTAAAAAGGGTAAGGTGTGAAGGGTCCACTTTTTTAATGCCTCGTCATAGGCATCGGGATAGCTCATGGTAACCAGATGTCCTACGCACCAGCTAATTACAGCCTTATCCGATTCCAAATATCCATTTCTCCGTTCAGCCTTAAGCCTTAAAACCTTCGCAAATTCCATTGCAACACTGGGCTTTTCTGCTATTAATAAAAACTTTTTCATAAAATCCCCACTTTGTTTCGCTTTTTTAATGTATTGTTCCAACTTCCTTACCCAATTGCTCGTTAATAATATCTTCTAGAATAGCGGCCACTGCCTCGACCACGGGGGCGCATTTCGATTCATCATCCCGATATTGCTCCTTTAATATTTTGCAGTTGCTGCTTCCCAGTTCTACCCTTACCCGTTGAATAAAGTCAGAGGTCAGCGCCTTAATCAATTTACTCTCGTGGGCCCGATCTTCAACAAAAATGATTCCCAATACAGCGACGCCTCCAGTAATGGCTCCACAGATATCTTCTATCCCCAGTCCCCCGCCAAAACCTGCAACTGCCTTAAGGGTTTCCTTTTCAAGCCTCATATCATAGGTTTCATTTGCTGCATAGACCATTGCTTCAGCACAGTTTAAATCCCGTTGTGAACCATAGTATTTTTTAATAGTTTCCTTTAACATTGGTATTCTCTCCTTTATTAACACTTTTGCACTCCCTCTATGGTAATTTCCTTAGCAAAGAGGAAGGCATACAGATCAAGCCTGATTTGTTTCTCCGGTACCTTTAAGCTTTGATTCACATAGACCACCACATCCCTTGTCTCCAACCGTATATAATTTTCAAGATAAGGAGGCTGTCCCTTTTTCACCGTTGGCAAATCAGGTTGACCACAACAGGTCTTGGTTTGTTCAAAATCAAGGGTTAGGGCCTTAATATCTTCTGTCTTTAAATATTGATACAACTTATCGCTTATTTCAATCTTCAATCTCCATTCCTCCTCAAACGAGCTTCCTACAATTATTTTACCATTCCCAATGAAAAAATGACAGAAAAAGCAGTACAAAGAAAAACCAACATTGCCCACCGATAGGTAAGCCTGTTGGTCTATCCTTTATTCCACTCCTCGATAATAATGGCCCCTTGTGTAGCCTTGTCGCAGGTGCTTTAACTCCTCCAGGGCATCATTGGGATGATTGAAATAGGCACTTTTAACTTGGTTGTGGTACATTTTAATGGTTTCAGCTATCTCCACTGGCCCTTCATCAGTAAACTCGATTCTTAGGATACCTATGCCCATTTTAGTAAATTCTTCTAGCCGATCGATCATATGAAGCACTTGGGAATTTAAAATAATCGTTCTTCCCCAGCAATCCTTACCATAGGGAAAGGTCATTTGTTTTTGATCCTTTAGTCCCCAGTGATATTGATAGGGTGCCTTAAGGCATCGATGACACTGATGATTACATTCCTCTAACTGTTGCAGGGGGCAGTATTCCATTGTCATCACCGGGAGTCTTCCGTAGACCACAGCCTCCACCTCTAGTTCACTGCTTATCTTAAGGGCTCTTATGGCTTTAAAATCCAACTCTGGTGACAGGGTAACACCCTTCATTCCCCAATCTACAAATTGACTTAGACTTTGACTGTTCATGACATTTAGATGGTAATCAGCCACCGCAGGAATTTCCCCATGATTTTTCAGTAGCTTTATCATTCCCAAATCACCAATTAAAACTCCTGGAATCTTTTCCTTGGTTAAATAGGGCTCTATTTTAGCAAAATCACTTTCCCGAAGGATACCGGGAGTTCTGAGATAAATTGGTACGCCATGCTGTATACAATACCCTATGGCCCTAGGAAAGGTATTGATATCTCCATAATAGACTCGATCTACCGGCTGAGACAATACTGCCTCTAGCTGCTTTACTGAATCTACCTTAACGGAAAGGAGTGGCTTTTTAGGGGGCACCCCCTTGCTCAATGTCTTAAAGGGCAATTCCTGTAAAACCCCTTCATTTAATGGGTGTCGTTGGGGATACCTGGTTCTTCTAATCTGAGAAAGTTCTTCTATTGCTTCTCTTCTCAGGCTATTAAGGGCTGAAATAGGCACCGCCAACCCCTCCTCCAGCACCACTCGAAGGTCCTTTAGACTGTAAGGGGTGTTTCCAAGTTTACCAATATTTTCGATAACCCTTGTCTTTTCCAGGGCTACCTTCACAGCCCTTTCAGGAAGAATACTGGACTCCCGATACACCTGATTTCCCTCTTGATCCCACAGGGTTAGTTGTAGAGGCGTTTGAAATCTAATGTTGATTTCCCCTTCAATGGTTATTTTATTATTTTCTGTGTGATGACCATAGGTTTTTTCAAGCCGTTCCATTAGAGCCATATCAAGAGTCTTATAGACCATATCTCCCTGGTGTATTTTCCCTTTTATCTCCAATTCTACTAATTGTCCTTTATCTGCCTTTGTCACCGGTCGTTTGTCTACGTAAAGACCCGTAATGATTCCTCCCAGGTCTGAATTTGTACCCTGCCAAACTTCTATTCCATCCCCCAAAGCCACCTGGCCCATTAATTGCAGCTGTAATCTTTTGGTTTGTTGATTATATTGCTTCACCTTACCCAGATAGGTTCCCCGATTGTTGGGCTTTTCAATGTTAATTACTTCCTTCTTAGGGCTATTGAACAGGTAGCCCTTGGTAAACCTTCGATTAAACATTTGGGCCATTTCCTGCTGTAGGGCTTCATCAATTAAGGGTTTGTTTTTTTCTAAGTAATAATCAATCGCCCTGCGATAGGCTGCCACAATAGAGGCTACGTATTGGGGCTTTTTCATTCTCCCTTCTATTTTAAAGGAGGTTACCCCCGCCTCGATCAGTGTCCCGATTTCTTCAAGGGTATTCAAATCCCTCATACTAAGTTGATAAAGGGCTTTTTCCCCATGGTTATGCTTATCGTTGGTAACCAATTGGTAGGCTCTGCGACAGGGTTGGGCACATTTTCCTCGATTGCCGCTGCGTCCACCAATGAAGCTACTCATGAGACATTGGCCTGAATAGCTGACGCAGAGGGCACCATGAACAAAAACCTCCAGTTCAATTCCAGTATAGGCCTTTATTCCCCTTATTTCATCAATAGGCAGCTCCCGGGCCAGGACAGCCCGACCGGCCCCCATTTCCTTCAGCAGCGCTACCCCCTGTCGGTTATGGAGGGTCATCTGGGTACTGCAATGAAGCTCGAAATCTGGGTAGGTTTTTTTGATAAGCTGAAAGGCACCAATGTCTTGAAGAATTAAGGCATCTACATCAATTCCATAGAGAAAATCGATGTATTCCATCAGCGCCGGCAGCTCTTTGTCCTTCATCAGGGTATTGACTGTAACATAAACCTTCATCCCCCGTATATGGGAATAGGCTACGGCCTCCCTTAGGGTTTCACGGTCAAAATTAGAGGCATAGGCTCGGGCACTGAAATCCTTCCCTCCCAGGTAGACCGCATCGGCACCATTTTGCAGGGCAGCCTTAAGGGCCTCAAAGCTTCCGGCTGGAGCCAATAGTTCAATATGATTCATAAAAAAACAATCCTTCCTACATTTACTATTTACAATGCCTTTTTATTTCGGTTGTTGAAAGCAAATGACGGACTTCTTAGGCATTTGCAAAACAATGGGGCTTTTCTAAATAATAAAAAGACCAATATTATTATATCACTAACGAAAGCTATATTTTCATAAAGATTAATTGTATGTTTTAAAATACGACTTACGGTAATGCCCCTTACTATATTCCATTTTCTATTATCGGTACTTTCTATTAATTATTTAGACGAATCTTTGACGCCAATAGAAAAAAAACACACCATTTCCATGAGGCAGGACTTGTTAATTCACAAAGTTTTACAGTTCCAGAACTATCTGCTTCTTTCCGCTAACCGATATTCCAGCTTTCGGCCTTTTCTCTAATTTCAATGAATCGTCTATACACACCTTGCTGTTTTATTAATTCTGTGTGGGTGCCTCTTTGTACAATCGTTCCTTCGTCCATCACAAGGATTTGGTCGGCATTTTGAATCGTTGCCAGCCGATGGGCAATGGTTATGATTGTCTTACCTCTGGTAAGGGAGCTAATCGCCCTCTGGATAAAGTGCTCATTTTCTGGGTCAACACTGGCTGTCGCTTCATCCAGAATAATAATAGGTGCATCTTTGAGCATGGCCCTGGCAATCGATATCCGCTGCTTCTCCCCACCTGAAAGAGAGGCCCCGCCTTCGCCAATCACTGTATCGTATCCTCGGGGCATTGCCAAAATAAAGTCATGACAACATGCCCGTTTTGCGGCCTCGTAGATGGCATCATCCGAGGCAGTGGGGTTTCCAAAACGAATATTGTTACGAACAGTGTCTTGAAATAGATAGACATTTTGGAATACCATACTGATATTTTTGAGGAGGCTATCGCAGGTGAACGCACGTACGTCATGTCCGCCTACGGTGATTCGGCCTTCTTGAACATCATAGAAACGGGCAAGCAAATTGCACAGCGTGGTCTTGCCGCTACCAGAAGGCCCAACAATGGCCGTCATCGTATTCTGCTTCATTAAAACAGTTACATTTTGTATCACCGGATTGGTATCATAAGCAAATGAAATATTTTCAAAGGCTATGTCGTAACTATCAATAGCTATGTCTTTGCCGTTTTTATCAATAGGTTCGGCATTTTTGATTTTTTCTAGTTTATCAAAATTCACATCTAAAATTTCTAAGACAAGTACTGCATTATTGACAGCTTCAACTGAATTAAATATAGTAAAGCTGAAAAAAATCAGCATCACCATAATGGGTAAATCCATCGCTCCCTCAAGGGCCTTTAGTGCACAAACAAGTATAATGGCCGTCGTCGCTGCATAAAGTGAAAAGCGGTGCAACGTATCTGGTGGCGAATAGTCTAACTCAAGCTTTATATTTGCTTTTCTTGCCGCTCTATAAGCCTCTTGGATCCCTTTGATAGCCGCACCTTCCTGTTTAAAAGACTTTACAATTGTCATTCCACGAATATATTCCAGCGTGGCCGATGCAATCTTATCGGTACCTTCTTGTCGCTTATGGGCATTTTTTTTACTGATTTTTTGTATCCAATACAACCCTATACTAGACATCAACACGCCACCCAGAGAAATCCATCCTACCACCGGCTCAAAAAACAAAAAGAACAGTATGGAAACAGTGATAGAAAGGTAGCCATTGATAACAATATCGATCATATGCATTCCCATCATCTCAAAAAAAGATAGTTCGGTTGTAATAGTCGTTGTCAGCTCTCCCGTTCTAGTCTTCTTGAAATAGCCTAGGGGTAACCGCTTTAGTTTGTCCCCGATTACAAGCCGTTTTTCTGCTGTCACCTCATAAGCCACACTATCCTGTTTCGTAGAACGCAGATATGAAAACAGCCATCGCCCTAGGATTAAGAGTATAAGCGAAGCTAGGGTTAAAAGAATATGGGCGCCTGAAAGTACAGCTTCTTTACTGTAATCTGCCAATATCAATTCCAACCCAAGAGCGGCCACCATGATTGGCAATGCACCACATATGGCATCCAGCACAGCAAAAATAAAACCAAGACACATTCTCCTTTTATACATCTCTGTCCACTTCATAATCCGTTTGATTCCACTGATCATACAGGCACGCTCCTTCCTGACGATACCGCCCATTTTTTCGTTCCTATATGTGCCTCCCACATTTCTTTATACATAGTGCATCCTGCTAGTAGCTCAGAATGGGTCCCCTGGGCTATGATCTTTCCTTTATTTAATACGACAATTTTATCTGCTTTTGTTACAGTGGAAAGCCTGTGGGCTATGACAAGCAAGGTTTTGCCCTTTGTCAAAGTCGATATAGATCGTTGCAACTTTTCTTCGTTTTCTGGGTCTGTAAATGAAGTCGCCTCATCCAACACCACAATAGGGGCATTTTTCAGCAGGACTCGAGCAATGGCGATACGCTGACGTTCTCCTCCTGAAAGTTTTCCGCCAGCCTCTCCAGCCGTAGTTTGGTACCCTTTTTCCAGTTTAGTGATAAAATCGTCACACATGGCAGCTTTTGCTGCAGCATACACTTCCACATCGCTGGCCTTCGGATTACCAAGACGAATATTCTCTAATATTGAACAGTCAAAAAGAAAATTATCCTGCGTCACAAAGCTAATGGTATCAGCAAGTTGTTCGAGGGGAATATCTTGTATGTTGATACCTCCTATTTTGAGTTCTCCCTCAGTCACGTCCCAAAATCTTGAAATGAGTCGTGCAATGGTGGATTTACCTCCACCTGATGGTCCAACCAATGCACAAAATTCACCTTCTTTTAGGTGAAGGTCAATGTCATGCAGCACTTTGTCATTTTTCTGTCCAGAATATGAAAAGGAGACCTTAGAAAGACCGATGTCATGGTTTTTCAAATGAGCTGGCACCTTTTCATTTTTGAGTTGTGTCATATCCATGGATTCATGAACAGACTTTAAAGCATATGTTATGGACTTTAAATAGTTTACAAATACCGTGAATTTATTCAAGCTGCCTACAATCCCCATAGACAATAACAGGCTAATCATTATAGATTCCAAACTGAGGCCTTCCTGCATATAAAGGTACATACTCAACGGTAGTACGCCCAGCAGCGTAGAAGGTAGAATTGCACTACCCAAGGTGCGGGTGCCCCATGTACTGCGGAACCAGTCTAAGGTTATTTCTTTAAAAGAAGTTACCGCTTTCTGAAATTTTTCGTAGGATGTGGTGGATTGGTTGAAGGCTTTAACCACCTCAATTCCCTCCACATATTCTACTATGACGCTGTTTAGGTAATCGCTGGATTTCATATAAGCATCGTATTTCTTGTTGAAACTACTCATTGCGATTGCATAGGGTATGACTGCCAGAGGAATGGTGATCAGTGTGGCTAACGCCAGCCGCCAATCAATTGCATAAAGATAGATAAATACACCCGCAGGCAAAAGGATTGCCGCAATTCCCTCGGGGATAATATGGGCCAGCGGCAGTTCTATGGTTTCCACATGATCAACAATCAGATTTTTTAGTTTGCCAATGTTCTGAGACTGGACAACACCCAAAGGGGCGCGCATCAACTTATCTGCAATATACAGACGGATATTTTCAAGAATCCTATAGGCTGACATATGAGAAAGGGTAGTGGATACTGCATGAAACATCACCTTTACTAAAAAGCCTACTAACGCAATCATACTCCATATCCAAATCTGGTCAACGGTTTGTGCTCCATCTAAAAATAACTTCAAGAGATTATACGCGCAGATATATGGTGCTATCCCACCTGCAACACTAAGTATTGCACAAATAATTGATAATGCTAATTTGCCCCAGCAAGCCTTTGCAAAAAATATTAAACTTGCTGAGGGGCTAGTCTTTTTCATTAAATCATTCCCTCCTTTTCAGTACGAAATACTAATAATTTATTTGGTGTGGCACGCTTGTCAGCACACCATATGTTATAAAAACGGAGGCAGGCGGTTACAATACGCCGTACCTCCGTATTTTAATTTTATCTCTCATTTGGCTGCCTATCTACTCCGCGGGAGCCATACTTAATCTGGCAGGACTTTGGATTTTCGATATTCTGTCGGTGTCATTCCAAACATCCTGCGAAATGCGGCAGTAAACTTACTTGCATTATCATATCCCATGCGCCCTGCAATAACAGAAACCAGTTCATCCCCCTGTCTGAGTAAAACTGCCGCGGTATTCATACGGTAGGCTCTTAAATAAGCACCGATAGAACTGCCGTAAACACCTTTGAAGGTTCTTTTCATGGTGGTTAACGGTATTTCGAACATTTCCGCCAGTGACTCCATACTATAATTCGTTTCTAAGTGTGAGATAAGAAATTGTTGGATCGCTTTTGCTTTCCCTACCTGTTCTTTTAAAAAATAAGGACGTTCTTCAGATATGGGTGTAATATCTGTAGCATTCAGATAAAGCAGCAGCTCTAGAACTTTGAGCTTTAAGCAGTCTGTACACACAGAAGCAGGAATATCGTAAAACCCAGAGAATATCCTTCCGATAGCACTTCCCCCTACCCCCATCACAAAGGGCTTGCCCTTTGGACAATATTTTTGTATTAATGCATGTAAGTCTATGGTGATTCCCGTCAATGACGATAAAAACTCAGCAGCTTCAGAAAGCGACAAGTACACAGTAATGCCATGGTAATGATTCAAGGGAAATGAAAAATTTCCTTGACTTGGTCCACAGGTATTAATATATAAATCACCTGCCTGTAAGTATAAAAAGGTGTGATCTCCCTGTTGCCATTCGATTCTTCCTTCCCTGCAAAAATCAATAGTCAACAGGTTTTTATCCGTTTTTAGCTGCGATTCATATCCTTTAGAATGAAAGTCATTGTAAAGAACAAAAACGCCATCAAAAAGCTGATAACAGGTCATTTTACCGTCTCCACTTTGATCTCTTAGATTGTATACGGCACAATAGTCATCCTTGCAAACAAGGGACACCTTTTTACCCAGTCGATAGTTTTCCTCCATAAACATCAGTGTCACCTCTTTTAAACCCATTACTTGAACTCAAGACCGGAAGCATCAAAAAAGCGGGGGATCCCGGTAAAGGTGTAATGGTCAAATTTATGTCTATTGTATAGAATCATATCCTTTGAATAACTAAGGGGGATATCAATCACATTGTTGTTATCATAGTTCAAAATGAAAGTCATCAACTCTGTAACCCGGGATGGATCATCTGTAACCGTTGTTTGGGTAATAGCACTCAGGAAATCATCTGCATCCGACAGACTTCTGATAGAGGCTGCCGCTGCGGTCTGGTTATCCAGAATAGGCGTATAATAACCAAAGGGAGAATCCTGGGGAAGCGGTGCGTACCATAGGCAAAGATCAAATTTCCCTTCCACTGAAAGTTGCCACCACTGCATCTGTTCCATTCCACTGGCCATTACGTCGATGCCGCAGGAAGCAAGCTGGCTTTTTAAAACTGCCGCAATACCTGGATTAAGGGCATTTTCTTGTTCGTAGATCAATGTTAACTGCAATGGTATGCCGCCTTTTTCCCGAATACCAGTCGCTGTATTCATGACCCATCCTGCTTCTTCTAGTAAGACATTGGCTTTATCCAGATTATAAGTACGAATGATGTCCAATTCAACATCGGTATAAGGAATGCCTTCCGGGAAAAGCATTGTAGCGGCACTTTCACTTCCATTGGTGAGCCCCTGGGCCAACTCATCCTTATTGATCCCATAGGCAATGGCTTCCCGTACACGTTGGTCAGAAAGCATTTCAGATGAGGCATTTGCTACTATATTCCGGGTTTTAGAACCAACTTTGCTAACTTGCCCTTTTACATTTGGCAAAGTAAGTGCTTGCTGATAATCATCATAAGAAAGCAGGATTTCTCCGTAAATCATATCTATCTCTCCGGTCTGTAGCGCCTGAAGCCGGGAGGAGGCTTCCGGTATATATTTAGCCATGATTTCATCAAACTGTGGCTTTTCTCCCCAATACTCCTCATTTCGTACAAAGCGTGTATATTCACCTGGTACAGCTTCAAAAAATTTGTAAGGTCCTGTTCCAACAATGCCTTTCATGGAATCATAATTTCCATCTTCCAAAACATTAGGAGAAACCATTGTAAAAACGTCCGGCTCAGTAAAAGTATAAAGATAGGCATAATAGGGAGTGGTATAATGTAAAACCAACGTATATTCATCTACAATATCTATAGAGGATATTGCTGTAAAGCCTCTTAAAAACCCTCCGTTGGGGTTTTCCTTATAATACTCAAGGTTTACTTTGCAGCTTTCGGCGTTAAACGGCTCTCCATCGTGAAAGCTTACACCCTCCTGTAAATAATATAACAAACCAACGGTTTTCTTGCTACTCCACCAAGACCATAGTAATCCAACAGGACATCATCTGTTAGATACTACATTTGGTGTTATCTCCTCATGGCTGGTGATGATAAAAATATGGAGGCCCTTGGTGACGAAAGGAAAAAAACGCCTGTTTCCTGTAAATCTGAAACAAGCGCTTTTTTTGAATTTGATTATAAATAGATCTGATTTCCATTAAAATAAAAGCAACACCCCACAGCAGCTATCAGTCCCATACTGTTCTCCTTTTATTTCCTTATTATACCATATTTATGATTTATTCATTGGTACTGGCAACATCACCCACAGAATAATCCAGTAGCTCCTCCATTTGCCTGCGGGTTTCTACCAGCTTAATCTGACTTTCAAATAATTTGTTTTGAAGGTCATTAATCATTTCTTCGGCCTTCTTCAAATCCTCACTTTTTTGGTTAAGCATTTTCTTCATTTCTTCAATTTCCTGCTGATTGGCTTTGTAGGTTCCCAGCTTTTCCTTCTCAGTCTCCAGAGAATGGATACTAGCTTCCTTAAGGGCCAAAAGCTTCAACAGCTTTTCATGCTCATCCTTTACTTTTTGAAGCTCATTTAAGGGGGCCTCCTGTTGACTCTGTAGCTTTTCGTAAGCATCCTTTAGTTTCAGGTATTGATCTGCAATATTAATAGAGGTTAAAACTGCAATCATTGAGGTGCTTAACCGTTTGTTGCCTGCTGCTACCTCTTCCATTTTCTCATCAACATAGTTTCCGACCTTCAACAGGTATTCTTTAGATTCTGCCCCCATGATTGGATATTCCTGGCCGTTAATTTTTATCAATACTTTATTTTTCCGTTGCATCGCGATCTCAACCCCCTTTAAATGGACTAAAAGTTATTATCCTTACTAATTTCTTGATAAATCACCAAAGTCCTGCCAACCCAAGGGCAATCTATTAATTTTTTTAAGGAAATAAGAAGGAATTCTCCCTATTCCCTTAAAACACCGCCCAATTGTTCTTTAATTTGATCAATTATCTTATCATGAACCTTGTTTACCTCTTCATCCGTCAGAGTTCTTTCTACATGGCGATAGGTCAAGGCATAGGCAACACTTTTATATCCCTTTTCTATTTGGTTCCCCTGGTAAACATCAAAGAGCTCAAAGCCTTCTAGTATTTTTCCTCCATGCTGCTGTAATATCTTTTCTATGTCCCGAACGAAGACTGACTCCTTAACTACTACTGCAAAGTCCCTGGTCATGGCTGGATACTTCGGCAAGGGGCGATACATGGTTTCAATTCGAGTAAGCTCAATGATTTTTCTAAAATCTAATTCGGCTCCATAGCATTTTTTCTGTATGTCGTAATTCTCCATAACTACTGGATGAATCTCACCTAAAACGCCGATGACATGGTCCCCGACCAATATATTAGCACATCTGCCAGGATGGAAGCTGTTATGGTTTTTCTCCACTTCAAATTCAAGGCCTTGAATTCCCAATTGTTTAAACAGGGTCTCTATTGCACCCTTTAGAGTGAAGAAATCCTCATCCCCATAGACACCCATTACAAGGCTGGGGATTTCATGGGGAAGTTTTTCCTTAGAATTTTCATCGGGAATAAAGAGGCTCCCGATTTCAAAGGCCTTGACTCCTTCCACCCGATGATTTTGATTTCTTCCTAATACCTCCATCATGTTGGGAAGAAGGCTGGTTCTCATGACACTGGTCTCATCCCCCAATGGGTTAAGAAGCTTCACAAAGTTCCGCTTAATGCTTGATTCCGGTAAATTAATTTTATCTACTCCCTTAGGACTGACAAAGGAATAGGTTAAAATCTCATTGAAGCCCATGGCGATTAAGGCATCCTTAGCAGCATCCTCAATTTTTTGTCCATTGGTCTTGCCCCCTACTGCTACATTCCCCTTCATCATGGTTGACGGAATTCGGTTATAGCCGTAAATCCTTCCGACCTCCTCAACAAAATCAGCTTCCATCTGAAGATCATCTCTAAAGGTAGGAATCGTTACGTGGATTGCTTCATTGTCTTCCTGGGCTTTAATTTCTAGTAGCTCTAAATATTTCACCATTTCGGCTGCTGTTAAGGATGTCCCCAATAGGTCATTGATCCGTTGAGAACGGATGGTCAACTTCCTAGGCTCCTTATTAATGGGATACTCATCGACCACAGCCTTAACCACCTTGCCGACCCCAAGGCTTTCCATAAGCTGACATGCACGGTTGGCCGCCAATAGGGCAATATTGGCATCGACTCCCTTTTCGTATCTTGCTGAGGCCTCTGTTCTTAAAGAAAGCTTTTTAGAGGTTGCACGAACACTGTCTCGATGGAAACAAGCTGACTCTAAAAGAACGGTTTTGGTAGCTGGAGTTACCTCTGATTCTTCCCCACCCATGACTCCGGCAATGGCCAGGGCCTTTTTACCGTCAGCAATCATGGTCATGGTATTATCCAACACTCGTTCTACCCCATCCAGGGTTCTGAAAACCTCCCCTGTTGAAGCCCTTTTGACGATGATCTCATTGTCTGTAATATAGTCCAGATCAAAGGCATGAAGAGGCTGACCGTATTCTAGCATCACATAATTGGTAATATCAACCACATTGTTAATAGGTCGCACCCCTGCTCTCATCAATCGCTGCTGCATCCAAAGGGGTGAAGGTTTAATCTCAATGTCCTTAATCACCCTGGCAACATATCTTTCACAGCCCTGGGTATCTTTGATTCTAACCTTTATACCATAATCATCTGCTAGGGCTTCCTTTATTTCAATTTCCGGATATTTTACAACTGTTCCCAGGGTGGCAGCTGCCTCCCGGGCAAGGCCAATTATGCTAAGGCAGTCTGGCCTATTTGAGGTAATTTCAAATTCTATAATATCATCCTCATAGGGAACCACATCGGCTAAAATGGACCCAAGGGGGTAGGGTTGATCTAAAATCCAAATTCCATCCTTTAGCTCCTGGGGAATAAGGTTTTCTGGTATTCCCAATTCTTCTTGGGAGCACAGCATTCCTTCGGAGACCTCTCCCCGAAGCTTACCTTTCTTAATTTTCAGTCCTCCCGCTAGACGAGCCCCGTCAACTGCTACGGGCACATAGTCTCCTTCGTTGATATTTTTAGCTCCTGTTACAATTTGCAGTTCTTCACTACCGATATTTATTTTCGTAATTACTAGTTTATCAGCATTAGGATGGGGAAGAATTGATTCTATTTTTCCTACTATTACCCCTTGGATTTCTTTTCCCAGGGCCTCAACCCCTTCTACCTTAGAGCCTGACATAGTCATTAAATCTGCAAATTGATTGGCATCGATATTTATATTAACATAATCCTTTAACCATTTTAATGGTGCTAGCATCTAAATCACTCCTTCTTATCGTCTTAGAATTGGTTTAGGAATCGCATATCATTTTCAAAGAATAGTCTGATGTCATCCACATTATATTTTGACATAACCAGCCGATCAATTCCCATACCAAAGGCAAAGCCACTGTAGACTTCGGGGTCAATGCCACAATTCCTCAACACATTGGGGTGGACCATCCCTGCCCCCAAGAGTTCAATCCAGCCGCTGCCCTTACAAAAGCCGCAGCCCTTACTTCCACATTTAAAGCAGGTTACATCCATTTCTGCACTGGGCTCAGTAAAGGGGAAGTTATGAGGCCTAAACTTGGTCTTGGTATCTTCTCCTAAAAATCGTTTTGCAAAGACCTCAAGGGTCCCCTTTAGGTCTGCCAAGGTAATTCCCTTATCTACCACCAAGCCTTCCAATTGATGGAACATGGGGGAGTGGGTGGCATCGGGAGTATCATTTCTAAAGCATCTGCCCGGAGAAATAATTCTAATGGGCGGCTTTATTTTTTCCATGACCCTTACTTGAACGGGAGAGGTTTGGGTTCTCAAGATCACATCATCATTGATATAAAAGGTATCTGACATATCCCTAGAGGGATGATTTGGTGCCGCATTAAGGGCATCAAAGTTATAATAGACAGTTTCCACCTCGGGACCCTCGGCAACTCGAAAACCCATGCTGATAAAGATTTCCTTAAGCTCATCCATTCCTTGAATCAGGGGATGCTTTTTACCCAGGGGAACTTTTTTACCAGGCATGGTTACATCAATTGCTTCTGATTCCAGCTTTAGCTCAAGCTCTTTATTTTTTATTGTGGTTCTAGCCTGCTGCAAATGATCTTCGATTGCTGCCCTTACCTCGTTAGCAATTTTCCCTATTAGGGGCCGCTCCTCTGAAGAGAGGGCTCCCATACCTCTCAACACCTCTGTTAATTCACCCTTTTTCCCTAAATATTTTACCCTGACCCTTTCCAGGTCTTCTGAAGAATTGGCCGATAGAATTTCTTCCTTGGCTATACTTTGAAGCTGCTTTAATTTTGCTTCCATTGAAAAACTCCTTTCTGTTGGTCTTACTATATAAAGTAATAACAATCTTACGATTGAACGAAACAAAAAAATAAAAAACCCTCATCCCAAAAAGGGACGAAGGTTGCTCCGCGGTACCACCCTAATAGCATAGGTTTTGCCTACACCACTTAAAAGGCCATAACGGGGCCAACCGATAAAGCCTACTAAAAATTCAGCTTTATAGCTCGGGAGAGAACTTCTGCTATACTTATTTTAAGATGCTTTCAGCCTATGACATCTTATCTCTGTAAAACAGTCTACAGCATACTTTGCTCCTTCTTTGCCGTTTATCTATTTATTTAATTCATAATCAGTTTTCTGTACATAATATAGGCTGCAACGGAACCGGTTAGTTCAAAAATTCTCCAGAATACTTCTGCTGTCTTCATGGAACTCCACTCCTTCTCCATAGCCATTATAGGTACATTATAGCATAGGTTAATGGTGGAAACAAGGCCATTCCTAATGAGACAAAATAATTTTTTGAAATTTCTAAATCTTACTACAGCTCCTATTTTCTAAGGCCTTATATATTAGAATACCCGCCGCCACAGAGGCATTAAGGGATTCAATTTTACCAGGAATAGGTATCTTTACTATCTCATGGGCCTGAGCCAGTAGGTCTTGTTCAATACCATTTGCCTCATTGCCAAAAACAAGGGCAATTTTTCCCCCATAGGAAATCCTGTCATAGTATTTCTCTGTTGTCAAATCTGTGGCAATGACCCTCACTCCATGGGTTGTTAAGGGTTCAAAAATATCCTCTGCTCCTTCCCATTGGATCAGGGGCAAATGAAAGACGGCTCCCATGGTAGACCGAAGGGTCTTACTATTATAGGGATCTACACAGCCCTTTGTCAGAAGAATTCCATGGACTCCTGCTCCTTCTGCAGTTCTGATAATAGTGCCTAAATTCCCAGGGTCCTGTATCCGATCCAGCACCACAAGAAACAGATCCTCTCTTTTTAAAAGGGTTTGGAGGCAGTGGTTTTTCCTATTGACCACAGCCATAACCCCCTGAGGTTGTTCAGTGTCTGCCAGCTTTTCCAGGAGCTTATCGGATAAATACACCAGCTGATACTTTTCTTTTACCACTCGATCTAACAGGGCTGTACCACCCTTTAGCTTCATAAGGGAATCACTATAGAGGATATATTCAATGACTCCCCCGTGGTCTAGGGCCTCCTGCAATATTCGCAGGCCTTCTATTATGAATTGGTGATGTTTTTCACGATTTTTTTTCTGCTTAAGCCCCTTTATATGCTTAATAATGGCATTGCTTTCACTGGTTATCATTAGGTTGCCCAAAAAACTCACCCTTATTTCTCTAGTTTTTTCAGATCATCGTTATGGCCCACAACCACCAAAACATCACCCTGATGAATTACATCCTTGGCACTGGGTGATACATTAATTCGATTCCCGTGCTTAATAGCCATGATATTAATACCGTATTTTGAACGAATGTTGGTCTCGACAAGGGTTTTATCGGCCCATTCTTCAAGGGCAGATATTTCCATAATGCTATAGTCTGGGGCCAACTCAATATAATCTAAAATATTACTCGATACTAAATTATGAGCTACCCGCATTCCCATATCTCTTTCGGGAAATACAACCCTGTCGGCACCAATTTTATAGAGCACCTTGGCATGGAGCTCACTTTGAGCCTTGGCCACCACATATTTAACTCCCAGCTCTTTTACAATCAAGGTTGCCATGATTGAAGACTGGATATTGGAGCCAATGGTGATAACAGCCACATCAAAATTTCTGATCCCCAGAGAACGAAGGGCATTTTCGTCCGTGGTATCACATTGTACCGCATGGGTTACCTCGTCGGATATATGCTGCACCGTATCCTCATCATTATCGATAGCTAACACATCATTCCCCATCTTATAAAGGGTCTTTGCCACACTGCTGCCAAAACGACCACATCCAATTATTACATATTGCTTCATATGATCACCTTCCTATCCCACCATTACCTTTTCTTCTGGGTATTTTACTGTTCCTTTATTTTTACGCTGCTGCCTTGCAAGCGCAAATGCCACTGTTAAAAGGCCAACTCTACCAAAAAACATGGTAACAATAATAATCAATTTTCCTACTATACTCAAATTAGGCGTAATCCCCATACTAAGCCCTACTGTTCCTAGGGCTGATGCTGCCTCAAATAAGACATCCATAAAAGAGAAGGTAGGCTCCGTAACGCTCAGGATCATGGTAGTTCCAAAGACAAAAAGAATACCCACTACCCCAATGGTCAAAGAGCGGTTGACTATATTTCTGGATATTCGTTTTCCAAAGGCCTCGGTGTCTTCACGACCTCTAATTACAGAAATCACGGTTAAAATCAGCACGCCCAGGGTTACTGTTTTAATTCCCCCTGCGGTTGAGGCCGGAGAACCTCCAATAAACATTAGTATAATAGTCATTAGCTTTGAGGCGTCGGTCAGCTGACTCATTTGAAGGGTATTAAAGCCTGCTGTTCTGGGAGTGACTGACTGAAACAGCGCTGCCAATAGTTTACCCCCAAAGCCTAATTCTCCTAAGGTATCTGGATTCCCCCATTCCAGCAGTAAAAAAATGATAAAGCTCAACATAATTAAGAGTCCTGTCACCAGTAGGGTTACCTTAGAATGAAGGCTTAATTTTCTAAAGCTTCGTCGGCTTTTCATATCTACAATAACCGAGAACCCTAAACCCCCGGTAATAATTAACAGCATAACCGTAAAGTTAACAATAGGGTCTGTCACATAGGGCATAAGGCTTACGCCATTACCTATAATGTCAAAGCCTGCATTACAAAAAGCTGAAACAGAATGGAAAATTGAATAAGCCGCTCCTTTTAGAAAGCCTAATTGGGGAATAAATCGAAAGGACAGAAACAGGGCCCCTATCCCTTCAATCATAAACGTACCAAAGACGATATATCGGGTAAATCGGACAAGCCCTGCCAAGGTATTTTGATTAAGTGCTTCCTGGATAACTAACCTCTCCTTTAAAGAGATTTTTTTTCCAAGGATTAATGCAATCATGGTAGCCATGGTCATAAAGCCTAATCCACCCACTTGAATAAGAATTAATATAATGGTTTTTCCAAAGATCGTCCAGTATGTGCCAGTGTCTACCACTGCTAGACCTGTAACACATACGGCTGATGTGGCAGTAAAAAGTGCATCAATAAAGCCAATGCTTCTTCCCGTAACATTGGCAATGGGAAGATTTAATAAAAGTGCGCCTATTAATATGACTGCCCCAAAGCCCATCACCAGCACTTGGGTAGGTTCTAGCCTTAATTTCTCTAGCTTTTCCATTGTATCCCTCTTTCAATTCCAATAAATTCATATTCCCATTATAACATTGACGCTTTCGTCTGAAAAGCCTTCTAGTACCAGATCGCTAAAAAGATTGGATAAACCCTAGAAGAATTTCCATAGTATAAGTCCAAGAAATGGAAACACCTTAAGAAATTCAAATTTGACGACATCATGCTATATTGGAATCTGTCTTGGTTTACCTGTTTTTAGGGTGTTAGTCCACAAAATGAAGAAGATCTATACTACATTATTGCCAAAGGAACATTGATTATATCCAATGAATAAAGAAAGAGTCCCTTACAGGACTCAGCTTAAAATGTATATATTAAGCGTTCAGCTTTTGCTTTACGGTTTCAACTAGCTTTGCAAATCCCTCTTTGTCGTGGATTGCCATATCTGCTAATACCTTTCTATTCATTTGGATGCCACTTAATTTTAAACCATTTATAAATTTAGAGTAGGATAACCCATTTGCTCTAGTGGCAGCATTAATTCTGCTAATCCAAAGTTTTCTAAACTCTCTTTTCTTTTGCTTTCTACCAATGTACGCTTGCTTTAAGGCTTTCATTACAAACTGGTTAGCTGGTCTAAACAGCTTACTTCTAGCACCTCTAAAGCCTTTAGCCAATTTTAATACTTTTTTATGTTTTTTACGTGCATTCACAGCACCTTTAACTCTAGCCATGTTTTATAACCCTCCTTTTCTATGCTTCTATCTTAATAATTGTGCAATTCGTTTTTGATCACCTTTAAATACAAGGGTGCCTTTTCTAAGGTTTCTTTTTCTCTTCGCACTTTTCTTTGTTAGGATATGGCTTTTAAACGCTTTAAAACGTTTAATTTTACCTGTTTTAGTTTTTTTAAGTCTTTTAGCTGCTCCCTTATGGGTTTTCATTTTTCCCATTTGAAATTTCCTCCCTTCGAGTTATGCGTTTTTTGGGGTTAAGATCATAATCATTTGCTTTCCTTCGAGCTTAGCTTCCTTTTCTACGGTACTAACCTCTGCTAATTGCTGAGCAAATTCCTTGATCACCTTAAGTCCGTTGGAAGTGTTACTTAATTCCCTTCCTCTAAATCGTAAGGTAACCTTAACTTTATCACCACTTTGTAGAAACTTTCTAGCATGGTTCGCCTTGACCTGTAAGTCATGGCTCTCAATATTGGGGCTTAAGCGGACTTCTTTAATAGTAATAATCTTTTGCTTTTTCTTTGCTTCCTTTTCTTTTTTGGCAAGCTCATATTTGTACTTCCCGTAATCCATAATTCTACAGACCGGTGGCTTTGCCTGGGGAGCAATCTTTACCAGGTCTAGGTTCTTGCTGCTGGCAAGACTTAGCGCTTCACTGGCAGAAACAATTCCCAGCTGTTCTCCTTCTGCGTCAATTAGCCTTACTTCTCTGTCCCTGATCTCTTCATTGATCTGAAGTTCATTTAAATCTCTAATAGTTTGACACCTCCTAAAATACCCTTGGTTAACTCAACAAAAAAACGAATACATATTGTATCCGCTTCAATCATAGTTATTGGAATCAGTAACATAATCATCCATCTATTAACCCTACGAACCTTGTTGCAGGGTGAGAAGCGGAAACCTTCTACTTTGTTATCTATAACATTTTATCAACAACCAATTCTTTTGTCAATGGAAATTTTGTAAGTCTTTGATTTTTTAAAGTCTTTTAATTACTTATATGATAACATGCCCAATAAAAATTACAATTATTTGCCTTAAAATTTATAGGAATAATCATTATGATTCTCCCAAAATTGGGGCATGCTACTTTTAAACACAAAATAGGGTGGTGAATCAATGAAGAAAAGAATCATATTCATATTGTTGTGTATTTTTCTATCTCTAACGGTAATTTCCAGCTATGGACTTTTGACCGGTGGCGAAACAAATCATACCTTTACCTTTGGAGATCGAATTCTAGTGATAGGAATTACCCTTTTTCTCTTTGTATATTATATGAAATTGGACAAATCCCCTCAATATGCCCATGCAACTATCAGCTCTGAAAAAAAAGATAAGGACCAGAACAATGCGGAAATGTTTACAAAGCCTAAGATTACCTTCGAGGACGTGGCAGGGCTTGATGAGGTAAAGGAGGAGTTAATTGAGGTTATAGACTTCATTAAAAAATCAGAAAAATATATAAAGATGGGAGCAAAAATTCCCAAGGGAATTTTATTCTATGGTCCTCCTGGGACTGGTAAAACCTTATTAGCCTCAGCGGTAGCAGGTGAAACGAAATCTGCTTTTTTTTCAGCCAGTGGTTCTGAATTCGTTGAAAAATATGTGGGGGTAGGAGCTAAGCGAATTAGAACCCTCTTTGAAAAAGCAAAAAAGGAAGCCCCCAGTGTCATCTTTATAGATGAGATCGATGCCATTGGTGCAAAACGACACCTAGACAGCAACAACGAAAAAGACCAAACCCTAAACCAGCTATTAGTTGAGCTGGATGGCTTTAATACAGATCAAACCGTGGTTGTTATCGGTGCCACTAACCGCCTGGATTTACTAGATGAGGCCCTGTTAAGACCCGGTCGTTTTGATCGACATATGTACATTGGTAACCCCAATGTCAGGGCCAGGGAGGAAATTTTAAGGGTGCATACCAAGAATAAGCCCCTTCATCCCGATGTCAATGTCTGTGACCTGGCCAAGAAGACCCACGGGATGAGTGGTGCCCATCTTTCAAATATTGCCAATGAGGCTGCCATCATTGCAGTTCGCCACAATGAGACAATCATTACCCCCTCTCACTTCGAGATGGCCATTGAACGGGTCATTGCCGGACTTCAGGTAAAAAATCCTACAGTGCTGCTTAGGGAGAAGGAAATTGTCGCCTTTCATGAGGCTGGCCACGCATTGATAGGAAAAATCCTTGGTACTGATATGGTTCAAAAGGTCTCTATTATTCCCCGGGGCCAGGCCCTTGGCTATGTGCTCCATATGCCCCAGGAGGATCGATATATCATGACTAAGCAGGAGCTTATGTATAAAATTATGGTCATGCTAGGGGGAAGAGCTGCTGAGGAATTGGTTTTTAATCATCTTTCTACAGGGGCTAAGGATGATCTGAAAAAGGTTTCAGAAATTGCCCTTGAAATGGTTTGTGAATATGGCATGAGCGATTTAGGGGTCTTAAGTCAGCAGCCTGGTATTACCAGGGGCCTAAGCCAGCAGATTACCCAGGAAATGAATAAAATTATTGATGAGTGCTACCACCTTACGATAGCCCATCTAAAGAGTCAACGTTTGGCTCTCGATAAGATTTCCAGTGCCCTTTTAGAAAAGGAAACCTTAAACTGTGATGAGTTAAATGAGCTTCTTGGAGAGTTTAAAATTGAAGATCAGGAGCTAAAGGCTGTGTAAAGGTAACGGGCCACCTATTAATAGGTGGCCCGTTGCTTTAAGGACCTTTTTATTTTCTTCAGAGCTTACATCTCTTTATTACCTATTTCCTTTATAATATCTTCAATAAATTGAGATGCTTTCACAACCCCCAGTTCTCCCTTGTCCCGGGATCGAACTGCTACTGAATCTAACTCAATTTCCTTATCGCCCAATACCAGCATATAGGGTACCTTCATTAATTGGGCTTCACGGATTTTATAGCCAATTTTTTCATTTCTGGAATCCAATTCAACACGGATTCCCTTTTCCTTCATTGTATCCCCAAGCTTAGCAGCATATTCCATATGCTTATCGGTAATAGGCAAAACCTTCACCTGTACCGGTGCCAGCCAGGTTGGGAATTTTCCTCCATAGTGCTCAATTAGGATTCCAATGAACCTTTCTATGCTTCCGTAGAGTACCCTGTGGATCATGATGGGGCGATGCTTCTCTCCATCGGCCCCCACATAGGTTAGATCAAATCGTTGAGGCATTTGGAAATCCAATTGAATAGTTCCGCATTGCCAGGTACGTCCGATACAATCCTCAAGGTGGAAGTCAATCTTGGGGCCATAGAAGGCACCATCTCCCTCATTGATCTTGTAGGGAAGTCCTTTGGCCTCTAGCGCTTCCTTAAGGGAGCTGATGGCTAAATTCCATTCTTCATCGGTTCCCATAGAATCCTCTGGCCTGGTGGATAGCTCCACATGATATTTAAAGCCAAATAGGGTATAGACATAATCAACAAAGTCAATGACACCAATTATTTCATCCTTAATTTGCTCTGGAAGCATAAATAAATGGGCATCATCCTGGGTGAAGCATCTTACCCTCATTAATCCGTGAAGGGCTCCTGAAAGCTCATGACGGTGCACTAATCCCAATTCGCCCATTCTAAGGGGTAGATCACGATAGCTGTACATCTTCCGTTTATAGGTCAAAATTGCCCCTGGACAGTTCATTGGCTTCACAGCATAGCGCTCGTCATCAATATCAGTAAAATACATATTCTCTTGATAATGGGCCCAATGACCTGATTGTCGCCATAGTTGTTCATTTAAGATGATAGGGGTCTTAATTTCATCATAGCCCCGTTTAATATGCTCATTTCTCCAGAAATCCTCCAATTGATTTCGAAGGACCATTCCCTTTGGATGAAAGAAGGGGAATCCTGGGCCTTCCTCTTGTAGACTAAATAGGTCCAGCTCCTTGCCGATTTTACGGTGATCCCGTTTTTTGGCTTCCTCTAGTCGGTGCAGATATTCTTCCAGCTCCTTTTTCTTTTCAAAGGAGGTTCCATAGATTCTTTGCAGCATTTTATTATTTTCATTTCCACGCCAATAGGCCCCTGCTACACTTAACAATTTGATGGCCTTCACCTTGTCTGTGGAAAGTAGATGGGGCCCTGCACAGAGGTCAAGAAACTCTCCCTGCTGATAAAAGGAAATCACCTCATCTTCGGGTAAATCCTCAATTAACGCTACCTTATAATCCTCATTATGCTTTTTCATCAATTCAATCGCTTCATCCCGAGGTAACTCAAAACGTTCAATTTTCAGCTTTTCTTTAACAATTCGCTGCATTTCAGCTTCAATTTTTTCCAAATCCTCTGGGGTAAATTTATGCTCTGAATCAAAATCGTAGTAATATCCATTGTCGATGGCAGGCCCAATGGCCAGCTTTGTATTAGGGTACAAACGCTTAACTGCCTGGGCTAAAATATGAGAGGTAGTATGTCGAAAGCTTTCCTTTCCACCCTCATCCTCAAAGCGGAGTATATTTAATTGACAGTTTTCTTCTACAGGATATCTTAAATCAACCACTTCACCATTCACTTCGCCACCTACTGCTACCCTTGCCAAGCCTTCACTGATCTCTCTGGCAATCTCGTAGATGGTGGTGCCTCGGTTCACCTCCCTGACAGAACCATCCTTTAAAGTCACCTTTATTTTTTCCATGTTCTTAACCTCCTTTTCTCAATTATAAGAAAAAACAAAAAGCCCCTCATCCTAAAGCATAGGACGAGAGACTGTTCCCGCGGTTCCACCTAAATTGAATAAATCCAACTCCTTTGACGATAACGGAGTCACCGATTTTCCTTTTATCTATTGATTACTCAGAAATAGCTCAAAGGGAGTTTTCAGCTAATCATCTACAGAAGCACTTTCAGCCCTGGTGCTTCCTCTCTGGGTATTGGGGTTAACCTACTCTTCCTTATTCATCGCCTTTATTATGCTATTAATTAAAAATAATTATATTGAATTCATATCCCTTTTGTCAAGGACTTAATCAGTATTTTTTACAATAATAAAATAATTATACCCTGAATGAGACCAATGATGAATCCCAGGAGCCCCCCCAAAATTTCGATATGCTTTAGTTCTGTCCTTGCAATTTTAATAACCATTTCCTCTAGCTTGTCCATGGGAAAGGCATTAATTCGATTTTCAACCATTTGAGCCAGATCAATATTTTCTGAAGCACTGTGAATCATATTTTCTACGGCAATAGTTAAGAAGTCGGTTGCCTCCTTGTCAATAACATCATCTATGTACCTTTTAATTAGTCCCTTTAAGGAGCTAGGCAGCATTCCCGGAAGACGTTCTTCAAGAACCTGATTGATTTTTTCTTTAATGATTTTAATTAAGGCTCCTTGATCCTGTTGAGAAACAAATTGTTCGATGATTTCTTCTATAGAGAGCAGTTCCTCTTGTATGGTTGTTCCAATACTTTTTGCAATTTCATTTTTTCTTTTTGGAATCAATCCTTGAAGTCGAATGCCCACCAGGGGAATTTCAATGGGTTCAAAGGGTCTGAAAAGCAGCTTAATAGCAATAAAGTTTGTAATCCAACCAATTAGGGCGCCAATGACAGCTAAGAATAATAGTACTGTAATATCCATAATTGCCACCTTTCCATTTCTGTTTTGATAATGTAGTAAGTATTATATCACGATTGTCATTGGAAAGCTATCTTAGAAGCAATCTTTCCCATCTTGCAGCGTTATATTAAATATTACTTTCCTTGTAATAAAGAAAGCCCTGGTCAATCCAAGGCTTGATATTTAAGTTAGGGACTGTAATTCTTCAATTTTAATATCCTGCCCTATTCCTTACTTAGGTTTGTTTCTATAGTACATAGCTTGCATCCGCCACAAATGGTGACCTTTGAAGCAAATACCCGATTGATGGTTTTAATCACCTCTGATTTGCTCATCCCTGGAAATTGATGGATAATAATTTTTTCTGGGGCCATGGTGATCAGGGCACTCATGAGTATATCCTCATAGCTTAAAAAGTTGTTCTCGGTGATTTCACTGGCGATTTCCCGCAGATAATCGTTGTTAATAAGCTGATATTCTTCATCGTATAGCTTATACCTATGGTCCTGGTCCATCATTAAATGAATCATCTTCACCTTAGATTCTTGAATATCAACGAAATATTTTAACAGTTTAATAAAGTCATTATATTCTTTATTAGTTAAAAAATCCTCTATGGCTCTCTCAACAGTTTCACCTAAATCAATAATATAATTCTTTAAACTAAATGTAATAAATCCCCTAATATTTATTTCACCCTGCTCGTCTAAATGCTCCATCAATCGCTTTACAACCTTTGATTTTCTAGTATAGCCATGATTTAATAATAGTACATCGTGACTTTCTTCCTTTAATAAATCAATTGTATTTTTTTGAATTTCTGACTTTTCCCGATCATCAAAATAATAATATTCCTGATTGATGATTTTAGTGATTAAATTGTTTTCTTCATAGCATTGTATATAATCCCATAGGGCATTGGCAATGCTATATTTAAAAATACTAATAAAATCACTAAAGGGATAGTTATTGATGCTTTCAATTTCCACACTATACTCAATATAGTAGAAGGGCTTTTCAAAACTAACCTCCTCTTCGATTTGGATCCCCTCATTTAAGTAGGGTTCAAGCTGCTTCATTATTTTTGATGAGATTAACTCAGCACTTCTATCTGAGGCAATTGTCAATAGCTTCATGCTGCTCACTCCCTTCAGCTGTATTAGTAGTATATGTGATATAGACACCGATATTCTTATCTTCCCTTGTCAGTAAATTGAAAAAAAACCAATTTTAAAGACAGTTTTTCTTTATCAATTAATACCCCATTGGGCTTTACCTAACACAATAATATAGAAGCCCGATTTATTCTAACTATAGTAGTATATGTATCGTTATTAAATACTGTGAAAAAAACTCCCTTCACAGCGACAGTTAAATTTTTCTGTCTGCTGTAAAGGGAGCATATTGTAGTGTTATTTTTTTGATTTTTATTTAATTTTTAATAGCCTTGATTTTTTAACCAGGAATCGGCCTCTTCCATGGAAGCAAAGGCATAGGGCTCAACAACATCCCTTTTACTTCTATTCATTTGCATCTTAATAATTGTACTGTCTAATACGATGGCAGCACAGCTAAAACCGTTATTTTCTGCCCAGCTTAGATGGGCCTTTAGCTCACTGGATATATTTGAGGTTTTGTATTCCCTTAAGTCGCTGCACTTAGCCCATTTCTTACCCTTGAATTGAGGAACAACCTTTGTTACAAAGATATTGTGGTATCTTTCAAAATCCTGAGGATCCCATAGCCCTATATTTTTATCATAGGCAATGCACCTTACGGGATCTACTGTAATTTCGAACTTTCCCTTTTCATCTTTGATTAGCATGTTTTTTCCTCCTTGCTTTTCGTATCACTTAAGGCTTTGAATCTGTCGGCAACGGGTGCTGCTTCGCTCCCATCAGTTATTAGTTCGATTACGCAGGGACCCTGTAGATCTTTTACTATATCAGTTATTTGATCCAAGTCTTCATAATCACTAATGGCAATGGATTTGACACCGGCTGTCTCCAGCATTTTGGCAAAGGAGATTCGCTCTTGTTTAAAGCCCTCCAGACTACGTCCATACAAGAATTTATGACCATGCTCCACATATCCCATCATGGCATTGTTGATGATAAAATAAACAATCGGAAGCTTGTATTCCTTGGCTGTAAAAATTTCTGTACCATTCATTAAAAATGATCCGTCTCCAGTAATAACTGCCGTAACACGATTAGGGTCTGCAAGCTCGACCCCAATTCCACCGGCAACCCCTGAGCCCATGGCCCCATAGTTTAAACTGATTTCAAAATCTGCCCCTTGTGGTAATTGTAAGTATTTGAATAAGAAATTCATGTATTCCCCAATGTCTGACACATAATAGGTATTATTGGGCAATAGCTTGGTCACCTTTTCAAGGAATAATCTAATCGATAAGCCCGAATGATTTTTCTCGTACACATCCTCCATTGTTCCTTTTTGAAATTGATGCTCCGCCGGTTTTGTCCCTTCGATTAGAGCCGGGATCGCCGCAGCTAAATCGTTTTGTATTGTTACATCAGCTGGAAATACCTTTCCTAGCTCCTTCTTATCCCAATCTATTTGAATTACCTTACGTCCCTCTACTAAAACAGGATTATAGTTTCTGGTTGCCGATTCCCCAAGGCTGCTGCCCAAAACCAGTAGACATGAGGCTTGACTATTTTCCACGTAATGGGTGGCCAGCTCTGCCCCTGAGAAGCCGTAGTTCCCGAGATTTAACGGAAAATCATAGTAGACTACCCCCTTACCTTCAGGAGTGGTAATAATGGGCCACTGTAGGTGCTGGCTTAATTCCATTACCTCTTTTGACAGACCACGACAGCCCTTTCCAACCATAATAATACCCTTTTTTTCTTCATTGATTAAATCACAGGCCCGTTTAATATCCCCTTGATCAATTTCCTTTAAAAGGGATGCCGTATCGATCCTTTCTGGAATCTCCTCGTATAGGGGGCCTACCTGTATATCAATTGGTATGGAAAGGTGAACTGGGCCATAGGGTGGCGTTAGTGCAATTTCCATTGCTCCCTTTAGCTCAGCCATTACCAGCTTTTCATCTAAAATCGTTTTACTATACTTAGTAATGGGTTTTAGGATCGCTTCTGTATCCAACTCCTGTATTGCGCCCTTTCCAATCTGCCAACGATGAACGTAGCCTGTAATCACTAGAACAGGCACCTTAGATCTCATGGCATCGGCAATACCATTAACCATATTATTGGTTCCGACTCCCCCTGCAGCGATGCAGACACCTAATTTTTTCGATACGCTGGCATATTTAGCTGCCATATAGGCGGCTCCAGCTTCATTTTTTGTAATAATTGGTGTAATCTTCACATCATTAAATCCATCGAAAATACCACTTACTGTACCAGCAGAAATACCAAAAACATAAGAAACATCATTTTTCTCTAAAAATCGTAATATCCCCTGTGATACCTTCATCATTGGTTCCTCCTCTAGAAAATTAATCTATGTATAATGCTTTCACTGGCAATGCGATCTTCTTCTGAGAAATCATGCAATTTGCCAATAGATGCCACCACGACGATATCTTCAACCTCTTGATCCTTTTTTACAGGAATAACCATAATGCTTTTAATATTAAACTGTGCAAACACCTCAGCTGAACGCCTGTCCTTGTCTGTATCATTTATGACGACAGTTTTTCCTTGCTCAATGACCTCCATAAGTACAGGATTTCCTTTAATATAAACCTCATTTTTCCCATGAGTCACCTTCCATTGTTCATCGGCCAGCTGATCTGATGCTGTTTTGTAGCGGGGAACAAGCTTTCCATCAATTACAGCGTGGTAACCTACATCCTCTATTCCAGTTACCTTTGCAATCTCTTCCATTGCTTCGATGTACATTTTTTCCTTATCCATTAGTTGATCACCTTACCTTTTAAATTTGAGTGTATATTTTATTACTATTTACTAGGGCGTTTGAAGCTTTTACTTTCACAAGATACTGTAATTATGTTTGAATCCCGTTACAACATATAACTAACTTAGTTAAATTATACAAAATTAATCACCAAATTTCTACAAAATAAAATAAATTAATACAAATTTTTCAATTTAGGACTTTATTCCTATTTTTTAGTAACAACTTCTTAGCTTCTCTTACATGATATAGATTTTTTTACGGGGGGTTACCTATCTTTAACCGATTAATACACTGAAATAGAGCTTTTCTATAACAAAAAAAGTAAACCCATTCGGATTTACTTTTTTTAATGTAGTTTGGAGGCGACACCCAGATTTGAACTGGGGATAAAGGTTTTGCAGACCTCTGCCTTACCACTTGGCTATGCCGCCAAAGTATGGTACCTTTAACGATACCAAATTATATTATACTTTAATTATATACGAACTTCAATAGGAAATATACCAATTATATTTCTTTACCGAAAACCACCCTAGATTATCTAGTGGTTTCTTTTAGTAGTGCAGTTAGTCTTTCCTTATCGAAATAGTATTTTTTATTGCAGAAATGACAAACCATCTCTGCTCCGCCATCTTCTTCAATGATACTTTTTAATTCTTCTTTTCCAATGCTGATTAGGGCCCTTTCTAAGCGTTCTTCATGACAATCACAGTAGAAATCCACTTCATCATAGGCTTCAACAATCTTTACATCCATTTTACCTAAAACATGGTTGGCAATATCGGTTTCAGTCATACCTCTTTCTATGAGGGTGGTAATAGGTTCAAGCTGATTAAGCCTTGCCTCCAGCTCTCTTAGAACCTCTTCGTCAATATCAGGCAGCACCTGAATAATAAAGCCACCAGCAGCCTTTATATGATAATCTACATCTACCAGCACTCCTAGGGCCACTGCCGAGGGCTGCTGTTCGGAATGCATAAAATAAGCTGCAAAATCCTCACCGATCTCCCCTGAGGTTAAGGGATAGGTACCTGCATAGGGTTCTTTCATTCCTAGATCCTTGATGACAGTTAATTCCCCCTTGGACCCTACTGCTGCTCCAACATCTAGTTTTCCGGGTCTTATATTAGTAGATTCCACCCGTGGATTTGCCACATAGCCCTTAACATTTCCTTTTTCATTACCTACTACCATAATGGTACCCAGGGGACCCCCACCATTTATTTTCACTGTTATCTGCTGATCCTCTCCCTTTAGCATAAACCCCATCATTGAGACTGCCGTAAGGGTTCTTCCCAAGGCCGCAATGGCTACTGGAGATGCTTCATGGAGCGCCATAGCCCGTTCAACCATGGCTGTTGTATCGGCAAAAAATCCTCGTATACTATTATCTGCTGCAGTTACTCTAATCACTTTGTTTTTCAAGTTAATCACCTCTTTACTATCATGCCCAATGTGAATACCTTTCATCATAAAACGGGTATCTCCACGAAAAAGCAAGTTGGATTTTCCAACTTGCCTAATTAATTAGTCTATATGTTAACCCCGTGGGGTTCACTACAATATTATTCTAATATAATATTATATACTAATCTCTTGCCACACTAACATTAGTAGCTTGTGGCCCTTTTTCTCCTTGAGTTACTTCAAATTGAACTGTTTGACCTTCTTCTAATGTTTTGAATCCATCCATTGCGATTGCTGAGAAATGTACGAATACATCTTCACCGTTTTCTCTTGTGATGAATCCATAACCCTTTTCACCATTAAACCATTTCACTGTACCTTTTTCCATTGAAAATTCCTCCTAAATAAATCAAATTAACGATGATACTTCGTACCCTCATTCCTAATTAGTTTAACATACAATAATTCAACTGTCAACTAAAGGAAATCGAAACATCGATAGGTTTTTCTTTAATTACAGCATTACTTGCGACAGACAAAGAATACCCTTTCGCTTTCTTTTGCTGGCTCCTGCCAGGAAAACCCGTCAAAGCACTGAATTCTATTGAATCCTGTCCCCTGCAGGATCTTCTTAAGGTCTTCAACCTCATAGGCTCTTTGGCGGTGAAGCTCTTCAAATTTACAAAAGTGCCTCCCTTCTTGTATGAAAAACGTTAAATTCATGTCAATGTTCTGGGTCTGCTCGTCAAAATCGTTCTCCCAGAGATAGCATAAATCATTAAGATTTTCGCCGAAGGTATTATTCCCCAGAATTTGCTTCAGCTTATAGCTGGTACTAATATCGAAAACAAAAATTCCCCCTGGGGACAAGTACCTGTAAACCCCTTTAAAAAGAGTGATCAAGGCTTCTGTCTCTACTATGTAATTGATCCCATCACAGCAGCATATTACCCCATCGTAGGTGCTGTTCAGCTCTAACTGACACATATTCTGTTGAACAAAAAGTATATTGATTCCCTGGGCAAGGGCCTTTTCTTTGGCTACCATTAGCATATCCTCAGAAATATCAACCCCCATCACTTGATATCCCCTTTTCGCCATGGGGATAGTGATGTTCCCTGTCCCGCAAGCCAATTCTAAAAGATTATTTGGTGAGATGCCTTCCCGTTGAAATATATTTTCTATATAGGTCGCCCATTGACCATAATCTACATCCTCCATCAGACGATCATAAACATAGGCAAAATCCACATATTGCTTTTCCATAAAGTACTCCTTCAAATAAATAGTGATAGCTTCTACCCTATTATAACCGATTCCTTTAAGAAAAGCATGACTTTTATTCCTCATTTCTATGTCTGGATCACGAAAATCCTTCAGAGTTTTTGCAAAGCCTAACACCCTATTGTCATTTAAAGTGGGCAGAGGTACTAAGTCTTTTTTAAGGATTGCTTCTTTCTAACGGTCATGAGTCCGCCAATTCTTCCGGTTTCCTTTGCGGTCAATTCTCCCCAGCCAAACTGTTTTAGCTTCTCAATTAATCCCAATTCCTCTGCAATTTCATATTTCATTAGCATTTCATGGGAAAATTCCTGATTTTCCTGTTTTTTTTCCAATACCTTCACCCTCCTTCTTCAATGTTATTATGAAGAAGAATAGGAAAAAGTATACAGGTCCCTTAAGAAAATCAGAATTTTTTGTCATATATTCTTATATTATATTAACAAGATTCAATATTTCTTTTAAATATCATTAATATGTTCAATTTCTATTGATTTATCTACCCTCTAATGATAAATTAGGTATTGTTACAATATTATCTAATTTTCTCACTCCCCCGTGAAAAATAGAATTGTGCTTAGAGGACTGTTCCCCACAGTCCTCTTTTTCTTTTTATTGATTATCCCAGCTTAATAATTTCTTGTATCTGCATTGTTGCAACCCATAGGAATAGGGGCACTACCAGCAGCAGCGGTACATATTCACCAAATCCTGTCCGCTGAACCTTTTGCTCCACCATTGACTCTGCAGCTTCCCCATCAAGAGATACAGGCTGTTCCACTGTTCTATTTTCTGTCTTTGATTTCTGAATATCTCGCTTGATAATTTTAACCAGATACAGGGCCAGAAAGCCTGTGCCAAGGGATATGACTGCAAATAGGCCGGCACTGATTAATAGCTGAACTGTTGTGGAGATTTCCACAGCGGCCTGTGCAGCCTCTGTAGCCTCTGGTAATTGGATTTTTTCAGCAAAATAATTCATTGCATAGCCCAGGGTCACGGCAAAGCCATTGTTGACAATATGGCCTACCATTCCAGCGAATATGGAATCCGTTAGACTGACTAAATAGGCAAAGACAAGGCCCAGTACAATAGGACCTGCCAAATTATAAAGGTTAAAATGAAAAAAACCAAACATCAAGGCAGAAATAATAATGGCCTTTTTCTTTCCTAAAGGCTCATATCCACGTAAAATAAAGCCCCTAAAGAATACCTCCTCGCAAATTCCGGCAGAAATAGAAATAATAAACATCAGTAATGCATATTGCTGGACATTTTCTGCCGTTGGCAATTCAGGAATGTTTAAATTTCCTAAAAGGCTCAGGAGAAACATCATAATGGCATTGGCCGCCACCGCAGCAGGATACATTAAGATAGTGATCGCTCCAATGAGTAAAACGTGTTTTATTCTCAAGGAATTTAGCCTGAGGGCTTTTTTAATATTGACTTTTTTTATGATCAAATACAATATCGGCGGCAGTAATATTAATATATATTGGGTAATAAACAGGCCTGAGATAAGATCCCTGTATTGTACCCATGAGCCAATCACCATAAATAAAATGGCACCAAGCAAGTATAGTAAATTGGCGTCAATAACCTTCAATTTCTTACCTTCCATTATGTTCACTCCCTATTGATTACTTTTTAATGCCCCTCGCTTCATTAACAGATTGATATAGGCCTGTAGGCCATGACCAAGAACCTCTTCGTCAAAATTAAATTGATCGCTATGGAGGGGATAACAATAATTTTTCTCTTCATTTCCGCAGCCCAGAAAAAAGAATAATCCGGGAACCTCCCTTTGATAGTAAGAGAAATCCTCCGCCAGCATAATTGGTTCGATTATTTTTATCGCTTCCCTAGGAAAGCAATCAACAAACTCCCTTGTCAGCAGTTCATCATTAATAACAGCGGGGTACATATCTCTAAAGACTACCTCTATTTCACAATCATGAATTGATTCCATTCCCTTGGCATAGTCCTTCACCTTACCTTTTATTGTATCATAGGTTTGCTGGCTGAAGCTTCGGACAGTGCCTTCCAAAAGAACCTCCTTAGCAATCACATTCCTCCGTTCTCCCCCCAGTATTCTTCCAATGGTCAATACGGCTGGTTCAATGGGATTAATACTTCTGCTTACAATGGTTTGCAACCCAGTAATCATCTCTGCTGCCACAATCATGCTGTCTACGGCTGTATGGGGCATGGCTCCATGGCCACTCCTTCCATTAATGATTAAATCAAATTCTCCCGCCTGGGACAACATTGCACCTGGTCTTACCCCCATTGTTCCCTCAGGCAGACCAGGAAAAAGGTGCAGGCCATATATTTCATCGACCTTGTATTTTGCCAAATAACCGCCTTCTATAATGGGTAATGCTCCCCCAGGCCCTTCCTCGGCAGGCTGAAAAAGAAGCACTACATTGTGTTTCAGCGCTCCTTGATGAGTAGCCAAATATTGGGCCAAGCCCAATAGGATTGTCATATGTCCATCATGGCCACAGGCGTGCATTCTATTCTCATGGAGGGATTTAAAAGGAACATCGTTCTTTTCCACTACACTAAGGGCATCCATGTCGGCACGGAAGCATAGGGTTTTTGCTCCTTCTTCACCCTTTATGAAAGCAATGACTCCTGTCTTTATAATTTGATCTTCATAGGGGATTCCCAGTTTCTTTAAATACTTAGTAATATATTCTTGAGTTTTATATTCTTCAAAGCCCAGTTCAGGTATCTGATGCAATTCCCTTCTTGTCTGCTGTAGTGTAGTAAGCAAGGCCTCTACTCCATTTGATATTTCCAATCTATTCACTTCCCTTCAGGCAATAAACCTCATTTCTTCTATTTTATATCGTTTTGCCTCAATTAACAACTTGTATCTTCCAAATAATTGATATCTCCTTCTTATATATTATGAGAAACAGCATGAAATCTTATATCCCTTCATATAAATTTAATAGATGTGCTTTTTCTATTCAGCGGAATAGGTGGTTTTTTCTTCACAGAAGGTAGCCTCCAGTCATAAACTGTAAGATATCCATTTCATTGTATTTAAGAAAGGACTGATACCAATGAGTAACTCACTGCCGTCCCTGCATTGTAAGCTCGATTTGAGCAGTCCCGAGGCCATTGCAAAATCAATTAAGGAAGCAAAGAAATCAACCCCTGTAAAAGTCTATGTTCAGGGAAGGCTTTGCCTTGAAAAAAATGATGATATTAAAATCTTTGGTGAAGGTCAATTTTGGATTTTGATAGGGGAGTATGATATCATTCGAGAGATTATCAAGGCACAGCAGGAGTATATTCAGGATTTTTATATAGATTGTGACAGAAGAAATTCTGCTATCCCCCTATTGGATTACCTACACCTTCAAGCAAGAATAGAACCTGGAGCAATTATTAGAGATCGGGTGACCCTGGGGAAAAACGCAGTGATTATGATGGGGGCTGTCATCAACGTTGGCGCTGAAATCGGCGAAAATACGATGATTGATATGAATTGTGTCATTGGCGCCCGGGGGATAATCGGAAGAAATGTACATATTGGAGCAGGAACAGTTATTGCAGGGGTTTTAGAGCCTCCCAGCAGCCAGCCCGTTATCATTGAAGATGATGTTTTTATTGGTGCAAACGCAGTTGTACTGGAAGGGGTTACCATTAGCAAAGGAGCTGTGGTGGCCGCGGGATCTGTGGTTACCCAGAATGTCCCCGCCAATACGGTGGTAGCTGGAATGCCTGCAAGAACCATTAAAAATAAAGATGCCAAGACTGAAGATAAGGTTAAGCTTTTGGAGGATTTAAGGGGATAAAATAGGAGCTGCCTTTAGTTGATCTATATTCATTAGAAGGCAGCTTCTTAAAATGGGTCAGTACATATGCTATAATAATGATAAATGTATGTAGAAATAGCATTGGTAAATACTTTATAAGTATTTTCTATTGGAACAAATTGAAGTATGGTCTTCCATTAGATTATCATAGTTCGTTAGGAGGGCAACAGATGATTATCCTATTAATATTAGGGGCTGTCTTAATCTATACTTTCTGTTTCGGTGTAAAGAGAATACCGCTTCATACTAAAGAGCGTAATACCTATCTTCTACTATTCTTACTATTGCTTTTATTAAATAGTATTTCAGCCTATGGGAGGATTCAGGTGGAGAGCAGCCATAATTATTCAACCTATGTCACCTATCAGCTAACTTTGGATCAATTGCAGCGAATAGATCATTTTACAATAACCGAGCTTTCAGATATTCGTCAGCTAAAGGATATAATAGAAGGATTATCCAACCAAACAGGCCTTCTGGTCTACCAACTGGAGCATACTAAGCTCGCTAAGGAAAATAACGAACAATTATTATCTATCTTATCCAGGTTAACGGATGAATTACAGGCCTTTGCGGTTTATCATAATCGGCTGTTCGCTGAAGGAGGAGAAATATCATCCAGTGAATTTAGCCATTATAAGCCCTTAGTGACTGAACTTTCTCAATTCTACGCTGTACTTTCCAATAGCAGTTCTAGCCATGGAGGACGTTTGGGTGTCAGCCAATATAAATTAAACCTTGAAGATTGGCAATTAGAACAATTGGGAAAATCCATGAAAGCAATTTCAGAGATAACTTCCTCAATTATTTCATAATCTATGCTATTCGATATTCCTAAAAATTCCCACAGAAAAAAGGGCATTATCATCTGGCTCGTTATCAGGTGAAGTGCCCTTCATGTTTACAATATTAAAATTTGTGTACAACTCTTAGTAAGCCCTCATCTCTATCGATCCTGGTCTGTCACCACGAATACATAGGGAATATTACGGTAATAGTCTCCATAGTTGAGTCCATAGCCCACTACAAACTTATCGGGGATGGTAAAGCCTAAATAGTCTGGTATTAATTCTACCTGTCTTCTTTCAGGCTTGTCGAGCAGCACACAGCACTTTACACTGGCAGGGTTTTTACTCCTTAGATGGTCCATCACATGCTTCATGGTTAGACCAGAATCGGTTATATCGTCTACCACCAGCACATCGTATCCGGTTAAGTCACTTGTAACATCGCTGATTATATTGATTACGCCGCTAGATTCCTTCCCATGGCCATAGCTTGAGGTTGTCATAAACTCAAGCTTCACAGGTATTGTCAGCTGCCGTACCAGATCGGCAGTGAAGATAAAGCTGCCCTTCAGCAGGGAGACCACCACAAGCTTCTTGTCCTTATAAGCTTGAGACAGTTCCTCTCCCAACTTCTTATTTCTCTTTATAATGTCATCCTCAGATAGCAGCACTTCCCATACCTTTTTCTCTATATCCATCGGTATTCCCTCCAATTTTAACTATAGTACTTTAATGTTATTACTATTCTAAAGGAATTCTAATACCTTGTCAAACAAAGCTTTATGGTTAAATTATTTGAATTTTCTTTATTTGGTGATAGTTTTTACATTTTTGTCTTCTTTAACAAAATTGATTGAAAAGCACCTCATCCGGTAGTACAATATTTATGGACTCTATAGGAGGTGTAAAGATGAAAGCAATTGAAAATGAAGAAAGTCCCCCAATTGCACTACCGTCCACTAAGAACAAAAAGTGCTGTTTCAAAGGAAACCTATGTATTTTTACTGATTCTTTGCGGTTCATTTTGGTATTTGGGTAAGACCATGGGCGTAGGTATCATGTTTAATGTGATTATGAATACGGCCCATGAATTGTTGTTAAATACTGTTTTCTTTATTCTATCTGTTGCTGTTTTGGCAGGAGCCCTGGCTGCGCTTTTGTCAGAATTTGGTGTTGTGGCATTAATTAATAAAATTATTTCTCCCATTATGAGACCCCTCTACGGAATCCCTGGCGCTGCCTCCCTGGGAGCCATTACTACTTATTTATCTGATAATCCTGCAATCATTTCATTGGCTCGGGATAAGGGATTTATCAAATACTTTAAAAACTATGAGGTTCCTGCCCTGTGTAATTTGGGAACAGCCTTTGGAATGGGGTTGATTCTAACCACCTATATGATGAGTTTAGGCAAGGAATATATTGCCCCTGCCATCATCGGGAATATTGGGGCTGTCCTTGGCAGCATTGTAAGTGTTCGTTTAATGGTTCGTCAAACTAAAAAATATTATGAAGTTGATTCAAAGGAAATTTTGCCAGCCACTATTAATGAAAACGATTTCATACTTCGCCGAGAGATTCGCTCCGGGAATACCTTTGAACGGGCCCTGGATGCAATTCTGGAGGGGGGAAAAAATGGAGTTGAAATGGGATTAGCCATTATTCCAGGTGTACTCTTTATCTGCACCATTGTAATGATTCTGACCTTCGGTCCCAGTACTGTGGAAAATGGGGTGGGAGTCTATCAAGGCGTTGCCTTTGAGGGTGTTGCTTTGCTTCCTCAACTCGGAAAATACATTTACCCAATTTTAAAACCGCTCTTTGGCTTTGAGAGCGTTGAGGCCTTGGCCTTTCCAATCACTTCTCTGGGGGCTGTGGGGGCTGCCATGGGCCTTGTCAAAAACTTCTTGGAGAACAACCTGATTGGCCCCAGTGATATTGCGGTCTTCACTGCCATGGGAATGTGCTGGAGCGGATACTTAAGTACCCATGTGGGGATGATGGATGCCTTAAAGGTACGTCAACTGGCCAACAAAGCGATTTTCAGCCATACCATTGGTGGTATGATTGCTGGTATTTCTGCTAATTACTTGTATTTACTTTATCATCTTTTGTTTAAGTAGCCCCCCGTTAAAAATGTGATGCAGTATTTCACTATGTCTGATAAAATAAAAGAATCAATGAAACTAAGGGGGAATTAAGTTGGAAAGAGCAGCTAAGAAGGAATTATTTCAAAGACTGCAATTGGAGGCAAAGAATATAATCGACTCCACGGAAGAGATGGATCAGGTATATCGAAAAATCGTAAAATTATTGGACACAAATATCCCCTACTATAACTGGACCGGTTTTTATATGGTAGAACAGGGACAATTAGTCTTGGGTCACTATTTGGGTAAACCTACAGAACATCTTACCATTCAATTTGGTGAAGGGATTTGTGGGCAAGCCGCCGAGCGGAAGGAAAGCTTCATTGTGGCAGATGTCTCTAAGGAGGATAACTATCTGGCCTGCAGCCTGGAGACTGCTTCAGAGATTGTCGTTCCCATTATGAAGGGAGATAAGGTTCTTGGGGAAATAGATATTGACAGTGACCAGCCAGGAGCCTTTGATGCGTTAGATCAGCACCTCCTTGAGGCTATCGCAGCCATGCTGGCGGCAAGACTATAATTTCTATACATAAAAGTCCTGTATTCGATCAGGACTTTTACTTATTTTCATCATAATATTGCTTTAGTAATATAGATTTTATATCCTTTAGCAGAACGATTACCTTATTTAAGCTGTATTGTATTGAAACTAAAATAATTAATACAATAGCCAGGGGCACTAGATACTGAGTCATATGATCCCTCCTTATCTTTATTATATAGCTTTTTGATTAGAATTAAATCCTTTTTTAAAATTCTCATATGGTTAAGTATCTGTTTCCCTACTATTAGCGTTAAAAAAGTAGAAACGGCATCTCCAATTTAAGGAATGACACCGTTTCTTTACGCTAATTACCTACTTACTTTCCCCGTTTTAACGCTCCAGTCCCCCTACTCCTCCATCAGCTCCATCTTCGATATGGAAACCTCATAGGCCACCTTGTTTAAGACGCTTCCATCGGCAAGCTTTTTCTGATAATTACGACTTTGTATTCTTCCCCAGCTCCTGATATGATCTCCCACATCCAGCTTAGCAGAAAAACGTGCATTTCTTCCCCAGGCAATACAAGGGATATAGTCTGATTTATTATAAGGACGATTCACCGCCACCAAGAGGTCAGTAATTTCTCGGCCAAAGGGGGTTTCTCGATACACCGGTGGCTTACACACAAATCCCTCCAGGTATATCTGATTGGGGTTTTTCACTTCTTCAACAGAATTCAACCTTGTCAAATCCCTCACAAAAATGGTTAATACCAATCGATTGCTCCCATCAGCAAATTTATTATAGGATCGAAGCTGTCCCTCAACCTTTATGGTGTCCTGGGGATTTAGATTTGAATCAATCAGCAGTCTTTCTGATATGGTTAATGGTAAAAAATCACTTGCCTCACTTAATCGTGGGATCTCTAATTGATAGTTATAAAAACCCTCCCCGTACATTTCGTGACTAAATTCCTTTTCTCCAGCTATTTTCCCCACTAGTGTAACCATATTGCTATCTAGCATATGTCCCGTCATAAAACTGTACACTCCCTTCTACTCTTATGTTTCTGGATGTTATAATCTATAAACATATTATTCAAGTGAGGACGAGATTATGTTTCAAAGAAAAAAATATAGGATTTTTTTTCCTATATTTTTCAATATTTTTCGATATTTTAGTACAAATAGAAATTTAACTGACTTTTATTTGGAATTGATTTACCTCTGGTATGATATTTTACATCCTTTAACCAAATTTCCCTGGCCTGATCCATTCCCTGGGAGCCTAGCAACAGTACAAGATCATTTTTTCTCAGTTGTTTCTTTACCCTTTCAATGGCAGCTTCCAGCCTTTCCTCATAGTAATATGGAATATTTTCTTCGTCCAATACCCTTAGGAAGTGATCCCGCTCCTTTGGATCCACCTCATCCTTGATCCCGGTATAATCTTTACTGGCAGTAATCACCAGAGTCTTCACATTTAACAGGGTCACCCACTGCTTTAACACTATTGCATTATCTAAATTGATTTCTATGCCTCGATTTCCACGGATACAGTTAACAATATGAAGATTTTTGTACTGCATTCCCTGAACACTTGCCAGTACTGCCTCATAGCTGGCAGGATTATGACAAAAATCATCAATCACCATGTAATCCCTTTGGTAGATAATTTCCATTCGTCTGGGAAGACTTGTAAATCTTCTAATTGCCTGGGCTATTTTTTCAATGGTAAGATCCATTAAAAGACAGCAGCTTATGGCTGCCAGGGCATTATAGACATTATGGCCTCCAATTAGCCTCAGCTCTATGGGATATTCAAAGGGATCTATCTCTACGCCGGAAAGGGTAGTAATGCCTCTTTGCAGACAATAATTGAAAAAGATGGCCATATCACTATCAATAGAGGAGGCTGTTACCGTTGATTTTTTATTTAAACCATAGGTCAATACAACGGCCTGCTGATTGTTTTCCAGAAGCTTTAAACTATTTATATCATCAATATTGATCACTGCCATGCTTCCTGGCGTCAGTTGATCAAATAGTTTTTTCTTAGAAGCCACATAGTCTTCAAAGGTCTTGTGGTAATTTAGATGATCCCTTTCAATATTGGTATGGACAGCTACATTAAAGTCGATTTGATGGACTCTTTCACTTTTAAGCCCATGGGAGGAAACCTCCATCACCACTACTTTGACTCCGGCCTTCACCATCTGATGTAAATAATAATATATTTCCTCTGCAATAGGAGTTGTTAAGGAGGTTTCATAGCTTTTGTCATTAACTTTTATGCTCAAGGTTCCGATAAGCCCTGTAGGGATGTCGTTTTGTCTCAGGATATGGTAAATCAGATGGGTTGTGGTAGTTTTCCCATTGGTTCCTGTTACCCCTATTACCTTTAGTTTTTCAGCAGGGTATCCGTAAAATTCATTGCAAAGCTCTGATAGTTTTTTTCTAGGGTTGTCCACCTGTTTAACGATTACCCCTTCATAGGACAAATTCTTTTCTGTATAGACCACCACAGCCCCAGCCCCAATTGCCTCTTCAATAAAATTGTTTCCATCCGAATGATCCCCTTTAATGGCAACAAAGACAAATCCCTCTTTTACTTTTCTGGAATCACTGGTAACACCATTAATCTGAACACCATCAATGATCATTCCTTCATCTCCTCCGGTTCATCGTCACAAAATGTAATGTATTACTATTGTGCATTATGAGGATAAAAACTATTCCACGAAAGCCATTAGGAGAAATAAGGAAAAAGAAAAAAGCCCTCAGCCTATGCTGAAAGCCCGATTTTTGATTTTGTCTGCCAAAGGAGTTGATAGAGTACAAAAATGAAGCTACCTATTTAACTTTTCATTACCACGCTTAAAATTTCCCGTTACCTTTGCCATAATTAATTGGGCTTCCTTTGTTTCAGCATGTCTTATTCTTGCTAAAAATTTTTCACTTTCCTTTCCCCTTAAGATAGTTACCTGTTTTCCAAACCAATAGATAAAAACCTTGTTGTCCTTTGAAATATTATACGAGAATGGTTCTTCATCAAGCCGATTATGTTTATCCACTTCACCCAATCATAATCCCCCCATATCTGATATAATTTTTTTTATTATATCTTTATACTATCACCATGGGCCTCAAGGTCGCAACATCTATTCCAGCAGCTTTTTTCCAATTTTTCATGGACTTATTCCCATTGCTGAATTCACCATCTTTATCTTTCCGTTATCCAGCTTAAGAAGTTCTTCTACCCTGCGTGCTTGAAAGGAGAATTGAGGCAATTCCTTTGCAAACTTGTCAACTACAAATTCATTGATTTCTTCACCATCTGAAACATATAAGATCTCAACATCCCTAGGGGTTTTTTGAAAGAATTGTATTTGTTGTATTTCTTGGAAATTATCAGCGATACATACCAAAATAGCAGAAGAGATTATTTCATTTTTTTCATCTACAATAAAATCATTGGTACGACCATAGATTTCTTTAATGATAGGGGTATGATAAATTCCACAGGTACAATCATTTGGTTTGATTCGTACGCGATCCCCCAATTCATATCGAATCAAGGGCATGGCCTCACTGATCAATCTTGTTACAAGTATTTCTCCTTCACCATCATTCAAGGTAACTGTTCCATCATCCTTTAGTACTTCGACAATTAAATCCCCCGCATGGATATGCTTGTTCCCCTTGGGGCATTCTCGGGCAATGGTGAAGGTATCTGTGGTGGAATATATTTCAGTTATCGGTGCATTAAAATATTCTTCTATTTCAAGCCGCGTTGAGGTTTTTATTCTTTCGCCGCCCAATAATAATCCTTTCATTTTGCTATACCTGATCCCTCTTCGCTTTAATTCTCTCATCAATAGGTAGGTAGTATTGAAAAACCCTGTTAAAAAGGTTGGCTCATATTCTAAAAATCTATCCGCCTGCCAGTCAATCTGCTGATTGGTAGGTATTTTATAGAAGGGCATGATTCCAAACTTCGTCAGGAAGTGAATTTTAAATTCTGCCACCCGTAAATAGACGATCCGGTCCCATGGCCGAACCCCAGCTTGAATTAAATCATTCATAAAAACCATCCTTAAATAAGAGAGATCTTTTTGGGAATTGCAAATTTCCAGAGGTATTCCCGAGGAGCCACTGGTGTAACTATGCTTTACTTTATCATCTGGAAAACGTTGATTCATTCGATAGCGTAAAGGTTTTTCCTTTAAGCTGTCTCTTCTGACAATGGGCAGTTTGGTTAAATCCTCTGGAGTGGCTACTGCGCTAATAGCAGCCTCTTCAATGTCTTTGTACAGCTCCTGATAAAATGGAACATGCTGGTAAGCATCTCTAACCACCCCTGGAAGAAGCTCACATTGGAGTGAGTAGACCTTCTCCATAGGCATTCGTTCCCGATTCATAATTTTAATTAAATTAAAAGGTATCACATTTATTCCCCCCTTATCATTTAGTGTTAGCAGTCCAGCCTTTTTTAAAAGCCAAGAAAAGGATGGACTAAAAGCCTTTACCGATACAATGCCTTGAGCTTAGTTTTAATATTATTAGGAAGGCACTCAATAATAGAAGACATTTTATTACCTAAATATCTAAATAGTTTCAGTCTTGGCCAAATTACAGACAGGGCTGATTCCTCTCTTGCTCCTAAACTGGATTTTGACTGGTCACAGCCCTGGCCGATACTGCATTTTACAAAGGCAGCTATATTGGATACAATCCACTGTATTTCACCTATAGCTAAGGTATCATATAATGAAAAGGAAGCGATATTCAGCTCTTTACTTCCTGTTAGGGATACTTCACATTCCACCGGCCTATCAGCTGTAACTACAATCAGCTCAAATGCCAATGGCTCATCAGCATTTTTAATCTGTAGAATCTTTACTCTCTTATCTGCTACGGTTTGAAGCGCTTGAAAGTATCCGAGGCTGTCCCAGTCAGTATCATAGCCATACTTGGCACAATTTAGTTTGAATAAATTTACAATTTTTTCTAAATTCTCTTCATCTATTTCTTCAATATCCAGTCCTTCAACAGTAAAATTAAGCTCTTGGCATTTTCTCATTAATCGATTGTACTTTTTTCTTTTTTTCTTATTCAGCTTTTCAATATAAGCTTCAAAGCTTCCTTCATGATACCAACTCCAAAATGGAGCTGATTCAATATAGATAGCGCTATCCTTGGCAAACAAGCTAAACTCGCTTGTTTTTTTTACTCCTTTACATAGGATAAACTGGGCTGATAATCCTTCAGAGAGTTCTTTAAAGGCATTTTCCATGAGGCTGTAATATTCCCTTCCCAGCCCGAACTTAAATTGGGGATTTGTAATAAAGGAGCATTGTATCGCCATAGGAACACCGAATTCAAGATATGTTAGCCTAAAGGGCCCCTTCTTGATTTCTTTTTTAGTAAATATCCCACCTGAAATCGCTTGTTCATTATGCAACAATAATAATATATATAAATTATCCCGATGTCTGGTCTTCTGAATACAGGCTGTATGGTATTGGGGCGAATAAAAATATACCAGCTGGTTCCATTTCATTTGAATGATGTTATCGCTGATGGGGCCCCATATAAAACGGTAGGTATCATTTGTCACATTTATCACCACTTACTATGAGATTAATGTATTTTGGTCATGGAAGAGCAGCCAGTCACCATCTATCTTTTCAAACAGCAGGTTTAAATAATAATGAATAGCATAGGACTCCCCCGATTGGTTCAAATCATGATAGTCTACCTTTAAGAGCCCATACCCCACCTGTCCTACCTCAAATGTATTCATCACCTGATATTCCATTGACCAATCCATATCCTCGAACCAACTGATATGAAAATCAATAATATTTTGATAACCGATAATCACTTTACCATTTGGAAGAATCAATGTGGTTTTCTCGTCGTTTTTGATTAACGCCTGAAATCCTTGGATATTTCGCTCCCTAATTACATTAAAATAAGTGTCTATTGTACTTTGAATAGTCATGTATACTCCCCCCGTTATTTTGATACTGTCTTAAGTTTTGAGAGCCTACTGGCAATCTGTTCAATATGGCTATTATCTGAACCACAGCATCCCCCTAGAATTTTTGTTCCATAATCCCGGTAAAGCGCCACCATTAAGTCTGCAAAGGGCTCTGGTTCCTGGGAATCCAGTTCACATAGATTGTCCAGCTCTTCAGGAGACTTCAATGATGTATTGGCCTGCAAGCCGATTAATCTCGAAAGAATTGTAGCCCTATTTATTTGGTTGGATTCTATACATTTCTTAAAATTAGAAGGATGTACACAGTTAACCATGTAGTAATCTGGTGGAACAGTGGTCTGATTATCTATTTTCTCAATCGCTTCGTGAAGCCAGGTACCATCCAGCAGGGTTCCCTGGGGTCTGACAATAAAGCTAATAATATAGGGGATTTTCATTTCTGCCATGACCTTTGCCATCCCCAGGGATTCAGATAAAGCTGGCATAGCAGAGGCAAATAAAAAATCTACCCCTGCCTCGGTCAGCCTTCTTAATTGAAAGCTATGGAATTGGGCTGCCTCTTTTTCATCCAGGGCTTCTTCTGCCTTATAGGTGTCACCTTGACAGCCCACCAGTCCACCGATAAGCATCTTTTGCGAATAGCTTCCATAGGTATTCCGAATAGAAATAAGGTGCCTGACACAATCCCCATTGACATCTCTATGACCTAATCCCGCCTGATTGATCCGCTCCTTGGTTGCTCGCCAGGTTGCGGTTAAATTCAGCATAGGTAGATCATACTGCTCTCCTATTGAAATATACTGCCTATATAAGCCCTCAAGGACCCCTTTGTTGTATTCTTCATAGATAAATCCAGCATGTAAAGTATGAGGGTCCAATTGAACCTGCCCTGAACGTCTAAGTCGTTCAATGATTCCTCCTTCCATCAGTATTTGCTTATTATGCTTCACTATTTCCTGTAAGCCCATTGCACTCCTCCTTGTAAGGGAATTAATTCTTTTGTTAACTGTTAGCCCATTCAGCCTGTAATTTTCTCTGAGAAACAGACCGTACAGGATGGGTCATGACCAAATAATGAGCCCGATCCTATTAAGCATTTTGAGCGGCAGCCCCCCAGGCAGCTTCTTAAATGGTCACAATCTTTGCAGGGAGCACTGATTAATTTTTCAGTATTTCTCACTTTAATAAAGATTTCTTCTTCAAGGATTTCAGCCAATGATTTATCCGCTAAATTAGCATGAGAAGGAAATTCTGAGCATAAGGCTACTCCGCCATCTGCCTTTACATGACATCCCACTAGGGAAATAAAGCAGCTATGGGCAGGATAGCCTGAATAAGGACTTTCCCATTGGATGTCAAATTCCTTCTCGTCAATCTCCCGAAGTGTTTTATATAACCAGGCTGTCTGAGATTTGTCCAATACTAAATCTGATATGACTGCACTTCCTATGCAGGATGCCCTTTCCACATTAGGATACACCCCCATTTCCCTCAAATATCGCCACATCTCAGGGATTTCTTGATAGTTATGGGTACAAGCACAGGGGGCGGCTCCAATTCTAGTTTCATAGGGATTATCAAGATCGCCAAATCCTGAGTCTAATAAGAATTGAAAGCCCTCTTGCATTTTTTCATAGGTCCCTGGCCCCGTTAAAAGCTCCTGGGTTTCTTGAAATCCATCCATCTTAATAATAACCGTAGCCCCAACCTGATACAGTCTTCTTGCAACCTCTTTAGTAATAAGGGTCCCATTGGTGAAGATTACCGGTACCACATCGAGCTTTTGCAGGTATTCCATAAACCACCAGAAATGCTTATACAGCAAAGGCTCACCTCCGCCCAAATAGACGACAGACTGCAGGCCCAGCTCGTAGGCCTGATCAATCACATCCTTTAATCTCTCGATGGACATCTGAGGTGTGGCCCCCGTTTGCAATGGTGAAGAATAGCAATATTTGCATTGCAAATTACAATCATAATTGGTGTCCAGCCGAAGGGTAAGCAGTTTTCCCTCATCCCTAGCCCTGTAAACCTCCTCTGTTTCAAAGCTATAGCCCCTTAGATTTTTAGAACGCATTATATAGGCTTCCTTCATTTGATCTTTCTGTTTGTTTATCATAGCTACACTCCTATTCTATTTCTATTTTCTGTCTACTTCTCAAGCGATACCTCTCTATCCGCCAACTCTGAATAGATTAATCTTGCCTTTCCACCCTTAGTCCGGGGAATTGATTCTGAGGGGCATATGGAAAAATGGAAAGGAACGCTGCAATATTCCTTAAAATAATTTCTAATAAATTTTTCTATCCTTGAGAAATCAGTAATCCAGTTGAATGGTACATAGTATATGGTTACTTCTCCGGCCTGATTCTGATATAGGTACACCTCTCTGACTCCATTTAATTGAGCTGCCATATGGAGAATTGTGGCACTATAGATTTTCTCACCGTTGCTAAGCAAAATATAATCCTCTGCCCTCCCCTGGGTAAGCTCTAGGGTTTTAAAAGTTCTACCGCAGGGACAAGGGCAAGAGCTTAAGATGCCCCTGTCTCCAATTCCATATCGTATAATTGGCATCGCCCTTTCCAAAAAGGAGGTTAACACAATATTACCCTCTACTCCATCTGCCACAGGCCTGCCCTCATCGTCAAGAATTTCGAGAAACAACCGATCCTCTACGATATGATGACGATGATGGGAACATTCAAAGGTAATGCTTAAGGTTTCATAAGCGGAATAATCATCAAATATCTCTACTCCAAAGCTTTTTTCAATAAAGTCTCTGTGGCTTTTCGTGAGCATTTCAGATTCTGTAAACAATATTTTTAAATTTTTCCTGATGCTGTAAAGTTCTTCTTGAGTTAAGCTGGCTATCAAATCCCTAAGGTATACTGGATAGCCAACCAATCCATCAGGCCTATATTTCAATATTATTTTTTTTATCTCCTTAATTGGTAAGGAAGCAGGGATGATTTCTCTGCGAAACAACCCTAAATACTCAAATAATCTCTTTTTTAAGGGTACTGGTCGAATATGCAGCAATCGATAGGTAGGGCTATATTTTCCTGTAGCCAATACTCTCCGCACTCCCACCGCTGTGTGGTAATCAAAGCAGAATTTATCATGATAAATCCTTGTTGGTTCACCAGTAGAACCACTGGTAATACATAATATTGCTTTATTCTTTTTAATATAAGACTGATCTTGGAATTCCTTCCCACTATCCTGAAGATCACACTTCCGAAGGATTGGTAATTTTCCCACATCCTCAAGGGTGCCCAGGGAAATATCATAGTTTCTGTCGTTGGAGTAAATGGGGACACTCCTTCGGCTATGGCTCAGCAGTTTTCTTAACTTGTTCAACTGCCTTTTTTCTAGTTTCTCTCGATTACTATACTGCCAGTAGAACCCCGCTAAAACATAGATAACCTGCCTGAGAAACATATTATCTCACCACTTTCCTTATATTTCTGAATTGGCAATGATTTGTGAGCAATGCTTAAGCAGTTTTTCACGATTCCAATAGGTTAATATACTCCTTAGCCTTGGTCCATAGGGTTTATTAAGAAGCATCTCGTAGTATTCTTGGTAGTCCTTGATAGTTAATTTTGTTCCGGGATTCTGTAGCCAATTTATTATGGTTTTTGCCGCCTCCCTATGCTTAGTCAGTATGTTTTTAGGGGCAGTTAATGTAAAACGCCATTTATCCGGAGCAAAATGATCTAGCCAGTAGGTAACTCGATGTAGCTTTATCTTTAACTCCTCTAGCAGCACCTGCTCTGAAACATTAAGATGCTGCCTTTTAAAATGGGAAAGAATAAGTGACAGATCATTTTCAAAAATCTGTGAAACAAAGCAAAGCTTTCTGACACTGATGTTTGCCAGATACTTTTCTGGATCAATGTCAATAATACCAGCAAGCTGCCTTAATTTACTATTTTCAGGATTATCTCTGCAATGACGGATAAACCGATTAAATTCGCTGTAGCATCGAAAAAAATCCTCTGCAGGGTTTACCACGATGGGTGACATCAACTCTCTTGAAAGGAAAAACCACAATATTACTTCCCTTGGATAGAGATTATGATAGATGCTTAGATTGAAAGAATCTCCCTTAGAGCTTGATAGTTTATAGTTTGAATTCTTTAGTCTGACAATTTCATAGGGATTAATGAGGGGCATTGATGAATGAAATATTTTTTTCAATATCTCCTCAGATGTGGTAATGGTAGACCCTTGTACATAATGATCGATTCCACAGGGCTCATAATCAATTTTCTCGTAATGGCAGCGCATCGGCCAGTCGATTCTCCAGGCCATTTTCTTGTAAGAAATCTCGTGGACAGTGCCGGTAAAGTTTTTTCCGCAATGATGACAATGGTAGGAAATGTGTTTTTTTCTGGGAAAGCTTAATTGAGTTGTCATGTAAAACTCCTCTATCTGCTTTTTACAGCTTTCACAGAAGATGATCAGTGAGTTCCAGTCTCGAGATAATTTTTTTTTACGATGACCATTTAAGATTTTCACTATTTTTTTATTGCGAGATAGGGCGTAATTCATTAAAGAAGTATATCTGTTGCTATTAAAATAAGCCTCTGCCTGATATAAAATGCGATCTGGTATGATTCCCAGCTCCATTAGTTCCTTTAAATAGAGCTGAGAAAATTTTTTTGATATTTTCTGGTAATTTACTAAGGCCTCTGATAAGGGCTTTTTTTGTTCCTCCTCTGGTATTATTTTTGACTTCACACCATCTGCGTCATCAAAATTCAGGATAAATTCAGCCTCAATTTTCTTTAATGCCAAGGCCCTTCTCACTGCCCATGCAATGATTGTATCTCTAAAATTCCCTATATGAATTACCCCAGAGGGAGAAATGGAGGACTGCAGTCGGAAGCACTCCTTTGTCAGGGCTCCCCGTTCCCTTAGCTGCTTAGCGATCTGAAAGGCCCAGTGCTGCTTATCCTCCTCTGTTTTTTTGGAGTTCCTTAAATGGACTGTCATATGATCCTTCCTCCAGTAAGTTTTTTTTGCGGTTATTTTTTTTGAATGAAGCAATTAAATAAAAGCTTGTACTCATTTCGGCAGTACCTAATACCAGCATGGCACCCGATGCCTTCCCAAAGGGCAATGTGGTAAAGATCAGTACACTGCATATCAGAAGCCCTATGGTACACCCATAGATGGTATTGATAAGCTCCTTTCGGGAAACAGCTTCAAACCAGAAAATGATTAGTTCATTCAACATAAATACCGGTGCCAGACAGAACCATAGCAGAAACAAATAGAATAGCTTCTCAGGAATGAAACACGCCACAATCAATGCTACAGACAATGATAGGAAAATAATAAAAATACTGCGGTTTATGTATTTTTTAAGATAGTCTGCACTGGTATATTTCTTGTCATTATAGGCCAAAAATGTTGCTTTAGGGAGAAACAGCTTCAATAAATATTCAAAAAAGGCCAGGCCAAACCCACCTACAGAAATTACTAGATTAAAATAGCCTGCAGCCTCATAGAGCTCGTAGAAGCGAAAGGCTATACTGACAACGCTAAAGGTTGCATTTCCGATTAGACTGTTAAAGCCCATTACCATTGCCTCTTTCCATACCCGTAGTGCCGTAAATCGATGGGCCCTCCGACCGATGGGCTTTTTCGCAGGGTAGGCCTTCAATAGCTGATGTAGAGATACACTATTTGCTGCAAGAAATATCGCTATCAGAAGTAGGACTAGTTGTATCGGAGTTACGGGCCTAAGGAGATTTATAAAGCATAATAATAGGACTAAGGTACCTAAAACCAGTGATAATCCATAATCGTAAATATTTCTTTTCAACCCTCTGCCTATACTTTGTAGGGCCAGAGAATATCCTACCAGGGTCGAATAAAACCCTATAGAGATGTCTAATACATCTAATGGTACCTTAAATATGGATTTCCATATGACATTAAAAGCGATAACCAATAGATTCATTATGAGGCTGATAACAATTGATATTCTTATAATGTCTCTCAATAAATGGCCCTTTAGCCGTTCATACAATGTAAGGAGCTTCAACGCACATTTTCCAATTCCAATAGCAACCAAGGGCTGCAGTACAGCCCAGGTTCCTACCTTGGCAACATAATTTCCATATATTTGACTCTCCCAAACATAAAATAAGGTAATGTTCAGTATTAAGAAGGCTAGACGATAATAAATTCTACTTCCTATTAAAAGGAAAATATCTTTATTTTTAAGAGCTTGACTTTTCATCTTCAATTTGTCTGCTTCTTAGCTTAAAGGGGAAATAGGCGATAAAAAATGCCAGGGCAAAATGGAAAGCAATAAAGGCATAGGCCTCGTACTTTGTGGGATAATGCCCTATTCTCACTTTAATATGCGATGCCCAGGTCCAGACATCGGGTATGGTAGCCCATGAAGGGTCTGTATGATTATTTACCGTTAAAAAAGCCAGATCCTCAATACCCGAAAGCATAATTACCAATAGACTGAAGGACAGTCGAAGGCAATTTCCAGTTGATCCCCCACCTAGGCGATAGGTTAAGGTTACAAAAAGTATGATAAAGGGAATCATCATTAGTATCAAATAATACACCTTTTCAAACTCCTCAAGATGAAAGAATATTTTCGGTACAAAAACTGCAAAGATAAATAAAAAACCTATAAAAAATGCTGGAAACACTAATTTCAATCGATATAAATAGCTGGTATCTAAAAAGGATATGGAGAATGCTGCCAATATAAAAGGCGACAGCTTGAACAAAAATATACCCAGGCTCTCTACCTCTCGATCTTGGGGAAGAAAAAATATTGCATATAATCCAATCAATAGGGCTAATCCTCCAGTAATTAAGGTGATCTTGTCTTCTCTTTTCATTTATAATCCTCCTTCTATCTCAATATGAACAACTTCCTTTACATAGTCCAGTATGTCCCTCACCTGGGCAATATCTGGATGGGCTGCAATGATATAGCCCAGCTTATGATTCGATTGGGTAAAGACATTGATTGGTTCTCCAGGCCTTGTAAAAATCTTTGATGTCACAAAGGCTGGATGTTGACTTAACAGCTCTAATCCACGAATGTGCTTTAGGGTGCCATTGGTACAAGCTGTAAGTACCTGAAGGGCCGAATACTGTAATAATTCATATTTCAATGGGTTGGGAAACTGATCAAAGATTAAATGAAGTGCCAATTCATAGGTATCCAGACCAAAGCTCTGCTGTACAAGGGCAGGCATCCCATTTCCCGCTAGTCTAGCTCCCATTTCAATGAAGTAAATTTCATTTCCCTTAATGATGAAATCAAAGTTAGCAGGGCCATCGTTTACTTCAAAGTACCCACACAGTTCATTTAATATTTTATGCACGCTTCCCTTTATTTCATCTGTTAGGGCGGCGGGGATCATATGCTGCAATGTAATAAAATTAGGAATTCCCGTATGGATTTTTTCACTGATGACCTCAAAAATGGTTTGTCCATTTCGTCTAAACAGCTCCACTGAATAATGGTCTCCTTCAATGTATTGTTCTATAATCACTTCCTTTTTCCAGGAATACTCCCTTGCATGATAAAAGGCCCTCTCTAATTCTTCCTCAGCTTCAACATAAGAGATGCCTTTACTGCCAGAGGAATCAATCGGTTTTACCATTAATGGATACCCTATCGATTTTGCCCGTGCTATGATTTCTGTCAGTATTGATGACTTATAGTGTTTCGGTACAATGAGTTTCAATTTACTGGCATGGTGTAGAAAATAGTATTTATCAATGGAGCCATGGACCGCCTTAAGGGATGGCTTCCAGGGCAGTTGATAATGATGACTTAACTGATAAATTGTTTCATGAGAAGCATCAGAGGCAGGAGATATTATTCCCTGGATACACTCATCTGCCAGTGATTTAAGCAATACTTCCGGTTCCCTTGTGCTTACATTTATAAATCTGTCGGCTAACGGGATGGCACAGGCCTTTGGATTTTTATCGACTCCAATTACCCGTATGCCTAATTTTTTTGCCACCTGATACATTGGTAATTGATCATGTCCTGCACCTAAGATAATCAAGTTTTTGCCCTCAAATTTAGTATTCAATTTCCTGACCTCCAATGATTGTATCGTTAATACCTTCTGCTATACAGGCTTCTATGTTTGAATCCCGGATAAATACAAAATCGCTAATAACATTGTTAGATGATGGATATTTCATGTATTGGGTTATGGCAGCCAATGTAAATAGCTGTATCACTGAAAGCACACATACTACCATACACACTAATCTGTTAGTAATCCTCTCTGCTAATGCGGCAAATATCAGGAAGGGCATAAGACACCCAATGCCTATTAGGGAAGCAATACACCCAAAGTCAAGGAGCCGATTGGAAAAGCCAAAAAAAAGTTCATTAGAGTGCCTAAGCATCTTTATGAAATTCCATTTTGACCTTCCCCATTCCCGGGGGTGGTGCTCTACCTCAACTGTAGTATAATTTGATGTAACCAGGGGAACCGTGGCAATAAAATAGGCGGTTCTGCTGGGGTATCCCACTATCCTTTTTGCAATACTCGTCTTAACAATACGAAATACCGATGCACCAACGGGCAATCTAATATTTAAAATTTTTGTTGCAATAAAATGCTGACCCTTGGATCCAAGAATACGGAAAAGAGAATCCTTCCGTTTTTTGCGAATTCCAAAGACCACATCGTATCCCTCCTTTGCCTTTTCAACCAGCCTAAAGGTCTCTTCAGGAGGTGATTGAAGATCAGCATCATACTGAATACACCATTCAAAGGCAGCATATAGAAATCCCATACGGAATGCAGCCTCAAGGCCGTAGTTACGGGTAAAGGAAATATACCTTACTCTCGTATCAATACAGGTAAGTTCCATTATCCTTTCAAGGGTTCCATCGGTACTGCCATCATCAATAAATATAATTTCATAGTCATCATAGGTCGAAAGTACCTTTGAAAGTCTATTATAGACCGCATGGATGTTACCCTCTTCATTTAAGCATGGAACGATCCCAGATATTCTCATAATAATCACCTATATGAGCTTTTTAAGCCAAGTTACAGGGGTCTTATGGGTAACAATCTCTAGTACATGGTTATAATTAAATTCCCGCGGCCCTATTTCTTTGATGTAGGCAATCATTTCTTCCAGTCCATCCCTTAAACGATATTGGGTGCAGTATCCCAACATATTTCTGGCTTTATCAGCGGAACAGGTTGCAAATCGTACCTCCTGAGGACGGCCAGGAACGAAGATTGGGTCCAGGGGAAAATTCAATAATTCGGCTATCGTCTGGGCCAGCTCCAGTATGGTAATAAACTCCTCGTCGGGGCCAATGTTAAAGATTTCATTTTTAATTTCAGCATCTAACCCTAATTTAATGAGACTGCTGGTACAATCGTCCACATAGCTGAAGCAGCGTTTTTGAGTTCCATCACCATATATAATTGGCTGTTTTCCCTTCAGCATTCGGTTAATAAAGATACTGGCAACATTTCGATAGGGATCAGTAAAGTTTTGCTTAGGCCCAATAATATTGTGGGGTACTGCAATATTGAACTCCATATCATGGATTTTGCAAAGATTCCGAACTAATAGCTCTGAAGCATACTTGGCTATGCCGTAGGGATCAATGGGGTTAGGGGTTAACTCTTCTGTGAAGGGTATCTTGTTTTCGCCATATCTTGCCATTGAAGAACAAAATACAAACCTTCTGACTCCGTTCCGAATTGCAGCGCTTAAAATCCCCGTTGTGGCTGTTACAATGTTCTTATTCACCAGATGGGGGGCAAAAACGCTTAAGCCTTCATAGGCTAAAGCAGCGCAATGATAGACTATATCCACCTCCTTTAGCATATCCCCGTAGGAATCAACATCATTACAATCGGCATTTTTAAACAGCGTGCCGGGAGGAATATTGCGTTCGTATCCTCCAGATAGATTATCAATTCCCAAAACAGTATTTCCCTCCGCTAGAAATGTTTCTGCCAGATGACTCCCTAAAAACCCGGCAACTCCTGTAATAAAGATTCTTCTTTTCATGGAATACCCCCTTATATGAAATTTTTGTGTATCCTCGCTATATTAATGAAACAAAAAGGGAATAGATAACACCCTAATTCCCCAATATCAGCAATAGCCTATTTTAGATTTTTTTGATCACAAGGCCTGTCCAAGCCAGAAGGGAACAAAGTGGCTAGTGCCACCTTTGTTTTAGCGATATTATTGTGGCAGGAAAGTGACCTTAAACGCAAATGGCCTGTTTCGGCGCATTTGATGTATATCAATAGGTTGATTCTAATTTTATATCAATGTTAGTACAGGCTTAAGGGAGTAAAACTGCTTTTTTATTTCATAGGAAAGTTATATTTTAGCCATATATTATTTTTTTAGTTATTCTGGGATTATGGTAGAATAGTCATTATATCAAATTCACCAAGTATGAAGACAAGTCTTTTTGCAGGAGTTTTATGTTATGTGGAACTTTTAAGAATATAGTAGTTTTTGTGTCAAGGTAACATATATCATTATCGGTATTTTAAATTATTTTTTAATAATTGTATATTTATTTAATAATATAGCATATAACGCTTATTTTCAATGTTTTTCTATCATCAAATTTTGTTATACTTTTACACGATTCGTCATTATTTTGATAATTTTACATTTTGTAACTAATTTCTTCATTTGTCAGGGTGATTATACATTTATAATTAAGGGGAGAATAATTATAAACTGTTTGATCAGTCATATTTTAGGCTTATTCAGTTCTTCTGCAGCTGCCACCTCATTTAGGTTAATGCATCCCACTTCCTTTTTGATCGTCTTTAATAAATATTGCAGAAAGGTTTCCCTTAAATCCTTTCTTCTTAAAGCAAATTCAACTGTAGCCTCTAAAAATCCCTGCTTATCTCCTACATCGTATCTTATTCCTTCAAAATCATAGGCATACATGGCCTCTCTTTGGGCCAGTTCCCTTAGGGCATCGGTAAGCTGTACTTCTCCTCTCTTATCAGGTTGAGTATGCTCCAAAATTTCAAATATGGCAGGATTAATGATATATCTTCCCAGGATAGCCACATTAGAGGGAGCTTCTTCTAAGGAAGGCTTTTCAACCAGTCCCTTTACTTTATGCACGCTACCCTCTATATGCTTTACTTCTACAATTCCATATTTGCTAACAGCTTCCCTTTCGACCTGATGTACTCCTAGGATTGTTGTTTTGTATTGATCATAGATTCCCATCATTTGCTTTAAACATGGCTTTTCACCGTAGACAATGTCGTCTCCAAGTAATACACCAAAGGGCTCATTTCCAATAAAGCTCTTAGCACAGTATATGGCATGGCCTAATCCCTTAGGTTCTTTTTGTCTAATATAGTGGATATTTGCCATATCAGAAATTCGCTTTACCTCTTCAAGGAGTTCATACTTTCCCTTAGCCTCCAGCTCTAGTTCCAGCTCCACGGATTTATCAAAATGATCTTCAATGCTTTTTTTGTTACGGCCGGTAATAATCAGAATCTCTTCAATACCCGATGCCACAGCCTCCTCAATAATATATTGAAGGGTGGGCTTGTCTACTATAGGAAGCATCTCTTTAGGCTGTGCCTTTGTTGCAGGTAAAAATCGAGTTCCTAGGCCTGCTGATGGGATAATTGCTTTTCGTACTTTCATTGGTTCTCCTTCCTCCTGTCTTACAATTAATTATTTTATGGACTGCCTCTCTCGCTCTAATCTCTACAATATAAATCTCTTGTGTAGATCTTATGCTTCACGTCTTTAATATTTTCAGACATTCTATTGGCCACAATGATATCTGAAATCCTCTTAAACTCCTCTAAATCTTTAATTACCCTGGAGTGATAAAAATTATCCTCCTTAAGGGCTGGCTCGTACACCACCACTTCCACCCCTTTAGTCTTTAGCCGCTTCATAATCCCTTGAATAGAGGATTGTCTGAAGTTATCAGAATCGGTCTTCATCGTCAGCCTATAGATTCCTACAACCTCAGGCTTTCTTACCATGATCATTTCAGTTATATGATCTTTCCTCGTTCTATTGGCTTCTATAATGGCAGACATAATGTTATTGGGTACATTGCCATAATTGGCCAGCAGCTGTTTTGTATCCTTCGGAAGACAGTAGCCCCCATATCCAAAGGAGGGGTTGTTATAGTGGCTGCCAATCCGAGGGTCAAGGGAAACCCCCTCTATTATTTGTTTTGAATCTAATTTCCTGACCTCTGCGTAGGTATCCAGTTCATTAAAGAAAGCAACCCTCATGGCCAGGTATGTATTGGCAAAGAGCTTGATGGCCTCTGCTTCCGTTGAATTGGTAAATAAAACAGGAATATTTTTTTTAATCGCCCCTGCTGCCAATAAATGAGCAAATTGCTTAGCCCTTTCCGATTGTTCTCCTACAATAATACGGGAAGGGTATAGGTTATCGTACAGAGCCTTACCCTCTCTTAAGAATTCCGGTGAGAAGAAGATATTCTTCGTTTCAAATTTCTCTCTGATCTTTTCTGTATACCCTACAGGTACAGTTGACTTTATTACCATCACCGCCTCGGGGTTTATGGACAAAACATTGGCTATAACCGCTTCCACTGTTCTGGTATTGAAATAATTTCGATCGGGATCATAATTTGTTGGGGTAGCAATCATTACATACTCGGCATCCCGATAGGCTGTAAAGATATCTGTTGTTGCCAGAAGATTTAATTCCTTAGTAGTTAAATATTCCTCAAGCTCGGCATCAACAATAGGCGATTTTTTATGATTGATCATGTCCACCTTCTCCTGGAGAATATCCAAGGCAATGACCTCATTATGCTGTGATAACAGCACTGCATTGGATAAGCCCACATAGCCCATCCCAGCAATCGTTATTTTCATACAAACTCCTCCTTACCAATAGTAGGGCAACCATTTTCTTTGGCAGTGTCTTTGAATATGAATAGATCATCCTCCTTTTTTTTCTAGAATTTTTTCAATTAAGAGATAAATGGAGATCGTCAAGGCTGTGAGGTAACAAGCTTATCATCTGCCCAGATGAGCTGATTTAGGTATTTAGCATAGACTGGAATAGCTTCAATGGAGTAGACTTTTGAAAAGTTATATTTTTAACGCATCATTTGTGTATATTATACCACTTATTCCCCAGTTTTTGTCAATCACAAAACAATCCTATAAAATAAGTGTATTAGAACATATATGAAAAAACAAAGCGACTCCGTCCCGATATCGCTGGCCACAGCTGTTTTTCTATAATAGAAAAAGCCCTCAGCCAAGGCTGAAAGCTCAATTGGATTTTTGTCTGCCAGAGGGATCCATGATGTAATTCTCTTTCATAATTAATTCCGATATCGGTACAATTTCATAGCCCTGCTCCTGTAACCGTTGTAATACCAGGGGAAGGAATTCTGCAACATATTTGGCATTGTTATGGAATAAAACAATGGAGCCGGACTGTACATTTCTTGTGACACGGTCTACCACCGGGGTAACTCCCATTTCCTTCCAATCCAACGAATCCACATCCCATTGTATTGTATAATAGCCTAATTCTTCTGCAGTTTCTATTAAAAGATTATTATAATCCCCAAAGGGAGGTCTAAAGACTGTCGGCTGAACACCAGTGATTGCTTGAATCTTATCACCGGTTTGCTTAAGCTCATTTTTAATCTGCTCCTTTGAGAGCTGGGACATATGGGGATGGGTAGAGGAATGGTTTCCTACCTCATGGCCTCGGTTATGGAATTCCTTTACCCAATCAGGATATTTATCCACCCAGAAGCCTACCAGAAAGAAGGTTGTTTTCACATTATACTGATCCAGAGTATTTAAAATATCGTCGGTAAATTCATCTCCCCAGGCGGCATCAAAGCTTATGGCTATTTTCTTTTCTTCGGTCTCTACACTATAGATAGGCAGCATTCTGCTCTGAGGGGAAAAAACCCCCAAGGCCACCTCTCTAAAACCAGTAAAGTATATAAGCAGGCCAGCAATAATCACCAGCAGAATCAGCCCAATGACTACACCTTTTTTCGGTAATATAAAAAGCCTCATTTGTTATCCCCCTGTCCTCAATTTATTCTATTAAAGTTTATTCGCTGGGGGCAAATTTATGACTAAAACCTTTTGACTTTGAACTGGTAAAATCCTCCTTAAAAAGGAAAACAGGGCATGAAAGGAAGGTTGCCCACGTATATTTTAGCAGGAGGTGGTTTTAGTGATTTCCTTTGTATCCACTGCTCTCTTTGGCATTAGTCTTTTTATATTGGGAATGAAGCTATTAACCAATGGACTGCAGTCTATTGCCAGTCCCAGCCTGAGTAATCGAATGAAAAACAGAAGAATTCATCCCCTTATAGGTGCACTGTTGGGAGCCCTGGTCACCATGCTGATCCAATCCAGCAGTGGAACCACCCTTTTGCTGATAGGCTTAGCAGAGGCCAATTTCTTAAGTCTCATTGAGATCGCCCCTATGATTATGGGGGCTAATATTGGTACCACCATTACAGCCCAACTAATTGCCTTTGACGTGGCAATGGCAGCTCCCTTTTTATTAGCTACGGGGCTTTTGTTCACTATAATTTGCAAAGGATCTAAGGGCCGTTCCCTGGGGGATGCCCTCATTGGTTTCGCTTTACTCTTCATCGGAATCGATTTTTTAAGTAAAGGTCTTGCCCCACTCCAGGAGGTGCTTCGCTTTCAGGAGATCCTTCAGGAATTGGGTAGAAAGCCCATTCTAGGCATGCTAATGGGACTATTCAGCACAGCCATCATCCAGAGCAGCAGCACAGGGGTGGCTATTTTACAATCCATGGCTGCCAGCGGCAGCATTGGGATTACCACCGCTGTCCCAATTTTACTGGGGCAGAATATTGGCACCTGTGCCACTACCCTATTGGCTAGTCTACAGCTGAGCTTAACGGGTAAAAGGGCTGCCTTTATTCATCTGCTTTTTAACCTAATTGGAGCGGCATTAATCTTCCCCTTTATCAAGTACCTTTGCCTTCTATCGGTTTCCTTAGCTCCCAATAATGTGGTTCGCCAAATTGCCCACAGCCATAGCCTGTTCAACATTTTTTCTACTATTCTACTGCTGCCCTTGTCTTCCTATCTGGTGAAGCTGTCGGTGCTCATGGTAAAGGAATAGTTATTCCTGATCGATCGTTAAGCCCCTTACGAATTTTCTTTCCATCATTTTTTTCTTTTTTCGATTTTCCTTGCTTTCGAATACGATATCCAGATCATAATCCTCTGGATACAGCTCCTCTTGGCTAATATGGAGGGAAAGGCGTTTATGATTAATTTTTAATTTTTTCTTCATGACCATTACCCCCACCTCTCCTTTTTGGTTTGGAAGCTCACACACAATTCCGGTTCGATTAAGATTGCTGATAAAAACGGAGTCCCCCAGTTTGAACTTTTCAGTCAGCTCCTTTATTGCCTTCTTTTCCTTTGAAGGACTATCCTTTGTTATTGACGCCCTTTCCTGGAGCTGCTCAATGGGCCTCTGTCCATCGGCCTCTAAGTTTTTCCTCAGCTGATTCATGATTTGGCCATAGTCCTTTTCTTCATGATAGGTGAACTCATGGGCCCTAGCGATGATCTGATGAGGCATTCCCAGCCTCAGGGCGATTAAAAATCCATTGCTTTCCCCCGCCTTGCCAATGCTCAATCGATAAAGGGGCTTTAGGGTATTAATATCAAATTCCATACATCCATTTTCAAAGCCCTGCTGATTCAGTGCAAAATTTTTAATTTCACTATAATGGGTTGTGGCCAAGGTGATAGCCCCCTTTGCATAGAGCAGCTCTAATATGGCTGTGGCTAAGCCCATTCCTTCCCCAGGATCAGTGCCTGCCCCCAATTCATCTACGATAACCAAGGTTTTCGGCGATACCCGATTCAAAATATCAATTAAATTCTTCAAATGGGAAGAAAAGGTGCTTAAGGATTGCTCAATGCTCTGACCATCTCCGATATCCACCAATACATCATCAAATATTGCAAATCGACTTTCCTCCCCAACGGGCACATGGAGCCCCGATTGAACCATCATAGTCAATAAACCAACGGTCTTTAGGGCCACCGTCTTGCCGCCGGTATTGGGCCCGGTAATCACTAGGGTTCGATAATCCTTTCCTATTTCAAAATCAAGGGGAATCCCTTGTTTTCCAATGAGGGGGTGCCTTCCCTTCTTAATCTGAATTTGCTTATCTTCATTTAGCACCACCGTATTTCCATCCATGCTACGGCTCAACTTAGCCTTGGCAAAAAGAAAATCATAATTTACCATGATTTCAACATTAATATTAATTTCCCTGGAGTCCTCCTCTGCCATCACTGTCAGGTAAGAAAGAATCTTATATTCCTCCTGCTCCTCTTCTATTTTTAATTGACTTAGCTCACTTTGCAGCTTCCTTACCTCTGCAGGCTCAATGAAAAGGGTAGAACCACTATTAGAATGGTCAAGGACTTGCCCTTGAAGGTTTTTTCCATGCTCCTTTTTGATTGGCAGTACATAGCGTCCCTGTCTCATAGAAACCACCTGATCCTGAAGATAGTCCATAGCTCCCATGGATTTCATCAGCCCCTCTAGCTTACTTTTTAATCGTTCCTCCACAATCAGCATTCGCTTTCTTATTTTTGATAGGGCCGAGGATGCTTTATCATCTACTCGATTATTTCTAATACATCGTTTAATTTCTTCAATTAAGTCCTCCAGCCTATAGATGGATTTTCCATAGCTGCTGACCAGGGGAGCGATGCCCTCTACCTTTTCCATAAAGCCCTTCATTCGTATGGCATTTTCTAAAAATTCCCCGAGCATAGATAGCTCTCCAGGACGAAGTACCATTCCCTTCCCTAATTTTTCTATTGTCCCATCGATTCCCTTCAGACTATGGAGAGGAATCGATGAGGTAGTCCCTAGAATGGATTTTGCTTCGGTGGTTTCATCAAGTCTTGTCTTAATGATAGACAATTGGCTGATGGGCTCCAAATTTTCTACCAATCTAAGTCCCCTTTGGGATAAAATATATTGGCCGAGCATCTCCTTAATTTTGTTGAATTCTAATAGTTCCTTTGCTGTTTCGTTCATGACTGCAAGCCTCCTTTTTATTTTTGGCATGAACAGAAAAAGGCCGTAAATGAACACAATCATCTACAGCCTAGCCTTGACAAGAGAGTATTACGCTCCCTTGTCTTGTAAAGAGCGTTTTTAATGGTAATTTCTACCATTCATAGAATACAAAAAAACCGTGATTAACACGGCTTAATTTACTTCTATTGGGCCTGTGTTCTTAACAATTGAAAGAAAGAGAAGAAAGCATAACAAACTAAACCTGTCGATTGGTCAGATTTAATATTTCTTTTCCTTCTTGTATTCAATTACTTGTTAAGAACATCTACTATCATAAAACAAACTCCCTTTATGTCTATTTTTCAAGATTATTATATGATGAATCCCGAGTGTTGTCAACCTTATTTTCATTCTAGGGAATAGGTCTTAACTTCACGGCCTTCTATAGTATCCCTTACTTGATCTCTATATTTTTCAGGTACTGTTACTGTCTCCGGCTTCCCATCACTGATATATCGAGTTCGGCGCCCCTCCTCAAAGGCCTTAAGCCAATCATAGAGCCCCACACCCTCTACCTTAGTTTCGCTGGCCCTGACCCGTCTTATTTTATTGGCATTAAAGCTTTGATGGTAGGGGGAATGATAAGGGTCCCAGCCTACTTCTAAAATTGCAATATTTTCATAGGAAATATCCTGCCATTGATCCGCAACAATATGTTGAAAAAGACTTGTATCCTTAGGCTTTGAGCCAAAGGGCAAAGCCAGGGTTTTGACATCATAGTTAGGTGCGTACTCCTTGACCAGTTGAACCAAACTGCCGATCTCCTCTCGAATCACTTCTTTACCTGCATTAGTAAAATTTACATGGGTTTTAGTGTGGTTTCCGATGTCCATCCCCTTCTCCACCAGGTAGTTTAGCTTGAAATCTACCAGCTCTTTTTGCCCAAAGGGAATGCCGCCATTGATAAAAAAGGTAGCCTCCAGTGGAAAATCGGGGTGCTTTTCATGAAAGGCAACTAAAATTCCTACTGCAGAGTCCGGGTCAATTACCCATTCTCCTTTTTCATCTTGAATCATATTAAAGTTATTCTGATTTCCGTCGTCAAAGGTCAGTACCACCGGGGTAAGGCCCGCCGCCGTAGTGATATTCCCATTGGCGTAATCCTCAAGACTAATGGGCCTATAGCCTTTTTCATAGAGGAACTGAAGATCTCCTTTGAGGTTATCCGGGGTCCTTGACCACTCGGCCTCGGGCTCCTTAATATGATGATACATCAACACCATAATTTCTCCGGCCTCATTGGGTTGTATCACAGACAAATCAATTTCCGGTTCTGGCTCCTCGCTATCTTCTTGACTTGGAGGATCTTCCTGTGAATGTTCATTTTCACTGATGGTATCTTCCATTTGACTACCCTCATGAATATCATCGACTTCTGAACTGCCGGCACAGGCCGTAAGTAGTATCATACAGCTTAAAGACAAAATAATTGCAGTTATTCTTTTCAATGGGGCTCCTCCTCTGGTGAAAAAGTGAATTTTTTCCATTTTAACCGATAAAATTCACTTATTTTTTATTATTCCACGGCAAAAATAAATGATATTAATTAAGACCAGCAAAAAAGGTCTTTGAGTTACGAAACTTATCTTTTAAGTATTTGATTTCCCTTAGGACAGACCTTTACACAAATTCCACAAACTGCTCCTCTGCCGATTTTTTGATATTGTCGCTTCATGTGGGTACTACAGATTTCAGGGTTAAAAAGGGCTTCCCTGGTATCCCCGGGCTCCCATAGCTTTCCTGTCAAGGCTGCGGCTGGACAGGCTCGAACACAGGCACTACAGTCACCACAATAGGATTCTCTATTAGGTGTACCGTATTCAAATTCCATATTGGTTAATACTGTTCCCAATCGGATTCTTGGGCCAAATTCTTCTGTTACTAAACAACAATTTTTTCCGATCCATCCCAGGCCTGACATGACAGCCCCAGTTCTATGGGGAAATAATCCGCTGAAGTTCCAACCCTCCAGGTTAATAGACTGGGATGCAGCAATTGGTAAGGCAGAATAGCCCCATCTCTGCAGTTTCGATGCGATTTTGAAGGTGACCTGATCAATAAAGGCATTTGCCGTTCGATAGTGATGAAAATAAGTAGGAGTTGGCCCATTCTTTACGTCGATCTCACTGACCACTTCATCTGCCAACCGCAGGGTAATGGTAATCCCGCTTTTTAAGTGCTGGTATTTTTCTGGTAATAAGGACGATAGGTCACTGTAGCCTACCTTCGTTATTCCCTGCTCTATAATGTATTCAGTTAATATGGATTGCTTTGTCATTTTGCTTTCACCTCTTTTTTATTATAGCAAATTTCAACAATATAAGCATCTACTGCTTTCACTGCCAGTTATTAAAAATTGTACAAGGAACTACTAAACATAATAATTTTGTTAAGGGAGAAACTATCATTAATACAACATTAGTGTTGTATTGTCACTGTAGTTAACTTCTATAGATCGCTTGAAGGAGGCGGATATTATGGCAGCAAGAAATAAAATTGTTGTTCCCGAAGCTCGACAAGCATTAAATCAATTGAAGATGGAAATTGCCAATGAGCTTGGCCTTTCCAACTACGAAAGTGTTGATAAGGGAAGCTTAACTTCCAGACAAAATGGTTATGTTGGCGGATATATGACAAAAAGACTTGTTGAATACGCCGAACAAAACATGAGTAACAAATAACTTGTATTTAAAAAGGAGACGCTATTTTTTAGTGTCTCCTTTTTTTATTTTATCGGAAAGTTGGTTTTTTCTGAGTCCATTTGTTTTGCTATCAAAAGGGGAAAGTGCTCATTGGGCTTATTTCCTTAATTATTACTCTTTTAAAAAACATCAAAATGCATTAATATAATAGTAAAGGCATTGAAAGGAGGGGGAACAATGTTCGCTAATTCACCCCAACAGCTGGCAGAAAAAAAGCTGCTTTTACTATATATATTTGAGAAGCTGGATATTCCCATTAGCCACCCCCATTTGACTGATTTTGTTTTAGAAAATGAGCTGATGAACTATTTTATGTTTCAACAATTCTTCTCTGAGCTTAAGGAGTCGGGCTTCATTATTGAAGAGGATCAGGGCCAGCAGCTATTTCTCATTACTGAAAAGGGTACAAGTACTTTAAAATATTTCATTAATCGTCTTTCAAAGCAGCAGCTTGAGAAGATTGATCATCTTTTGGATATTAAAAAGAGTCAAATATTGAAGCGTTCCGAGGTTATAGCGGAATATGTAAAGCTTGAGGAGAATGATATTCTTGTTACTCTGAAGGTGGTAGAACGAGATGCTGCTCTTATTAATATTAGCTTAAACGTGGCCAATACAAAGCAAGCTAAAATTATTTGTGAAAACTGGAAGAAAAATACACAGAAGATCTATAGCAACTTGATTAATATGCTAATCGAAGAAAAAAATCATTGAGGGACTGAAAACAATCCTTCAATGATTTCTATATTATCCTTAAATTACCACGACACTGGTGGGCTCCTTTCCCACCGTGACACTTTTTAACACAGTATGTCTGCGGCAATCAATAATGTCCACTACATTTTTTTGAATGCTTGTAACAAATAGTAGATTCCTTTCATAATCCATGTCAATTCCATGGGGCATAGGATTAACAGGAATCTCTGTGATAATCTTCTTTTCCTTTAGACTATAGACATAGATCCGACTTGCATCGGAATCCGTCACATATAGATATTCATTTTGGCTGTCTCCGATTATTTCAACGGGCATGCTCCCAATTAAAATCCTGTCGATCCGTTCCATAGTTCTAATGTCATAAAGGTCAATCATTCCTTTTTCCCCGTTTAAATAACTGTAGTTTACCACAAACAAAAATTTACCATCCTTACTCAGCCTTAGATGCCAGGGATTTAAATCAACAGGAATTCCCCTTTTCTTTTGATTTGTCAAGGTAGTGATTTCTGTCAAGCTCCTTGTATCTCGATTGGCTACATAGAGTCTCTCTTGATCCCTTGTGAGGATCATTCCATGGGGCATTTCCTCTGTGGGAATCTGTAATAGTACCTCCAGATCATCTAAATCCAGCACTGTAATACTATTGGAATCAGAATTGACTACATAGACCGTATTGTATTTTTTGCAGATAAGTACCTGACTAGGACAGCTCCCTACAGAAACCACCTCAAGGGTTTTTTCTTGTATTAGGTCTATTTTTGATAGGCTGTTGTGATGCGAGTTGGTCACATACAAATACATTAAATTACTGTCGATGGCAATATGATGGGGACCTAAGGGTTCAGGCGGAAATAACTGCCTTGTCTTATTTAAGGAAATTTTCTTAATTTCCTTCCCCAGAATCCCATCGACAATAGAAATCGTATCCTCACTAAAATTAGAGACAATCAGGTTTCCCCTCGTTAAATAACCCATTCCATCACCCCATCATCACCTTATCCCCTTTGAGATGTCAAAGCTATATATAATAATATATGAAAGGTCAATGGATGTGTGATTGAATAGCGGGCCTCATTACTTTTCTTTAAGGTGCAGAATTTTTCGCCATAGTTCTTCTCTCCCTAAGGTGAGCCCTCTAAGCTTTGCTTCCTGAAACAACAAATTTAAATGAGTCAGATCCTTATGGCCATCCTTGCTTTCCTGAATACTGACCTCTATCTCTGACAGCAGCCTATGGTCACCCCAATGCTTGTATACCCTTAAGGGAATCACCTTCATAAAAAAACCCCCAATCCTGTTTATACCAGTATATTGTAGGTTGGGGAGTTGTATACTTATTCTCTTACATGGTTTTTAATATTTTTTCTTGCTTCTCCGATCATATAGAGGGAACCGGCAAAGATGACCGCTCCCTTTTCTGCGGTGATATCCAGAGCCTTAGTCACTGCTTGGGGGATATGCTTCTGTATATAAACTTTTTTACCGTATTTTTCTATTTCACTAGCTAATTTTTCTGGCTCCATGGCCCTTGGATTATCTGGTCTTGTAACCACCACCTGGTATACATTGGGAATAATTTGATCTAAATATCCCTTCACATCCTTATCGGCCAGCATACCGATAACAAGGGTAATGGGATAGGCCCCTAAGAGCCTTATTAGACTTTCCCTTAAGGCCGCAGCTCCATGGGTATTATGGGCGCCATCAATCATAATCAAGGGTTTTTTTCCCAGAACCTCTAGCCTTCCAGGCCACACAGTACTATATACCCCATTGTAAATGGCCTTCTGTTCAATTTCAAGGTCCCCCGCTTGCCTTAGGGCCTCAATTACCCAAAGGGCCGTACAACAATTGTAGATTTGGTGCAGTCCTACCATTTTGATTTTGATATGGCTATAATCAGTCCCCATAATTTTCACCGAAAAGTGCTGTTCCTCGATGGTACTGGAGTGGATTTTCAGTTCACTTTGATCAGCTACCAGGCAGGTGCTGTTTCTTTCTCTGCATAGACCCTCTAGGACTGTCATCACTTCTTGATCCTGGGGATATACTATTGTTGGTCGATTGTTTTTAATGATTCCGCCCTTTTCAACGGCAATCTGCCCCAGGCTTTCTCCTAAATATTGCATATGATCATAGCCTATGGGCGTAATTACTGAAATTAGTGGGTTTTCTATTACATTAGTGGCATCCAGCCTGCCCCCCAGCCCCACCTCCAACACTAAATAATCTACCTTTTCTGTGGCAAAGTAGGTAAAAGCAATGGCTGTGACCACTTCAAATTCTGTGGGATGGTTTTTTCCCTCGGCTACCATCTGCTGAATTTTATCCTTTACTAGGGCTGTTAGCTGAGCCAGCTTCTCTTGGGGGATGTTTTCTCCATTTATCTGAATCCGCTCTGTAAAGGTTTCCAGATAAGGAGAGGTATACAACCCTACTCGATAGCCCGCCTCTTTTAAAATGCCATGAAGGTAGGCCGAAGTGGAGCCCTTTCCATTGGTTCCCGCCACATGGATTACCTTAAGACCTTGATGGGGGTTTCCCAATAGGGCCAACAGGCAGCGAATGTTATCAAGACCCAGTTTACTGCCAAATTGATAAGTACTATGAATAAAGTCTAATGCCTCTTGATAGTTCATGTCATTACTCCTCGCTTCCTTCTGTTATGTTCCTACTCTATTTACCATCTTAGCAAAACCCCTAAGGAAGTCAACTGATTTTTGCGACTGTCGCCCCTTGTAGTGGAAGTTGTTGTGACAGGAATAGCCGAGAACTTCGTCTCGGCTATTCAACTACTTTCTATTTTGTAGGACTGCTAATCTATCCAGTACTGTGGTTAGCATATTTTGGAATTTCGCTTCTTTTTGCCGTTCCTCTTCAATCAAATCAGCAGGGGCCTTTGATAGAAAGCCCTCATTAGAAAGCTTTCCTGTAACCCGTTTTATCTCACTCTCCAGCTTTTTCTTTTCTTTTTCCAGTCGCTCAACTTCTTTTTCATAATCGATTAAGTCATCTAGGGGAATAAAGAGCTCTGCCCCTTGAACCACAATAGAAACCGCATCAGAGGGAATCTCCTGCTCTTGTGACAACTCTTGAATTTCTGAAATTCCTGCCAGGGTCATAAAGTATTGCTTTCCTTCGATAATTATCTCTGCCGCCTCTGGGGATGCAGCAACCATTAATAGCTTTGCTCGCTTTGATGGTACTACATTCATCTCAGCCCTTACATTTCGGATATTTTTAATGGCACTCATTATCAACGCCATTTTTTCTTCGGCCAGGCTATGGTAAAGTTGCTGCTGAGCTGTTGGCCATGGGGCAATAATGATATGTTGTTCTGTATTTTGAGGCAGGTAGCTCCATATTTCTTCAGTGATAAAGGGCATAAAGGGATGCAATAGCTTTAATATATCCTTTAAAACATGGGTTAGGGTGTATTGTGCCGCACTTCTTTTTTCCGTATCCTCTCCATATAACCTTGGCTTTACCAGCTCAATATACCAATCACAATATTCACTCCATATGAAATCATAAAGCTTTTGTGCTGCTAAGCCCAGCTCAAATTTATCCATATTGTCGGTCACTTCTTTGATTAAGCCGTTTAATCTCGACGTAATCCAATGATCGGCTATGCTGAAATGATCTTTTACTGCTTCATAACCTGGAATTTCTTCCTCTAGGTTCATGATCACAAATCGGGTGGCGTTCCATAGCTTATTGGCAAAATTTCTGCTGGATTCCAGCTTTTCCATATGGAATCTCATGTCATTTCCCGGGGAATTTCCGGTCAACAGGGTGAATCGTAGGGCATCAGCTCCATACTGCTTAATTACCTCCAGGGGATCAATTCCATTTCCCAGGGATTTACTCATCTTTCGACCTTCGGAGTCACGGATAATACCATGAATTAATACGTGCTTAAAGGGAACTTCCTTCATAAATTCTAAACCCGAAAAGGCCATTCTGACGATCCAGAAGAAGATAATATCATAGCCCGTTACCAAAACACTGGTTGGATAGAAATATTCAAGCTCTGCTGTTTTCTCTGGCCATCCCAGGGTAGAAAAGGGCCATAGGGCTGAACTGAACCAGGTGTCTAATACATCCTCGTCTTGCTTAAGGTTAATTGAATGACATTTGGAGCAGCCTTCAGGGGCTTCCTTTGCTACGATCACCTGTCCACAGTCCTGGCAGTAATAGGCAGGAATCCGATGTCCCCACCATAGCTGTCTTGATATACACCAGTCCTTAATGTTTTCTAACCAATGAAGATAGGTTTTTCCATAGCGCTCTGGTACAAATTTAATGCTGCCATTTTTAACAGCCTCAATGGCCGGAGCTGCCAACTCCTCCATTTTGACAAACCATTGCAGCGATGTGACAGGTTCAACCACCGTATTACATCGGTAGCATTGGCCAACATTATGATTATGCTCCTTGATTTTTACCAGGTAGCCCTGTTCTTCTAAATCCTTTACCACTTGCTTTCTAGCCTCATAACGGCTTAGTCCTTCATATTTCCCACCCTTTTCGTTAATAGTGGCATCCTCATTCATTACCAGAATTTGAGGAAGATCATGTCTTAAACCCACCTCAAAGTCATTGGGATCATGGGAAGGGGTGATCTTAACAGCTCCGGTACCAAATTCGGGATCAACATATTCGTCTGCTACAATGGGAATCTCTCGGTTCATTAGGGGTAAAATCAGGGTTTTACCGATTAAATGCTGGTAGCGTTCATCCTTAGGGTTGACTGCCACTGCCGTATCTCCCAGCATTGTCTCCGGTCTTGTGGTGGCAATTTCAACTGTCTCTTCACTATCCTTTACGGGATACTTAATATGCCAGAAATGCCCTGCCCTTTCTTCATGCTCCACCTCTGCATCCGAAATCGAGGTTTTACATTCAGGACACCAGTTAATAATTCGGTTTCCTCGATAGATAAATCCCTTTTCGTAGAGCTTAATAAATACCTCAGCTACGGCTTTACTAAGGGTTTCGTCCATGGTGAAGCGTTCTCTTTCCCAATCACAGGAGTCCCCTAGCTTTTGCATTTGCTCTACAATTCTTCCGCCATATTCTTCCTTCCATTTCCAGGCCCTTTCCAGAAAGCCCTCTCTGCCTACGTCCTTCTTTGTTAAGCCTTCCTCTTCCTTAAGCTTTTCAACCACCTTCACCTCTGTGGCAATACTGGCATGGTCTGTACCTGGCTGCCATAGTGCTTCAAAGCCCTGCATTCTTTTCCATCTAATTAACACATCCTGTAGGGTGTGGTCTAAGGCATGACCCATATGAAGCTGCCCTGTAATGTTGGGTGGTGGTAATACGATGGAAAAAGGCGCTTTATCAGGATTCACCCTGGCATGGAAATATCGATTGTCCAGCCATTCTTGATAAATTCGATTTTCAAATTCCTGTGGATTATAATTTTTAGGTAAATTATTATTCATAGTCCTTCCCTCCTAAAATTCAATGACTCGTAAAAATTGAAGCTCCCCTGGAAATTCACTGGTCACCAGCAAAATCACTCCCAGCACTACGAAAACGAGACCTGCCACCTTGACCCATAGGGCCTGCTGTGGTGCTGTTAATCTAAAAACCCTGGCGATGGGTTCGTTTAAGTATCCCGCCAGTGCTCCCAGTATTAGAAGCAATAGGCCAAAATAAAACAATTCTATTTCTCCCCTTTCCACAGATGTGCTTATTATATGCAATATAAAAACCCCTCATCCTGAATAAGGACGAAGGGTTGATTCGCGGTACCACCTTAATTCCTGCTTTACCATTACAAAGCAGGCACTTCTATGATTAACGGTCTCCCGTCTGTATCTACTACGATTTCAATACAGCAGCTCCAAAGCTACCTTCGATAATCACTTCCCTAAAAGACCTTTCAGCCAGGGGCCCTTCTCTCTTGTGGGGTTACTTATCTACTCCTCTTCTTCTCAGCCATTACTTTTCTTAAATTGTATGTTCATCAATAACCCAATGGGAAAATGATGTCAAGGGTTTAAAAACATTATAAGGGTTTCTGAGGATTTGTCAAGATAAATTTTGACAATATGCTATATGGTTGATTCATTTTTTACTATACTAAGTCCCATTTTAAAATAGTTAATAAAGGCATAGGCCGTGAAGGCAACGGCAAAGGCGGTTATGGCTCTGCCATAGGGCAGCCCCAGGGCCACCCAAATAATTACAATATAGAAGAACACCGTAGCCATTTTACCATAGCGATTGGCAGGAACAACCACCTTCCCCTTCTGGGTGTAGAGGAAAATCCCCCCTATTACCAGCATGGCTTCCTTTATCCCTACAATTAAAATTACCCAAATCGGAAACAGGTCTTTGATTGTAAAGGATATTAACACGGTGATGAGCATCAACTTATCGGCTAACGGGTCCATTGCCTGACCCCATTTGGTGACGAGATTGTATTTTCTTGCTATATATCCATCCAGCATGTCTGTTATTCCTGCCAGAAGGAAGATTGCCAATCCGTACAGGATATAATTAGGCGATGCAGAAAAAAAGACGAAAATAAATACAGGTATCAAGGTAAATCTTATGAATGTTAGTATGTTAGGTATGTTCATTATATCCCTCTTTTCTTGTTGTTACTAATCTTCTGTTTGTTATTCCCTTACCTATATCATACCATTTTTGTAAAGGATTAAAAAGAAATCCAGTTGAAGCTGTAAAAAAAGTAAACTACGCCAGTAAGAATAATTGCATTTATTTAACTAGCTTAATGGAATAAATCCTTTCTAAATATTCAACCAGGTATCGTATCATGGCCTCATAGCTATTGTTAAATACTTCCCATTTTCGCTTATAATTAGCGTACATTAATCGCTTCGTATAGGATGACATGGGTATGTCCTTATAAATACATAGTCTGGAGATCCTTCCCTTTCCACATTCCAGACTAAAGGGGTTTACGCCATACTCAACGGTGTCCTTATGAACCAGTGCATACCAGCTAAAATGATCTATTTCTCCCTTAATATATCCGTATCGATTTTTACCAGGGTGTATTTTAATGTTCCAGGGCATCTAATCTCCTCCAAGTCCATTAATTCCTTTATTTCCATTGTATGCCTATTTTGGAATTACTATTCATTGATAAGGTAACACTTAGCAGCAGGGCAGAATATAATAGATTAATATGTTAAGTTAAGAATGTGATAAATGGAGGGATTGATATGAGATCTAAGGGTTTTTTTTCTGTAATGCTCCTGCTGTTGTTACTTACGACTATCTTATTCTACGGCTGTCAAAAAGATACAATGACTAAAATACAAGTGATGGAGGTAACCCATTCGGTATTTTACGCCCCCCAATATGTTGCTATCACCAAGGGTTTCTTTGAGGATGAGGGTCTGTCGGTTGAACTGACCGATGGAAAGGGCGCTGACAAGGTAATGGCGGCCCTGTTGAGTAATCAGACTGATATTGGCTTTATGGGTCCAGAGGCTTCTGTTTATGTTTATAATCAAGGGAAGGAAAATCATGTGGTAAACTTTGCTCAATTAACCCAGCGGGACGGCTCCTTCATCGTTTCAAGGGTGCCTGAGCCCGATTTTCAACTGGAAAAGCTACGGGGAAAAGAGATATTAGGGGGCCGAAAGGGCGGCATGCCTAATATGGTATTAGAATATGTACTGAAGCAAAAGGGCCTTGTTCCTGGAGTTGACTTGAATGTACGTACCGATGTACAGTTTGGTGTAATGGCTGGAGCCTTTGCTGGAGGAGAGGGGGATTATACTACCCTTTTTGAGCCCAGTGCCACCATCATCGAGCAGGAGGGCAAGGGCTATGTCGTTGCCTCGGTGGGGGCCGAAAGCGGCTATATTCCCTATACAGCCTATTCTGCCACCCAGCGCTATATTGATGAAAACCCAGAGATCGTTCAAAAATTTACCAATGCCATCTATCGCGGTATGCTTTGGGTAGAGGCCCATAGTGCTGAAGAGGTGGCTGAGTCCATTCAATCCCATTTTCCTGACATGGATTTACCAACGTTGGCTACCGTTGTGGAACGGTATCGTTCCATTGGTTCCTGGGCCCCTAACCCTGTGCTCACCGAGGAGGGCCTTAATCGATTACAGGAGGTTATGATTGATGCCGGGGAATTAGAGGTACCTGTTCCCTATGATCAGATAGTCGTAACCCAATTTGCCGAGGAAGCAATGAAGAATGTTAAGTAAATAAGCTAATTAACAAAGGAAATTAAATTGTTATCAAAGAAGCCAGAGGAGTTTTCCTCTGGCTTATAAACAAAAGTAGTGCATTCTAGAGAGAAGAAAATTCAGCAAGCTCAATGCTTAACTGTTTTATGTCCATCTCAAGCCCTTTGGATAATGATTTTTTAACACATGGTCCGTCAGCTTTCCCCAGCCGATGCTGTAGCCATCTACCGCTACCAGGTACCAGCCCTTTGGTCCCTCAGCCCTTAAGGATTCCCCCCTTAAATAGGCCTTTATCTCACCGGAATCGGCATCTAAACTCCATTGATGCTTTACCTGATCTCCCTTTAGGGACAAGGCCAGGCCATGGGAAGGCTCAAAACGATTTTTCTTAATCATACCCAAATGCCATCCGGGGCGAAGGACCCTAAGGTCTTTAAGGGAGAGCATCTCCTTGGGGATGATGTATAATTGATCACCAAATAGAATATATTCCCCCTTGGGAGGTTCTACCAGTGTTTCCTCGATAAACTGAAAATAATCCTTTAACTGCTTTTTATTAGTTAAGACTTCTGCAAATTTCTGTTTGGTAGCCTCCTGGCCTGCCGTTTTTCTTAAGAGGGCCATGTAATGGCCTTCTCCTTGAATTTTATGGGGCCACAATCGTAGTGTTTTATCTATATTTTCTGCTGCCTCAAAAACCCATTCTCCCCTACCCGAATCAAAGCCTTCATAGAACTTTATTTCTTCTATTTCAAAAAATGGATTCTGTCTTACAAACTGGCTGATGACGCCTTCATTTTCATCAGGGGAAAAGGTGCAGGTGGAATAGACAAGCCTGCCTCCCGGCTTGAGCATAGTAGCAGCATGATTAAGGATATCTAATTGACGGTCTGCACATAAAGCCACATTTTCCAAACTCCATTCTGAACAGGTCATGGGTTCCTTTCGAAACATTCCTTCTCCCGAACAGGGGGCATCCACCAGGATTCCATCAAAATAGGCTGAAAATCTTTTTGCCAGCCCCCCAGGACTTTCATTGGTGACTACAGCGTTTTTAATCCCAAGCCGTTCTACATTTTGAGATAAAGATTTGGCCCTGGAAGGATGAATTTCATTGGCAAGCAACATTCCCTGCTGTGCCATTTGAGTCGCCAAATGGGTGGTTTTTCCCCCAGGGGCTGCGCAGAGATCCAGTATCTTTTCCCCTGGCTTTGGATTTAATAGGGCTCCCACAGCCATGGCGCTGGGCTCTTGAATATAGTATAGCCCTGCCTCATGGTAGGGATGCTTGCCAGGCCGATCCTCTTGTCTGTAGTAAAAGCCTTCCTTAACCCAAGGGATTCTTTCCAGGGTAAAAGGACTTTTCTCTAAAAATTCTGCTATCGTCAATTTAAGGGTGTTAACCCGAAGTCCCTGATTTTTGTTTTCTTCATAGCTTTTTAAAAAATCCTCATACTCGTCCTTTAAAAGAGATTCCATTTTCACCTGAAAATCCTTTGGTAACTCCATGTTCCATCACCTCAAAATTTTGTTTTCATAATTCCTGAGAACCTACCTCACCCCGCATATTTCAAAATAAGGGCTGATCTCTTTTTTTATTTTCTCCAATTGCTCCCTAGTAAAGGGACTGAATTTTCCCTTTCCCGTCAGTATTGTGTCTCCATCTCTAAAATTCTGAAGAAAATATCTTTTGCTTCCCTTTAAATATCGGGCTGTTTCTAGTATATCCTCAAGACTTAACAATTCTTTACATAGGGTGGTTCTAAATTCATATTCAATGGGAGCGTTTCTGATGAGTTCGATGGAAGCCTTGATCTTTTCTATATCTACCCTAGTTTGGGTCAGCAGCTCATATTGATGAAAGGGCCCCTTCACATCCATGGCGATATAGTCTAATAAACCCTCTGAAAGAAGCTGCCTAATGACCTGGGGCTCTGTTCCATTGGTATCGACCTTGATTAAGAAATCCGCCGCCTTAATTTTTCTAATCAATCCATGGAGCTCTCCCTGGAGGGTGGGTTCACCACCTGAAATACAAACTGCATCAATGAACTTTTTACGTTTTATCAAAAATGATAAGAGCTCCTGGGAATCGATGGCCTCCCCCTCCCCCAGCACCAGCTGACGATTATGGCAATAGGGGCACCTAAAATTACAACCGCCAGTAAAGACGACGGTTGCAATTTTATCTGGATAATCGATAAAGGAGGACTTTTCAATACCTAGTATATTCATTTTCTCACCCTCTACGAAACGGCACAGGCCTCTTTATCCTCTATTTTTTCAACACTTAACAGGCTTTCCTTGGTATTGAATTCCACCCGATCCTTGTATTCCGCCTGCTTACCCTTATTCCAGGCCTGGACTGGACGATGAAAGCCCACCACCCTCGTCCAAACCTCTGATTCCTTGCCACAGTCGGGACATTCAAAATGCTCCCCTGAAAGATATCCATGGTCTGGACAAATGGAAAAGGTTGGGGTAATGGTAATGTAGGGGATACTACTGTTTTCCATCACCTTTTTAAGCAGCAGCTTGCAGGTTTCAATACTGTCTATCTCTTCTCCGATAAAGCCATGCAGTACAGTACCTCCGGTATATAGGGTTTGTAGCTTTTCCTGCAACTCAATGGCTTCAAAAATGTCCTTTGTATGACCCACGGGCAATTGGGTAGAGTTAGTGTAGTAGGGCTCATCCTCGCCCTGGGCAATGATTTTAGGGAACATTTTTTTGTCAATCCGTGCAAACCGATAGGCGGTTCCTTCGGCAGGGGAAGCCTCTAAATTCCATAGGCTGCCTGTTTCCTCCTGGAATATTTGAATCACTCGATTCATAAACTCCATTACCTCTACAGCAAATTCGTTCCCTTCCTCTGTGGTGATATCCTTACCCAACAGATTTATACAGGCCTCGTTCATTCCATTTAATCCGATGGTGGAAAAATGATTCTTAAAGTATTCTCCGGTGCCATCCTTTACCCCCTGTAGATAAAATCTTGAATAGGGGTATAGCCCTGCATCCATATAATTCTCTAATATAGTTCGCTTGGCCTCACAGATTTCTTTAGCATATTCCATTAGCTCTCTAACTCGTTTTTTAAATTCCTCCGGTGTGTTGGAAATGTACCCGACTCTGGCCATATTTAAGGTCACCACATTAATAGAACCCGTCAAGGGATTAGCTCCAAATAGGCCTCCGCCCCGTTTTCGAAGCTCTCGATTGTCTAGGCGCAGACGACAGCACATGGACCGAATGTCCTCAGGTGATAAATCTGAATTTACAAAGTTAGCAAAATAGGGAGTTCCGAACTTTCTGGTCATCTCCATTATGGAATTCACCACCTCTGAATTCCAGGGGAAATCATCGGTAATATTGACAGTAGGAATAGGGAAGCTAAAGGCCCTTCCTGCACCATCACCTTCCATCATCACCTCACAGAAGGCTTTGTTAAACATATCCATTTCTTTTTGGAATTGTCCATAGGTCTTATCCATGCTTTCGCCTCCGATAATGACCGGTTGATTTTTCAAAAGCTGATGGGGGGTAATATCCAATGTTACATTAGTAAAGGGTGTTTGAAACCCTACCCTTGTGGGGACATTGAGATTAAAGACAAAACGCTGAATTGCCTTCTTTACCTGATTAAAGCTTAATCCGTCATAATAAATGAATGGAGCTAAGTATGTATCAATACTTGAGACCGCCTGAGCTCCCGCTGACTCTCCCTGTAGGGTGTATAGTAAATTTACCAATTGTCCCAGGGCCGACTCAAAATGCCTGGGGGGTTTAGATTCAATTTTTCCTTTTGCACCCTTGAAACCCATGGTCAAAAAGGCTTCTAAATCCCACCCACAGCAATAGGGGGCTAATAATCCTAAATCATGTATATGTAAATCTCCCCGGATATGGGCATCTCTGAGATCCTTATTATATATTTTACTTAACCAGTATTTTGTGGTAATACTTTCAACGATATGATTATTAAGACCCTGCAGTGAAAAGCCCATATTAGCATTTTCATTTACTCGCCAATCCTCTAAATTGATATATTCCTCTACCATTTTTTCAGCATCCATAAAAAGATTTTTAACTTCTCGAATCTCCTCATGCTTTTTACGGTAAATAATATAGGCCTTTGCTGTTTTCGCATGGCCTTCTTCAATTAAAACCTTTTCCACCACATCCTGTATATCCTCTACTGAGGGAACCCCTGCCCCATAGGTTTCATTAATAATATCTACTACGATTTTAGTCAGCTTGACAGCTGTTACTTCGTCCTTCCCCTCAACGGATTGTGCCGCTGCGAAAATAGCATCTCTAATTTTAATAGCGTCAAAATCTACTATTTCCCCGTTTCTTTTTTGTATCTTTGTCACAGCCATATTACCCCTCCTATTGTACAAATCAATATCTTTTTCTACTACATATTGTATATATTACATGATTTTGTACCTGAAAGACAAGGCTAGTAGAGACTGATATTATGGTTTTTTTCCTACGAAATCTTCCTTTTACTTTGGTTTACTTCCATAATTAGAAAGATAAAAAACATTCAACGCAAACTACCAATTCATTGCAATCACTAACTCAAAGGCCATCTAAGAGGATTAAAATGATTCTCTAAAGACTCAATTGGTTCTCTTTTATCTTGAGAGAGCTACAGAATAAGAGAGCCCAAAGCTTGGGCCCCCATCATAATTGAAATACATCACTGTAAGCCTTTTCCATCTAAGGCTTCCTCTTCTGAAATAATGTGGGAATTAATGCCGTGATCTGCATAAATCATTACCTGTCTAATTGCTTCATGCTCATTTAATGGATCTGAAAGGCCATGCTCTGACTGTACTATATATCTTTTTTCCATTTCATTAATCCCCTTTCCTATATTTTTTTGTTAGTAGTCTTATTAGTAGTCTTAGTATTCCTCAAAGGACCACCATAGTATGAAAAGAAAAAACCCCCCAATTTGGGAGGGTTTTCTTATTTTTTTAGGGCTTCCTTAGCTAATTCTACAAATGATTCCGAGGCACTGGTGGCTCCTGTGACCATATCGACATTTTCAGGATCCTGGGCTTCAACTAAGGAATCCTCTAGCTCCTCATAGGCTTCTGGCGCACTAATTTTTGATGCCTCTTCCCATTTCTGGTTGTATTCCTCATCCTCAGATTTCAATTTGCCCTCTTCATTTTCTTCATCATAATTGACTTCAGTAATTTTTCCGTCGGCTACGGTAATTTCAATGATTGGCTTCCAGCCCCGCTCATCGACTTCTCCTTCAGCCTCATAGGTTCCATCCTCATAGGTTACCTCTTCTTCATCTGTAACTGGTGGCGGTGCAGGCTGTTGTTCCGGTGCCTCAGGCTGCTGTGGCTCCTGGGGCTGTTGTGGCTGACAGCCAATCGTTAGGCCTAATACCAGTAATAAAACCAATAGGAATGTAATACCTTTCATTTGTTTCAATGTAATACCTCCTTAACTATTTTCTAGATTTTTAAAAAAATATGTATCACTATTATTTTGGACAAAAATCAACCCTCTATTCATAAAAAGCTGAAAATAGAGGGTTTTTTAAAATAATTAATGTAAAAAATACTAAAATATTTGTTTTTTCTCTTTGAAATCAATAGCTCCCATGAGGAACAAAGCAATAAAATAAAAAACAGCCCCCACTAAGATCGCTCCCATGGTGGCAATGGATTCTCTAGCAATGGCACCATAAACAATGTCATATCCCTTTTTCACACTTACGGCCATTACTACCGTTGCCAACCCTGGTTTAAAGAGAAGCTCCCATGGAGAAGCTCTAAAGCTTACAATTCTTCTCAATTGGTAGTAATTTAAAATCATAATCACAAAATAACTGCAAATGGTGCCGATCACTGTACCAATAATATTTAAATGGGTGCCTAGTAAAATATCACTTACAATAAGCTTTACAACGGCCCCTATCACAAGGCTTATCACAGGGATAAATACCCGATTCATTCCCTGAAGGATTCCTGTAAGGGTTTGAGCCATAGCGATAAACAAAACATTTAGGGCAACGATTTTTAAAATATCGCCTCCAGCTTCATTGCTTCCCCACAGCAGATGGACAATTTCCTCAGACAGCATTGACAGACCAACAGTGGCAGGCAAGGCAATTATAATGGTAGTCTTAATTCCCGCTGTTATTTTGTCAGCCAGTTCAATGAATTTTCTTTTGCTTAGGGATTCAGCAATAGCTGGTACCAAGCTGGCGGACATGGCCATGCTAAAGGTTAAGGGTACATTCATCAGGGTTACTGCCTTTCCCGTAAGCCTGCCATAGAGGATGGTGGCCCCCTCCACTGTAAAGCCGCTTTGAATTAGCCTTGAATGGACAATAATTGAATCGATGACTCCCATGACAGAGCTTAATACTGCCCCTATAGTAATGGGCAGGGCCAGCCAGCTCAATCTTTTTACAATGGCCCAAATTGAATCTGATGGAAGATTTTGGGGGCTATTAGCTTGCTGCCTTTTACTGTATTTCAGGTAATATATAGCTAACACAATTGTTCCCAGCAATGCCCCGGCGGTGGCCCCAAAGGAGGCTGCACCGGCCGCATAGCCAATACCCCTTTCAATGGTTAAATAGGCCAGAGAAATACCTACTCCAACACGACCCAGCTGCTCAATAATTTGAGAAATTGCCGTAGGATGCATGATCTGTAAGCCTTGAAAATATCCCCGAAAGGCTGACATAATCGATACGAGCAGGGGCGCAAAGGCGAGGCCCATGATAGGGTAATAGGCCTCTTGAGGCCAATCTAGCAGTAGAATGATTCCCTTTGCTGACAAAATTAAAAATAATGAGCTAAAAAGACCTATGCTCAACAGCATTCCCAGGGATACCCGAAAAACCTTATTGGCCCCTGCTTCGTCACCCACTGCCAGCTTTTCAGAGATTACCTTTGATATGGCTGCTGGAAAACCGATGAGGGATACCGATAAAAGCACTGTATAGATTGGATAGGGCAAACCAAATAGACCCATTCCTTCATCATGTAATAGATGCTGCAATGGAATTTTAAAGAAGATGCCCAGGAATTTAGCAAATAGCCCAGCTGCGGCCAGGATAAAAGCACCCTTCAAGAAATTTTTATTTGACATGGAAGGTCTCCTTCATATTGAAATATTCTTATTAAGTATATTCCAATACCCTATGACCTTATGATTGTCTTTATGAATAAAATACAAGTTATCCTTCCATTAACCTAAATGGGAATTTGTTATCAGAAACAATATTCCCATCAGATAGATCAATGACTCGCTTACTTTTTTTAGCTACATTTTGATCATGGGTTACAACAACAATGGTAATTCTTTTTTTATTTAGTTCTTTAAAAATATCTAGAATGATTTGCTCGTTTTTATCATCAAGGGATGCTGTCGGTTCATCAGCCAGAATTATATCTGGGTTATTAACTAAAGTACGTGCAATGGCAACTCTTTGACTTTCCCCCCCTGAGATATGTCGTGGGTAACGCTTTAATAAATTATAAATGTTTAACATCTCAGATACTTCTTCGACCTTCTTTTCAATTTGTCTTTTAGTAAAGCCTTGGTACAGTAAGGGAAGTGAAATATTATAGAAAACAGAATTATCTGGTATTAATGCAAAATTTTGAACTACAAAGCCGATTTTACTCTTCCTCAATTCTAATTGCTTACTGAAGTCTCTTCGTTCCACCTTTTCATTATTATAAAAATATTCTCCATCTGTAAAATGATCAAGAAAGCCTAGTATATTTATAAGCGACGATTTACCCGCCCCACTTCTACCGCATATCGCTATGAATTCCCCTTTATCAATGGTTAAATTGATATTTTGTAGTGCAAATGTGTTGTTATTTTTATATAATTTACATACGTTTTTTAATTCAATCATTTTTTATCTCCTTATCTGCTCTGGAATATTCATATTGTAAATCTTAATCAAAGATGGTATAGGTACTAAAATAAAAACAAGTAATATTGATACCATCAAGTACCAATTAGTTGTACTACGGTAAAATAAATACTGTAGTAAGTATACAATTATAATTCCAGCTATCATTGACAAAATAACCTCAAGTAAAATAAATGAAATGATTGTTTTTTTCTTAGCACCACATATATAATGTATCGAGTAAGACTTCATCATCATATCAGTTTTAGACAAAAGATTAATCATGATGGCGATAATTGATACAAATAACAACAATATGCTGATAACTGTAAATATGATGACTATTTCTTTTGTTTTTAGACCCAAAAAGCTAATGTTTGGTAATCCCATTAGTATATATGGTGGTTTAATTTCTAATTCATCACAATACGCTTGTATTTTATCTAGTATGACAATAGATGATAAATCAGAGTAGATAACACCATTTGTGTTTTGAAGATATACCTTTTTTTGGAATTCATGATCCAAACCTCCTCCTGGATCATTAACGCAGTCAATTGCAGGTAGTACAAAATATCTGTCCAAAAACACAGTATTTTGGTTTCTATCTACAATATAACTGTCCTTTTCTAAGAAACCAACAACTTCATATTGTATTTTTCTACCTAGATATTCAATAAGTATGTCATCGTTCAAACTAAAAAATTCCTTTAATTCATACCCAATCAGCGCAGGTAGTTTTTTCCTGTTATCATAGCTGTATTCATCTTGGTTAAACACTCTTCCATCAATCAGATTTATTGCCGAATTATCCAATGCCACATCATTAATTTGTATAGAATTATAAACATCGTTAACCAAATATTCAATAGGTCTTTGTCCATAGCCTGCAAAATACTTCATGCCTAAATTTAAATCGGGGATGAATATAGGCTGTTTCGTTAAAACACCATATTCAAAAGACTCGTCAGCCAATAATTTATGATAAAGGGCTTTTATTTTTAATACACCATCAGTTTTACTAAAAAAATCCACTTCAACTTTACCAAATAAAGTATCTGTTACACTATATGTATTTTTATTAAGACTTTCAAATCGCTCATTCTTTGATGTAAACTGTATCAATAAATTACTTAAAATCATAATGGCAACTAATGCAGCTATTACTAATACTACTAAAGAGTTAGACAACTTTTTCCTTTGTTTCATAAAGATTTGCAAATAGCTTGGCAAAAAATTCACCCCCTACCTTATCTTATCGCATATTGGTAAATTCCTTTTGTTAATAAAAGAACCAACAAGAAGTGTTAAATTACATCCGTTTATGAATAACAATGTACAAAGTGTTGCTAAAAATATAGTGTTATAACTGATATGATGGTAATTTTTATATAATAGGATACCTCCTATTCCACTAACTGTACCTATGATATTATATTTACATAGATTACAAACAAAGCTAAATAGTATTAAAGGAAACCTATGCCCACACATTCTTCTTATAAAGAATTCTCTGTGGCTCTTCTTTATCCAAAATAGAATTAATACTATATAACTAACAGATAGCATGAAAAGTACTGCTATAAAGATGGCACTGCCAAAATTTCTTAAACCCAATACTCTTTGGGCATTTACATATTCTTTATCAATTGTTATGATATCTTTTAAAATAGTTTGATTTTCTAAAAAATATTGAATATCAGATCTTTTATTTCCATCAACTATATATAAGCCTTCCATTTGAATGTTTTGAATATTTGCAGACAAAAGAACAGTGTAATCCAGCATACTGGCTTGCTCATACCCTATCACACCTATCACTTCATAGGTTAAATTGCCATATGTAAAATAATACGTATCTTCTTTCGATTCAAGCTGATCCAAAAGCTGACTTCCCACTACAGCATAAGTAGATTGGCTAAAAAAATCTTCTCTTTGAAAAAATCTACCTTCGATTAATTGCGGATGAATAAATTCATTAGAAGAAAATATAACTCTAATATCTTGTACCGGATTCACTAATTTATATAGCACTAAACCTGTGCTTGAAAATTCACATTTTAATTGTTTGATATGGTCTATATATAGCTCACCCTCTAAAGTCACTGCGTTCTCACTATAGTAATTATTGCTTATTCTTTGATGTTCTACCACCTTATGGTAATTGTCCAAAAGAATAATTGAGGTGAATACAATAACAAAGGTCATGATTATAATTATGATTAGTATTGTATGTATGGGTCTATGTAATACCATGAAACACCTCCAAACAAAAGTGTATAAGAGTAGTTTGAATAGTTAAAAAACTATAACTATATCAAACATACTCTTATACTTTCAAATACCAAGTTTTATATTATATAATATATATATCCGATACTAACTCCCATATTTTGTTTTCGCAATGTAAGAAAGATCATTAACCATCCAGCCTGACTCCGCATATGACGGGCCAGTGCCTGTACTATATTCTCTTCCGGAATCAGCCCTAATAGTTCCCGTGCCTAACTGTTGAAAGTAGGCTCTTGTATAACTGCTCATTTTATATTGTCCATTCTCTTGCCAACCTTGTGTACGTCCCCATACCTGACGTATAGATCCATCATAGCGAATCCCTGAATCATGATCAAATTCTACAGAAGCTGGATAAATCCCTTGTAACATACTTTCAACATAATTTATATCTCTAATTGCTACTTCATTGTTTTGTATAGAATCACTATTCGCAGCAAAAGACATTGAAATTGAAAGTATAAGAAGCATTGTCATTACTACAATGATTTTCTTCTTCATAAATAATCTTCCTCTCTACTCAAAATTTAGTTAATGGAATTCAATTAATTTTTCTTACTATAAAAAATATACTTATCATTAAATTATATTTTTTGTATTTTTCACCATTCTTCATAATTAGTACTAACAAAGATACTATCATCATTTACCAAAGATTTTTCTGAGCAATATCCATTTTTGTATAAAAACACTATTTTTGTTAAATATTCAATTTTTTTAATTGACCAGTCAACAAATATATTATAACATAAAAAAAAAAAAGAAAAAAAATACTTTTTTGTATTTTTTTTCTTTTTTATAAATTCTAAATAATGATGATTAATGAAATTTATTATTATTTTTAATGAAATTTATCTTTACGATATAAGAAAGTACCTTTCTTATAAAATTTAAAATATAATTCTTTATCTAATCAATACCTTAATAAACTACCCCACGTACTGCTTTAAATCCAAATCCAGGTTCATCATTAAGGGTTATTTTTTCGTTTTGGAATATGGCCCCTCCATCAATTGGATCCTCCTTGCATAAAACCGGTCCATCCAGATCTATTTTAGTGATAATGCTCTTTGCTGCTGCAAGATGTACTGCAGCTGTCACACTGATTTTGCTTTCAAGCATACATCCTATCATACATTCCACACCATAAAGCTCAGCTATGGTGCATATTTTCAGTGCATTATGAATTCCTCCGGTCTTCATCAGCTTAATATTGATTAAGTCCGCAGCCCTCATTTGGAGTATTTTCATAGCATCCATAGGAGAAAAAACACTTTCATCTGCAAGAACGGGAATAGATACATTGTCTGTAACTAGCTTTAGCCCTTCGAAGTCATGGGCGGGAACCGGCTGCTCCACCAATTCTATCCTTAGCCCTGCATCCTCCATTTTTCGTAAAGTATAGACCGCCTCCTTCGGTGTCCATCCCTGATTAGCATCTATTCTCAAGTCAACATCATAGCCTACTGCCCCTCTAATTGCCTGCATTCTCTTTATATCGGTATTGGCATCCTTTCCCACCTTGATTTTCAATGTTCTATAACCCTCTGATATTGCCGCTGCACTATCCTGGGCCATTTCCTCAGGGTCATTTACACTGATCGTAATATCCGTTACGAGTTCCTTTCTAAATCCTCCCAGCAACTTATATACAGGGGCTCCATACAGCTGTCCATGGAGATCATATAAGGCGATGTCTATGGCTGCTTTGGCGCTGGTATTCTTTACTACCGATTTATCCAGCTTAATCATTATTTCCTCAAAGGATGCGATATCCATCCCTACTAGTTGCTTTTTAATATGCTCCTCGATTGCCCCAATGATAGCTCCAGTGGTATCCCCTGTGATAACCCCTGTAGGAGGGGCTTCTCCATAGCCCACATGGCCCGTATCCGTTTCAATTCTTACAATTACATCCTCTACACTATGGACCGTTCTTAGGGCTGTTTTAAAGGGCCTTTTTAAAGGGATAGCTATTCTTCCAAGCTTGATATCAGTGATTTTCATTATCGTACCTCCAGTTCATAAATTCCATAATTTATCATATAAAAAAATCAAATAAAAAAATCCAGCAAAGGCACACAATTAATTGCTCTTCACTGGATTTTATTCATGATGGTAAGGTGCGTATGCATTATACCTGTTGAACAAAGCAGTTTCAATAATACTTTTCTTTAACTTCACTATATTTTTTTAATGCATCCTTATAGGCAATAATAATGGCCTTTTGAGATGATCCAAAATATCTTCGCATTACCTCGTCCTCGATGCTTTGATAATATCTATCGAACTTTTTGCCTACGAAAATACTGGCTATAAACTCCTGGGTAGTGTCTATGGTTGCTGCACAGCCTAAGTCAACGATCTCGTCGGTAGTAAGGTCTACAACAAAGCCAATAAAAAATATTTTGAAATGCTGCGTTATTGCATTGTCATTGCTGGTTCTTCCATGTCCAATAATGTAAACCGTATTTTTATCATACAATGTAATCATCCTTTATTTACTTTTCTAAATAACAGCCCTGCTATTTTTCTAAAATAAACTCACGGACACCATATATGCCTTCCATGTATGTTTTACCTGATGAATTCAGTACGATACTCAGGGGCGTTACCGCTACCTCCCTAGAATTATAGTACACTAGGTTTCCATTATGGTCGTGGCCATAAAACCCTGAAAAACCATGAATCATATAGTGTTCTCCCTTATATTTACCTAAATATAGCATAGCATGACCACTCATATAAAGTCCAGCCCCTGGTTCAAGCTTGTTAAATAATTTTTCTCGTTCTTCAATTGACATTTCCTCTCCCATTTCATGAAATATTCCGGCAGCAAGTTTTCCCTGTTCGGAGGAATTTCTAGGGAGCTTTATTCCCATTGTCCTGAAAATATCCATGATAAAGGCTGTGCAATCTCGTCCATTAAACATTCCGCCCCAGCCATACCGTTCACCTTGCAATTTAAATGCCTGCTCAATAATGTTTTCTTTATTATAAGCTAAATACCCAATGTTTACATCCTCCAGCCGAGGTATCAAAGCATAGTCAATCGCCAAATTCCCTTTATCATTTCTGGTAGGAACCTTTACTACATAATTCCCAGCTGGATTTTGTCCATAGATATTCTGGGCTATTTCTCCTGATTCTGCCAGGGGCAATCTCACTCCCATATCGAAGCTTACCTGGGATAGTTTTTCATTTAGTGGATTATAATTTGTAGATACATGTTTTCCTGTTACCACCAGGAATGGCTCACTATTTACATAGGAAAATAATGTTTCTCTCGTTGTCAATGCCACATCCTCAACGGAAATCCAGGCCAGATAATTATACATTTGTGCAAAATACCACTTTTCATCTTTACTTGTGCTTAAAATGACCAGGGGTTCAGCAGGATAAGCAGTTGTTTCCATTAGTCTATCTATTTCATAATCTCCAGGGTTACTAAATAATCTGATGTGGGTTGGAAACATTCTCATCTCTGTTCTTTTTACTACTACACCATACCTGACTTCATTCATTTCTTCTATACGATCCAAATTTAAATTATCTAGCAGTTTATCGTAATCAGCATCTGTCATAGGCTTACCAGCTTTGTCGTATCTTGCCGCTGTGGGTTTTTTACTGATTCCTTCAATCCTTTCCCTTAGTTCTTCTTTGGTGAAAAACTGTTGATAATTCTCTAAATCCACCACCGGGTCACAGCTTAACACATTTTCAAAGTTATAGGCTTCAATTTCTTCAGATGTGGCAAGGATTTTACTTGGTCTATTTGTATTTTTAATCCAGAATCCAGGATATAACATCTCCTCTGTAACCTTTGGAATATTAGACTCAAATTGTACGTATTCATCGGATGCAGCAATACTTGCTGAAGTAGTAGCAATAATGGTTATTAGCATCAGTATACCTGTCAATACATTTTTTTTATTTTCCATTCTCAGTCCTCCACTATATTTTTTTACAAAAGCGATAGAATCTTTCCTACCAGTAATCCACCGCCGGTACCTACCACATATCCCATCATAGCCATCAGAACCCCTATGGGTATTAATGCTTCGCTATAGGAGGCAGCTAAGATCGGGGCTGAAGCCACGCCTCCAATGTTTGCTAAGCTAGCCACACCACAGGTAAACAAATCTAGCTTAAATATTTTTGCTATTAAAGTAATTACTAATGCATGTATGCCTAAAATCATAAAGCCTGAAACAATGTATAATGGTGCTTGGGTAAGCTCAGCAAAATTAGCCCTTGAAGCAATCAACGCCACAATAATATACAGCATTGTATTCGATATTTGAGACGAACCGGGTATCTTGGCTAAAGGTGTCATTGCGCCTACAATTCCTGCAACTGTCACTAATATAACTGTCCAGGTAGAAGCAGACAAAAAATCTGACTGGGGAAGCTTGCCCGCCAGAAAGGTTCCTATGGCAGCAACAAATATGCTTGTTCCCACAAGGAGTATTAAGTCAGCAAATTCAATCTTTGTCCTGGCATTTTCTTGAGAACTGGCTATTTCTTCACCCACTTGATCTATCACTGTTGTGTCTGCCTTGGTCCACTTTGCAAATTTATCGGCAAATGGAACTAAAGCCAGCAAAATCATGACCCACACTGAATAATTAATTGAATCCATAAGAAGGGCATATCCTAACTTTGCGTCTGGTACATTAAGGGCTCCTTGGACAGCAACCATATTACCGGTACCCCCCATCCAGCTTCCGCAAAGTGCCGCAAATGCCTTCCATGTATCTGCTTCATAGAAACCTTTAAAGATGGCATAGGTAACGATAAAGCCTATCCCTATACTAATAGACGCAGCGAAGAATCCTAGCAGCATCCTTGGGCCCAGCTTAAGTATTTTTCGTAAGTCACATCTTAATAGCATTAAAAATATCATTGCCGGAAGCAAATTACTTCTAAAAATGCGATAGTATAAATTCACATCATCTGTCTTCTCCCATAGTCCAAAGGTGGAAAGAAGCATGGCTCCGAAATAAATAACCACCACGGCTGGTACATACTTAAAAAATTTCCCCTTCGACTTTTTTTCTGCCCATACCACCATTGCAGCAAAGAAAACTAAAAATGCCAGATAGGTAAAACCATTGGTAATCATAAATTAACCCCCTTATTTATTGATTTGATCTTATGATCAAAAATATTAACCTATACCTTAGCTAATTCATAAATGGCCGCTGCCATTATTCGTGTATTTTTGTTTAAATTGTCGATGTAATATCAAATTTGCTCTATAACAAAAATAACAAGGCCAAATAAATAATTATTATTTATCTGGCCTTGTTTATGATAATACCTTTGGCATCGAATTAAACAAGTGATATTATTAGAATATTCAATTATTATCTATAATATATCCCATAGCTTGTCATAAGTCAATATTATTTCATAGGATCTTAAATTAACATTTCTTTTATTTGGCTAATGGGTCATCTAATCAAGGATTATGCCCTGTTAATTAGCCCAATAGCGGCGTCGTTGTCAGTTGGCATTTTGCCTGTAAAATGGGAGATCCCCCGATCGAGAATCTCCCTATAGAAACTATCCTTTTTTTGAGCAATTTAATTGCGATGGTGTACTAGGCCTCAATCATAGCCTCCTTATCCTTATAGCGATTAACCTTGTATAGGAAGAAGGCAAATACAGCTACCGCTGTAACGATTCCGACAGGATAAGAGATGGCTGTAGAAAGCTTAAAACCCTCTGGGGCTTGTAAAATGTAGGTGGTTACTACAGCGGTCATAAATACGGCTGGTATTGTGGCAATCCAGTGTAATTTCTTAGTTTGAACCAGGTACATGGCCGAGGCCCAAAGCATTAATGTGGCCAGGGTCTGATTTGACCAGGCAAAATATCTCCAGATAATATTGAAATCAATAAGGCTTAAAGCAAAGCCCACAGCAAAAAGAGGCAGGGCCAGGGTCAAACGCTTTCCGATTTTAGTTTGATTTAGCTTCATGAAGTCAGCAATAACTAAGCGGGCACTTCTAAAGGCTGTATCCCCTGAGGTGATAGGACAGGCAATTACCCCCAGCATAGCCAGCAGTCCCCCAAAGCCTCCCAGTAAAGTAGTGGAAATCTCATGAACAACAGCCCCTGGTCCACCGGCTCCATTTACGGCAGCCAGCCCTTCAGTACCATTATAGAAGCTCATGGCAGCGGCAGCCCAAATTAAGGCGATAATCCCCTCTGCAATCATTGATCCATAAAAAATTGGTCTGCCATATTTTTCATTTTCAACGCATCTTGCCATTAATGGAGATTGGGTGGCATGGAAGCCGCTGATGGCTCCACAGGCTATGGTAATAAATAGTAGCGGCCAAATAGGAAGGTCTCCTGGATGAATATTATCTGCTCCCAGGGCCGGTAGTTGATAGCCCTTAACCACCAGCATGGTTCCAATGCCAATAGCCATAATTAATAGGGATGCACCAAATAGGGGATAAATTTTACCAATAATTTTATCAACGGGTAAAATAGTCGCCAAGAAATAATATACCAATACAATTCCCAACCAAATTTGATAGGATCCAAGTCCCAGGAAATTTAAGCTGCCCAATAATTTCGCCGGCCCTGTCATAAATACGGTACCTACCAGCACCAGCAATACGATGGAGAAAACTCTCATAAACTGCTTAGCACCATTTCCTAAGTATTTTCCAACGATTTCAGAGACACTGTCACCATTGTTTCGGATGGAAAGCATACCTGAAAAATAATCATGTACACCTCCAGCAAAAATACTTCCTAATACAATCCAGAAAAATGCCTTAGGTCCCCAAAGGGCTCCGGCAATTGCTCCGTATATTGGACCGAGCCCTGCAATGTTTAAAAATTGAATTAAGAAAATTTTGTACCAAGGCATAGGCACATAATCAACTCCATCCTGAAGGGCATGGGCTGGAGTTTGTCTTTCTTCTCGGATGCCAAAGACCTTTTCTACAAACTTTCCATAAACTAAGTACCCTACCACCAGGACAACGATAGAGATTAAAAATAAGCTCATCAAAAAACCTCCCTTTATAATATAGATAATAGCTTAGCTCTATTATAAGGGGAGGTCAGGCAAAGGTTTTCAAAAAATTCATGAAATGTCGAAATCCCTGTCTGAAATGTTTTTATTGAGACATGTTTAGGAATCCAGAATTAGGTATCTAACCCCACCAATTCTTTAAAATCCTTTAGCTTATTTCTGCTGATCGGGATAGTCTGATCCTTAGTTCCTCTCATTTTTACCTGAAAGCTATTATTAAACCACAGGACTATCTCATCAATTTCATCAAGGTTAATCAGGAAGCTTCGATGGGGTCGAAAGAACCCATGCTGATTCAGTCGTTCCTCCCATTCCGCCATGGAGGTGGTGGTGATATATTCTCCTCGCTTGCTGATCACCTTCGTATTCCGTTCCTCTGTTTCTATATAAATTATGTCCTTCAGACAAAGTACATAGAGCTTTCCATCCTTTTCTAAGGTGATTTTACGATTACTGTGCTCTAATTGCAGATGTCGCTCTAATAACTGATGGACAGAATTTAAAGCATAGTGGGGATTATTTTTCAGCTCATCCCTTAGCTTTTGTATGGTTTTTAGAAAACGGCCTTCATCCACAGGTTTAAGCAGGTAATCCGCAGCAGCACATTCAAAGGCATTAATGGCATATTCGTTATAGGCAGTAACGAACACGATCTTGGGAGTCTTAGACAATTCCATTAGGTCTGCAGCAATTTCAAAACCAGTCATATCCTGCAGCTGAATATCTAAAAGAACGATATCCGGCAGCGTCTCCCTGCACAGCTGGAGGGCGTCCTCTCCGTTAGAGGCCTCTCCTGCCACGAGAAAATCCTTATATTGACTTAAAAGGCTCCTTAAATTTAATCTGGCGGGCATTTCATCATCAATAATTACAACTGAGTAGAGCATCTCCTCACCCCTTGGAAAAAAGATTTGGTATCCTGATTTTTACACAGGTTCCCCCGTTAATCATACTTTCTACCGCCAATTGATAATCCTTTCCATACAAATTTACAAGCCGCTTATTAACATTAATTAGTCCAACTGACTTGTAATCCCCTTGTCCCTTCAATAGGGAATTAATTTTGTCTGCTTCAATTCCTACTCCATCGTCAATTACCTCTAGCAGTACATCCTCCACCTGCATTCTAGAGCGAATTGTTACCGATCCACCGTTCTTTTTAGGAAGTATGCCGTGAATCACTGCATTTTCAACTATTGGCTGAAGAATTAAGGGGGGAAGCTTACAGGTGATATTGGCATCTATATCATATTCTACCTTTAGCTTATCTCCAAATCTAGCCCTTTCAATTTCTAAATAAGAGGCAATATGCTCAAGCTCTGTATCAATGTCTACCATATCCTGATTACTTTTTAAGCTCTTTCTAAATAGATCAGCCAAAGACATCAGCAGATTTTTTGCCTTAAGGGTATCAAACTGCATAAAGCTGACAATAGTGTTAATTGCATTAAATAGAAAGTGCGGGTTAATTTGAGCCTGCAGGGTTTTCAGCTCTGATTCAATTAATAGCTTTTTCTGGTAATCTAGCTTACTCAGCTCGATCTGGGTAGAAAAGAGCTGGGCTAACCCCAGGGCCAGCTCCACATCCACTGAGGTAATACTATTTTCGTCCTTTTTGTAGAGCTTCAAGGTGCCCACCACATGATCCCGTTCCTTTAGAGGCACGATAATGGCTGATTTTAGTTGACAATCACTGCGGTTACATTGAATGTCTCTTTTATTGACAATGATTTTAAATTTTCCCTTATGGATGACTTCCTTCGTCACCTCGGTCTGAATCAATGCTCCCATCACATGATGATCTTCTCCAATTCCCTTGTGGGCCAATATTTCTTTATTATCGGTGATTGCCACTGCTGCCACATCAACAGAGGAATAAATGATGTCTACCACCTTCTGGGCTACACCATAATTTAATCCCTTTCTTAAATAAGGCAATGTAAGATTGGCTATCTTTAATGCCTTTTCTGCTTGACTGGCTGCAATTCGTTCATATTCAGTATAAATATTTTCTATAATTCCAATGAAGATTGAAACCCCCAAGGAGTTTACCAGCACCATGGGAAGCAGAATTATCTTTACCAGCTCCAGGGCATCTCTAAAGGGTCTGGCTATTAATAGAATAATGATCATCTGCACAATTTCTGCAAATACGCCGATAAAAAAAGCATACTGCCACTTTCCCCGTTTATTTTTAATATAGTAATAGCTGTAGCCTCCGATTAAACCCTCCACAATGGTAGAAACAGCACAGGCAACGGCAGTGAAGCCTCCTATATCAATTAAATACCGGTGTCCCCCGGCAATAATACCGGATAGCAGCCCCACAATGGGTCCCCCCAGGAGGGCTCCCACCATTACCCCTACAATACGGGTATTGGCCAAGGCTCCATAGATGGGAACACTGGAATAGGTACCCATAATCCCTACCAGGCCAAAGAAGAGGGCCAATAGGATTCTTTCCTTGACCCCCACATCCTTCTTCGTGATGAGCTTACGGAATATGCCTATTTTTGATATAATCACCGCTAGAATAATAATGATACCCAACTTATTAATTAACGCTAAGATCATTTTGATGATAATCATCGCCACACCTTCCTTCTAGTTGGTATTATACCATAAAACGACGGCATTAGACTTATCCTTAATTTACATTAATTATTTAATCGTTCTCAAAGCTTAATTCCAGCTGCCCCGTAAAATTAAATTCTGTCAATCTATCTTTAAGGAGGGTTTCACTAAGACTTAGGAGCTTTTGATCTCTACTGGAATTGTACATGGTAACCCTGGTAGTACCAGTCCTGGTATCCTGTAATAATTTTGCCTGCTGTAATAGACGCTCTACCTGATTAACGGTACCCTGGTTCCCATCAATTAGCGTAACGTTATTCCCTAGAAGTGCTCTGATAGCCCCTTGAATAAAGACATAATGGGTACAGCCTAATACTATGGACTCAGCAGAAGCTACGTTGTATTCTTTAAATATCTTTTCTAGGTAGGACTCCAGCAAAGGGGTCCTTGCCCCCTGGGATTCGATGATTTCCACCAATCCAGGGCAGGGTAATTTAATGATGTCACATTGTTGATCAAATTGATCAATTAGCCTATTAAACTTATTCTCTTTCAGGGTGACGGGGGTCGCCATTACAAAAATTGTCCCCCTTCCGTTGGATTCTATGGCAGGTTTTAAGGCTGGCTCCATTCCAATGATGGGCATGTCAAATTGCTGCCTTAGGGCTTCAATGGCCACACTGGTAGCAGTATTACAGGCCACAACTAGGGTCTTGATCCCCTTCTCTATTAATGTTTCTGCAATTTCTAAAGACCTTTTTTTAATGGCTTCCGGAGCCTTTATACCATAGGGAGCATTGCCTGAGTCCCCATAGTAAAGATAGCTTTCATTGGGAAGCTGGTGAATTAATTCTGCCAAAACGCTGATCCCACCTACCCCCGAGTCGAATACCCCAATTGGTAATTCAGCTTGCTTTTTTATCATCGTTTCCACCATTCTTTCAATAATTTAATATTATTATAGTAACATAATCAACGACAATGAGCTACTTCTCAGTAGCTCATTTCATTTTTCCATCCGGCTCTACTTTAATCGTTCAAGCAGTCTTTCTCTTTCAGTCTCATAGCCTGGTTTCCCCAGTAATGCAAACATATTGCGCTTATAATCCTCTACCCCAGGCTGATCAAAGGGATTAACCCCTAATAAATAACCCCCTAAGCCACAGGCCTTTTCAAAGAAATACACCAGATGGCCGAAATAATAGGGATTAATCTCTGGTATCTCAATAACTAAATTAGGTACGCCGCCGTCCTGGTGGGCCAGCAGGGTTCCTTCAAAGGCCCGTTTATTTACATAATCCATAGTTTCTCCCGCTAAATAGTTTAAGCCATCAAGGTCTGACTGGGCTGACTTTAACTCAATTCTTTCACTGCTTTTATCCACATGTAGAACTGTTTCAAAGAGAATTCGCAAGCCCTGCTGTATGTATTGTCCCATGGAATGCAGATCCGTGGAAAAGCTTGCTGAAGCAGGAAAAATCCCCTTTTGGTCCTTTCCATCACTCTCACCAAATAGCTGCTTCCACCATTCTCCCAAATAGTAGAGGGAGGGCTCATAATTAATCATCATTTCGACGGTTTTTCCCTTTTTATACAATATATTTCTAACAGCTGCATATTGATAGCAGGGATTTTTAGATAAATCAGGCTCTCGATAGGCGTCACTGGCATCCCTGGCTCCCTGTAACAGCTCATTTATGTCTATATCTGCAACGGCAATGGGCAGTAGTCCCACGGGGGTTAGCATTGAATACCGTCCTCCCACATCATCGGGGATAACAAAGGTTTCGTAGCCTTCTTCTTTGGCCAGGGTCTTTAATGCCCCTCTGCTGGCATCGGTGGTGGCTATGATTCGACTTCGGGCTTCCGCTTTACCATATTTGTTTTCCATAAATTCCTTTAGCACCCGAAAGGCAATGGCTGGTTCTGTGGTCGTTCCCGATTTGGATATGACATTAAGGGTAACATCTTGATTTTCGATAATTTCTAAAAGCTGCTTCATATAGGCACTGCTGATGTTATGACCTGCAAAGTAAATTTGCGGGGCTTTTCTTTTCTCCCTTGGCAGCTGATTATAAAATTGATGCTTAAGCATCTCAATGGCAGCCCTGGCCCCCAAATATGAGCCTCCAATTCCTACAATAATGAATACCTCTGAAGTTTCTTGTATCCGCCTAGCTGTATCTTTAATTCTTTGTACCAGCTGGGGAGCTATTTCATTAGGCAGCTCCAACCAACCTAAAAAATCATTTCCTGGCCCTTGTTTGCTGTGTAATAATTCATGGGCTTTCAATACCATTGGTTCCATGTATTTTAATTCATGGGCCTCAACAAAGCCTGCTGTTTTTGAATAATCAAAGGTAATTTCTTTCATTTTATTCCTCCTCTTAACAAACCCTTTCTCTTAATTATTGACAAAGTTAAGGGGTTTTCTTCATGGTCTTTTTGATAGATGATTATAATCCTATATATTTAACAATTGAAACAAAAACTCCTTCCATTCCCCTATCAAATTTTTTAGGTACAACAATTTTTCCCATCTAAAATTCACCAGTAATATCCGATAGTATACTTATGATACAATAGACATAGGAGGTTGACGCCATGGAATGGAACGGAATATTACCCTATATTTTCATATTGGTAGTGCTGATCCTATTGGGTGGTGCCTATTGGTTATATCGCTCAAGGGAATTTAATAATTACTTTAAAATCAGCTATGATGAAACCTATCATTTAGATGCCCTATACCATATTAAACTGTCGGGAACCATAGTTCCCCGATTGGATTACCTGGACATCCCCTATGATACCCTATCTGTATCAATTGACAAGCCTGCTATTCGTGGTCTAATTAAAAAAAATCAATTTTCTGTGGAGCTGATTCGCCCCAGGGATCGAAGGAAAGCCCTCAGATTAATTCGTCGTCATTATCTAAATGCAGTAAATCCCTATATTATTGAAACCCTTCAAAACAAAAAGGAGGAAATTTACCTAATCAGACTTTCAAAAAAACAGCTTCCAAAGCTCCAAAAACTAGCCTGCAATACCTGTAGGCATAAGCTTCTATGTCAAATTTCCTTTGATGGCTGCAGCTATGAACGAGAGCAGAAGGATATGCTGTTGAACAAGGGCTTAAAGGTTCACTTCAAGCCATCCAGGGAATTTCAATTTCAAAAAAACGTAATGAAATAAATGCTAAGCAAAACCCGTGCAAAAGCCCATTCCAATTGATGGAATGGGCTTTTGCCTTCATTATAATCTTTGACCCTGTAAGCTAATTTTTATTTTATTGACCGGCACTGTCACCTGGGCATTTTTAACGGCCTGCTCCACCGCCATAACAATTCCCATACAACAGGGAACCTCCATATAGGCCACTGTGATGGACCTTAAGTTGTTCTCTCTAACCATCTCTGTCAGTTTGTTGGTATAGAAGTCAATATCATCAAGCTTTGGACAGCCCACCACCACGGATTTTCCTTTTAAAATATCCAGATGGTAGTTGGGATAAGCAAAGGGTACACAATCTGCAGTTACCAGGAGGTCAGCATTTTCAAAATAAGGTGCCTTTACAGGGGCAAGCTTAAGCTGTACAGGCCATTGCTTTAATTGGGATTTAATTTTAATTTCAATGTCATTATTCCCCACTGTTGTAGCAGTGCTGGTAGGCTCATCTTTAAGGCTCATCATTCTGCTGCCTGGACAGCCTCCTCCGTGACCATGATCATGGGGTTGATGCTGGGGCTGACTATGAAGGGTTTTTCCCTGACTGGTCAGCAGTGCTGTGACAGCCTCTTCATCAAATTCTTCAGCAACCCGTTCAATTATTTTTAAGGCTCCCTCTGGACAATGGCCTAAACAGGCCCCAAGGCCATCACAATAAATATCATTAATTAGTTTAGCCTTTCCATCAACGATTTGAATGGCTCCTTCTGCACAATTAGGTACACACAGACCACATCCATTACACTTTGACTCATCTATTTCTATAATCTCTCTAATTGCCATAGTTGATCCTCTCCTTCTATTTTATCTTAAGTTTATCTTACTGAAAATATTTAGGCGAGTATGTGACGTTTCGCACAAAATAAGATAATCTATTTAAATCAATTAGGCCCCTTGAAAACCGACCGTCCACATAGGGGGCAATAACGGGCGTCGTCCTCCAGCTCTATATCACAACGATCACAATAGGCAATTTTTCTAATATCTAATATGAGCCTTTCATAGGTATTAATTTCTTTTTCTAATTTTTCAATCTCTGCAAGCATTTCCCTTAATTCATCTCTGGTAACCAAGTTCAGCTTTTTCAGCCTTCCATAGACGTATTGCCCAATCTCTTCAAAGCGCTTCATAATTTCTTCTTCTTTTCTTCGTATGCTCACACTTAATTTACTGATTTCAACCACTTCTGTCGATCTTTTTCCAATATTCTTAGCGGTTACAGATACGGTGTTCGACAGCTTATCAACCCAACTCATCTCTTTCCCCCCTTCTTTTTCCTTCTTATATTATTTTTATTCTACCATCTTATTTTTGTACCATCTTAGTACCCCGTTTCAGTTAAAACTTGGGAAATTCCCTAGGAAAATTTTACTAGGGAAAACCATTGGCACGATCTTCATGTTAATGTTAAGCATTAAGAAAGCCAATGGCTTATTCCTGCCATTGGCATCTTGATGTTTTAGTTTAACATTAACTTACTGATTAGATGACCAGGGTTCCGTCCTCCTGTTCTATCATAAGCAGTATGGTCCTTTGTTCTCCATCGGCCGCATCAATATAGATTAAATAGTTATCCTCACCGAATTTCACCTTAAATTCGTAGCACAGGGCTTCTTTTCTGCCTGCAATGGGAATAATGGCTAGTCTGCTGTCTTCTATCTTTACTCCCGATGAAAGTCTTTCTTTGGCAGCGGACTCAGTGATTTTGGGTTCTGGTATTTCTCTTTCATGATGATTGACTAAAAATCCTTCTGTCTCAAAACCGATAATTTCTCCATTATCCAGGGCCACCTTAACCTTTATTAAGTCAGTGTAGACGATTACGTCCTCCTGCTCATAGGCAAAGTTGATGACAATTTCGCCCTCAGCTGCCATTGCATAGGTGGCAGTCATTGATTCATAGTCCTGTTTCTCTAAGAAATCCTCAGCCCGCTCAAAGGCTTCCTCCCTGCTTAGCTTACTATCACCAATTTCTCGGGGATTTAAATACCAAATGATTTTTCCGCCTATTTGACTGATGGCAGCTGATACCTCTTGCCCCCCATTGTTTCCCGTTTTATCAGCCTTTAGATAAAAGCCATTAACGGATGCATTTTCTATTTTCCCTACTACTCTTCCATTGACTATCCCCTGTTCCTGAAATTGTTCTTCTAAAATCTTAATGGCTTCCGGCTCATCAATATTTTCTCCTGTCAGCTTTGCTTTAACATCTTTAATATGCTCTGAAAAGGGACCATCGTAAATCAGCTCTGGGTAATCCTGCATTCTTTCCTCGATATTGATTAGTTTCAAATCCTTCATCTTATCATTAACCGCTTCTAGATTTTCATTACCCTCATGTCGAAGGTCACCAAAGTTAACCCCGCCCTTAACTACTTCCTGCTGAAGGTTAATCAGCTCCTGGGATAGGTAATTGGCATAATTGTGCAGCTCTTCAAGGGTGTCTAGCTCTTTCCCCTCTACTACAATTCCCTCTAGGGACTTATTCACCATGGCGGTGCAGTAGTCTCCCAGTTGACTTAGGAATTTTTCGGTTTGTCTAATGGACCCATGATAAAAGGGAAGCTGTGTCAGCTTTTCCTGGGCCATATAGGTTTGTTGTATTGTATCGTTCAGGAATTTTACCATATCTCGGTTAGACCCAGAAACCATTGCCTTGGCTAAATCCACCTGTACATTTTCCACATGGCCAATCAGGTCGTAAAATTGCCTTTGAAATTGAATGTCTAAATAGGTATGGTAGTCATTTCTTTCGTTATATTGATAATATCCCCAAACACCTGTAGCGACCAGGGCAATTAGTAATACTGCCGGTAATATATATTTTTTCATTTGATCCCTCCTAATTAATCATGGGCGAAAACATGCTTCCCAATTCTTAGGGTAATTTTCCTTGTCCAGATCCATGGGCTGCTGGCTGTTGCAGGATTCCAAAAATAAATGGCTCCGCTGGTAGGATCCCAACCATTTAAGGCATCCCTTGCGGCACGATAGGAATCATTATTCGGGGTTTCATTAATAGCCCCTCGTTTAACGGGCTCAAAGGCACAGGGCTGATAAATAACCCCTGCTATGGTGTTGGGAAAGGCAGGATTCCGTACTCGATTAAGAATAACTGCCCCCACTGCCACCTTCCCCTCATAGGGCTCTCCCTTTGCCTCGGCATGAATTGCCCTGGCCAGTACGTTTACATCATCGCTTCTGGAAACCCCGCTTCCTGTTGGCGTCGATCCGGATGGAGCTGAACCAGACAGCCCTAAAGCACTTCGGGTTTGGGGTCCGATAATTCCATCCACCTCAAGACCATTCCTCTGCTGAAATAACCTTACGGCCTTGTAGGTTTCATAGCCATAGACACCATCTACAGCCCCCTTCAAATATCCCCAGGTTTTTAGCTTGTTCTGCGCCTGTCTTACCACTTCTCCCTTTGCACCCCAGCCAATATTTTGGGCATGGATTCCCTCTATGTAAAGACTGGATACCATTATTATTGTAAAGACAACGATAAATAGCAAAGCTTTCCTTTTCATCTGTTTCCCTCCCTAATCTTGACTACTCCTATTTTTGGCTGAAAGGAAGAGAATTATCCAAAAAAACGCAATAAAAAAAGACGATTTAATCGTCTTTTTTATTTATAATTGCAATAACAGTGTAGCTACATTAAAGTAAACAATCAGAGCCAGGGCGTCAACTATCGTTGTAATAAGGGGTCCTGCCATGATTGCAGGGTCAAGCTTCAGCTTTTTAGCCGCCATGGGCAGAGTACCTCCCACAACCTTTGCCATGACAATGGTTAAACCCAGGGTAAAGGATACAGCAATAGACACATTAATACTATTATCTAATAATAGCATTCTTCCAAAATTTACAAATCCCAAAACCGTACCCACCACAAGACTTACCCGCAGCTCTTTCCAAAATACCTTTAGATAGTCCTCTATGGCTACCTCCCCCAGGGCCATTCCCCGTATAATCAGGGTAGAGGATTGAGAGCCAGCGTTTCCTGCGGTATCCATGAGCATTGGTATTGAGGCGGCTAAAATAACTACTGATTGTAGCACCTCTTCAAATCGGCTAATAATACTCCCAGTAAAGGTGGCTGACAACATTAAAACCAATAACCAGACAATACGCTTTCTGGCCAAGGAAAACACCCCGGTTAAAAGGTATTCCTCTTCATTGGGCTCCATGGCTGCCATCTTTTGAAAGTCCTCAGTGGTTTCCTGATCGATAACATCCATAATATCGTCGATAGTGATAATCCCCACCAGACGATGCTCCGTATCTACCACAGGCAAGGTAATTAAATCATATTTCTTAAACAGACTGGCAACCTCCTCCTGGTCAGCCAGAGTTGTTGTGTAGATTAAATCCTCATTCATAATATCTGCAATTGATAAATGATCCTCTAAAAGAACCAGCTTTCTAAGGGAGACAATTCCCTCAAGCTTTCTGCTTTCATTGAGTACATAACAAGTATAGATCGTTTCCTTATCTACTCCGGTCTTTTTTATATGGGTAAGGGCATCCTTTACGATCATTTCCTTTTTTAAATCAACATACTCAATGGTCATCAGGCTTCCGGCAGAATTCTCTGGATAGTTCAAAAACTGATTAATCAACTTTCTCTCTTCTTCGGTGGAAGCTTTTAAAATACGCTTCACCACATTGGCAGGCATTTCTTCCAGGAAGTCAATCATGTCATCAAAATAAAGCTCATCAATTATTTCTGTAAGCTTGGTTTCATGGATTGCACCTACAATATCCTTTCTCTGCTGGGTAGAAAGATAAGAAAAAACATCTGCTGCCTGGTCCTTTGATAACAAGCGAAATAAAATGATACTGTTTTTCTTGTCAAGCTCACCAATGGCTTCGGCAATATCAACGGCAATCATTTCTGCCAATTCATTACGAAGTAATGAAAATTTCTTTTCTTCAATTAACTGTTGGATTCTTTCATTCATTCTTTCACCTCTCCAAATTAAGAGAAGCAGTCTCCGTCAGCGATAGTGGAAACTTCCTCTCTCCAAATTAAATTTTGTCGTTTATTACAAGCATCCGGGCTGGGGTCCATTTCCACCACCTCCTTGCAAAATGACATTCCCCTTAACAATTCCCTTCAAAGGAAAAACCAAACCTTCCTTTGGGAATGAGAAAGAAAAGGCCAAGGGCCTTTAATATGTTAATCAAAAGTATGCTAAAAATTGATTTTATCACGTCTCATATTCACATTGAGAATAAAGCCAATAGCAATCATATTAGAAAGCATAAAGGTTCCACCATAGCTAATAAAGGGCAGTGGCTTTCCTGTTACGGGCATCAAGCCAATGGTCATGGCTATATTAGCAAAAATGTGGAAGGCCATCATAAAGGTAAAGCCTGTTACTAAAAGGGCTCCGTAATCATCCTTTGCTTCCCTTGCAATAGTAATGCAGCGGTAAAGCATAAATATATAGAAGATGATCAGTAACGATACTCCTATAAACCCCGTTTCTTCAGCAATAACAGAGAAAATAAAGTCCGTCTGCTTTTCTGGAAGAAAACCAAATTGGGTCTGGGTTCCTTGAAACAAGCCCTTTCCAAAAATCATTCCAGAGCCTACAGCCAGCTTTGATTGAAGAATCTGATAGCCCTTTCCGATAGGATCCAAATTAGGATTTAGGAATACTAAAATTCGATCCTTATGGTAATCCTTTAGAATTCCTGTAAACCATGCGATAGGCAATGCTATGATCCCGGTGACTGCTGTTGTAAAAATGTATTTATAATTTAGGCCAGCAGCAAAGAGCATTCCAAAAATAAAAAAAGCAAAGGCCATGGTCGTCCCTAAATCTGGCTGCTTATATATTAACAGCATAGGCAGGGCAGCATAGGCTAATATTTTTAACAGCGTAGTGGGTTTATTAATATTTTCTTTATTTTCAACAATAATTCTAGCCATACAGACAATGATTCCAATTTTAACAAAATCCGATGGCTGAAATTGAAATCCGCCAATTCTAATCCATCTGCTGGCACCCCAGCTCTCATCCCCCGCACCAAATAGGATTACTGCAATTAATAAACCGTTACATAGCAGATAGATGGGGATATGAAATCGAGCAAAAGTATGGTAGTCGAAAAACAATATTACAGCAATGCAAATCAACCCGAGAATAATAGATACCACCTGGGTTTTGATAAAGCCACTGCTTCCCATTGACATGGCTGAGGTGGCACTTCCAATCATAGTTACTCCAAAGGTGCAGATGACTAATACAATAATTAGGAGCTTATAATCAATTTTTTTAATTAATCTTCCTTCTATTTTCATTGGCTTCACTCCTATTTCATGAACCTACCTATTTTTCTCGACTCAAGAACTTTTATGCATAAATCATAGGATTCCTGTCATTATATTTAAAATTAATAAAGAGCCCTTTTCACTTCCTGCCTAGGTAAAAAGCTCTTCTTCCTTATAGAAGAAGTAACTTGTAGATAGGTTTAAAATCTAAAGGCTCCTGAATTTTAGGAACACAAAAAAGACAAGATTTTCATTTTAGCAAGAATGTAACTCCCTGTAAGTACATAATAAGTTTACTCTAATTTGCTTAATATTTCAACCTTAAATAACACAATAGAATCTCAAAAAATAAAAGCGAAGCCTAGGGCCTCGCTTTTATTTTTTTGAAATTATTTTCCACTCATAGTTCTTTGAGCTGATTCTACTAATCTTTTAGTAATTGTTCCGCCAACATAACCATTTTGTCGAGAAGATAAGTTACCTTTGTCGATTTGTTCGTAGTTAGAAAGCCCTAATTCGTTGGCAATTTCAACCTTCATTTGGTTTAATGCTTGACGAGCTTCTGGAACCACGATACTGTTTCTACCTGTTCTGTTAGTAGTAGGTGTTGTATTCATCATTATATTGCCTCCCTTCAAGTTGTGTTTTTTAGTAGCGCTTGCTACAGTAGTATTATTTGTAGGAAATTCGCTTTTAGCCATTGTAAATTTTAACACCTGTTGCAGTTTTTAGAAAAAATCTTGAAATTATTGAAATAGCTTGTCTATGTATTGACTTTTTTATCTCATGATCAATAATATTGCTTAAAAAAGCTTATCATTTTCTTTTTATAAAAAACCAGGGTTTCCGGGGGTATTTGCTAAAAGGAACTTTCTTATCACCATAAAAAAAGCCAGATATAATCTGGCAATTTATTAGAACTTAAAGGATTTTGAACCACCGAACAGGATAATGAATACTAGAAAAATAAGTATAAGATTTTCGTCAAATTTTCCAAAGAAGCCGCCGCCACAATCACCTTTGCCACCGGAAAACAGCAATAGAATAATTACCAGGCAGATAAGTATACCACTGCTCTTCCCTCCGCCAAACCCACCTAAGCCGCCAAGAATTTGGCTCATAAAGTCATTTTTGTTTACTTCACTCATTTCAACACACTCCTTTATTGAAATTTATTAATCTTTTTCATGTTTACTGTTATCTTATGCTCCTTTATCAATTGTGTGATTGTAGTTTTTATATGTTTTTGTGATATGCATCATATTAATTTTTTGCAATTAAGGCTATGCTAAGATAGATTATTAATTAAAGGAGGAATAAATAATGAGTGCTTTTCTAGGCCCGATTCATCATTGGTTGTTTAATAAAATTAAATTATTTGAAGCCCTTGAGGCTACTATTAATCAGAACGCCATAGCTGCCTATGATTCAGAGGCTGCTTCCATCATTCAGCAGACCCAGGAGGAGTTCGGAATTCCCCTTCCAGAGAGAGCCTTAGAGGACTTAATTGATACAAGCCAAATTCATGGATGGCTGCAGCGTAAAATACAGACTGCCGAAACCAGACAGGCTGCTACCCTCCATAGACTTATTCAGCACTTTGGTGATGATGTTATCGCTATGGCCATGGAGGACTTTCGTCAGCAGGGCGCATCCCTTGGGAAAGAATTACACCAGCAGGAAAACCTTACAGCTCCAGATTTATATCAGCAGCTTAACAATTATGTATTAGATGGTATGCCCTGTGATCATGTAAATAATGTAATTTTATCTGAGGATGATCGCCTGCATTGGAAAACAACCCGTTGTCTACATCGTCCCTATTGGGAATCAGCGGGTATGGACACTGACACCATGTACCGCTTAAGGGGCCAATGGATTACATCCTTTATAAAGGAAGCTAATCCCACCATGACCTATAGATTTGAAAGGGATACTGACAGCAATATGATTTTACACCGGATTGAATCCTGTTAGTATTACTGTAAAACCTACCTTCCACAAAGTCAAAGCCAGGACTCTATAGGGTCACTGGCTTTCAATATTTTAATTTAAGTTTGCGGCTTCAATTAAATTTATTTCTTCCATCATATTTTTTACCGCTTCAGCATCAATTACATAATATTCTTCTACTGTCATGACTCCTGGAAGGGTGTAGGTATGAATGCTATCTTTGGTAAGCTTAAGAGCAGCAGAGGCTATCTTAGTAAGATCACTCATATTCAAATCATTTTCCACATGCCTGTAGGCTGTATTGATGACAACTGGCAGCTTACCGGAAAGGGTCTTATCTATGGCATTTAGCAGAAACCCTTTAATTGCCTCAGTTCTACCCAGGTCATCTCCCCGCTGAAGGCTGCCCCTTCGGCTTCCGTTTAAGTATCGTATGTATTTTAAGCTATCCTCTCCCTTCAAGGTATAGGTACCCGGGCTAAAGCTTATGGTCAGAGATGGCTTTTGATAGGAATCTTCATAACTCATTGTTTGGCTAATGGTGATAGGCACCCCACCAAGGGAATTAATAATGTCCACAAAGCCCCTATGATCAACGGTTACATAATGATGTATCTCCAACGTCGGAAGTAGTTCTTCCACTGCCACCCTTAGGCCATCTATTTTTAAGGAAGAATAGATTTCGCCTATTTTATCTATATTCCTGCTATTTCCTCCAGTTGCTTGATAATAAGTATCTCTGGGAATAAATATTAAATTAAGGGTTCCATTAGTCTTTGATAGGGAAGCAACGATTGTAACATCGTTTTGACCTTCGCTTGTTCCTACAACTAATATATTAATCCGTTCCTCTGTTATTTTCTCTTCCTTTGGCTTCCCTTTGATTTCTTTAATCGTAGTTTGAATTAGTTCATTGCTGCCCAGGGCAGATTTTGAGAGGGAAGCACCTCGGGTGGTGACCACCAGAAAGCTCACAAAGGACGAAATAAGCAAAAGACAGATGCATATCGTTATCAATATAATTGTATTTAATATGACCTTTTTCAAAGTGCTTTCCCCCTTATCTGCGATATCACCCTAAACCCTTCTGCTGCAATTATAGTATATTTATTACGATATTTCTGATCTTTTAAGGCTTGTCTGGAACAATTCTCTTTGATATAGCCCATAGGCTTGCTTTAACCTGTTAAAGGCTTCCATGGCCAGATATATTTGTTCATCCCTTGGTTCCCAAACCGTCAATCCCTGGACCTTCATGAAAAGCCAATCCCAGCTTGTAGAACCCTTCATGGCCATTTGTTTTACAATTTGTACAGCTACTAAAAAAATACCTAAAGTAAGTAGGATTGATTCAATCCTAAGGAAATACAATACAGCATAAAGACTTAAAAACACCACCACCAAATTGGTTCCACAGCGCCGATTATACCGTTGGGCCTCCTTTACCAATGGGAAGTTTACCATTCCATGCTGACAATAGCAGTTAATTACCTTATGCTCTGCACCGTGGTATCTAAGCAGTGTTACTATTTTTTTTAGATTCAAGAGGAGTAAAATCAATAGAATCCCTAGTCCCCAGGGTCTGTATCGAAGGGGATTTTGGAATAAATCCCTTACCACAGGAATAGGATAAAATTCATCAATCAACAGTAGGGCCAGCATGAAGCCGATAAACCCCTTTATTTTTTGATCAAAGACCTTCCATTGCAGATAGATCAGACTCAATCCTCCAATGATTGGCTTTTTTTCCAGTCTTCTGAGCCATTTTGGGGGAATGATCCAATCTAATTTATATTCATTCTTACCGCCCTTTTTGATCGTCTTTAGCTTAAAAACATCACAAAAAAACGTAATTCCGTTTGTATGGGAGTAGCCTCCTAGTTTCATTGCTTCACATCGCTTTCCTTGAACTGTTCATTATTTATTATAAGCCATTTTTTCGTTTTTCAAAAGCTTCAACAAAAAAAGCTGGAAAAGTGACAAATCTTACATTTTATTATGATGTGAATCACATAGTAAAATGACCTGGAAGGGTATAATATAAAAAAAGAATTAAAGGAGGATTTAAATTATGAGGGCAATTGAAGTATTAATAGATGAGCATCGTTATATTCTAAGGATGCTTAAAGTAATCAGAAAGCTTTGTATTCATACCCTTAACACGGGAGAGGTCTATTATGAGGGCTTTCGTCAGGCCATTGATTTTGTTAGAAACTTTGCCGATAAATTTCATCATGGTAAGGAAGAGGATATTTTGTTTGAAGTAATGTCTAAGGAGCTTGGACAGGCCATTAAGCAGGGACCAATCTATGGTATGCTGGCGGAGCATGATTTGGGCAGATTGTTCATTAAGACCCTGGAAGAGGCCCTATTAGAAGCAGAAAAGGGGAACAACGATGCCAAGGTAGATATTATAGCCAATGCCATATGCTATACGGATTTACTTCATCGCCATATTGATAAGGAAGACAATGCCATCTTTACCTTTGCCCGAGACCAGCTAAAGGAAACGGTCTTAGCGCAGCTGGATGAAGACTTTGAGAAGGCAAAAATTCGCCTGGAAAGTGATGCCACAAGGCAAAAATATATAACCCTGTTAGAATCCCTGGAAGCCTATGCTGGTAAATTAATTCCGTAATAAGCGTGCAGCTATATGGAAATGTAACCAGAAACAGAAATAACCTAGAATTGAACTATGATGGGGTTCTAACTACCTTACGATTATAAATACAGGCCTGGATTTTATTCATGTATAAAATCCAGGCCTTTGTTCTTTATTCTCCTGAAATAGCAAGGGCTTTAATTTTTAAGGTGGGAGAGCCGACATTGATTCCTTCGGGCAGACCGAAGACCAAGTCATCCCCTATCGATTCAATATCCTTTAACAGGTCAAAGAAATTTCCTGCTATGGTAATTTGATTAACTGGCTTTACAATTTTCCCTTCCTTTACGTAAAAGCCATCGGCTGCCAGAGAAAAATCTCCTGATACGGCATCCGCTCCAGAATGCAGTCCCTGTAGCTCTGTAATTATTAATCCCTCTGTCAGGGAAGCAACTAGATCCGCAAAACTATTGTCCCCTGGTTCAATGAACAGATTCGAGGGGGCAACTCCGATTGTGCCTTTATAGGAAGGCTTGTGTCCATGGCCTGTGGATTCTACCCCATCTTTTTTTGCTGTTTTTAAATTGTGCAGCAGGCTTTTCAGCAATCCATCCTCTACCAGCTGGGTTCTTCTACTGGCAACCCCTTCACTGTCAAAGCTTCGACTGGCAATACCCCCTTTTAATAAGGGATCATCTACAATGGAAACAGGTAAGCTGGCGATGGCCTCACCAAGCATATTCTTTAGACGGGAGCGACCTTTATGTACATTTTCAGCAGAGAAGACACCACAAAAGGTTTTAAGCAGTTCTGCCGCCGCTTTATTTTTCAACAGAACGGGAAGGCTGCTGCTTTTAACCGGCGCAGCCCCAAGCATTGCCAAAGCTTCTTTAACTACTTCACGGGCAATTTGTTCATAATCAAGCTTTTTAAAATCATTGATTATTTCAACCCGATAACTGCTTTTTACATCCTGCTTATCCTTTACCACAACGGATAAATAGTAGTAGGCCAGATTGCTCTTTTCTGCCTTTGCCAATCCCTTAGTGTTAAAGATCATCCGCTCATGAGAAAAATCGGCATAGCTGCAATTTTCCACCTTAAAGACCCTTTCATCAGCTTGATAGGCGGTTTCCTCAAGATTGATTAAAAATTGAACTTTCTCCTCAGTTGTAATCTTTGGCAGGGCCTCGTCGAATAGGTCTATTTTTTCGTAAAGTAGAGAGCCCTCGAAGATTTCCTCTTCCTCATCGCTGTCAATTACCAAGGCGTTTTGCAATGCTGTAGTAATCAACATATTAATTGAAGACTCATCTATTTTTTCTGTATAGGCGTAACCCATCTTCCCCTGATAGACTCCCCGAAAGGCTAATCCCCCATTTACTGATAGACTGAAGTCATCGATTTCCTTTTCGTAGACATTACAGCTAAAGTTTTCGCTGCTGCTATAGCTGACTTCCATTTCTGAAAAGCCTGCTTCCAGACCCTGGGTAAAAATTAACTCCTTTAATTCACGGATTTCCACGATTATTCCCCCTTTCTGCCTCCAACAGTGATCTCATTTACCCTGATCATGGGCTGCCCCACATTGGTGGGGATAGAACCGCTCAGTGAACCACACATCCCTTGACCATAATCTAAGTTATCCCCAACCATGTCTATTTTCTTTAAAATGTCTGGCCCATTTCCAATCAATGTGGCACCCTTAAGGGGCCGATCTATTTTTCCATTTTTAATTAAATATGCCTCCATCACTGCAAAATTAAAGTCACCGGTACTGGGATTTACCGAACCGCCTCCCATATATTTAGCATAGATGCCATGGGGAGTATTGGCGATTATTTCCGAGGGAGCTGACTTTCCTGCAGCAATATAGGTATTGGTCATCCTAGAGGTGGGAGCATACTTATAGGATTCCCTTCTGCCTGAGCCCGTTGATGGTTGTTCCATCCGTCTGCTATTTAGTTTATCAACGAGATAGCCCTTTAGTATACCATTTTCGATGAGGACATTTCTTTGGGTTTTCTCCCCTTCATCGTCAATATTGGCTGAACCCCAATCGTTAGCCAGGGTTCCGTCATCTATGGCCGTAACCAGCTCAGAGGCCACCTGTTCACCTAGTCGATTAGCAAAAACAGAATTGTTCTTTGCAACGGCCGTTGCTTCAAGCCCATGACCGCAGGCTTCATGGAAGATAACGCCGCCAAACTTATTATCAATTACCACAGGGAACTTCCCAGAGGGGCAAAGGTCTCCATGGAGCATGGTAACAGCAACTCGGGACGCCTCCCTTGCATACTCCTTTACATCAATCTTGTCATAAAACTCAAAGCCCCTATGGGCCCCAGGGCCAAAATAGCCGGGCTGCATTTCTGAACCATTAGCGGCGATGGATTCAATCATCAGCCGAGTACGTATTCTTCTGTCTTCTGCCAACTTGCCTTCAGAGTTAGCCACCAGAATTTTTTGGTCCTCATCCAGGTAACCAACAGTTACCTGGGCAATTTCTGAACTGTAGTCTTTAGCAGCATTATAGGCTTCGGTCATTACCTGTATTTTATCCGCTGCCATGATATTTCGAGGGATTTTCTTAACGTTATGCTGGTTTTTAATTTCTTCCTTCATTAAATTAATGGTTATATCCCTTGGTTGTTTTCCTACGGCCTTTGCAGCCCTTTGGGCCATGGCCAGCAGTTCATCTCGGCTGTGTTGATTGGTATAGACATACACTGAATTAAGGCCGTAAAAAATCCTTATTCCTACGCCAAAATCTCGACCGCAAATGCTTTTTTCAACCTTTCCCCCCAGCAGCTTAATGCTGGTGTTGTATTTATCTTCTACAAAAATCTCTGCAAAGTCTCCCCCTGTTGAAAGTGCTGACATCAGCATGTCATCGATTAATTTTTTATCTAGCATATTTCCCCTCCTCAAGACTTCTATTGTTACTTTCTAATTAGATAAGTTAGTAAAGAAATCCTTTTTTATATAATTATTTTTTTTATAATAAAATATTTTTGCTGTGGAACCTGCTATTTTTCTATTACTGGTTAAGGGATTTGATACGAACTCTAGGCTCCTCTGTTTTTAAGATGCTAAGACTGTTTTCTCTTGATTTCTCGCTGCGCCTGCGACTATCTTCACTGAAAAGATTAAACTCCTCAGGCCTTTCTACAGCCTCCACAACCGGAACAATTTCATAATGGCCTTTTTTATTGATATAATATCGATGAACCCAAGTAGGTATGCAGTCAACTGTATCGATGATAATCTCCTTAGTTTTTAGATTTTTCTTCATTGTCACCTCTACCATTAATCCATCCTCAGTGTAGGGATTTTTTAAAATTTCGTATCGTTGATTGGAAAGAAAGTTCCCCATGGAGTAGACTACCAGGGTTTGACGGCTATCAGTTTCTGAATCAATGATTTCAACGGGTTGAAGCACATGAGGATGGCTGCCGAATATAATGTCAACTCCATAATTTGATAGAGTTTGAGCTATTTTTCGCTGGTACTCATTGGGTTCTCTTTGGTATTCTTCACCCCAATGAATATAAAAAACAATGATCTCTGCCCCAGACGCCCTCATTTGCTCAATACGCTGTCTTATTATTTCTAGGTCCTCTTCCAGATATTCATAGCCAAAACTATCAATTAGAGGCTCCACCTCCGTTGGAATTTTTAAAGCATTTAGGGTTCTATGTTTGCCCAAGCGAGGAGTCTCGTAGGTGAAAGCTGTCAAGCCCACCTTTATTCCCTTTTCTTCTACTATGAGATAGCTTTGCTCCTGGGGACTGCTCCTTGTTCCCATGGTCCTTAACCCTCGATCATGTAAAACCGAAAGGGTCCTCTTGATTCCCTCTATTCCCGTATCATAGGTATGATTATTGGAGGTGGAAATAGTATCAAAGCCCGCATAGACTAAAGCATCAGCCATTGCATCGGGGGTATTGAATCTGGGGAAGCTGGAATAGCCCCTTTCTTGTCCCCCGAAGGTAGTTTCTAAATTGGCGATGGCAATGTCAGCCTTCTCGATAAGCGGTTTCATATATTGGAAATTATTGCTGAAATCATATTCTCTGGTTTCAGGCTGATACTGGGCAGTAAGCTGGGGTCCATGAACCATGATATCTCCTGCACCGCTTATTACTAAGGTTTCAAAGGATGGCTCAGCTTCTTCAGCGATTTCTACCGGCGGTTCAGCTTCTCCTGAGTCTTCAACCCAGGATTCCTGCCCCTTTACAAGCTGGCACCCCGTTAGCAGAAGCAAACACACTATCAGTACAATTAAACAGTTTTTTTTCATTTTGACCACCTATTCTTGTGTTTTCCTGTATTTTGTACAAAAATCTTTCAGTCCCAGCCTAGCGTGTCTAAGAAAATAAAGATACTTGCAAAATAGACTTTATATAGGCTGGGACTGTGATCGTTAGTTATTAAATTAATTTAGGCTTTGTATTTTTTAAGGTTCCCAGGGTTTTATCCAGGAGCTTGTAGATGACTAGCTGTCGGTTCTTAAGCGCTTCTTCCCCGGTTCTCTGAATCAGGTGTCCTAACTGAAGTATATCCTTTTCGGCATATCCTATGGCCCTAAAATGAATTTCTTTCATTTGATCATATAAAAGCTCCTTATATTTTTTCTCTTTTCTGCTTCCCCACCCCAGAAGCCATTTCATACTATGATAGGTTCCATAGGAGACCAGAATCACAGTAGCAATACCAGTTATTAGGGAGTGGTTCTTTGTATATTTTTTCATTCCTAATTTTTTCAAGCCCTTTATTATTCCCACTGGACCAAAACCGTGGCGGATACCTCCACTAAAGTAAATCATCCCCAGCGGAATTCCCAAGGCCATGGCCTTGGCTGTCGCCTCATGGAGCATATCCTCATATAGATTTCGCTCAACCTGCTCTTGGAATGTCTGATCCTGCTGATATTCATCCAAGAAAAATTGCAGCTGCTCCTCAGTGATTTCCAATAGGTTTACCAGCCTTAACAGCAACAGATTTTCTTCTGAATCCACCACATAGTCAGCTCCCATAATAATAACCAGGTCCTTAATTAAGGAAAATCTGATAATATTTTTTTCCTGCTGACTGGCTCCCATAACTAAGGTATTTGTTAAGAAAGTCAGATTTTCTGCTTCACCCTCAAGAAATCGTAATAATTCAATTCTGGCCTCTTCAGTAAGTTTAATGTTCGCCATCAGCCGATAAACCTCTGCCAGCTTCAGCTGATTTCCCCCGTCTCCGGCCTTTACCATCAGCATTAATAATTTGCAATAGGTTAGCTTGATCGGGGTGGGCATCTCATCTAATGATCTAATTCTCTCTTTTTTCATACTCTCACTCCTATGGAAGAAGGGATCCCCCTCATCTATTTTTGATGCCGCTGAATTTTCAGCTGTTAGAATTCTCTTTAAAAAATTCAAATACCCTCTCGTTAAATTCCGTTGTTTCCTCTTGGACCCCATGACCTAGATTCTCGAATGAAATCAGCCTTGCCCGGGGTATGATTGCAGCCATTTGCTCAAGTGACTCTTTTCCTACAATTTCATCAGCAGTTCCTCCAATGACAAGGGTAGGTTGACTAATTTGATTTAACTCAGCAAGGGCATTATGGTTCATACAGGCCCTTGCCTGGATGAGAAAGCTGTCGTAAGAGTCAGGTCGATTTATTTTTTGAATCATGGGATACAGGGGCCTATATTGGTCTATTTGAGCTGCTGTAAAGGTCTTTTCAAACATATCAATTGTCAATTGATCCCCCTGGCCTGTTTCTGCCAGGGTAATCCAATGATTTAATACCGCTACCAAGGCTTTAGTGGGTCCCCCGGTGGTTACCGCCAAGACCAGTGACCCCACCAGTTGGGGGTAATCAATGGCTAAATATTGAGCAATCATACCACCCATAGAACACCCTAATACTGCAGCCTTAGCAATTCCCAGCTGCACCATGGCCAATCCCTGATCCGCTGCCATCTGTCTGGTGGTAGTTCCCTGGGCTAGGGAACTACTCCTGCTAAATATATATATACGAAAGTTCTCTACAAATTGTTTATACTGATAGGCCAAACTGGCGGCCTGCTTCTGTACTGGCCTTAGGCTGTCGTTTATACCCGGCAAAACAATTAAGGGTTCCTGGCCCCTGCCAAAGACGATATATTCCAATTGTCCGTGATAAGTTGAAATTTGTTTTATTTCCGGCCTATTCATTTCATCCCCCTTATCAGCCACTACTCAAACCAAATGGCGATTTCCCGTTCTGCTGCTTCAAAACTGTCGGAGGCGTGGATGATATTTTGGGTCATGTTATTTGCATAGTCTCCTCTAATGGTGCCAGGAAGTGCCTTCACCGGGTTTTTATCTCCAATCATGGCCCTTGTCACTTCAATAATGTTTTCTCCCTCTACGATCATCACCAATAGGGGGCCTTGTAAAATATATTGTACCAGGGTATCAAAGAAGTCTTTACCCCGATGCTCTTGATAATGGCTTTCAACTGTATGTTTCTGGGGCTGAATCAGCTTCATAGCTTGAATCCTGTAACCTCTCTTCTCAAAACGTCCAATGATCTCCCCCATTAACCCTCTTTTAATTCCGTCTGGCTTAATCATAACAAGCGTCTTGTCCATTCTATTGCTCCTCTCAAAGTGATATACCCTATTTTTCCCATAGTACCCTATTTCTATTATTATTCTATAATATTTATCGTATCAATAGGTTACAAAAGAGTTTCCTTCAACTGTTTCTTTCCCTTAAATATTTTTTCCTCCAATATATGTCTAATCCCATGTTCCTCATTGCTTTTTGTAACCCAATCTGCAGCTTCCAGCACTGTGTTTTCAGCGTTGGCCATGGCAATCCCTAAGCCTGCATATTTAATCATTGATAAATCATTTAATTGGTCTCCTACAGCCATAATCTCTTCAGGAGGAATTTTAATTTCCTTGGCCACTTCACCAAGGGCTGCCCCTTTCGTTGCCATCGGATCTAGTAATTCCAAATTATGTTTCCCTGAACTGGTGACTTGAATATGGGGTATTTGTTCCAGTCTTTTTTTCACAGCCGCCAGCCTTTCACGATCTTCGTCGTAAACAAAGAGGCTGCATAGGCTTCCTCCTCCCTTCACATAATCAGGTATATTGACCTTTCTATGGCTATCTTTAAACAAAACAGTACCCATGGCAAATATCCAGGACCCGGCCCAGGATAATCCCTGATTTCTCATAAAGCTTTGATAAAGCTTGGTTCGCTGCCAATAGGAATTAGTATAGGTGTAGTTTTGATCTGCCCCATGATAATAGATGTCTTCTTCGATCAAAACCTTCAAGGCTGTCTCTAGGGCTGACTGCTTTAACTTTACTACCCTAACAATTTTTTGGTTCTTATCTCGAATAACAGCCCCATTGTTGGTGACCAGCCAGCAGGGATTTCCAATCTGGTTTAGATAGGGCTTTAGTGCCCCGTAGGGTCTACCTGTGCAGATGATTAGCTCCATTCCCATGGAAACTGCCTCCTTGAGGGCCCCTAGGTTCTCTTCGGAGATTGTTTTGTTGTTTTTCAATAAGGTTCCATCCATATCTGTTGCTAAAAGTCGATATTGCATTTTACTCCCTCCCCTAAGCTGTTAAAAAAATATTTTAGAAAAGATATATTTAAAAATGTTGTTATGATAAAGAATGAACGGGTATGCTATCTATAGTTAAATTAGAATTGACTTTTAATTGATTCCATTTTAACATGAATGGTAGGGTTATACCATTACATTTCATGGGATTTCACTAATAATATAAGATTTGGAGGGGATTGTTTTGTTATCTGAAAAGTTGTTAAATGAGTTTAATGTACAGGTTAAGCATGAATTTTTTTCTGCAAACTTCTATTTGGCCATGGCTTCCTATTGTAAGCATGAGGACCTTGATGGATTTGCAAATTTCTTTCTTGTACAGGCAGAAGAAGAGCGTTTTCATGCCATGAAGTTTTTTAACTTTATCAATGAACTTGGGGGCAGGGCAAGGATTACGGCTTATGATGAACCCAAAAATGATTTTGTCTCACTGGAAGAAGTCTTTACTGAGGCCTTGAAGCATGAGGAATTTGTTACTGAAAGAATTAATTACTTAATGAGCATCGCTGTTGAAGAAAAAAACTATGCCTGTATTAGCTTCTTAAACTGGTTTGTTGATGAACAGGTGGAGGAAATCTCCATGTTTACAGGCCTGTTGAATAAGCTGAAACGAATTGGAGAAAATGGTCATGCCATCTATATGCTAGATGCTGAGCTGGCCCAAAGGACCTTTGTACCTCCTGCAGAATAATATAAAAGGAAGCCGGTATCTGCCGACTTCCTTTTATTTAGTGTCTTGATTTTGATTTCGCAACCTCAATGTTAATTCTTCTTCCCTTAATACGGTTTTTATCCATGGCATTAAGGACCTTCTTCTCATACTTTTTAGGCACCTCAACAAAGGTGAATTTATCGTACATGTCAATGACACCTACCAGCTTGCCATTAATACCTGCTTCTGTTGCCAGACTACTCAGGATATTGTTAGGCTTTATCCCGTGATTTTTTCCTATATTAATAAACAACCTTACCATTCCATCGTTATTACGATGATCCTTGGCAAAAATCTCCTTAGCAGATTCCAAGGATTCCTCTTCGTTTAAATTAATCATAAGCTTTAAGAGGGCTGCACCAATATCAATGGTGCTGTAATTTTCGGCCAATTGCTCCACAAAATTAGAGTATTCAGATAAGCCGCCCTGTTCAATGGCTGTAACGATATTTTTTCCGATAAGTTCCTTTTGTTTTTCTACAATATCATTAATTGAAGGCACTGGCTTTCTTTTCAGCCTTGATTTGGTATAGCTTTCCAGAGCCTTTAGGGTTCTAATCTGTCTTGGTACCACTAGGGTGTAGGCCAAGCCTTCCTTCCCTGCTCTACCGGTTCTTCCAATTCTGTGAACATAGTATTCAAAGTTTTCGGGCAGGTCATAGTTAATGACCATAGCCACATTGTCAATGTCAATTCCTCTGGCAGCCACATCCGTTGCCACGAGTAAATCTAAGGTGCCATCTCGAAACTTTCTCATTACCCTTTCCCGTTGGGCCTGACGTAAATCACCATGGATTCCCTCTGCTGAGTAGCCTCTGTTTTGCAGTTTTTCGGCCAGGTCATCAACGCCCTTTTTCGTGTTACAGAAGATCATTCCCAATTCAACCTTTTCCATATCTAGAATTCGAATAAGAGAATCAATTTTTTCATGGGGCTTCACTTCAAAATAGTATTGCTCGATAAGGGGTACTGTCAGTTCCTTATGGACTACCTTCACCTTTACAGGATGATTCATGTACTTTTTCGCAATCATTTCAATGGCCGGTGGGATCGTTGCAGAAAACATAAGGGTCTGTCTTTCCTTAGGCAGCTCCTTTAGAATTAGTTCTATGTCTTCTAAAAATCCCATATCCAGCATTTGGTCTGCTTCATCCAGCACAATGGCCTTTACGTTCCCCAGCTTCAGGGTCCTTCTGTTTATATGGTCAATTACTCTACCTGGGGTACCTACTACGATTTGAACGCCCTGCTTTAAGGCCTTAATCTGGCGCTCTATAGGTTGTCCCCCATAGATGGTTACGGATTTCATTCCATGAATATACTTAGAAAACTTTCCGATTTCATCGGTCACCTGCATCGCTAATTCTCGAGTGGGTGTCAAAATAATTACCTGAACAGATTTATCTTTAGTGGAGACCTTTTCAATTAAGGGGATACTAAAGGCAGCAGTCTTTCCCGTACCTGTTTGGGCCTGTCCTATAACATCTTTACCAGCAATAACCTGCGGGATTGCCTGGGCCTGGATTGGCGTAGGTGCTTCAAAGCCCATCTCTTCGATTACTTTTAATATTTCATTACCAATATTCAGTTTTTCAAATTCATTCATTTTCATTTAATCTCTCCCGATATTTAAATTCATACCGTACTATTATATCCTTTTTAATGGCTTATGTAAACATTATTCTGTATAGAACCAATGACAGATTCCAATCAAAATCATTCCTTCTGCCTATTTTTCCCCATGGCTTATTGTTGTTAATTGGAATGCCTAACGTAATTTTTCATTCCTTTACATGGCTCTATGAAAATTTTTGATATTCTTATTTTTAACATTATCTTCCTATTATATTCTTTCTTTTAATATTTTCTCCCAGGGAATCCGATTTTAGGGCTTGTCCTGATCTTTGGCAAACCACTTGCCAAGGGCGGGGAAATGACCTTGGCTTAGGTAAAAGCGTGGGCAATAGGGTATTAGGATTTCAAGATAAAATCGATAGCTGTTCTTAAGTGCTTTGAAAAGTCAGGGGGAAAATGATGGCCCAGGGTGTTCACCTTAATGAGCTTACAGGGAATACGACTATACTTTAGGGCCCTGTGAAGCGAAGCAGCCCAGGGAAAATATGGATCCTGTTCCCCTGCAATAATTGACCCCCTTAGGCCCCCCTTAGCAGCAAGTCTCCCTAGGGCTACTAGAGAATCTATTCGATCTATGGTAGGAATGACGGCGATAAAACCCTTTACTGAATAATCCTTAGCCTCAAGAGCCATTTTTATGGCCAGTCTTGCCCCCTGGGAGGCTCCTGCTAATATGATTCGTTCCATGTCCACCGAGTATTTTTCTATCAATCCCTGGAGGGATTGGATGACCTCCTTTTCTCCCTGGGTCTCATCATCCCAGCTGTACTCATTGACCGCAGAAATCTGAGAGGACTGGGGAAAGGCCATAATCATTCCATCAGCAAGGGGATGACTTTTCCATGGAGGAGAATAGTCGGCTATATTACCATTCTGCCAATGAAGGGAGACCAACAGGGGGTAGGTATTCTCTGAACTATAGCCCTTAGGCAGCTGTAGAAATAATCCTGGCTTTGACTTCCTTCTGGCCTCTGCCTCCATACGCCTGCATTTTTCGATTATTCCTTGAAAGCCCACCTCTCCCTGTATCGGAAACAGGTCTTCATCCTCCATTAATTTTCTGGCAGACCACCAAATTTGATTCTCTATACATCGTCCCAGTATAGCCATAGCCTTATCCCTTTGCCCCAGCCTACTATGGAGACAAATAAGCCAGTAGCTCGTCTGGACTACCTTTTCAGGGAAGTTTTCTGACGCAATAACGGCCACATCCAGGGCCTTTTCATAATTGCACTTGGCATAATAATCAAATACCAACTTTTTTAATATCTCAAATTTTGGTTCTCCCAATATCATCCCTCCCCTACGGTTCCTATCCCTTGCTACCTTTTCAAATATTCCTTTTAATAAAATTCTCAATTAGGAAGTATCGCCGCCTCCAGCCGGGGACTTTGCATTAAATAGCTTTCCTGCCTTATCCCCCATTCCTGCAGCTTATCGTCACTGCCAATCCATACAATTGTTGAGAGGGGAATCATCTCAAATAGCTCTTCTACATCAGCGTTAATCATACGAACACATCCTAAAGAAGCATTGGTTCCAATTGATAGGGGACTATTGTTTCCATGGATTCCATATCGGCTTCCCCCTCCATAGGATATTCCAAGCCATCGGTAACCCAGGGGATTTTTAGGACTTCCTCCGGGAACTGGCTTAGCCACACCTGCTCCGCCCCAGTAGGGATTTACAATTTTACTCACAATGGTAAATTTCCCTTCAGGGGTTAGGGATTGGCTTTTTCCCTGGGCCACGGGATACTTCTTTATAACCGCTTTCCCCTTATAAAGGGTTAAAATTCTTTTGGTTTTATTGATTGTAATCCAGTATCCAATACTTGGTGCTTCCTCAACTACATCTGGGTAAGCATAGGCTTCTTCCCCTAGAAGCTTTCTTAAGGCAGTATTGGATTGGGGTCCAAAGATGCCATCAACCACCAGGTTATGTTGACTTTGAAATCTTAAAATCCCATTTCTTATATCAATTTCCTTACCATATTCCTGACGCAGGTAGCCTAAATCCTCAAGGGCAATTTGAAAATCTTCATCTCTAGGCACCGCTGGAGGAGCTTCAAGGTCTTCTTTCTCTGAAGCGCTCTCTTCGGGCTCCACCACCATTTCTGGAGCTGTTTCTTCTACTACGATCGGTGTTTCTCCTCCAATTACACGGGTTTTCTTTATTACACCCTCCTCAACAGTAGGCATAAGCATTGAACAGGTAAGCATTAAGGTTAGGAATAAGCTCTTCATTTCATCGACCCTTTCAATCTAAAATAAGCACTAGCTTTATAAAATACATAAAAAAAAGCTGCCTTTTATAGTTTATTAAGGCAGCTTTAAATCTTGACTAAATCTATAATTTTTTTTAAGAACAAAATAAAACCCTCTTAAAATAAGAGGGTTGATCTATAATCGAAATTAATCATTTACTATGGAAATTTGCGATTATAACTTAGATACGTTAGAAGCTTGGAAACCTCTTGGGCCTTCAACTACTTCAAACTCAACTTTTTGTCCTTCTTCTAATGTTTTGTAGCCTTCGCTTTGGATTGCTGAGAAATGTACAAATACATCATCTTCTCCTTCAACAGAGATGAATCCAAAACCCTTTTCACTATTAAACCATTTCACTGTACCAATTTTCATTTAAGTTCCTCCTAAAAAAAATAATAATAATTTACACTTATTAAAAGTATCATGCTCGGTCAAATTTGTCAATAGAAATTGCCAATAATTTTTAAAAATTTTTCCACAATTTACTTTTTTATGTTATATGACCAGAACTCTACCTTTAAAGTTACCCGTATTTTTTGTTTTTATTCATTTATTTTCTATTATTTTTCTGATTTTGTTGTTATTTCATGGATTCTTTTTATTAACAACGTAACAGCCCACGCAGGCATTGGTTCATTTATCTTTTCGTGCCATAGGTCAAAGTCATGTAAAATTCCCTTTTCATATAAATACTTAATTCCTTCGTATCGCCAAGGGTCCTCTTCCTTAGTCTTTAGCTCCAGTAGCCGTTTCTCCACAGCCTGTAAAAACTCCTGCCAGCGAGGAAGCAGCTTCCTTGGGCAATATTTACCGCTCCAGCTTTGATGAGTTCTAACCTGGGCCGTTGTCCACTGCCTTTGATGCAGCAGCTGAGCTGTTAATGAAACTGCATTGTTCCATGTTGCTCCCTGGTCTCCACTTTCACATACCTCTATGCCGATACTGGTTTTGTTTCCCAATTGGGTTCCCGTATGCCAGGCCACTTCATCTTCGGGAATAATGGCTACGGCCTCATGATCATCTACTGCGTAGTGGAAGGATGCCTTATCAGGCCTGTTTAGTACCCAACTCCTTTCATTGGCTGCTGTGCTTTTAGGGTTTGCTGTATTATGAATGGTGATCCACTCCATATTTGCCTGGGTTCCAGGCCTATTGACATGGCCTTCCGGGAGATAATCAAATTTAACTTTCAACTTATTTTCCATTAGGGTACCTCCTACTTCTATCTTATTAAAATTTAACAAATAAAAACAAGAAGTAAGGGAATAAACCCTTACTTCTTTATCCAATCTTCTATCATTGATCTTCAACCAAATCAATGGCACCTAACAGAACATGGGCCAGTCCAAATCCGATAACCCCGGCAGCCACCATAGGCAAGATGTCGTCATTTCTCATGTCTTCCCGTTTCATGCTCATGGTCTTCATAGCTATCCCTGTTGCCGTGACACCAGTACCAAGTATTGTTGGAATTAACCCTTCTCTCATGGCAGTTCCTCCTTGTATTGAAGATATGAAGATGAAGATCTAAAATTAGAATTTGTCTCTTTTATCTGTTTTATCCTTGGTAAAATTAAACTTTGTAGACCGATTTTACACCTCTTTTCAGTGACATTTTTTTCAAGGGTTAGCTAACTTACTTGATACTATTAATTTAACACATCTTACTGTACTATTTCGGGCCAATTACGGTATCAATACGGCTTTCCTATGAGGCGTATATTTCATTATAGCCATAAATAGCTAGCTTCATTTTTTTAAGAGCCCTTGACTTTAATTCACGACACCATCGTTCGTTATACTGGGCCTCATAGGCAACTCGATACCATGGATATTGCTGAAAATACCTTAATTCAATAATTTGCTTTTCGGCTTCACACAATACTTCCATACCGCTGTCTATTTGGAAAATATATCTTTTCGACAGAGTCAGCTTTCGCTTAAGCTTATTACGCTTCTCTTCTCTAATCATTGCCAACTCCTCTACACTGGAGGTGCCATAATAGCTGTTGCTTGAGGCTTCCCGGGCCAGGTCCATGGCCTGTACAGAAATATCCCCCTCTAGCTCTTGCAATTGTCTTTCAAGATTGACAATACTCATTTTTATTGTCATGTAATCATATAGTAGTTTTTCAATTTCATTAATTTCTGTATTTTTTCCTTTCATTATGATTCCCCCTTTTGATCTCGCTTATTTCCCCAATAATAAATAAGAAGCCCTGGTAACAGATACCAGGGCTTCAGGAGCCTCTAACTGGAAAACAATTTAATGCTTTGCATCTTGGACAAATGATTTCTAGATTGATTTTTGATTTACCCTTAGCCTTTGCCAATAATTTATTACATTTTACACACCTCAATTGATTTAATTGATCCGCTGCAGCCAAGCGGCCCACTTCCTTATTCATCCTTCAAGCACCCCTTACTATCACCTTCAAAAGCTTCAACGGTTTGTATATTACTAAACCGAACGTATGTTCTGTTTGTTCGTAACTAAATTATACCATCTTCTTTTTTATTTATCAATGGTTTTTTTATTTAAAATGTAACTGATATTCCTAAGAAAGAAGTTTCTCCTTCGAACTCTGGGCTCCCAGGGGATAAAAAAAAGCTCCTTGATATTATTATCAAAAAGCTTTTTTTACTTTGCTCACCCCACTGGGGTAATCGGTTGTAAACCAGAACACGACGCCCCCTTCTCGATTTTCGACACCATACTGCTGATTATCACTTTCCAAAATAGCCTTAACAATTGACAAGCCTAAGCCGTAGCCCCCGGCTTCCCTTGTTCTGGCTTGATCAGTCTTATAAAAGCTATGCCATATTTTTTCCTTTTCATCGTCAGAAATTGCTTTACCGGTATTATATACTTCGGTTCTAACCCTATGGGCCTCTCTGAAGCAGGTGATGCTGATGACCTTGTTATGATCCGTATGGGAAACGGCATTGTTGATATAATTGACAAGAATTTGATCCATCCTTAATAAATCTGCATACACCAGTAGATCATCTGGAACATGAACCTCTACTTTAATACCATTATCGGCAAAAATATTATGGTATTTTTCTACAATCTGTTGAATTAGATCATTAATATAAAACACCTGCTTATGGAGCTTAAAGGAGCCTGATTCCATTTGAGAAAGGTCTAGCAAATCCCCTACCAGGGCATTCATTTTTTGAGTTTCATCTATGATTACATCACAATAGAAATTTTTTTTGGCTTCGCTTTTTAAAATGTTTAGCTTTAATCCCTCTGCATAGCCTCCAATCAAGGCGATCGGTGTTCTCAATTCATGGGACACATTGGAGACAAACTCCTTTCGCATTTCATCAATCTTTCTTTCCCGCTCTATCTCCTGCTCTAGTTTCTTGTTTTTGATGCTTAAATCAGTTAAGGCATTGTCTAGCTGCTGTGATAAATAATTAATGCTGGTTCCCAACTGACCAATTTCATCAGCTGTTTGTATGCTACATTTTTGATTAAAATCCAGCTCTGCCATTTTTGTTGTAATGGCATTCATCTCTAAAATGGGTTTAGTAAACTGCTTTGATGTAAAATAAGCCCATGCACTGGATATTACAAGCACTAGGAGACTAATATAAAATATAAATTTATTGGCGATGGCAGCACTTTCTGAGATTGCATTCAAAATTACTCGAATCTCTATGGTATCTCCCGTATCAAGCTTGGTATAATAGGCCAGAAAGTCCATATTCAGATGCTTATCATTTTGTACTTCAAAGTAGGAACCATCCTTTAACGCGATCTGTTCCTTGGTTAAGATTGATCTTCCCCTACCTTCAGGAGGCGGCTTGAAGGGAACAAATTCCCGAAAGGTATTTTCCTCTGGAACAAATACCGCTTCATCAATAATTCTGGAAAAGGAGCTGTATCTGATTCTTGAATTAGATGATACGATAGCGATATTTACACTATGGACCTCTTCAATTTTTTTTAGCTCCTGGGCGATTTGCTGATAATTTCCCTCATTAATTTTATTAATGTATTCTGTCTGAGCCACTAATAGCTCCTTTTTTTGATGAATATAATAGCGCTCCAAAAAAAATGCATTGATAAACCAATTCAGCCCTGCGAAGAATAAAATAATGATGCTTATTTGAAGAAACAGCTTGTTTCTTATAGACTTCATCATGGTGCCACCTCAAATTTATAACCAAAGCCTCTAACGGTTTTAATACAGGTGCTATAGCTGTCTAACTTTATTCTTAAGCGATTAATATGGGTATCAACAGTACGATATCCTCCTTCGTATTCATAACCCCAAATATGATTCAACAATTGATCTCGATTAAAGACCTTTCCTTTATTTTGCACCAAGAACAGTAATAATTCATATTCCTTGGGACTAAGTTCTAATAATTCTTCGTTAAGCCTTACCTCATGGCAGTGATCATCAATTGTCAACTGACCCCATTGGATGACTGGTATAGCTGGGCTGCTACGTCTTAACAAGGCATTCACCCTGGCCACCAGGATAGAAGGACTAAAGGGCTTTCTTACATATTCATCTGCCCCAATATCGAAGCCGTACAGTTCATCGTATTCTTGGTTTTTTGCCGTCAGCATAATAATCGGCAGCTTTGAACGATTCCTGATTTGCTTACAAACCTCCCAACCGTCCATCACCGGCATCATCACATCTAATATGGCTAGATCAATATCATTCTCCTCTTCAAAAAGGGTCAGGGCAGAACCACCGTCAGCTGCCTCTACGACTTGGTAACCTTCCTTTTCTAAAAAATCCGTTACCAATATTCTAATTCGTTCTTCATCATCGGCAATGAGTATCTTCTTCATCGGTGATTCCACCGCCTTTCTATAAAGTAACCTATTCCTATTTTATCATTTTTGCAGATTCTAATTCCAACGTAATCTTCCCTTAGGAAAGAAAAGCACTGCAATAAAGGCAATTAAAACACCAATAAGCACTAAGGCTCTAACCCCTAGGGGAGTAGCTGTATTTTCCTGGGTCTCCCTATTGGCTCCTAAGGGACCTCCTGCTCCCCCTGGACCACCTCGTATTCCTTGATTGTCGGGCCTCTGCCGGGTCTGTCCTTCACCCTCCGGCATTCCACCCTGGAATTCTGGCGGAGCCTCTCCTTGAGGACGCATTTCTTTCTTCATCCCTCCTTCAAGGCCTGCCGGTCTTTGGCCCCCAGGGAAGCCTCCCTGGCCGCCCCAATTGCCCTGCCCTGTGGTCTCAGTTCCATCCTTTACCAAAGATATTTCCCCCGATAGCTGTTGCTTTATGTTTTCAGCTCTGGTTTCTGTAAAGGCAATAAGTCCTGATTCCTCATCAAAGATGGCCTTCTCAAATTCCTCTAGGGTATAAAACTTTGTTGGGTCATTTTCTACATGGGGTCGAAGCAAGGCTGCCAGTTCATTCACTATGGTCCTGAATTGCGCTTTATCCATAAATCCATTTACAATTTCCTCCATGTATTGATGATAGGTCTCCTTGTATTCTGCCACTGACAATAGCTTGTCAATTAAGGGTCTTTCTTCCATGTCTCCTTCGGTTGGTTCATCAATTTTTAATCCAATTGATTGACCTCCCCTAGAGAAGCCTGCAAAGGACATATTAAAATCCCAAGGCAGAAAATGAAAATAGCCCTGCTCTTCATATAGATAATAATTGTGCTTAAGGCTGCCCTGATAGCTGTCCAGATTGACTAAGGCAGTGCTAACGGCAAGGTAGCGCAGAAAACTATCTACATTGATGTATTTTTCTACATCTGTTCCTTCATCAAGGGCCTTGAGCATGGTGAAAAGGGCTCCATGGTCAGAGGATTTTTCATTGGTCTTTAAAACCATACCACTGTAGTTTTCCAGTTCTTCTCCTTTCCAAATCAGGTCGCTTCCATTTCCCTCGGGCTTATATAAATCTCCAGAGGTGTCTTCATAGTATCGTCTTAAAAAGGGTTCATTGATTTCCTCCACTGCTAAATAGAGGCCCTTTAGTTCTCCATTGATGAACAGATTTACATAGCTTGTCTTGGGCACAGGTACGCCCATTTCTTCCAGGAGCTGATAGGTAAGAAATTCCCGCATATAGGTGGCATCACTGAAATTATTATTTAGATTAATAACCGATAGCCCTAACAAACTCTGGCCCTCAATATAATAATCAAAATTCACTTTAAAGCTATATCGGTCTGATTCCATTTGTGCCACTGAACTTAAGGAGGAATTTCCCTTGGTTCTGACAGCAATGTTTTCCATACGGTATCCGTTATAGTCAATTGTAGCTGTCTTATATTCCTCCTCCATGGGATTTTCCAACATATCCTGAAAATCTGCTTCGTCGATCTCAAGCTTTACTTCGATGACCTCCTCCTTTGGAAATATCTTTTGATCCAGGGATTTTTCCATCTCCTTTAATTCAGTTACCGCAGGCAATTCCAGCTGAAAGAATCCTACAATTCCATTTGAAATTAATAATATAATGGTTATTAAAATCATTTTTTTCACATTCATCACCACCACAAATCTTAAGATACGTAATCGCCATCATAGCTAACCAGCACAGCACTTCTTACCCCTGCCATCTTTGAAAGCTCATTGACAAAATCAGTCTGCTGCTTTTTCAGCCTTATCTCAATGGTAACTTCTATTTGATCCTTAGAAACGGTTTTGGATTTTAATTGATATTTCTTCATGATTTTTGAAAGGCTTTCCATCAGCGCCTGTTCTACTTCATCATTTTCACAGTTTAAGACCAATAAAAACGGATTTTCAAAGGATGACACCCTGGTGAAAACAGTCATCGTTAAGCCAATAATCAGTGAGCCCAGAATAGCCAATTGATAGAGGCCGGCCCCAGTGACAATTCCCACAGAAATGGCCCAAAACATAAATATTAAATCGATTGGGTCCTTAATGGCCGTTCTAAATCTTACAATACTCAGAGCACCAACCATACCTAAGGACAGAATGACGTTGGATGATATTGCCATAATGATCAACGATGTAATCATGGAAATCATCACCAAGGAAACATTAAAGCTTTTAGAATACAGTACTCCTTTAAAGGTTTTCTTATAAACTGAATAAAGAAACAGGCCAATTAAAAAGGTAATCATAAGGGTAGCCCCAATATTCAGCAGATTTAAATTGGGTGTTACTGTTTCAAGAAAGTTATTCTTGAAAATATCTGCAAAATTAATTTGTTCATTCATATTATTGATCCTCCCATTGATATAAATTCGTATATTTTCGGCACATCACATATTTAGATACGGACTGCCTTTGGCGATTTTTAACCTGAATTACATGCCTGATATAGTCTGGTAGAAATTCATCATACTTTACCTCCATAATGACCACATCTTCGTCGGCTGCATTTAATGTGGGTAATTCTTTATTAAACAAATCTTTTGCCATCAACCCAGTTTTTAGCCTTTTATCAAAGGTCACCCTAGCATTTCCCACGGGATTCACGTAGGCCTCCCTTTCATAATCCACAATGACTGCGGGCTTTAGTAAGTTAGTTCGATTTTTTATAAATAGCTCTCGAAGCAGGGGTTTATCGGAATCTATAAATTGGGAAAAATCTTCTGACAAAATCCCCTGACATTCCTGCTGGGTAATATTCTGTCTTGTCTTTGCAGTAAGTTGATTTTGCTTATATTTTTTTTCAAGCATAATCAACTGATTTGACAAATTATAGATTCTGACCCGATATTTCTGTCTTATGCTGACACCTGAAAGCTTTTCCCACAGGGCACTATTTCTGCAATCATCTAAATACAAGCTTCTGACATGGTAGTTATTGCTGTCATTAAAACCAGCATTTTTGTCTATTTCCATGAATTGACTTAGTATCACCTTTAGTGCATGATGATCCTGATGATTAATATAATATTTTAGCTCATGCCTAAATTTTGGCTTCTTCATCTATTCACCTCCCTTTTCCCCAGGATGATAGTTATTAGTATAAGAGAGTTATGTTACAAATCTGTCACGATCACAAAACACAATTATTCAAAAAAAGGGAAAATTAGAAAACAATTCTATTATTTAAAATAAATGTATTGACATGGAAATTTAGGAGGGATATAATATATTTTCTCAGCAAAAACAAAGGTCACTTTACGTACATTAGAACAAATCATAGGGAGGGGATTTAATGATTGAAGTACAGTCCTTATGCAAAAGCTTCAAGGTGGCAAAAAGAAGTGCCGGTATTACCGCTGCTGTCAAATCCTTTATAAAACCGCAGTATACCACCATTCAAGCCCTTGAAGATATTTCTTTTCACATTGATGAAGGGGAGATTGTAGGCTATATTGGCCCCAATGGTGCAGGAAAATCTACAACGATTAAAATCATCAGCGGTATTTTAGTGCCCGATAGTGGAGCGTGTTCGATTCTTGGCTATACTCCCTGGAAAAATCGAATAAAGCACGTTAATAACATCGGTGTTGTTTTTGGACAACGGTCTCAGCTTTGGTGGGATGTTCCCGTCATCGACTCTTATCATTTACTCAAGGACATTTATAAGATTCCCCCGCGGGTTTTTCAAAGTCAGCTAGAGCTGCTGGTAAGTACCCTGAATTTATCCACTCTCCTTTCAACCCCTGTCCGTCAGTTAAGCCTTGGACAAAGGATGCGTTGCGAAATTGCTGCTTCTCTGCTTCATGATCCCAAAATACTATTTCTAGACGAACCTACTATTGGTCTTGATGCTGTGTCTAAGGTTGCTGTTCGCAGCTTCATTAAGTCCATTAATCAGGAAAAAAACATCACAGTGATTTTAACCACCCATGATATGAATGATATTGAAACCCTAGCTGAAAGAATTATCCTGATTGGCAAGGGAAAAAAGCTTATGGATGGCACTTTGACAGCATTAAAAAATAGGTTTGAAACCCATAAAACCTTAACCGTTGACTTTGAAGAAAATCATTTTCCCCCAATCATTGAAGGAACCACAATATTATCTAAAACAAAGGAAAGACTATGTTTATCAGTTAATCTGGAAGCAATTAAGGTATCAGCGGTAATTGGACAATTAGCTAAGGAATTGGAGCTGACTGACGTTTCTGTAAGCAGTCGCCCTATTGACGAAATGATTGTTGAACTATATCGAGAGTATCAGATATGAGGGCCTATTATACCCTGTTTAAAATGAGATTATTAAAGGGATTGCAATATAGAATGGCTGCCCTTGCCGGGGTTTTAACCCAATTTTTCTGGGCCTTTATGTATATTATGATTTACCAGGCCTTCTATCAAAGCAGCAATACCCCACAGCCTCTGACCTTCCATGAGCTGGTTCAGATGATATGGCTACAGCAAAGCTTTTTGCTTTTAATGAATATGTGGTTGCGGGATACAGAGCTGTTCCATTTAGTTACCAGTGGAAATATAGCCTATGAGCTTTGTCGTCCTACAAGTCTATATGGCCTTTGGTATGCCAGACTTGTGGCTCAGCGGCTTTCGGGAACCCTGCTTAGATGCTTTCCCATTTTGATAGTTGCGTCATTACTACCCAAGCCCTATGGCTTTTCTCTGCCGGCTAGCCCATGGGCCTTTGTTCTTTTTCTCATCACCCTAGTTTTAGCATTAATTTTAGTGGTGGCAATCTCTATGATTTTATACATTTCTGTTTTCTATACCATGTCTGCTACGGGTTCATCATTGATTTTTACGATTATTGGTGATTTTTTTTCTGGGCTGATTATTCCCATTCCCCTTATGCCCAAACTGTTTCAAAAAATTGCCTACAGTCTCCCCTTCCGTTATACAGCTGATCTACCCTTTCGGATTTATAACGGAAACATTGGCATCCGAGGAGCCCTAATAGGTATTGTCATTCAGGCTATATGGATTGTTACGTTAATCGGCTTGGGAAGGCTGTGGATGAAGAAAACCATGAAAAAAGTAGTCATTCAAGGAGGTTAATTCTGTGAAGCTGTATTTACGATATATGTCGATACTTTTAAAATGTCAGATGGAATATAAAACCTCATTCATTCTGCTTTCTATTGGGCAGTTTTTTATTCCCTTTTTGGTCTTCGCCTCTATTCTTTTTCTTTTTCAACGGTTTCCCCACATTGGAGGATGGTCCCTTTATGAGGTAGCCCTATGCTATTCTGTTATTCACATTGCCTTTTCCATAAGTGAGTGCTTTGCCCGGGGCTTTGATTCCTTTAAATCTATCATTATCAACGGTGATTTCGATAGAATCTTACTTCGTCCCCGCTCTACCGTCATTCAGGTTCTTGGCTCTCGATTTGAATTTACAAGGGTCGGGAGGTTGGTTCAAAGCCTGTTTGTCTTTATATTTGCACTGAATAATCTAAGCATTGTCTGGAATCCCCTTAAGATTGTCACCCTGCTACTGATGATTCTCAGTGGCATCTTCATATTATCGGGAATTTATATTCTTGGTGCCACCCTATGCTTCTGGACCATCGAGGGGCTTGAGGTAATTAATATACTTACCGATGGCGGGAGGGAAATCTCCCAATATCCCCTTAGCATTTACCAGGAATGGATTAAAAAGTTTTTCACCTTTGTTATCCCCTTTGGTACGGTAAATTACCTGCCCCTTATGTTTGTTTTAGATAAGGTGGAGGGTAACGGAACATTCCATATGCTGTCCCCCCTGCTAGGGATGCTGTTTATTGTCCCCTGTATTTTAATCTGGCTTTATGGAGTAAAGCATTATCAGTCCACAGGGTCATAATAACTAAATCAGAAAGGAACAAGATCATCCTTAAGGGTCTTGTTCCTTCACATCATCAAATATTTTCTTCTATTCAATAGCGGCAACACTTCCATCATTATTTTCAGAGTCCACTAATTCCATCCTATCTTCTGTAACTTTGTATTTCCAGTAACTGATTGGCTGTATTCCGTTTATCGATATGTCCCATGTTTTCTGTAAAAGCACCTCATAGGTTCCATCATTACCTTCAGTACAACTGGTTTCAAGGAGTACCCTTACCTTTGCCCCAGGATGCTTTCCTCCCGTTCTTACAAGAATTTCCTTGGTTCCTTCCCAATCTGGAAAATCCCCCTGGACATTCGTTACTAAAGTAATTGCCCTTCTTTTCTCCTTGTTATCCCTATATTTATCTACCCTTTCTTTAATTTTTGCCTCTGACCTATTGATTTCCGTCAGGTATTCAGCTGCCTTCTCCTGCTGTAGCTGCCGCAGCTCCTCAGCAGTATTAGCGTCATCCCCTAAAATCATTTCAGCGATATCCGAAGGAAACATCTGTTTAATAGATTCCAGCCACATTCCCCCATCCATGGCCTCCTGATAATCAATGACCTGGTAGCCGTCCCCTGACTCCTTAAGCACCATGACCGTCGGTATTGCTCCACTTCCTGATACAGGGGTAAAATAACCATTTTCAAAGCCATACCAGGCAAAGGACACCTCCATATAGAGAGTTATGTAGTCTTCTTTTTCCTCTATTCGATGAATTTTATGGGCTTCAATAGCCTTTTCTCCTTGATAATAGCTTCTTCTCTTCCTTGCTAAAAGATAATTGGTCACCACCTCTTCTATATTCCCTCTATCAATTCCGTCAGGCAGGATTACTTCCTTTCCTTCCCCTTGTTCAGGAAACAGATCGGCATCAGCATCTATTTTATGGAATTGATGGCCTTTATCGATGACACCCACGTATTTATAAAACCACTCACGTCCGCTTGAGATTGCGATTCCCTCTTTTTCATCATAGATTCCCATGATTTTGGCACAGGCCGCTGCCATGATATATTCTCTTAAACTGTCTTCATTGACCTCCTTAAAGCTTTGTACCATGTATTGAAGGGCAGGCTCCCCAAGCTTAACCAGCTCTTCAAAGGCCTGACTGTTACTAATATATGCATAGGGATTGGAAGAGAGTTGATCGCCTCCTGCTAAAATTGTCTCCAGCTTATTCTCGATCTCATTCGCCAGTGCCTGATCAACCGTCTCCTCTGAGATCAGCTTATCTCCCTGCTTTTGCTCCCTATCTGTAGCGGCAAGAGGCTCCTTAGGTTCCGTTAAAAGCGTTATTCCCAATAGAACAATAAGGATCACTGCAACAAATGTGGTAATGATTGAATATTTTTTGTACCGCAACACATCGATCACTCGCTTTCTAAAATTACTTTCCCCGAAGGCAGGGACTCCTGAGCCGATTTGTGACCTTTGCAGCTCTGCCATCAATAATAGCGTTGCTGCATATTCCCTTCGCATTTCCTCATCGTATTCCTTAATCACCCTGGCATCGCAGGCTGACTCACAATCCTTTATCATTCTGTCAAAGGAAAACCAAATAAGGGGATTAAACCAGTGGATTGCCTGGGCTATGAGCATCAACACACGAATTCCATGATCCTGCCATTTAATATGCTCAATTTCATGTCGTAGAATTGCCCTCAGCTGTGAGGCCTCAAGATTCTGTATTGCCTCTAAAGGTAGTATAATCGTTGGATGGAAAATGCCGATTACAAAGGGCTGTGAAAAACCTTGAACCCCCTGCAGGTTTACTTTCTGTATCGGCCGCTTCTCCTTCAGGAGCAGCAGGAATTCCTGTTGAATCCAGTCCTCTAGAGGTCTGCCGACTGTCTTTATATCCCTTAGGATTTTACTATAGGAATATAAATAAAAAAATAAGATTGAAAGCATCCCAATTAACCAAAGGCCCCCGCCAACCTCCCAATTGGTGATTTTGATTCTATGGGGCCAATTCTGGGTTTCCACTGGCACAGATATGGGGTTTTGCTGATCCTTCTCAATGATCTCAAGAGGCTGAGACTCTAAAGCATCAGTATCTCCATTAATATCAAAGGGATTATCTGGGGAAGCTGATTCAACCTGTTGAAGTACTGGACCATGTACAGGCTTGATGTGAACTAATAAGTTATTCATACTTAAACTGCTTGAAATGGAAAAGGGAAGGAGCAGCTTAATCAGCAGCAACAGCCAAACTCCATAATGCCATTGGGGGGACAAGCGATTTCCAACAGCCTTTTTTAGCAGCAGGATCACCACCACCATTAGGGAAGCCCCGGCACTTAACGCCACTATTAACTTAAAGTGAATTCCATTTTGATGCAGCAATCCTTTTATTAAATTTACCCCCATGGGTTCATTCCCTCCCTATTCACCCTTATTAATTAGTCGCTTTAATTCTTTGATTTCTTCCTTAGACAACTCATCGTTATTAATAAAGCTTGTCACCAACACCTTTAGGGAGCCTTCATACAACCTGTTCAGAAACGTTTTAGCCTCAGCAACTCTAATTTCCTCCCTAGAATAAAGGGGAGTACAAATAAATCCAGGTTCCTCCCGTTTGATAATACCCTTATCCACCAAACGATTAATAAAGGTATAGGTGGTATTACGATTCCACTGGGCCCCCTCCTTCAAATCTGCCACAAGCTCACTGGCAGAGGCCTTGCCCCTTTCCCATAGGGCTTCTAAGACCTTTAGTTCTCCATCTGTTATTTTAGGCACTTCCTTTTTCATTATCACACCTCCAAGATTGACGAATCTATTAGTCATTTTTAGACTAACACATTAGTCAATCCTATTCAAGTACTTTCCTATGACAATACAGTGACAAATACAACTTTATTTAAGTATGGGGTGACGCTCAACCTTAACACCCCCCATTTTATATGAAAAAAACGAACTATCTATAACAGAAAAAAGTCCACCTCTAACAAAAATAGCTTGTCAAAGGCAGACTCCTTACATCATATTTACTTATCTATTTCTTGCTTCACCCCTTGAACATAGACATCTAAGAGACTCCATTCATCATCTATTATTAAGAGATCGGCATCCTTATCTAATTCAATGGAGCCCTTTGTTTTATCAACTCCGATATATTTTGCTGGATTTTCTGAGGCCATTTTCACGATATCCTTAATGGAGGCCTGGACGTTTTTAACCACATTGCGAACAGACCCCAGAAAGCTAAGCTCTAAATCCTTGACTTTTTCGTAATCATATTTATTGATTCGCTCCTCTTTCCCATCATCATAAACCAGCTTCACATGGTCACCATCAGGAATAAAGGTGCATTCTCTGATATAGTGATGGAACGGCTCCTTCACATGGGCCAAACCTGTACAGTCAGTGCTTAAAATAATCCCCTGGGGACCCTTAAGCTTGTAGACGATCTTAAAGGCCTCTGGTTTAACAGTCATTCCTGTCTGTTTTCCAAATTCGGCATACATATCATCAAAGTACATGGCAGCTCCAGCAACCCCTAATCTTCTATGATGGAAGCCTCTCATGCCGCTAAAGGTATGGGTGAAGCCCCCTAAGCCAAGGCCCTTTACTCGTTCAATATCTTCAAATTCCGCTGCACTGTGGCCTACTGAAATCTGTATTCCCTTTTGGTTTACATATTTAATTACTTCCTCTGCCCCTGGCAGCTCTGGAGCCATGGTAATCAGCTTAACATTTTTTTCGCCGGCACGCTCCAGAAAGCCCTCCATCAACGGGACAGAAGGGTTCAAGCAATGGGCCTCCTTTTGCATTCCCTTAAATTCCTTATTAATAAAAGGTCCCTCCAGATGAAAGCCTAGAACCTGGGCACCCATTTCAGGGGTCCAGGCCTCAATGGCCCTTTTTCCGGCAAGAAGATGGCTGTTAATGGTCTCCACTGCATCTGTTCCTGAGGTGACAAGGTAGGAGGTTACCCCTACCTTTACCAGCTCTCTGGACATATTTTCAATTGATTCCTTAGTTCCCTCATACCAGAAGGAACCTGTAGCCCAGCCATGAAGATGAATATCAATAAAGCCTGGTATAATAATATTGTCCTTGTAATCTACTACCCTCTCATCCTCATTTTCTATCGCCTCTAAAATTTCCTTTATTTTTCCATTTTCGATCCTCAAATAGCCCCTTTGAAAGCCCTCAGGGGTGTAGATATTTTCGGAATATAAATACATTTCGTCACCTCTTTTTACTTTAGGCTCCAATATTCTCCGTTTACTGCCATTAAATCGTCTAATACTGCCTTTGCCTTATTTGGATCAACCACTGTTCTATTCAAGGTTAAGGCCTGCACTGCCTTTTGATAGTTGGATTCCAAGCATGCCTCTACTGTCAGCTTCTCGTAGGCATATTGATTTTCTAAAAGACCCTTATAAAAGGTTTCCACTTCTCCATAGGGATAGGCCTCAGCTCCATTTTTCGTAAGCTCTCCGGCACATTCTACCATGGCATCCTTTGGCAGATTAGGAATAATTCCTTCATTTCTTACCATAACAACAAACACCTTTTTCAAGTCATAGGCAATGGATTCTGCTACCTCTACCATCATATTTCCATGGACTGCTCCGATTAACAGTGGAATATCCTCAAGATTGTTTTGCTCTTTAGCCCTTTTACATAACTCTAATACCTGCTTTTCTCTTCCGTTCTTGGCTTCATCTGCCCTGGTATATTCACGATTACTGTGCTTTACAATTTCATCTGGGAAGAAATAGTATTGTAAATAGGTATTGGGTAAATATTCAGGGAAAAACTGCATCATCTTATTCACATTTCGATAGGTTTCCAGCCAGGATGGATCCCGTTGCTCGGCATTGAAGGGCTTAAATTCATGGTTTGTTAAATAATCCTTCAGCTTTGGCAGCAGATCCTCCCCTGTTGGGGTATGATAGAGCTTGGTAAACCATCCAAAGTGATTCAAACCAAAGTATCTGGGTTCAAGGTCATACATATCTACCTCTAATATTTTGGCAAAGGATTTAATCATGGAATAGGGCTGATCGCAGATATTCAATATTCTCTTATCCTCTGGAAACACTTTGTCGAGGGCAACTGCCACAATGGCAGCGGGATTTGTATAGTTTAAGATCCACGCTTCCGGTGCATATTCTCTTATTTTCTTCACCATGCTTATCATGGGCATGATGGATCTCATGCCATAGGCAAAGCCTCCTGGCCCACAGGTTTCCTGGCCTACCAGGTCATGCTTTAAGGGTATTTTTTCATCGTGGCTTCTCATTTCAAAATTACCAGCCCTCATTTGACAAAATACATAATCGGTTCCAATGTAGGCCTGATTTTCATCATCGGTAAAGACAAGCTCCACATCAGGGCAATAGGCCTCCATGGTTAATCTTATATAATCCCTTTGTGCATCAATTCGTTCTTGATCAATATCAAATAAAATTAACTTTTTTAATGGAAATCTGTCTTTATAATTTACCAAACTCCCAATTAATGCAGGTGTTCTTGTACTGCCACACCCTACGATCGTAACTACTAGTTTTTCACGTTTCATGCAATTACTCCTTTCTGTCCAGGTCAATATAAGTGATGAGAATTTGGATTAACACATGCAACCCGATCCTCGAGATTAGATCGTTATACTTTGTCTCTGAGACATGGGCAAAGCAGAACATATTATAATTGGCTAACCTTTGCAGGGTATTATTTGAAAAGGAAGTCAAAGCAATTACATCGATTCCCCTTGCTCTTGCTGATTTTGTTATGTTTAGTATTTTTTCTGTCTCTCCAGACAGAGACATTACCAGGACTGTTTCATCCTTGCTTAGTCCGTCACCCAATACATCAATCAGGTTGGGGTCATCGATAAAAATTGACTTAATCTTCAGCATAGCAAGTCTTGAGCTCAGCAGATCAGCAATGGGCTTAGAGGCACCTCTGGCAATGATATATACAATTCTTGAGGAAACAATCCTCTCAGCAATTGCCTTGATATTCTCTTCCCTTTGAAGGGTCAGGGTCTTCGTAACCTCATCGTTAATGCTTCCCAGTACCCCTTCGTAGGATAATTGCTCCTCCCTTTTATTCTGGTTTTGCACATAATCCTTTACATAATATCGCAGCTCACTATACCCATCGAAGCCTAGCTTCTTTGAAAGATTAATAATAGATGTTTTTGATACATACAGTATCTCTGCCACCTCATGGGCAGTAAGATGGATAATTACTTGGGGATGATTCATGATATACGCTACAATCTTTTTTTCAAGCCCTGTTAGTCTTTCATAATTTTCTGTCAGCCTGTTCAGCGTCACTCCTTGACCACCCCGCCCTGTAATTCATTATCTACGGCATTTTTAACAAATTCCACATTGGGTCCAAATACGATGTGGATGTGATTCTTCGTTGGAAAGAAAATTCCTGAGGTTCCTGACTCCTTAAGCATGTCCTTATCAACAGTCTTCATGTCCTTTAGGTCAATTCTTAAACGGGTAACACAGTTTTCAACATGAACAATGTTTCCTCTGCCCCCAATGGCTTTGATTACGATTCTTGCCACCTCATCATATCGTTTTTCCTTTAACAGATTGTTATTGCCCATTTCATCTTCCTCTCGGCCAGGTGTGGCTATATTCCACTTCTTAATGGCCCAGGTAAAGACGAAATAGGTTATGATGAAGAGGGGAATCCCTACAATAATAATGTTGTACCATCTTGTGTTTTCATACATTAGACCAAATATAGCAAAGTCAAAAATCGTTCCTCTAATATAGCCTACTGATGTTTTTAACAGATAAAGCATAGTTGACCCTACCCCTGCCAGCAATGCGTAAAATACATAAAGCACTGGGGCGATGAATAAGAAGGAAAACTCCATTGGCTCTGTTACATTACCTAAGAAAGGTGTAAGCACCATAGTAATGATGATCCCTTTTACATAGGGTCTATTCTTTGCAAAGGCTGATTTATACATGGCCAGACCGATGGCTGGAATAATAAATAGGGTTACCAGCATTTGTGTTTGTGCCATGAATCTCGTCAACTCGGGCATCATTTGCCATGCTTCATGGTTTGGTCCCAGCTCAAACAATATCTTATTTAGAGCTGGCAATATTCCCACAAAGCTTTCTCCTTCAATTACATAGGTTCCCCCTGCCGGTGTAAATCGGATCAATGCACTCCAAACATGGTGCAGTCCAAAGGGAATCAAGAGTCGTACCATAATTGCATTTAAAAATGCTCCAAAGGGCCCGCTTAATATAATAGAAGATAAGGAAATTAGCGCATTGGTTATCATCTTCCAGAAGAAGGGTATAATGACTCCAATCACCATGGTAATTCCTATGGAAATAATGGGTACGGACTTTTTCCCACTAAAGAAGGCAAATGCCACTGGAAGCTCCAGCTGATAAAAGCGATCCGCTGCCAAGGCTCCCACCAAACCACTTATAATACCACCTAATACGTCTAACCTTAGGGTTTGAATCCCTAATACCATCCCTTGCCCCACCTGAGCCATCTGATCAGCAGGAGCCAAGGTTCCTGTTGCCTTAAGCCACACGTTTATTGTGGCATTTAAAATCAAATAAGAAATAATAGCGGAAAATACAGCAATTCCCTTTTCCTTTTTTGACATACCATAGGCTACCCCCATGGCAAACAGCACTGGGATGTTACTGAAGATAACGTTTGCAATATCCCGTAAGCTAGTTAAGACAAGTTGAATTCCAGAATTACCTAAAAACGGAATCCTTTCAATCATATAACTCTGTACTAGAGCTCCTGTTAACCCTAATACCATACCTACCGGTGCCATAACCGCAATAGGTAATAATAGAGACCTGCCAAAACGTTGAATCTGTGTACTTAATTTACCACCCTTTGACAATTCCTTCACCTCTTTTATGAAATATTTTGATAATATCTTCTATCCTAGAATCTCATAGTCAGCTATGGAATTCAATAGATTCAATTACTTTAAGACTTTATCAGTATAGTTTTATTTTGGTTATATTTGATTACTTTAGTCATTTTTTGATCAATTCGCTTTACTTCAATGGATTGAGCATGATTTGAAAATTTTACCGAGTCATTCACTGTACAATATTGAATTTCTGATTCTGTTCTTTCAATAAAGGGGTTCATCCCTATTTTTTGTCTCCATTGTTATCCAAATAAAACCACCAAAAACAAACAAAGAATCCCAATTTGAGATTCTTTGTCTTAAAAGAAATTCCTAGTCATACTATTTTTTTATTAGGTATTATTTTATAGATTCTGCAATCTTGATGATTTCATCCTTGGCCATTCCTTTTCCACTTAGCATATAGAGTACGCCATTAATTTCCCAGTCAAGATTAATATTGGTGTTGCCATAGATAACAGCATCTACCCCATTAATTTTTATTTCTTCAACCTGGCTTGACCCTGTTGAATATGCGGTTTCTTCATCTGCAAATCGCTGCTGCATATACATGTATTCCCCTGTTTCATCATTGGTAAAGTATAGCTCTATATATTTAGTATTTTCCACAACACCATTGTCATCTTTAAAGAACCCAGCCCTATCAAATTCGTATCCCTCCGGTAAATAGGTAGGCAATATTACATTAAAGCAGGTGTAATCATTTAATTTATTGGGGTCTTTAACTACTAGGGTCCATTCATCCTTTTCCTTATCAGCTTCCGTTACGGTTATTATTTCACCCGTTTCAGGATTGATATTATGAATTTCCTCTCCGTTTGCTGTATATACCTTACTTTGATCCGATGAAAATTCTTCTAATGGCGTTCCATTTTCATCGAATATTTTTCCTTTTAACTGATCTGGAACGGGATATGTATTTGCTTCTATAATCTCTTCATATATTGTAATATGTCCCAGGGATATGGTCCTTAGCACCTTATCAACTACATTTTGTCCGAAGGAGGTTTGGGTTACAGAAAAGCCCACTATACATACCAATGCTATGGATGCTACTTTAGTCATGAAACCTTTATCTCTATTTGATTTTTTCATTGTATCCTTCCTTTCAGATTGGGTTATCTTTTTTAGAGTAATATTATAAACTTCTTTTTTGTTACTGTCTTCGCTAAAATTGTTATCTGCTAACATCTTTCCTAATGCTAGCATTTCTTTATATTCTTCCGATTCCAAACCAGTTTCTGTCCCCTTTCCTTCAATATAGTTCTCTATATCGACAGAAAGTTTATCTTCGATGGTGTTTTTCTTCATGGCCGTTCCTCCCTTCCTAATTCCTTTTTTAGCTTTTTCATTGAACGGTAAAGGACCACCCCCACATTGCTCTCAGTAAGCTTTAGTATTTGTGCTATTTCCACATTTTTTAACTCTCCACCAAATTTAAGGGAAACAATGTTTCTTTCTCTTTCATTTAAAATGTCTAACGCTTTGAATAGCTTATCCTTGGTTTCAGATGTTTCTAGGATATCCTCTGGGGTTCGCTTCTTTGAAACTAGTTCCTTGATAGAATCTATCGACAGAAAGCTATGTTTTTTAGCACGTCTAAAATAATCACTGATTGTATTTTTTGCTATGGCAAATAGCCATACTTCAAAAGGAGATTTATTTTTTGCGTATGTATCTATTTTAAGCATAGCCTTTTCAAATACTTCGCTGACTAAATCCTCTGCTGAATAATGACAATGTACTCGATAGTAAATATAGTTATAGATCTTTTTATAATAGGCTTCGAAAATATGAGCAAAGTCAGCCTCTTGACTTAGGCCTTCTCTAGTCTCTTCTTTTTCTAACCGATTTGCTAATGCGATTTGTCTCATCCTGTATACCTCCTTTCAGTATACTTAGCTAAGTATCATTGGGAGTATTTTAAATCTCCTTCATGTGTTAATACGAAGAATTAACTATTTCATTACACATTATTTTAATACTTTATCCAAATACAACTGTCTGCTAGGACACTGTTAATAATATTAATTTAAGGACATTATCTCACATATAGAGTATCAGATAAATGTGGGCTGTTTGGCGGCGCTTCTTAGCTTTTACTTTTTTGAACCTCGCTGGGCCCAGGCTGGTAGCTTCTCAGACTATGTTGCGTTATCGCTGGCCCAACAGCAATATTGCTGTGTCATGAAAGTTTCCTCAACCACAAATGACCAGCTTCTAGGGCATTTTCTAATAATAGAACTTTACCTATAATATAAAAAGCCCAGATAGATTGATTTACTCCATCTGGGCTTTGTCCTAAAGATATTTTTGTATTTAAACCTATTGCGTATTACATTAAGTTCCAGCATATTCCTAAAAATAAAACCAATTTCTTTATTGAATATTTCCTATTCTATTCATCAGTTTCGTTATTATTATACCTATTTGGATCTCCATACTCTTGTCACGAATTTGTTCTAAAAGCTTCTAACCATTTCTACACCATTAGACTTTACAAACAAAAATATACTATCAGTTTTTTATTCTAGTAACATTTTAATTTAGCGAAATATACTATCAGACTACACAAATAAGCTTGAATCCAACAGATTAGAAATCCTATGAATCCAGCCAATCCATTCCATGTGTATCCATTCATCTCAAACGAGAAGTACTTATTTAAGTTATCATAAATGTTATATGCTATCAAAGATACTACAAAAGCAATTAAGCCAACAAGAAAAAGTTTCATAGTCATCTCTTTGACACTGCTGAATTGATTCATCACCGCAAAAAGTATAACTGTGCCCATTAGCATTATTTGATTATACTTATCAAACTCCTTAGCAGTATCAAATTTCATGATCAGATTTACTCCACCAAGTACAATTACTGCAAGTACAACAAACACTATCGCTTTTTTATTATTTATCAAACCTTCTATCATTTAGTGTAGCCCTCCATGTCTATTATACCTTCATCAATAAGAATTGGATACGCAATATTACCAGGACAGTCTGAACTTCCAAAATCTCTATGCCCTCCTACGTAATCTATTCCATAATCAGAATCTAACGCATCAATTAGGGATTTCAGACTTTCTATTTGTGCATCTGTCGGCTCACCATAAGGTGCAGACTGAATTAGGTTCTTTATGTTTTCTAAAAGTGATCCTTTATTAAAATTACCTTGCAACACTATGCCTATTTTACCAGTATTATTTCCGCCAACATGTGAGCCCTGTACATCTATTTCTCGTCCCTCATATATTGTACCGTCTGCTCCAATCACAAAGTGGTATCCGATATCAGCCCACCCTTTATCTTGAAAATATTCTTGTAGATCTTGGATATCTTCACTAGGGCTCCTATCAGAGTGATGAATTGCAATTGCGTAATAGTAATCCGCAAGATCCTCTTCAATATAGTTAGTATCTTCTTTAGGTATTAGTGATTCAGCGCCCCAATCATCTCTATCTACATACTTTAATAGTTTTTCTACCGCAGTTTGTCTATTCCCCTTAGAATCTGCCGGAATCACACCAAGCCAATCAAATTCATTCTGCGGCATCATGGCTAAATGTATACCGAGGTCTTTAATTCCTGAACCTTGTCCCTGTGTTATGGATTCAACAATCATCATATCTGCATCGGTTCCACCGCCTTTACCATTCATTGTATGGTAGGCCTTGTTCAGGATACTGCCTGCAGCTATTATTGGGTTAGTCATAATTGTCTTTGTCAGATTAGTGACTATACTTCGTCCAATTAGTCCTCCAATCATGCTGTTTAGATCCTGGGATTCGCTTCTTTCTCTATTTGTGCTACGCTCTTCCTGGGTTCTGCCGCTGCTACCGATAGCATTTGTTTTTGAATCTCGATCATCTGTTTCTCTACGTCTATCTTTAACTGTTTTTCCGTCTCCTGTTCCTACCTCATCTGATGCTCTTTTGGTATTTCGAATGGCTTCTGCCTCTTTGTGCAAGGCTTTCTTGCTTTTTTCATCGCCTCTTTCATCTGCTTCTAACCATTTTTTTGTTATTCTATCTATTTTCTGTAGCTGTTCAAAACCTAGGTTCTTTTTATCCCACTCGGTTACTGCATGGCCTGATGGGTCTACATATCGGATGGGGTCATTGTGCCCATAGGTGTATCGATTTAGGCTCAATGGAATGGTGTCTTCGCCCCAATAGCTATCTTCACTGTTGAACCGTCCTGTATAGGGGTTGTAATATCTGGCCCTTAGGTAATAAAGACCTGTTTCTGCGTCATAGAATTCGCCTGCATAGCGGATGGCGTTTTCATGGACTTCTACCTGTAATGTTGGGTTGCCGAATATGTCGTAGTCGTATTGGTTTTGTACTTCTCCTTCTTGGGTGATGGTTTGTACCACGTCTCCATGGCCATTGTACAGGTAGTATATGAGCTGGTTGCTGCTGTCATATCGGCCTATGTAGTTGTTTCCTCGGATGTATCGGGCTTTTTCTTTTCCTGTTTCGTTGGTTTCAAGGATGACGTGCTGTCTGTCGTAATGGTAGTTGGTATGGACAGATTGATAGTCTTCTTTTGAGCTTTTGCTGATTTTTTTGGTTCTGAGTCCATCTCCGTTGTAGTTAAAGCTGACAGTAACTCTTTCGCCTGCTTTTATTTTTTCTATTTCTTTGAGTCGGTTAAAGCCGTCGAAGCTGCTATTTACTTTTTCTACCAGTAGGTTGATGGTCTCTGTATAGCTGTCGCCGTGAACGTCTCCTGTGGTGCTTTGCCTCATTTGTCGATTATGGGGCAGTAGGTAGCTTACTGTCTGTCTTACTTCGTTTCCATTGGCATCATACTGGTAGCTGGCGGTTTTTTGCAGTACCTCCTGTCCATTTTCGTCCTGCAGCTTTTCTACTAGCTTGATCAGCTTATTGGCATGGCTATAGACGTAATCGCTTTTCTTTATTTTATATTGTATCGCTTCTTGAGTACTCTGGTCAATGGAGTGTATTAGATTTGCTGGACACGAATAAAGGTTGATATAATAAACCTAGAAAGGAAGTGTTCCAGCTATGAGTAATAAGAATAAATTTACAGATGAATATAAAAAAGAAATAGTCAAGCTAGTGACAGAATTAGGTAAAAAACAAACAGATGTAGCCAGAGATATCGGAGTTACCCCTACAACTATTAGATGATGGGTAAAGCAATATAGTCTACATGGAGAAGATGCCTTCCCCGGCAAGGGGAAACTGCGGCCAGCAGATGCAGAGCAAAAGCGGATCTTCGCAGATATGAAGGAGCTGTGTGGTATTCGCTATGCCCATTATAGAGGTTCGGAAGGTGTCAAAGCCCAGGCGTTAATAACGGCAACGGCACTTAACATCAAAAAAATAGCAACAGTACTCTCCAGATAGTGAGAGTACTGTTGCTATTTACATTGATATTGTGAAATTTATACTCGTATATACATTTTAAAAATACAAAATCTGAAAAAGGGGTTCTTTTCCTTAGAAATGAACCCCTTTTTCAACAATCTCAAGCGGTTCCCACTTGTAATTTTAATGCCGGAACCAATGTTGAATCTACAAATTTTACAGAAAAAAAAGCAATTGATGAGCATCTGGATAGAGATATAGAGAAGGAATATATCGTAGAACCGGAAGGATCGGATATAGATGCTTATCAGCGGAATGAGATCCTTAAATTAATAAGTCAACAATTATTAACTAAACAATTAGAGGAAGAGATATATGCGCCTTCAGCTAACCAACTATCACAAGAGATTGGAATTAGGAAAAGTACGGTTTTAGAACACTTGGCCGATTTACAGAAAGAGAAAAACTTGACTAGACATCCTATTAATAGGCGCTACATCATTAATATTGACGAAGAAGAAATACAACAATTAATTGATGACTTAGATAAACACCTGCTGTTTATACAGAAAAAGAGGAGATAACTGAAAATATCGAGGTGGTTCCCTTATTGATTTTACTAAAGGGAACCACTTTTTATAGAGCTTTTGAGCTGATGAGATCAAAAAAATGGTTCCCAATTATTTTAAAGTGGTTCCCCAAAGTGGTTCCCGGTCAAAATTTTATCCCTTTCCCCCTTTGGAAAAACTGGGGGAGAGGGGAAAATGAAAAGTGGTTCCGGGAACCACTTTAATTTATGATATGGAGGGGAGAAGATGGTCAGTGTGATTAAACGATATCAAGAAGAAATTGAGCATTCAATACGGGTTACAGCGTGTACAGTTCAGTTTGCCCTTTTCCTTGGAGTCCAGGGAGAGGAATTGAAGGTTCTGAAGAAGGCAGCGAAGTGGCACGATACTGGAAAATCGTTACTTCCAATGGAGCTGCTTAGAAAAAAAGATCTATCCGATGAGGAATGGAGAGTCATTAAATGCCACAGTGAGCTAGGGGAAATTATCATAAACTTCTTCGATCTATGTCGAAAATCTGCTAAAATTGTAAGAGCCCATCATGAAAAGTGGGACGGATCAGGATATCCGGATGGACTGCGGGGCTATGAAATTCCTGAAGGAGCTAGAATTCTGACTTTAATAGATGTCTATGATGCTATTACCTGCAAAAGAGCTTATCGTAAACGTACTTATAGCCATACAGCAGCCTTAGAGCTTATCTTAGCAGGGAGGGGAACACAATTCGATCCTTATTACACAGACCAGTTCCTTAGTTTTATTAACCAGTATAATCGTGCGATTGGATAGGAGGAGAGATCGAAATGATGGGAAAAACACACTTCAAAATAGGGATATTGAGTTATTGCATCCTTATAACAGCACCATTTCTTTACTTTTCTACCCTATATATATAGGACTAATAGGCTCTCGATTATTAATATTATCATTGCTGGGGTGGCGGCACTTTTACCGGATGCAGACAGCCAGCACAGTCTTATCAATGTCCATAATCCCGCTATAGGGGCTACAAACTATATTTGGGGACTAATGGAAACAGTGATGGAAAGGCTGGTTCGGCTAGTCTTTTCCCTTAGTCTGGGACTAATGTTGATCAGATATAACGGTAGCTTTAATTACCACAGATTCATCCCGGCAGCAGCATCAATCTTGGGTGGCCTCCTAATTGTTTGGGGAATTATAGGCAGTAATGATAAGTGGATCAAGAAGATACCTTTAATTGGACATATGTATTTCAGTATTCTATCTGGAAACAGAAAGCTATTTAACACTATCAAAAGAGTAGCTATGATACTGATCTATGGTGGAGCAGGATTGGGGATTATGATCTATAATTATCATGCTTCAGGAGATTTTATTACTTATATTATCGGAATGGTGCTTATCGGTATTGCCATATTCCCCCACAGGACATTTCTACATTCAATGAAGGGGTTTGTGATGATGAATATTTCGGTTGCTTATCTAGGGAAGCAGCTGGGTTATGAGCAAATCTTCGTACCATTTTTTATTGGCTACTTTAGCCATCTTTATTTAGCTGACATATTTACGAAAGAAGGGGTACCCCTTTCTATTTATACCCAGGATATTAAGAAAGCTAGGAATACACAAAAGATTACAGAAGAATCGTCTGTACAAAATAATATATAAAGCATTAAATATTAATTTAAGGGTACCTATCATGAGCACAGGTACTAAGGCAGGAAATAAAATTGAAGCAGCCTATACCTTAATATTATTAGGTGTATTTATTGCTGTTTTTCTAAAATTTCTTGGCACAATAGGATTATAGGATTCGTGAGAATAATTACTCCATTTTGGCCATACTCTATATAGAACTACAGGGTCTATTGATTTGAGAAATGGAGTGTGTTATCATATGGATAAGTTGGGTAGAAATAGATATAGGAACGGTAAATATAAGGGGGTAAAAAACATGAATGCAGTAAAAAAAGAATCAATTACCAATAGCCAATGCAATATAGCTAAAGAATGTGATGTAGCAAAGGCAATTAAAAAAAGCCATAAAAATCATAAAAAATCATTATCTGATTTAGCGAAGTAGAGCCTATGGTATGTTTAACTAAAGAACATATTTATATGATTCAAGATGAACTGATCAAAGATTTCGGAGGAACTGCAGGGGTATATGACTTTACTGATTCAAAAATTGAAAGTATTTTAGCTCAACAGTATCCTTATTTTGGTCATGATAAATATCCAACAATCTTTGATAAGGCTGCTGCTTTAATGTACTTTTTCATAAAGGGACATTGTTTTCGAGATGGGAACAAAAGGCTTGGGGTAGATGTAGCCATTGTTTTTCTTACAATTAATGGATACGAGGATCATCTTCCTGAGGATGAGATCTATGAAATAGCAATGATGGTTGCAGCTTCTCAGGCTAGAGGTGAAGAGGTTGATCAACTAATTATATATATTTCTAGATGGTTAGAAAAGTATTTTAGATAATCCCCTTTTAGCTTTTAGGTTTGAAGGGGTTTAAATATTCTTAAGCAGAAGTCTTTTTTATATTAAGACATTCCCAAGATATCCTTATAAAAAATAAAAGATAAGCCGTAATCTATGTATTGATTTAGATTACGGCTATTTTTATTTTTTGAATTTTGTTCTTAACTTCTGAAAAGGGTCTTACTTTTAGCAAAAAACTAATTATTCTCTTTGATCGTTAAAAATAGTATAAATAATATTTTCACCATCAAAGTCTTTTGTCATAAAAACATCTAAAAACTCGCTTATAGGTAATGTAACCTTTTTATTCTTAGGACTATCAATATAGGAGTGAATATTATAGCATACTTTATTATAATAATCATCCTCCCACAGGAAAAATAGGGTTATATTTCCTTCTCTAACATATTTTTTTAGAAGCTCTTTAATTTGTCTACTATTATAATCACCTTTCGAGCCATAAAAGTTGCATGAACACCCACCAGAAAAGACAGTATAGTAATTAGCTCCTTTTTGAAAGTTGTTCATTTTTCTAGTCTTATTATGAAAAATTATCCCATAATCTTTCTGGTAAGAATCTAAATCATCTTTAGATACTTCTTTTTCAGTTATTACTTCTAAAACATAGCACATAACCTGTAGAGAAGAAGGTCTTCTCATTCACCTCCTATTTAAATCTAGAAATTTAAAAATAATAAAGCCTTTATTACAATCCATAAAAACTATGGGTTTCAATTTTGTTACCATTTAAGTCTCTTGGATGATAGTGGGGTTTATTTAATATCCGTCCAAATGAAGTATGTGCATCATCGGAAATAGGTATTCCTCCGCCAGCTGCTACTGCAGCTGTATAAGCATCAGATGGTATTGGAGAATAAAGGTTATCAGTTTTTAAATAGGTGTATGCAGCAGGAGCCGGAATCGGTGGTCCAATTATAATTCCACCTAATCCAGCGAAATTAGATAGCGAGGCTGCATAATGTTTCATGCCTAATACAGTCCTTGCATATACTATATCTCTTCTGGTACTTGATGAAAAACTGATTCTATTGACACTTGCATTAGTATTATACCATGATTTAATATCAGCATCTACAGCACTGTAATTACTTACATAATCATAAATTGTATCCGTCAATTACAGACCACATATTAAATAAGTCCTATCTATG
>SWCE01004084.1_pt1 | contig 179939 bp, 162 predicted proteins | sample 4690061 | NCBI WGS metagenome assembly SWCE01 (sample SAMN10267279, study PRJNA491770) | bioreactor metagenome | isolation source: DHS bioreactor inoculated with subseafloor sediment | place: Japan: off Shimokita Peninsula | collected 2012-10 | reverse complement strand
TTCAGGTCCTTGAGCGTTTTATTTTCCTCTTTGGTAATCGGACCCAGGAAGGTCTTCTCAAATAGTTTTAGCAGATAAGCGGCCGCCAGAATGACACCCAGCGTTGCGATGCCTGCAAACCAGGGGCTGCCGAGCACTTTCGATCCAAACGCACCCACTAAAATGGTGAACTCACCCACAAAGCCATTCAAACCCGGTAACCCCACCGATGACAACATGACCACCAGGAAAATGCCACCATAAATGGGCATGGCTTTCCAGAGACCGCCATATTCACTCATCTCACGCGTGTGCCGGCGTTCGTAAATCATCCCCACCAGCAGGAACAGGGCACCCGTACTGACGCCATGGTTGAGCATCTGCAGGATAGCGCCGGAGAGTCCTTCCACATTCAAGGCAAAGATCCCCAGCATTACAAAGCCCAGATGGGCTACCGAGGAATACGCCACCAATTTCTTAATGTCTTTCTGGGCAAATGCCACAGCTGCACCGTACAGAATGCCAATAATTGCCAGCACAGCAATCACCGGAGCTGCCTGCACGCTGGCCTGCGGGAACAACGCCAAATTGAAGCGCAAAAAGCCATATGCGCCCATCTTGAGCAGGACGCCCGCCAGTATTACCGACCCGGCAGTTGGTGCTTCCACATGCGCATCCGGTAACCAGGTGTGCAAGGGGAAGATGGGTACTTTAATGGCAAAGGCGATCGCAAACGCCAGGAACAGCAGCATCTGCGCGCCGGCAAAGAGACCACGATTGGCTATCAACTCCGGTTGTGAGAAGCTGCCGGCTTGCAGTCCCAGATAGAGGATGGCCAGCAGCATCAGCATAGACCCAGCCATGGTAAACAGGAAGAATTTCAGGGCTGCATAAATTCGGTTTTTACCACCCCACACCCCAATCAGGAAATACATGGGGATCAGGGTAAATTCCCAGAAAATATAAAACAGCACCAGATCCAACGCCAGGAAAACACCCAACATGCCCACTTCCAGCAACAGGAAAAAGATCATAAACCCTTTCACCTGTTCTTCGACTGCTTTCCAGGTGGAGAGGATCGCAATGGGGGTCAGGAAGGTGGTCAACAGCACCATTAAAATGCTCAAGCCATCCACACCCATCAAAATTTGAATGGGCACACCCGCCAGTCTGAACCAGGGTATCTGCACCAGTAAATTATCGGCTTTGTTCGGATCGAACAAAAACAAGACCCACAACGAAACAGCAAACGTCACCAGAGAAGTCACCAGAGCTGTCCAGCGCATCGCTTTCTTCTGTTGTGGTGCCAAAAATACCAGAACCAGCACCCCCACCAGCGGGAAAAAGGTCATCAGTACTAAGGGATTGATCCCAACTTCCATAACCTGTCCTCAAACATTCTTCAAAAATTCAGAAATAAATATCACCATCATGGCATTCCCAACACGCTAAATCCGGATCAACAAATACACCAGAATAGCAACAATACCCACAACAAACGAAAGAGCATATGTGCGGGCATAACCCGTTTGCAGTTTTCGCAGTGCACCCGCCAATGAAACGGTCAGCGAGCCCAGTCCATTCGCCACGCCATCAATCAGGCCCTGATCAACGGGGTGCGCAAAGAAATCTGCCAGTTTTTTATAAGGTCCCAGCACCACTGCCTGGTAGAGCTCATCCACCATGAATTTCTTGTTCATCCAGGTGAAGAAAACCCCTAACACTTTCGTCAACGGATCGGCTGCCCTGGCATTGACCAATGGTTTGCGACCATACACCAGATAGGCCAGGATGATGCCCACCAGCGCCACCACCAGCGAACCGGCAGCAACCGGGAGGACGAACTCAGATACATGGGGAATTTCGATGGTATGTTCCAACCAGTGTTCCAGGGTGTATACACCGGGCAAGTTCAGGCCACCGCCTACCACGGAAAGCAATGCCAGAATCATCAGGGGAATGGTGACCCACAAACCACTTTCTTTGGCATGTTTGGCAGCATCGCTGCGGGCATCCCCAAAGAAGACCATCAAAACCTGTCGCCCCATATAGAAGGCGGTCAGGAAAGCAGCCGCTACCAGCACCACAAAGATCGGCATATTACCCTGATTGGCTGCCACCAGGATCTCATCCTTAGAGAAGAACCCGGCAAAAGGTGCAATGCCTGAGAGTGCCAGGGCACCAATCAGATACACAACAAAAGTAATCGGCATTTTCTTGCGGATGGCGCCCATGTTGCGCATGTCCTGGGGATCGTCATGGTTACTACCAGTAGTATGCTGAGCAGCATGTGCGTGATTGCCTGCTTCCAACCCGTGTTCCATGCCCAAAATCACCGATCCGGCAGACAGGAACAAAAGCGCTTTGAAGAAGGCGTGCGTCGTCAGGTGGAACATGGCAGCCACTTCTGCTCCCAATCCCACCGCTGCCACCATGAAACCTAACTGGCTGATGGTGGAATACGCCAGCACTTTCTTGATATCGAACTGCCCCAAGGCGATCAGCCCGGCAAATAAAGCGGTGATGGCTCCCAACCAGGCTACCACCTGCTGAGCACCCGGGACGGACATATACATCACCTGTGCTCTGACCATCAAATACACACCCGCGGTCACCATGGTAGCGGCATGGATTAATGCCGATACCGGGGTCGGGCCAGCCATCGCATCCGGCAGCCAGACATATAATGGGATCTGTGCCGATTTCCCGGTGACCCCCAGTAGCATAAAGAGTGTGATGGCCAGTAACACACCGGGTTGGCTTTGTGCCACAGCCGGCACATTCTCGAAAACTTGAGCAAAATTCAGGGTGCCAAAATTCCAGAAGATCAAAAAGATGGCAATCAATAATCCAAAATCACCAATCCGGTTGGCAATAAAGGCCTTCTTGGCTGCCCTGGCGTTGCCCAATCCGCCTTCACCCTTTTCAAACCAGAAGCCAATCAGCAGGTAGGAACACAGACCCACACCTTCCCAACCGACAAACATCATCAGGAAGTTGTCGGCAGAGACCAGGATCATCATGGCTGCCACGAATAAATTCAGAAAGATGAAGAATCGGCGGAAGCGTTCCGGTGCGCCCTGATGCCGTACATCTTCATGCATATAGCCGATGGAGTAAATATGGATCAGGGTACTGACCCCGCTGACCACCAGCATCATCGTCACCGAAAGGGTGTCCACTCTGAAAACCCAGCTCAGATCTAAATTGCCAACCGAAATCCAGGTGAACAGGGGAACTTGAGCCCCACCATGGTGTTGGACTAATTCCAGCGCTAACAACGCGGAGACCACAAATGATCCTGCGGTTGCCAGGCTGGCAATTGCGCCAATCCCTTTCTCACCCAGGTGCTTTCCGAACAGCCAGTTCAGTAAAATACCCACCACAGGCAGCAGAACCACCAGGGGCACCAGGGAAAAAGTTGAATTCATTACTGTTTCTTGAAACAACATCGGCACGCTCCTGCTAGCCCTTCAGGCTGCTCATCAGATCAATATCAATCGTTCGCTTCGTCCGGAATATAGCCACCATCAAAGCCAACCCCACCGCCACCTCCGCCGCTGCCACAGCCATCACGAAGAACACAAAAATCTGTCCGGTCAGAACCTGATAGTAACTGGCAAAGGTAACAAACACCAGGTTGGCGGCATTAAACATCAACTCCAGTGACATGAAAACCACCAAAGCGTTGCGACGTAGAATCACGCCTAAAATCCCAATGGTAAACATGACGGCAGATAATCCCAAGAAATAACCGAGTGGCATAAAACCTCCCTCTTAATCCTGTTGCTGAGAAAGTTTGGTCGATACTTTACGATCGGGTTTGGTCAACATAATCGCCCCAACCGTCGCGGACAATAAAATAAAGGCTACCACTTCAAAAGGCAGCAAATATTCTGTAAACATCAGCAGCCCAATGTTCTGCGGGCTGGCAAATTCTGCACCTACAAACGGGACGGGACCGGTGGTCTGATTGCGGAAAAAGAAGAAGAGTGCCAATTCCGCCAGAAAAACGACAGCCAGACCAATCCCTATCAGGCGTTGACCTTTGATGGGTTCATACCCCGGCAATTTTTCTGCTCCCAGCAAGGTGATCACAAACAGGAATAACACCATGATCGCACCGGTATACACCGTGATCTGCGATAAGGCGATGAAGGGCGCTCCCAATGCCAGATAGAGCACCGCTACCGTTGCAAAATTCAACACCAGGAACAATGCAGAATAAATAGCGTTGCGATTGATCAACATGCCTAATGCGGAGCCCACTGCTACTATTGCGAGAAAACCATAAAAGATGATTCCAATGACTGGCATAAATTCTCCCTTCCCTAATCCTGCGGATCCTGCATAACCGGTATAGAACGGGTAAATTTACCGGGTTCCGTCTTTTGTGGGGTGGTTTCTACATCACCACTGACTGGTTCCATCAAAAATTCTTTGGTGTAAATCGACGAATGACGATCGCCAAATGACATCTCATATTGATCCCCGAGCACAATCGCTTCAGTTGGGCAGGCATCTTCACAGAAACCACAAAAAATGCAGCGTAACATATTAATTTCATACGTAGAAGCATAGCGTTCTCCGGGTGAGTAGCGTTCCTCATCCGTATTCTCAGCGGCTTCCACAAAGATCGCATCCGCCGGGCAGGCAGCCGCGCACAGAGCACAACCAATGCATTTTTCCAATCCATTTTCATAGCGCTTGAGCACATGCCGGCCTTTAAAGCGGGTTTTTACCGGGCGTTTTACTTCCGGATATTGAGTGGTTACCGGTTTTTCCAGTGCTATTTTTAAAGTGGTCAATAAACCTTTTAACATTGTTCTACTCTCCTAATTTACCAGGACTACAACCACTGCGGTAATGATCACATTCAGCAATGCCAACGGAAACATAATTTTCCAGCCTAATTGCATCAAACGGTCGTAGCGAATGCGTGGCCAGGATGCACGTACCCAGATCAACACACCCAGATAAATGACAATTTTTGCCAGTAAATAAATCGGACCCAACCAGGGAATCTGATCCACAAATGGTCCATCAAAACCACCAAAGAACAAGGTTGCTCCAATGGCAGAGATGACGATCATCTTAATATATTCAGCCATGAAGAATAAAGCGAACTTCATGCCGGAATATTCCGCGTGATAACCAGCCGTCAGTTCCTGTTCAGCTTCCGGCATATCAAAGGGAGCGCGGTTGATTTCAGCAATACTGGCAAAGAAATAAATGATGAACGCAGCGGGTTGTAATAAAACATACCACAGGCTGCCTTGCTGCGCTCTGACAATATCCATCAGGCTCAAAGAACCAGCCAGTATCACCGGTCCCATGAAAGATAGACCCAATGCCAATTCATAACTGATCATTTGCGCAGTTGCCCGCAAGCCGCCCAACAATGCATACTTATTATTGGAAGACCAGCCGGCCAGTGCAATTCCATACACGGAAATAGAAGTGACCGCCATGATATACACGACTGCCACATTCACATCCGAGATAAACAAGTCTACCTGGCGTCCAAAAATATTCAGGCTCTCCCCCCAGGGCATTACCGCCAGCACAATTAATGCCGGAATCACGGTGATGATGGGTGCCAGAATAAAAATTAATTTATCAGCCTGGGCTGGGATTAATTCTTCTTTGAAAATCAGCTTAAGTCCATCAGCAGCCGGTTGCAGCAACCCGTAAGGACCGGCCCGGTTTGGACCAATCCGGGATTGAATACGCGCCAAAAAACGGCGCTCGTAGACCGTTACATACATAAACCCGACGGTTAAGAAGATTATCAAAACCAGTGATTTTATGATCCATTCCCAAACTAAGGCAGCATCTATCATCAATCAACCTCTGCTTTACGCTTCTGGTTCCAAAACCAGTCGCTGAATTTGAACAAATACCGGTGAAGAGATCGGAACACCGTTGCTGCGGGTAACCAGTGCCACACCTTGTGGGGCATTTCCATCCAGTTTCACAGTGCTGACAACTTCACAACCTGCCACTTGCAATTTTACCCGGTCACCATCCTGCAACTGATATTTTTCAGCCAGCGCAGGGTGCATCGTTATCACCTGGGGTGCGCGGCGCTGGTCAAGCAGCTGGCTGGGTTGTAATAACTGTCCGCGATCATAGAGGGCTGTGACGGGCACCACTTTCATCCCTGTTGCCACCACTTCCTGTAAATCAACCAGGATCAGGGTGCCCAGAGAAAGTTCTTCGCCACGGTCAGCGCTGCTGGAAAGTTGAATGCCAATCCCAAATTCATTCTGATAACTCGTTCCGGCGTAATACGAATCTTTCCGACTGATAATAGGCCACTGCTCAATATGTTCTGCCAGGCGGGTGTAGCTAATCTCTTCGTAGCCCTTCACTTTTTCGTTGATCTTGTTCATCACCAGCACCGGTGATCGTCCTTCGGTTGCCAGTCCCATCAGCCGGCCTAAACTGGCAACGATTTCATAATCCGGTTTGGGGCCTTCAAGAGTGGGCAACACATTGCTAAAACGCTGTACCCGGCGTTCACCGGATGTATAAGTACCTTCACGTTCAATCTGTGCCTGCACCGGGAAGACAACATCGGCCAGTTTTGCGGTTTCTGTCAGGAACATCTCGAAGACGACCACAAAGTCCGTTTCTTCGAGTGCCTGCGCCAGAATGGGGCTATCGCCAGCCGGATCAGCCGCAGCGATAATGGCGACATCTGCTTCCCGTAGGGTGCCTTTCAAAGTTCGATCGGGATGGAAACCCATGTCCCAGGCACCCTGCATGTTGGGCTTATCCCAGACAGCCAGCAAGCCATTATTCGGTTTCCCATAGAAGCCACGCTCAACCAGTAGTTTCGCACAGGTTTTCGCCAGTTGTTCACTACCCACTAACCCCAATCCATCACTGCCATACAGTACCAAGCCATTTTCTGCCTCAGCAAAAACTTTGGCAGCCTGGGCAATTTCACCTTTTCCGTCACCATCCAGGAGCGCATTCATCGTACTTGCTTCCTGGCCATACTCATAGCGGATCACATGGCTGGCATATTTTTCCAGTCGTGTAGGTCGGGCGTTCACAACGATCAGGTTGGCACCCCGTTCGGCAGCCTGTTTCACTCTTAACCACCACAACGGTGCTTCTTCGTGCAAATCACAGGCCACCACCACAATCGTGGTCCCTTTACCCATATCTGAGAAATTCGAACCCTTTCCCAAACCAATCTGCGCTGTCAAATCGCCACCAGCCATCTGGCTATATAGCACGGCTTTACCGTTTTGTGATTGAGTCAATTGCTGATAATTGAACAGATCCTCATTGGTCAAACGACCACCCGCCAGTGTCACCAGCCGCACCTGCTCCGCGCGTAATCTATCCTCCACCCGTTGATAGGCTTCTTCCCAACTGACGGGAACCAGCTTATCTTCTTTGCGCAGTAAGGGTTGGGTCAGGCGCTCTGCGGAATCGACATAATGATATCCGAGACGACCTTTATCACACAGCCACAACTCATTCACGTGCTCATTCTGACGTGGCATGGCGCGCTTGATCACGGTTTTACCACCACTCTTGGCTTCTCTGCGAATATTGTAGACCATATTACACCCCACGGCACAATGGGCACAGATCGAAGCGCTGCGCTCCATTTCCCAGGGGCGGGCAGCAAAACGAAAATCTACTGTTGTCAATGCGCCGACCGGGCATATGTCAGTGGTATTGCCGGAGAAGATCGAATCAAACCCGGGTTCGGAATGCGTTTGAATTTCCAGAGAGCGTCCTCGCTGATAAAAATTGATCACCGGGTCATCAACCACTTCGTGCTGGAAGCGCACACATAACCCACATTGAATACAACGTTCCCGATCTAATATGATCAATTCACCCAAAGGCATATCTTTGGCTAAACGTTTCTTATCTTCATAAATAAAACGACTCTTACCGGGGCCATGCAATAATGTCAGATCCTGTAAAGCACATTCGCCGCCTTTATCACAAATGGGGCAATCCAAAGGATGCGAAGTGAGGATAAATTCAAGCATAGACTTGTGAGCTTCATTGGCTTTTTCTGAATTGGTTTTTACTTCCATGCCTGCCACTACAGGTGTGGTACAACTGGTTTCCAGTTTCGGAGAAAAAACGATTTTTGTGGTGCCATCCTCATTTTTGATCAGTTCACCGGTTGTGCGGTCGCGCTGTGGGTAACCAACTTCCACCAGGCACATGCGGCACATACCGACCGGCTCCATTTTGGGATGATAACAAAAAACCGGAATGTTAATACCTGCTTTTCTGGCAGCTTCCACAATTAAAGTGCCGGCAGGGATCACCACGGTTTTTTGATCTATTTTCAGTGTTACCATTTCTGCCATAGGATTAACTCCTCACATGCGTTTCAAAATCAGCGCGAAAACGATCAACCGCGGTTACCACAGCCATGGTGGAAAACTCACCCAGGGCACACAGGCATTTGCCTTGCATTTGTACAGCAACATTGCGTAAAAGATCAATATCCTCACTGCTGGATTCATTCGCCATCATATGTTTGGTCAGGCTATCCATCCAGAATGTCCCTTCACGACAGGGGGTACATTTGCCGCATGATTCATGTTTAAAGAAATTAACAGTCTTGCTCACCAACCAGGCCATATCCACATTTTCATCCAGCACAATCACCGAAGCTGAGCCCAAAGGGGCTTTGAGTCTTTCCGTGCAGGTTTCATAAGCCAGGGGGGTTTGCATACAAAAATCATCAGCAATGACAATATCCGAGGAAGCACCCGCCGACATGACAGCTTTGATTTTGTTGTCATTCACAATGCCGCCACCATGTTCAAAGATCAATTCCTGATAGGTAACTCCCAAAGGCAATTCATAATTACCGGGTTTCTTCACACAACCAGAAAGTGAGAAGATCTTAACCCCCGGGCTTTGTTCCGTGCCAAAACCACGGTACCAATCAGGTCCTTTTTGGATGATCATAGGCACATTTGCCAGTGTCTCTACATTATTAATCAGGGTCGGCTTGCCATACAAACCTACCACAGCCGGGAATGGCGGACGCAAACGGGGTTGCCCCAGCTTACCTTCTATTGATTCCAAAAGGGCAGTCTCTTCACCGCAGATATAAGCGCCAGCTCCCAGGTGTGTATTGATTTTTAAGGAATATTCCGTCCCCAGAATCTTATCTCCCAGGTAACCTGCCGCTTCCAGGTCTTTTATTTTCGCATCCAAAAAAGCTGCCAACTGCCAGAATTCTCCCCGCAGGTAAACATAAGCCTGGTTCGCCTGCACGGCATAGCAAGCCAGCATCAATCCTTCCAGAAACTGGAATGGATTGCTTTCCATAATCTCACGATCCTTAAACGTGCCCGGTTCAGACTCATCCGCATTGGCAACCACATAATGTGGCCAGGAATTGTTGGGTAAAAATCCCCATTTGATACCGGTTGGGAAGCCTGCACCACCCCGTCCCCGCAACCCGGAATTTTTTACATCCAGAGTCACATCCGCAGGCTGCATGCTTTTGACTGCTTTTTCAAAAGCGAGCATTCCATCATTCGCTTGATAAACACTCAGTTCATCAATTCCTGGTATATCCCGGTGGCGTAAGAGAATGTGTTTTTCCATCTTATGCCTCCTTCTCAGCAGCTACCTTGCGGCGGATTTCTTCGATAACCTGCATGGTGATTTCCACATTCTGATCTTCGTAATATTTGATCTCGCCATCACCCTGCAACTGGAACATGGGCGCGCGGTGACAGGCTGCCAGACATTTGACCGCTTCCACGGTGAACAGACCGTCGGATGTGGTTTCGCCTTCCTGGATACCCAGATGTTCACAGACCTGTTTCAGATAGCCTTCGGAGCCTCTTAGCGCACAGGGTAAATCCGTGCAAATCTGAATGCGGTAACGTCCAGCCGGTTCAGCATGGAACAAGGTATAAAAACCCATGACAGCAGCCACATCTGTTTCTGACATGCCAGCAATTTCCGCAATCTCTGCCAACGCCTCCGGGGGAATGGAACCTGTTTCGCGTTGTGCCAGGAACAGCAGCGGCATAACAGCCGAACGTTTCCCTTCGGCCGGATAACGGGCCAATATTCCCTGGATTTCTTCTTCGTATTTGTTATAAAGTTTGTTCACCGGTCTGCATCTCCCAGAACAATATCGATTGATCCAACAATACCAATCAGGTCTGCAATGTAGTGTTTTCTGCTCATCACCGGTACTGCCTGTAAATTCGCAAAGGTTGGCGTCACCAGGTGCACCCGGTAAGGTTTGGCAGTCCCGTCACTTTCCATATAAACACCCAGTTCACCACGCGGTGATTCAGTAGCCACATAAACATGGCCTGCAGGGGGTGTAAAACCTTCCGTCCATAATTTGAAATGGTGGATTAATGCTTCCATACTCACACCAATTTCTGAGCGTGGGGGTGGCACATACTTGCGATTATTACTGCGTACAGGACCATACGGCAATTTGTTCAAAGCTTGCTCTATGATCCGTAATGATTGCGTCATTTCCTCTACCCGCACCCGATAACGGGCATACACATCACCTTCGGGGTGGGTCGGAATATCAAAATTATACAGATCATAACCACTATACGGTTGCTTTTTGCGCAGGTCATGCGCAACACCCGATCCACGCAGAACAGGGCCAGATAACCCATACTGGAAACAATCTTCTTTGGTTAATAACCCAATTCCTTTGGTGCGATCAAGGAAGATTTCATTTGTCTGCAACAGAGCTTCATATTCTCTGATGCGCCGAGGCATGGCTTTTAGAAAATCGCGTACTGCCCCTTCAAACTCGACTGGCACATCCCGCCACAGCCCCCCCGGGCGGATATAGGTCGTCATCATTCGTTGGCCTGAAACCAATTCAAAAATATTCAGAATTAATTCACGCTCACGGAAACAGTATAAAAACATAGACATCGCGCCTAAATCCAAAGCCGAGGTGCCTAGCCATAACAAATGGGATGAAATGCGTTGCAGCTCCGCCAGCATGACACGAATAGCCTGTGCCCGCGGAGGAACATCCAATTCGGCCAATTTTTCCACTGCCAGGCAATATACCAGATTGTTCCCCAACGGATTGAGGTAATCCAGTCGATCCGTCATGGTTTCTGCCTGCTGGTAATTCTTTGATTCTGTCGTCTTTTCAACACCTGTATGCAAAAAACCAATGTCGGGAATAACATTCACGACAATTTCGCCATCCAATTCAAGCAATAAACGCAAAACACCATGCGTACTGGGGTGCTGAGGTCCCATGTTAAGTAACATGGTTTCACCCGTCATGGCACGGTCAGAAACCAGATGTCTTAACTCATCAACCGATACTTCTCGAAGATCTGTCATTTATTTCTCCCGCAGCCCATTAATCTTTTGGATGGGGTTTGTTAATCATGATTTCATCAAAATTGAAGGTAAACTGCACTTCTTCATATCCCAGCGGATAATCTTTCCGTAATGGATGACCGACCCAATCCTCGGGCATCATCATCCTGCGCAAATCTGGATGGCCGGTAAAATGTATCCCGAACAGATCATAGACTTCACGTTCTTTCCAATTTGCACTGACGAAGATTCCCTGAACACTATCTATCCGCGGGTTATTGCCATCGAGCCGCGTACGCACCTGTAAGCGCACGTTGTGAGGCATTGAGTATAACTGGTAAATCACATGAAAACGCGGGCTTTCCTGTGGGTAATAATCCACTGCTGTGACATCCATGCAGAGATTAAAATCATGTTGGTCGCGCAGCTCAATCAGAAAGGGTTGAATTTTTTCAGGTTCGATAAACACCGTGTACTCACCCCGAAATTCCTGCACTTCAACCTGGTGGCGTGCCTGCATTTTAGTGATCGTATTGTGAAGATGTTCGTTCATATTACGCCCAATCCTTGATCACTTCTTTTTTAACCTTTTCATGTAGAGTTAAAACACCATGAATTAAAGCTTCCGGACGTGGCGGGCAACCAGCCACATAAATATCCACCGGCAGAATTTCATCCACCCCCTGTAAGATGGCATAGTTATTGAAAATACCTCCACAGGATGCGCAATCACCCATCGCGATGACCCACTTTGGCGCTGGCATCTGGTCGTACAATTTGCGCACAACCGGGGCCATTTTACGGGAAACACGCCCAGCCACAATCATCAAATCTGATTGACGTGGGCTGGCGCGCATCAATTCCATCCCAAAGCGGCTCATATCATAATCAGCTGCTTCTGCCGACATCATCTCAATTGCACAACAGGCTAAACCAAACAACATTGGCCACATAGAATTAGTCCGGGACCAATTCACTGCTTTTTCCAATGAGGTGGTCACAACCCCCATCGTTCCAGCTTTTTGTTCTAATCCCATTCCAGTGCACCTTTCTTCCATGCATACAAATGCGCTACCTCTAAAACCAGCACAAAAATGATCATAAACACCAATCCAGGCACCCCAATCTGGCGGATTACAACCGCCCAGGGAACCAGGAAAACTACTTCAATATCAAACAATATGAACAATACTGCAATCAGATAATAACGCACCGAGATGCGCCTTCTGGCAGGTCCATACGGCACCATCCCTGATTCGTAGGTTGAACTCTTTTTTTGTCCAGGTCTCTTTGGTCCAAAAGTGTTACCCAAAATGACTACAAAGACACCAATAAAAATAGCTAATAACAGGATGATCAGCAAGGGGAGATATTCCATCAACATAGGCAATCCTTACCAAAAAAGTCTAATTTTCGACCGCTCCAGTATAACACACGAACAGCCTGGTGGCAATTTTCACAAAACTAAAACAAAAATTTTTTTGCGTTTTGAAAGCACTTATTAAAAGCGGGATTATTTGATTTAAGAGTACCCGGGAGGAAGTCATAAGGCGAAAAATCATGTTTTTTCGGTGGAAATCCTCATTCGTTTTTTTGATTTTGATTTTGTGATCTTCCAGATTGTCATCAAGTTTACATTAAAGTGACCTGACTTTCAAGCAAAAAATATAAGGAATCTATATCATTTCAATAACAGACTTTCCTTTTTTGAACTGATACGAAATTGTCACGATTTCGAGCTGATCAATTTTCCAGCGGTCGTGAACCACCGGGCTGACTGGAGGAATATTGACACAGTCTTTATTCAGTGCCCAGGATCTCATAAATCCAGATCCCATCCTGCTCATAAACTACCTTTAGATTTGGGCAGTCAACCATTGCCTGTGGTTGCAATGATCCTTTTCCGGCGTGTAAATAGACATGCGAAAGTTGGGCGTCCTTGACCAATGACCACAACCCATCATCACAGGCATGCACGACGGCTGCCCGCTCCATCCAGTTCACCCATTGCTCTTTCTGTTCTGTCGATCCATAAGCATACAAGCCAGGTAAAGCAATTGCAAAGCGCCTGGTTTTCGGCAAAATCCAATAGCCCCCATCTACCCCCCTGTACATCTGATATTGCCAGATAGTTGTATTGGTCAGAAATCTGGCATCCATGGGTAGGTTGTCATCAATCCACTCCACTGCATTCCAATCAGCCCGGTCTGCCAGAACGGTAACAGCATTGATCACCTGCCTGGTTTGCCAGGTGCCCCATGCCAGCATTCCCACAGCACCTGCAATCAACACAGCCAAACCGGCGTATTTGTGTATATGGCTTTGAATCCACTGGCTGCCGAATACCCACCCATAGGATAACAGCAAGCTGGCCGGAATGAACAATACAATCGCCATATGATCCGGGCGGAAAGGACCAAATCGTAATCCCCAGGGGAAAGATAACATCAGCATGACACTGGCCCAGAGTGCCATCCCGCGGCTTCTTTTTTGCCACCAGATCAAAATCAAGGCTGCCAGTGCGCCCCCCATCAGGAAATAATTATGGGTTGGTCCCAGCAGGTATAAAATGTATTGATAAGAATTCAGATTCTCTGCCTTAGGCAGGACGACCTGCACCCCCACCTGCGAAGACTGGGCATGCAACATGCGCAGCAGCCACGCCAGAGAAATCAGTATCCCGCCGGTTGCAGCCAGACCCATTGGCCACAAGCTCTTGAAAATTTGCTTGCGGTCTTCCCCTTCCGGATGTCGATACCAGGCGACACCGCGCTCAATCACCAGACTTAACAGGAACAGACCAAAATAAAATAAGGCCAGATAATGCACCAATGCCAGCCCGGCCGTCAGAACCACCAGGCGCGCAGCTCTTTCCCTTGAGAATCCGTCCATTACCAGTTCAAACGCGACCGCCATGGCTGGTAACATCACCAACAATCCGGTCAGCAAAGTATAACGGCCCCAGGTCAGGTAATAGGCCGGCATTTGAAATGCAAATCCAACCAGCAACGCAGCCAGCAGCGCGGGCAGAGTCTTGCGCCACAGCGCTTTGCTGAGCCTGTAGATACCCAACACGACCAGTGCATTGATGACCTGCCCGAACCATAAAACAGCCTGCGCAGGTTCCAGCCGGCTGATCCAACTGAATAGTGCAGCGATTAAATGAAAGCCATAATGGTAAAACAGGGGCACATCCAGTTCCGGTGCCAGTGTTTGCGGTAAACCCCCATAATCAATAATCTTCTGGGTGATGAATACATGATGTACTGAGTCCACCCAGGCTGGAAACACCAGGTCCCTGGCCTGATAAAATCGAAAGGCGATTACCAATAATAAAACCAATCCTGTAACCAACAACCACAAAAAATGACCGCGTTGAATGTGCCCTCGTTGTTTGACCAGAAAATAGAGGGCAACCAATGCCAGGCTTACAAAAATTACCGTTATCAATCCACCTGAAAAACGCCAACCCAGGAAAAAGAAAAGCATGCCTGCTATAGCCAGGCTGGAAATGCTTAAACCAACCACATCCGCCAAGCGCTCAACAGGATCGCGGCCATCATTTTTAAAGATGACCCACAGCAAACCTGGAAGTATAAGTACCAGCAGTGCGCTGGCCGCCAGCAGGATTTGTTCAGAAAAAGGATAGGATAAGATCATGCGCTGAATGGATATTCAAATCAATGACGTTGCCAGATCAAAATTTTTATCAGGAGAGGTATTCGCGTAAGTGCCGGCTGCGAGTGGGATGACGTAATTTCCGCAATGCTTTGGCCTCAATCTGACGGATGCGTTCACGGGTCACATTGAAATAGCGGCTGACTTCTTCCAGCGTGTGGTCTTTCCCATCAATGAGTCCAAAGCGCAATTCCAATACCTGCCGTTCGCGTTCAGAGAGCGCACCCAGGGCATTTTGCACCTGCTCGCGTAACATCTCACGCGCAGCTGCATCCATCGGCTCCAATGCATCATCATCCTCAATAAAATCGCCCAACTGACTGCTATCCTCATCACCAACCGGTCGCTCCAGAGAAACCGGCTCTTCCGCAGATTGCAGAATTCGCTGCACCTTAGCCGTCGCTGCTGTCCAGCGTGCCTGCAGGTCATAATCCAGGGGGATATCCAGCTTGCGAGAATGTTGAATTTCGCGGGTATCTTCTTCCGAGAGGAACCCTGAGTCTAAAGCCAGTTCTTCATGATTGGGTTCACGCCCTAATTTTTGCACCAGGGTGCGTTGAACCCGCAAAAGACGTGTAATCGCCTCAAATAAATGCACCGGAATGCGAATGGTACGGGCCTGTTCCGCAATGTAGCGGCTGATTGATTGGCGAATCCACCAGGTGGCATAGGTACTGAACTTAAACCCACGCGTCGGGTCGAATTTTGCAACAGCTCTTAACAACCCCAGATTACCTTCCTGAATCAAATCCAGGAAGGAGATGCCACGACCTAAATAGCGTTTGGCGATACTTACTACCAGGCGTAAATTCGCACGAATTAAGCTCTGATTGGCTTCTTCTGCCAGCCAGCGCACCTGGTCCATCTCGACCGTTAACGCATCTTCAGATGGTAGAAATTTATCAAAGGAACTGCGGCGTGGCAGCTTTTTCTTTTCCTGCAAATATCTGATTAGCTTTGTGGAAGTCTCCTGAGGCAGCAGATACAAACACAAAAAGCTTTTAAAAGCATGTTGAGCCAGACCATCCCAATTGGAATCCTTACCCCACATGCCATTGTCCAGATACGAACGCAAATACGAAGGTTCATCCGCCTGCCAGGTACGCCGCAACAATTGTGATTCAAGCAATACCAGGTCAATATCAGGACCTTCACCCTGGGCAAACTTTTCCACATCAACCATAAGGTCTTTCCAGGTCTCATACAAGTTGTCAACCATCGTCACATAAATAGCAGTGTAGTAGCCTGGTACACCTTTCTCCACATCCACATTGATTAAAATCTGATCCAACAATCGCTCTGCCTCAATGCGGGCTGCCAGGCGAAATTCACTGTCGGCATCCAGCAGATCGATACGTCCGATTTCTTTTAAATACAGGCGTACCGGGTCTTCCGATAAATCTCCAGCAATGGCTGCTTCCAGAATTTCAATTGGATCTTCAACCACGTCTTCATCTTCTTCTTCATCCGAATTGGAATCAGAATCGTTGCTATCGTCATCCTTCCATTGGCGGCCATCTTCATCCACAGAGGAAGTTTTCTTTTTGGTGCGCCTACGCGTCGGTTTTCGGGTTTTAAGTTGTACTTTTTTTTCAACAGCCGGTTGTTCCTCCATGGATTGATCGGCAGATTCCTCAACCATATCATTCTGGGTAGAATCAACGTCAAGATCAGGATCAGAAGTACTAATTATTTCCGATTTTTTCTTTTTGGGCATAAGATATTTATACCATAATTTATTTTTAATCAAGTTGATTCAGACGCCCCAATGCCAGATCCAAACGTGCCCTCATGAGCGTATAATGAAGGATATTATCCTGGTAGGGGTTGATACCTGTTTCACCCGCTTCCTGCATCTCTTCCATCAAAAAGCGCATTTGCTGTAAACCTTCATTCACCCGTACCAGTCGAAGTTTCATCAAAGTGCGGATCAAATCTTCCTGTAATTTTTGAGCAACTTTTTTCTCAAGCATAGGGTCATTTTGCAATTCTTCCACCAACGCCGATAATTCCTCAGGAATATGGGCTGTGAGATAAGCCTGTGGCTCTTCACGGTCCTGCTCCAGAGATTGAATGATTAATCGAGCCAGAATTTGAAAGTCAACATTTTCAAAATCAGTTACATCCATACGGTTGAGACCGTTTTTTTGCAATGCCCGATCCAGAACCTGCAGCCACTCCGGATCCTGCAACAGTAAGCGCAGACAATGTTTTTCAAGTGATTTCGCCAGCTGCTCAATTGTCTTTTCAAGCGGTCTGGATTCAACTTCCAGCGCTTGTTGTACTTTTGGTCTGCGACGGCCCGGCGAAGTGGTGCGGATAGCAGCGCCACCCCCCACCAAAGCGCGCTCATCCACCTTCAGTAGACGCGCTAAACGCTGCCGATAAGCATCCCGTTCCACAGCATTGGGAATATCTTCAATTAATGGCAGAACCTGTGTGGAAATCTCGCGTTTCACCTTGGGGTCATCCAGATCTTTCTGGCTGGCGAGTGTTTCCATGACGTGTATCACAATTGGTTTGGCATTTTGAACAATCGTGCGCCACTCTTCCGGATCACGCAGAACAATCTCATCCGGATCCATCCCCTCCGGAATGGTGGTAACCCGCACATCTGCTTCCAGCCGAGCTTCATAGCGCAACAAACCGCGTGGATTAAAGCTGATCTCGGCACTATGATCCAATGCCTGCCGGGCAACTTCTAGCCCGCGCAAAGTGGCTTTTTCACCCGCGGCATCCGCATCCAGCGCCAGAATAATCCGCCGTGTAAAGCGTTTCAATAAACGCATCTGTTCTTCTGTCAGGGCGGTGCCCATCGGCGAAACAGTATTCATAAAGCCTGCCTGGTATGGGACGATCACATCCATATAGCCCTCAACAATCACCACCTGATCTTCGGCACGGATGGCTTTACGGGCCAGATTCAAACCATACAACAAGCGTCCTTTGTCGAACAAAGGCGTTTGGGGAGAGTTCAGGTATTTGGGAACATCATCCGGGTCCAGCACCCGGGCACCAAATCCAGACATTTTTCCACCCATATCACGAATGGCGAACATCAAACGGTTGCGGAAGCGGTCATAAACCCCACCTCCTTCCCGTTGTGTCACCAAGCCGGATTCAACCAAATCCAACTCAGAATAACCCTTACCCAAAAAATATTGATGGGTGATGTCCCAGGAAGCAGGGGCAAACCCCAACCCAAAAGTTTCGATGGTCTCGCGGGTCACGCCACGTTGTAAGAGATAATTCAGTGCTAATTTCCCTTCGGGCGTTTGAAGCAGTTGATGCTGATAAAATGTTTGCGCTTCTTCCAGCAATTGCCGGTAGCGGTCGTATTGTTCGTCCTGTTCTTTTTGTTCTTCGGTCTGTGGTTGCAATTCCACACCCGCTTTTTCAGCCAGATAGCGCAGGGTTTCCGCAAAATCCCAGCCTTCTTTTTTCATGACATACTTGAATATATCGCCGCCCTCGTTGCATTGACCAAAACAGCGCCAGGTGCCTGAATCAGGGAAGACGACAAAAGCAGGCGTGCGCTTGTTATCATGGAACGGGCAAAAACCCAGGTAATTTTTTCCGGAACGACGTAATTTTACAGAATCAGAAACCAAATCAAGTATATCAATCCGATTCTTAATCTCATCAACAGTTGTCATCCTCGCCTCGGTTTGATTCTATAACAGAAACTGGATTATTACCCAAATTTCATCGTTCCTTTACTCTCGTGCTGAGCAAACAAATGCTAGAAACCTTCCAGAAGCGAAAAATCTGCCACTCCCTGAGCCAACAAGGCGATTCCCTGCAACATACCCAGCCGGTTTTCCCGCACTGCCTGATCTTCTACCATCACCAGCACCTCATCAAAAAACAGATTGATGACCGGCATTAAGGGCATAAAGACATGAAAGAAATCTGCCATTGAGCCTGGCCTGCGTTCGAAATTGGAAATGGATACCAATCCGGCATATAGTTCCCTTTCAGAGTCTTCCTTTAAAAGAGTAGGGCTAACCTGATAGATCTTTGTTAAATCACGGGTGATGCGTACACAGCGCGAGTAGGTTGGCAATATCTGATCCCAATCGCTGCGTTTGATCCAATCCTGCAAGGTCTGAATAGCACGTACAGCTGCTGCCGGATTGTTTCCCTGGGCTGCCAATACCGCTGCCACCACATCATAGCGGTACCCCTGTTCCAATAAATTGCTCTGTAGGCGTCCATTGATGAACTCCAGGCAGGCTTTCAAAGCCTCCGGTTTCATTTCGATAGGCAAAGTTGATGCTGCCAACTTGATCCCTTCCTGCAGGTCAAAATCCAGGTCCCAGGCAATCAACATTTGCACCAAACCCAAAGCCACCCGGCGTTGGGCAAAGGGGTCCTTGGTGCCACTGGGTGCTAACCCAGCCGCGAATAAACCGGACAGCGTATCCAACCTGTCTGCCAGACTCAGCACCAATCCCGGGCGACTGCCCGGCATCTGATCACCGCTAAAGCGTGGTTGGTAGTGCTCATAAATGGCTTTGGCTACCTCATCCTGTTCGCCGGATTTTAAGGCATAATAGCGCCCCATCACCCCTTGCAGGGAGGTCATTTCAATCACCATGTGCGTCATTAAATCAGCTTTGCATAAATGGGCGGCGCGCCGGGTAACCCGGGCCTCATTCTCCGTAAAATCCAGGAATTCTGTTAGTTTCGGAACCATTTTTTCAATGCGTTCTGTTTTGTCCAGCATGGAACCTAGTTTAAATTGAAAGGTTAATCCGGAAAGTGATTGACGCACCTCCACCAGACTGGTGTTCAAGTCCTCTTTGATGAAGAAAGCTGCATCCGCAAAACGAGCCCGCACAACCTGCTCATTACCATCTACAACCTGATCCAGATGTTGATCATCACCATTACGCACCCCAATAAAATATTTCATCAGGTTACCGTTCATATCAAAAACAGGGAAGTAACGTTGATGTTTCTTCATCACCGAAATCAAGACTTCAGGCGGCAATTCCAGGAATTCTTCTTCAAACCTACCCACAAACGCTGTCGGTGATTCCACCATCATGGTAACTTCATCCAGCAATTCTTCATCCAGCCGGTTTTCAGAGCCACCCAGTGCGCTGATTTTCTCTATGACCTGCTGCTTTATCACAGTTCTTCTTTTTTCCACGTCAATCAGAATATTTTCTTTTTTCAGACTATTAAAATAGCTGGAAGGGTTGTTCACTACGATAATTTCTGGATTTCGGAAGCGCAAGCCTCTGGTCTGCTGTTTACTGACCAGACCGGCATACCGGAATGGGATCAATTGCTCACCCAATATCGCCAATAACCAGCGGATCGGACGCGAAAATGCCACATTGGATGCGTTCCAGCGCATGGATTTATCAAATTTCAAATTTGCAATCACATCCGGGAGAATTTCTGCCAGCACCTGGATGGCGGAACGGCCATTTTGTTGTACCTGAATCGTAACGTAACGTCCACCATCGATCTCTGAAATTTTTAATTCAGAGACATCCACACCTTTTCCGCGCGCGAAACCTTCCGCAGCTTTGGTGGGTGTCCCATCCGGGTTGAAAGCGCGCTCAGCAGGCGGACCTTTGACCTCCTGCACCAGATCATCCTGCCTCAACGCCAACTCAGCCACTGATACAACCAGCCGCCGGGGTGTGCCAAACACCTGCATTTCTGCATGCGATAATCGCAATTCCTTCAACAAGATTGGTATTCGTTCTTTGAGTTGTTTCAGAACAGATTTAAGGTCACCTACCGGTAATTCTTCACATCCAATTTCAAACAAGAAGGGAGCAGTACCTGCCAACGAATCAAGCGCTTTGGTCTCAATTTGGGGAAGATCCTCTTCTTGATGTTGAATATCTGTTTTCCAGGGGAAGCCCATTTCTTCGCGTTGTTGGTAATAAGTCTCTGCCACCCGTCGGGATAATTCCCGCATACGGGAAAATAAAGCCTGTCGTTCAGTTACACCCACTGCCCCGCGCGTATCCAGGACATTAAAGACATGCGAACATTTCAGCACATTATCATGCGCTGGTAAGACCAGCCCCTGATTCAAAGCTGCATTCGCTTCGGCTTCAAAGAGATCAAACATCTGCCGGAGCCGGGTGACATCCGCCACTTCAAAATAATATTTGCTGTGCTCCTGTTCCCCCTTTAGATGCACATCGCCATACGTGCGATCAGGACTCCATTGAATATCCTTGAAGTTGTTCACTTTCTGTAATGCCATGGCAATCCGTTCCAGACCGTAGGTGATTTCCACCGACACGGGGTCCATCGGCATGCCGCCGGCTTGCTGGAAGTAAGTGAATTGGGTAATTTCCTGGCCATCCAGCCAGACTTCCCAGCCCAGACCCCAGGCACCCAGAGCTGGGGATTCCCAATTATCTTCCACAAAGCGGATATCATGCTCAGCCGGATCAACTCCCAGGGCTTGTAACGAATTCAAATAAATTTCCTGTGGATTGCCAGGATCGGGCTTCAGGATGACTTGAAATTGAGTATGCATCTGTAACCGGTTCGGATTTTCACCATAGCGGCCATCATCCGGGCGCACGGAAGGCTCTACATAGGCCACCTTCCAGGGCTCTGACCCCAACACCCGCAGGGAAGTCGCCGGGTTCATCGTGCCAGCTCCTACCTGTGTATAGTAGGGCTGCCAGATCAGACAACCCTGATCATTCCAGAATTGTTGTAATTTCAAGATGATGGATTGAAAATCCAGGCTCATATTTTCCTCCAAAGGAAACCGTTGTGCATAAAATCGTCCTGCAATTATACCAATCAATCGACCTGGAACGAAATTTTTGATCTCCTTCTCCACCTACAAAATCCACCCAACATAATAATCAGCGAAATAAACCCAATCCTCAATCAGCCGTCTTTCCGAATTTGTTGCAGGAAAACCTGAGAATTAATCGCCCGCTCTAACAGATAGGTCAGGTACCATTGCATAATCTTTTCTACTTCCTGTACCACGCCTTCCCCAGGTGCGGCGGCTAATGCTTCCTGATAAGTACTGCGTTGGAAATGACGTAAATATTTCAAGGCACCCATGCTAATTTTTCGGACATCTTCATATTTGTGTCCACAGCGCGGGCAGATCACACCACCAACCAGAGCAGAAAAATATTGATCTTCGGCTTTTATTTCTTCCTGACAGCCAATGCATTGAAATAATTGCGGCCGGTACCCCATTATATCCAGCACGCGCATTTCATAATATCTCAGCACCACAAAAACCGAATCGGTTGTGCACAGCCGCTCCAGTGTTTCCACCGCCAATTTGTACAATTGCGGGTTGGAGCCATCCTCATAGGTGAATTTATCCAGCAATTCAATCACATAGGAGGCGAACCCCATGCGTTGCAGATCATCGCGCATCGGTAAAAAAGCGTTGATCATTTCAGCTTGCGTCACAATCCAAAGATCACGCCCCTGAGCCAATTGCAGAGCAGTTCGCATAAATGGCTCTAAATGGCCACCTTTGCGCGAAGTCGTTTTGCGGGCACCTTTGGCAACGATCCTTAATTTTCCGTATTCGCGCGTGAAAATGGTTAACAACCGGTCCGCTTCACCCCAGCGTTGGTGGCGTAAAATTAAGGCGTCCACCCGGCGACTGCGTTCACGTGTTGGCATCTTATCCTTTTATAAGGTTGGTAAATCTTTGGGTGTGAAAGCACCTGGTAATAGTTGCGATACTGTTGATTCTTCGCGAATATTTCCGTTGGCGTCTGCGATGATCACAATTGTTTCCAGACCGAACTCGGCCATTACCTGGCGACAGGCGCCGCAAGGACTGCCAGCATTATCTGTCACGACAGCAATGGCGACAAACTCGCGCTCGCCCTCAGAGACGGCCTTAAAAATTGCCACTCGCTCAGCACACATCGTGGTTGGGAATGCTGCACTTTCCACGTTAATGCCATCATAGATTTTCCCGGAAGTTGTCAGAATAGCTGCACCGACCGGATAATGTGAGTAAGGAACGTAGGCCCAGTGCCGCACTGCCATGGCAGACTGAATGAGGGTTTCTCTTTGTTCATTATTTATCTGCATTGATCTGCTCCGTTTCCTGAGTAAGGCCGACACGCTTTGCATGTACCTTTCGGATTCTTCTGCCACTCACCTGTGAGACCGTTAACAACCAGCCATCCACTTTGATTTGCTCGCCACCCACCGGCACCCGTCCAATCTGACCGTACACATACCCACCAAGGGTATCCGACATGTCTTCGGTCAGATCAACCCCTAAAATATCGTAAACATCATCCAGAGCAATACGACCCGAGAAAACGACTTCATCCTCGGATAATTTCTGAAACAGGAGTTCCTCGGCCTGGTCGTACTCATCACGGATTTCACCTACGATTTCCTCAACGATATCCTCCAGCGTTACCAGTCCTGCCGTTCCACCATATTCGTCAACCACCACCGCCATATGAACACCTTGTGCCTGCATTTCACGCAGTAGTTCATCCACATTCTTCGATTCAGGAATAAAATAAGCCTTGCGCAAGAAAGGACGCACTTCCGTTTTTTCCTTTTCGGTCAGATTGGTCGCCAACAGATCTTTGGCATACAGCAATCCGATAACCTCATCAATGGTTTCCTCATATACCGGTACACGTGAGTGCCCTGTTCTTGTAAATGCATCGATTGCCTCCTGCACGGTTGCATTCACTTCCAGACCGGTAATATCAATACGCGGCACCATGATTTCGCGGCAGAGTGTTTCACCGAATTGGAAAATGGAATAAATCATGGCACGTTCATCTTTTTCCAGCCCGTTTTCGCCCTGATCTGTATTCACCCAGGTACGAATCTCCTCTTCTGTCACAGGTCCTAGCCGTTGTTGCAGGGATTCAGAAGAACCCAGAACTGCCATCATTAATACTGCCAGGGGAGAGAACACAAACCGCATGATATCTCCCAGCCCCGCTACCCGAATCGCCCACTTTTCAGGCGCATGCAATACCAAGCCTTCCAGGGCAAATTCCACCAACAAAAGCAAAAGTGCTGCCAGAATTACCATCAAAAAAACAGCCCAGATAGCCATTTGTGGAAGCAAACTGGTAAAAATAAAATAGATAAATGCGCTGATGATAAAATGCATCAATATCATGCTGATGCGCAAAGAAACACGTAAGCGCTTTTTTTCCAGCACCGATAACGCCAGATCGACCCCTTTCGGGTTAATCTCACGCATCCCAATCAGCTGCATGGGACGGCTATTCAGTAAACTTGATCTAACGATTGAAAACAGCAGATCTAATCCCAAAATAGCAAAAAACACAATCCATAAATAATTATTCACTTGCTTTCGACTTTCTTAATGGTTTTGCCGGTACACCAACAACCACTTCACCGGATGGCACATCATGTGTCACCACCGCTCCAGCGCCGGTGCGGGCATCATCTTCTATTCTAAGAGGTGCAACCAGCATCGTATCACTGCCAATGAACACCCGGTCACCTATCACGGTCGGGTGCTTCTTTTCTCCATCATAATTACAGGTAATCGTTCCAGCACCGATATTGACATCCTTGCCAATGGTTGCATTTCCAATATATGAAAAATGTCCCATTTTCGTACCGGCACCCAGGTAAGAATCTTTTACCTCACCAAAATTCCCCATATGCACACCCGGACCTAGATGTGCGCCTTTGCGTAAGCGGGCGAAGGGACCCATATCCACACCATCTTCCACAATCGCCTTCTCCATCACCACCGCCAGGATCACACAGCGATTCCCCACCTGGCAATCAGTAACGATTGTATTCGGGCCAATCACACAGCCTTCACCAATGACCGTATCACCGCGCAGGAACGTGTTCGGCTGCAGAATGGTATCCATTCCGATTGTGACACCATCTTCCACATACGTACTGGCCGGGTCAACCACTGTTACACCAGCCAGCATGCATTGCTCCAGGATGCGTCTGCGCATCACCGTTTCCGCTTCCGCCAGATGAACCCGCGTATTAATGCCCAGCGCTTCATGATTGTCATTGACCGTAAAGGCAGCCACCCGCAAACCATCCTGGACAGCAATGCTCACCACATCCGTCAAATAGTATTCACCTTTTGGGGAGAGGGGTAAGCGTTCAATGGCCTGTTTAAGCCAATTGGCATCAAAACAATAAGCGCCAACATTCAGCTCAGAGATAGCCAATTGTTCCGGAGTGCATTGAGCTTCCTCCACAATGGCTGTCACTGCACCATCCGCCCCGCGTAGAATTCGCCCAAAACCCCTCGAATCTTCGTCAATCATGGTTACCAGAGATAATGGGCCAGCATTGTTTGCCTGTGTCTGTACCAACTTTTGCAGGGTTTCCGCTGTCAATAAGGGCATATCCCCATAGGTCACGAGAATTGTATCGAATTCATCCGGGATAGACGGCAGCGCGCATTGAACGGCATGACCAGTCCCCAATTGTTCATTCTGAAGGGCAAAGTCAACCCGGTCTCCGAGATATTTCTGAACTTCCTCTGCGCCATGGCCAACAACCAACACCGTTTTTTCAGCCCCATTGAGTTTGGCTACCAGAACAGCATAATGAATCATCGGCTTCCCACACACCTGATGCAATACCTTGGGATGTCTGGATTTCATGCGCGTGCCTTTTCCGGCCGCCAGTACGATCGATGCTAATTTCATAGACTCTGTCTCCAGTTGTGATTAATGGATAAAACTCCCCCCGGATCGGTATTTAATTTTAAATTAAAAAAGCCTCGTATCACATGCAGGCACGTGATAGAAAGCTCAAGTGAGTCAATAGTGGTACTTTTAGGTTTTTTTCTTTTAGAGCGCATTGCTTTCTTTCAAAAAAACTAGGCTGGGGCGCCCGGGATCGAACCAGGATCCACAGATTCAAAGTCTGGTGTGCTGCCATTGCACCACGCCCCAGTGCTCTTAAGCAAGGAAAGATTCTAACACACCTTTAATGATTGTACCAGTAATTTTTCTCTCGTGAGGGTGATATGAGTCATAATGGAGAACTGTGAACCATATTATTTATAATTCTTTGTTGATCAGCTGACGCCCAAGCATTGAAAAATCCAATCCAGTTGGTTCCTGAAAGATTCTTAACCCGAAATTCTGTGCTGCAGAAACCAGATGATCAAAAATATCTGCCTGGATGAATTCATAATGTGTCCATTCGGTTGTTTTTGTGAAGGCATAAATTTCAATGGGCAAGCCTGTTGGTGTGGGTGATAATGATCTGACTAGAAAGGGCATATTATCGTGAAAAATGTCTTCTCGATTGCGTAAATATGCTGAAATATACATCCGGAAAATCTCAATATTTGTTATTTGAGGACCATCCAGTGGAGAATCAAAATGGGCCTGGTGTTTCAGCTGGTACGCTTTCAGGTTGTTAATTTTCTTTTCTACTTTGTCACAAATCAGATCAATTTTCTGGAATTCTTCAAGTTGTTCAGATTCGCAAAACTTAATACTGACCATATCAATCGAAAAAGATCGTTGGATTCTACGCCCACCGCTCTCCTGCATCCCCCGCCAGTTTTTATATGCAACATCAACAATCTTATAGGTTGGAATGACAGTATAGGTCATATCAAAGTTACGGATTTTAATCGTATGGAGATTAACATTGACGACATCCCCGTCTGCCCCATAACTTGGCACTTCAATCCAATCGCCCTCTTTCAAGAGGTCATTGGCAACAATTTGGATACTGGCGACCAGCGATAGGATTGTATTTTGAAAAATGAGTAAAAGAACCGCGGTTAATGCACCTAAACCTGTTAATAAAACCAGGGGAGATTGTCCGGTAAAAAGTGCGACACTGAGAATAATGGAAACAAAAATGAAAAAAATCTTGGCCATATCCAGGTAGCTTTGGATGCTAACCCCATTGTAATTATTGCTTTTTTCATATAGATCATTTACAGCATCCAAAATAGAATTGACTGTCAATAATCCAAGCCAAAGAATTAAAAAGAGACTGGTTTGTGCCAGGACCACTTGAATTTCAGGAAATAGTACTGAACTGGCATGTATGATTATTAATGGGGCAAACCATGCTAATCGATAGGGTTTTAGATGGGAGACTAAAATATCATCCTTCTTAGTAGTTGACCTTGCTGTTAGATGGATAATTCCTCTCGCTACAATCTGGCGAGAAAAAATAAAGGCTAAAAGACAAATAACCACAAGGCCTGCTATAGCCAATTCCGGGTTTGTACTGACCCATTCTGATAAGAGAAAATTTTTCATAAATACTCCAAAATAGATAATAATTCTCTAATTAGAAATAAATAATATTAACAATTTGTCTGCCACGTGCAAATCAACCTGTATAAGCTAAAAATCATCGCCAGATTAAATTTCAAGGAAATGCAAACTCATCCTGTGATCGATATATTTTGCTGGGTTCTGCGTATCGAAGACCTGGCTGTCCTTCAAAGTTCGAATAAGCTGAAGGAGGAGATTTATTAAATAAATAACCTGTTGATCCAACCTCAGGTAATTTTTATTTTAGTCATCTTCATCAGGTGCCAACCCGAGTTTGGCAGCCTGGTCAAACGTCAGGATGTCAGGATTATCCAGGTCATAAGCCTTGGCGATATCGACCTCATCCCAGAATTGATCAACCCCTGGAATTTCCGTGTTATTTTCCAATAAGGCTTTAAAAACATCATCCTCATCTTCTTCAGTGTCCACTTCATGAATGGGATTAATTGCTTCTTCCATTGGTAAATCCAGACTTTGATCTACAGGTAAAACCCCCATACGATTCAATATTTGGATAATTTCAGCCTGGAATTCGAGCATCACATCAACCACCAGGGGAATCCGTTGTGATCCTCTTCCGGTGGGAACACGTAAAACCAATGCATAATCACCGACCGGTGACATGAAAAGATTGTAATCTTTAATGCCAAAGCAGAGTACAGCCCGGTCGGGTCGTTTACCTTCAATATTTTGCATAAAATTATCTGAAGAGGACATAATTGGCATGATCAATGCTGCCCATTTCGATTCGAAATCAGGATGCATACTCTCCCCGGATTGTGCAACCAGTCGACCGGAATCACTCAATAACCAGACATGACTGGCAGAAACTTCTTTGCGCAGGGATGCCATTGAATCTGCCAGATTTTTTTCATAATCATTTTCATTCAATAATTCAAAATCTGGCAGCAAAGGAGCAGCCACTTCATCCTCTGCGGGTTTCATTCCAAGCATCGAGCTGATGGTGTCCAGAAATACCGGCATTTCAATTGGCTTTCGGAGGAAAATATCCGCCCCAGCCTCACGAGCTTTCTCATCAATATCCACATCGCTGATCCCGGACATCATCATAATTCTAACCGTAGGATGCCGGTCGCGGATCTTCCGCAACATTTCCAAGCCAGAAATGCCTGGTAGTCGTATGTCAGTAATGATTAAATCCAGGTTCCCTTTCGAAATTTCCAGCATTGCCTCTTCGGCGGAAGGGGTAACGAAGACCTCAATCTCGGGGTCCAGGGTAAAGACAGCGGATTTTAAGACCCTGGTAATATCAAACGAATCATCAATGATTAATACTTTTTTATTTGCCATGGAATGAACTCCTTCCAATGATTTGGAAGTTGATTAGATCAGTTGCTTTAATATAGATATTATAGCAGAAGCAGCCCTGAATAAAAAAAACATTCCATGAGGAATGTTTTTTTATTCAGGAAATTTTTTAGTTTTACCAATCTCTGCGATTAATTCGAACATAATAAGCGGATCCGATGACACCAATGATCACGCCGATGAATGAAATAATGAAGGAGAAGAAGTTTAAAAAGTAAGTAGATTCGAGCACTTCCATCACCATTAAAAACGGTATTACCACACCCAGCAGAAGAAACACGAAGGCGATTAGAAATAACCGTTTTGGGGTGATATATTTCATTCGTACAACCAACAATGAACGAAATGATCTTTAACTTGTTCAAATTCCGGTGGTTCTTTGATTTCACAAAGACCTGGGATCATCTTGGGACAGCGGGGGTGGAAACGACATCCCGGAGGAGGTTTAACCAGACTGGGTGGTTCTCCTGGTGGAACATCCTGATATTCGTCCACGTTTTTCGCATCCGGATCTGAAGTCGCGGCTAACAGTGCATGCGTGTATGGGTGTTGAGCATTCATAACCAGTTCTTCAACATTGGCTTTTTCGATCAATTTACCGGCATACATCACAAAAATTCGTTCAGAGAAATAACGCACGGTGGAAAGATCATGGGTGATGTAAATAACCGCCAGTTCATGTGCTTCCTGCAATCCACGCAATAGTTTTAAGATCTCGACACGTACCGATGCGTCCAGCATAGACACTGGTTCATCTGCTACCAACAAGGTTGGATTTAAAATCATTGCCCGGGCAATTACCACGCGCTGTTGTTGACCACCACTGAGCATATGTGGGAATTTCGGTAAAAATTCATCTACCGGCGTCATTTTCACTTCTTCAAAGGCTTTATGAATTCGTTCTAAACGTTCTTTTTTATCTCTGATGCCTTGCACAATCATGGGTTCTTCCATGATGGATTTGATATTCATAAAGGGTGCTAAGGCTCCATAGGGATCCTGTTGCACATATCCAACCTTTGATCGGTACCAGTTCAATTCTTTTCTGGAGAAACTTGTCATCGGGCGACCTTCATAAAGAATATCTCCCTTGGTTGGAACGTTAATCCCCAGGATCGTTTTCATCAAACTGGATTTTCCACAACCACTTTCCCCAACCAGTGCAATGGTTTCTTTGCGTTTCAGGTCAAAGCTGACATTATCAACCGCGCGCACATAACCGGCATGTCCAAATCCAAATTTTCTCAGTTCAAACCAGACACGTAAATCCTGAACAGAGAGTAATGTATCCGGACTGATTGGACGGAACTCTTGCTTTTCAGTTTTATCTTTTGATTCAGCCATTCTTATTCTCCCAGCCTTACTCGTATAACCAGCATTTTACCAGAATTCCATCCACATTGAACGTCGGTGGCTCTTCTACGCATTTGCTGAAGCGTTTATGACATCGATCATAAAACCGGCAGCCAGTTGGCGGATTGATCAAACTGGGAGGTTGTCCGGTGATAAAGTCAGGCTGTGTCTTTCCTCTTAGCCGTGGCACAGACGCCATTAATTTGGAAGAATATGGGTGTAATGGGGCTGTAAAGAAGCGGCGATTATCGCTCACCTCAACAATTTGCCCGGCATACATCACCACCACATCATCAGCCAGCTCACTGGATGTTGAAATATCGTGGGTGATCAGGATAAAGCTGGTGGCAATTTCTTTCTTGATGCGTTTCAACAGGTTCATAATGTTGGCCTGGGTTAACACATCCAGGGCGGAAGTCGGCTCATCCAGAACGACCAGGTCCGGTACAGTGACCAAAGACATGGCAATAGCGACACGCTGACGCATACCACCGCTTAATTCAAAGGCATAACGATGCAGAAAATCAACCGGCACACCCACCCGCTGAAACATGGTTTTAGCCTGTTCCAACGCAGCTTCCTTATCAACACTATGATGTACAACGATCGGTTCTGCTACCTGTTCACCAACTTTTAAAACCGGATTGAGGGAGTTCATGGCAGCTTGTGGCACCATGGACATGCGCACCCAGCGAACATCCGTGCGATATTTTTCATCGCTCATTTTCATGGTGTCAACGCCATTCAACAGTACCTTACCGGAATATTCAGCAACGTTACGTGGCAAAAGCCTCAGGAGTGCTTTGGCCATGGAACTCTTGCCACAACCAGATTCACCAATCACAACCACAGCTCTGTTATTAGGTAAGTCAAAATCTACTCCATCTACAGCCTGTACGATTCCCCGTGAAGCTTTAAAGTAGAGTTTAAGATTTTCCACATGCAATAATGTATTATTATCTTTCATTTTTTTACATACCTCGCAATCGTGGATTAAAGACACGGTCCAATGCAAACCCTAAAGAGGCAAAACCCAGACCTGTAAGCATTAAAAGCACCGCCGGTTGAACAATCCAATAATACTGGCCACGATAAAGTGCAGCATTCGTGTAAGCTTCATTAATTGTCTTTCCCCAGGTGGGTAAGACCGGATCACCCAGACCTAACAAGGCCAGTGAAGCTTCCAGGAATACAAAAGATGGCACTGCGGAAACCAATCCAGGCAGTAGTAACGGAATAATACGTGGAATCAAATAACGGAAAATGATTCTCGCATCACTGGCACCGTAGGCACGGGCAGCTTCAATGTAGGTTGATTCTTTGACCTGCAAAAAAATTGCCCGATACGACTTTATACCAGCCGTGAAAATACTCAATGCCACCGTTACGCCAAGAATCGTCCAAATGGATCGGGAGTAAAAAGTACCTACCATGATCAGGATGGAAAGGAAAGGTAACACCAGGTTGATTTCAGTGATTCTTTGAATGATGCCATCCACAATTCCACCAAACCAGGTGCCAATGGCTGCAATGATCATGGTCAGAACGGATGTTCCCAAAGCGGCCAGCAATCCAAATGACAATGCGATCGGAGTACCCCAAAGAATCGGTAATAATAGATCACGACGCAAGTGATCGGTACCAGCCCAACCAAAGACTTCGCCCAACATAACAAATTCAGGTTGTACGAAGGAATCAGGTTCGAATACAATCTGTTCTACCACCAATTGGTAGGTGCCTTTTACTGGAGTTTGAACTGCAGATTCTGATTCCTGATCCAGGAATAACCCAACGGAAGGAGCTACATTGCCTAATTTCTTTTTTAATTTTTCTTCCTGATTGATCGGGAAAGTATGCGTTTTACCAATAGCAAAATTACTGATTTTCAGTTCCGTCCCGTCCGGTTGGATCCATTTCAGGGAAACAAAGGGCTGTTTTTCATTATATTCAGCAATAAAGTACAAGGTTAACTCGGTCGGAAAACCTTCATATTGGTAGTCAAATGAAAAGGTTGTCGTTTTGATCAGCGTTCCACCTTCGGTGGTTTCTTCAGTAACGGTTACACCTTCATCACCTTCAACCATATCAATTGATTCAACCAGTTTGTCCTTCCGGAACCAATTAACCCATTTTGGTGGAACAGTACGCGGATTCTTCCCATAAATTGCTTCACCACCACGCCAGGTGCTAATTGCTTCATCATAAGGGATCTTAATCACCACAACGATAGCCGTTACGACCAATGCCAAAACGATGATGGACCCAAAAATTGCGGATGGGTATTTTAGAATTTCCCGGAGGTTACTCATAAACTGTTTCATTGTTAATTCCCTCCAGTTCCGATTTTAACCCTGGGATCAACCAGAGCATAGATAAAATCAAGCAGAAAAACGGTAATTGCCAGTAAATAAGCATAAATAATCGTCGTCCCTACAATAACAGGCGTGTCATAAAGACCGATAGCCTGGTAGGTAATTCTACCCAAACCGGGCCATTGAAAAACAGTTTCAGTGATGATCGCACCTGTCCAAATCGTAATTAATAACAAGGCAAAGGATGTAATAATGGTTGGCAGCGTCGGCCGCAAAATATAGCGGCGTTCAATATCGCGGGAGGGTAAGCCTTTTGCCTTGGCTGTTTCCACGTAATCCTCACTGGAATAAATCAGGAAAAATGTGCGCCAGTTATAAATGCTTAAGAAGAATGATGCCAAAATCAATGAACTGGCTGGTAATATTAAGTGCTTTCCAACACTGAGTGCCCGTCCAAGGAAATCCTTTGGCACCGGTGCATCAATAACACCACCAAAAGGAAGGATCTTTAACACGGCAGCAAATAACAGGATAAAGAAAATTCCATAAAACCACGGGGGAACTGAAGATGTTGGCGATAATGCAATGACAAGCTTATCGACAAAACTTCCATATTTTCTCGAGAGAGATAAGGCTAAAAATAACGTACTTACGAACAAAATTAATTGAGAAGTACCCATTAAAAGTAATGTGTACGGTAATCGTTCTAAAATAATTGTTTTTACATTTCGTGAACCGCTATTACTTGATAGGAATAAAGATCTGCCCAGATTTAGTGTCAGGGCGTTCTTGAGAAATCGACCACTACGGATGACCAGGGGCTGATCGAGGTCCAGGCGTTCAATTTCAGATTGAATTCTTTCCTGGGTAAGTTGGGTTTTTGTCGCCGAGTCCATGTTTTTGAATGCAGGGTTTCTGGAAATTTGCATGGTGACATTTTCCTGAATGGCTGCCTTCATCATCTGATCAACATAACCGCCCATATTCGCTATCATGATTGTTAAATAAATACCAATGACAACAGTAATAAAAAGGGATAGTAACCTGACTCCTGAATATTTCATTACCCTTGAAAGAGTATTGACCAATCCGGATTTCTGTTTTTCAACTTTAGGTGTGATAACTTCTACGTCCGACCCCATAGGATCTAACCTCCATAAATTGGATAAGAAGGGGCAAGGAGAGTGATCGCCTTGCCCCTTCTTCTTACTCAATTAACTGCTTTGCTAAATCTATGACCTCTTACTTGACGGTCACAAATTCGAAGGCTACGAAGGACGGAATCGCTACGGTGTAAGGAACCACCACAGCTTCGATCTTGCTGGCGCCAGCTTCCATCGATGCAGCGACATCAGCAGGAACGGTAATGGTATAGTAACCATCTTCAACCAATACGCCATCAATTACTTTGACGATTTGACCAGTTGCATCATAGAGCAAGCCTTTGACTTCTTTGATCTCATCGGCTGGGTATGCTTCACCTTCGAAAGTTACCATCACATCAAAGGAGAATTCGCCACCCAAAACTACACTACCTTCACCATCGAGTTCGACAGCCGCGACTTTAGGAGCGCCAAAGCGTGCCCATTTGTCGGACAGATCTGGATGATCAGCGAATGGAATCAAGGTACCAACTTTTTCGGTCAGGTATACTTCACTCAGGATGTAGGGACCGGTACCGATATTGTAGTGACCATATTCGGCAAAGAAGGCTTTTGCATTCTCATAGCGAGCGGCTGCTTCTTCTGGAGTGATGTATGCAGACAACACATCGGCATAAGGAATGTAACCTTCTTCAATGCTGGTGTCTAACCAGGTGGAGAGGATCTCCAGGCTGGGTCCACCAATCTGGCTGAACCATTCAACGCTGGTGGTATCCGTGGATTTTGCATCCGCTTTGTCAGCCGAGAAAGCCAGTTCACCAGCTTCGTCAGCACGGGCAGCGTTGGCTAAGATATGCCAGGGTGCCTCACCATAGCTGAAGGATGGCCACATGGTGGTGATGTCAATTTCAGCATCAGTCTGATAAGTGTCACTGTATGCTTCAATGGTCAGAGGATTCTCGGAAAGAATTCTGAAACCTTTGTAATTGGCTAAGATGGCTTCTGCATTCGGTGCATAGGCTTCATCATAGATGGGGGAAGCTTCCTTACCCATATCCAGAGCAATGATCCAGGCATAGATGAAGTCACCTAAATCTAATGGTGAGCCGTCATGCCATTTGACTGTCTCAAACAGGTCAGCCGGATAGTAGACCACGCTCTTTACCAGGGCGGTGGTACCATCGGGGAATTTTTCAGCAGCGGTAATGAAAGCCTGATTCTCAGCATCCCAGTCAACAATAGCGTCTTCAGGGACAACGATTTCAGGTTCAAAGCTGAGGTCAACCCAATCCAGTGTCTTTCCAACGGGTAAGCCTTCTTTGATGGTAATTTCGGCACGGTCAAAGCGCTGTGGCCAGATTAAACCGGTGTGAGGATCATACATGTATGCTTCACCCCAGGTGGCGCGACCAATAGCCTGATCGAATGCCCAGTTGGAGCCAGCAATCGGGTTCCAGGGATCCACGAACAAATCGGGGGCACCCCATTTCAGTTGACCACCTTCCTGGTCTGCTAAACGAATGGTGTATGGCCAGATTTGTGAGCCATCCACACCAGCAGCCAGGTCATAGGTTACCTGCACACCCTCACGATAAGGTGTGAAGTTCTTACCATCAACAATCCAGACGTGGAAGGATTCTGTCAATGCCATTTCCAGCATCTCTGCTAAAGCAGCATTACGTTCTTCAATGGTATCAAATTTGTTGTAGGCTAATTTATCAGCCAGATCACCATAAGGTGTTCCGAGGGCTGAATCAAATGACTGCCAGGTTGAAGAGAAACCATAAGCGGATTGTGGGGTGTCATAGAATTCGAAGTTGTCGCCTTCATCACGGTCGATGATGGTCGCTGACCATGCACCGGTGTAAAGATGCCATAAACCATCAGCAACGTTACCACCAACCCAGATTGGGGAGGCTTCTGAAGAGGTTTTGTATTGGCGATCAACAGCAAACCCGATGCTCTCGAGCTGATTGGCAACGTAATCACCAATCGGGATACGAGTCTTGTCTGAGTCGTTTCTGATGAGGAAGATTAATTGAACTTGCTCGCCACCGAACATGTACTTGCCATCTTCAATGGTTACACCTTCGATACCAGCCATAACCTCATCCATCTGAGCTTTTGCTGTTTCAGGATTGTAGGCGTATTTGGCTTCCAGGCGGCGAACGGTTTCGGCAACTTTGGTGTAATCAGGCATGTTGGTAACAATGCTCCAGAATTTGGCCAAAGCACCACCATTGTAGACCTCACGATTGATATAATCACGGTCGATTAACCAGTTCAAGGCCTCGCGAGCTTTGGATTCTGAAAATGGGTTGACTTTACCGGTGGACTGATCAAAGATTGGTCCATAGGTGTTGAAAGTCAATTCATAATAAAGACCATTGCTCTGAGCATATTCCAAACCAGCGGCTTCGATTTCGGGTAAAGCGTCAGATGATAAACCAGCGGCAAAAATATCAATTGCACCAGCTTGGATCTGGGTAATGGCAGAGTCGCTATCAACAACCGAAATCACGATCTCATCCAGCCAACCACCATGACGGGTGGTTCTGACTGGTTCTGGTGTGGGTTCTGCAGTGGGCTCTTCCACTACTGGCGCTTCCGGTTCTTCCGGAGCCATGGTTGGTTCTTCAACAACAGGCTCTTCAACAACAGGTGCTTCTGTCGCAGGAGCCGGGGTAGGCTGGCACGCTGCCAATACCATACTGGCAATGATAACCATACCTACTAACAACATAAGGGTATTTCGTTTCATTCTATTCTCCTCCTTAATAAATTTGGATCGAACGAGATGATTTTCGTGTTAATGAAATACCAGAAATCGCCAATAACCGCTTTTTATTGGCTCATCAGGCGTCATCCCTCGACTTTCAATTTCATCAACACTTATTTGTGCTGTAAATATAGCATAAGGTGACAGGATAGTCAACAGATCATGCGATTTTTTGTGACACTTTTAAGAGGAAAATCAGGAATTTGGCAAGATAAGAATAATAGGAAAAAAACGAATCATTACTCGTTTAAGCAGAATTCTCCATAACCAAAACCCTCAATTTTGTTCAAAATACTGCGATTGCTGACATCCAAATTTTCAAAACCACAAAAATCCGCGCGGCTCGCGGCAATTTTTAGTTGATAATACAGAGGCAATACCGGCAATGCTTCATTAAACAGTCGTTGACTCTCCGCTTGCGCTTCAACATCATCTATGGCTGCATGTTGAGCCTGCTGGCAAGCCAGGTCATATTGAGGGTTGGAATAACCCGTGATATTGGCTCCTACCCATAAATTATCTGCATTTGGAATTTGAGCACTACTATAGAGGAAGCATGGATTTGTTCTACCAGACTGCCAGGTGAATTGAGCCAAATCAAAATTACGCCCAAATAACACGCCATCCGGTCCCTGCGCATAAAGTTCAGCAGGAAATACGTTTTGCACGACGACTTCGATGCCACAAGCCATTAATGAGTTGGTTATCTCCGCCGAAACCAGCTGTCGCAGCTCGGATTGGGATGTCGTGTAATCCAACACCAGCGGCGTTCCATCAGGTACATTGGCCACTCCTTGTGAAATTCTGGGGGTGCTGGGATTATTATCCTCATCACGCCAGCCAAGCTGATCCAGAAGATTACTGCCCATGGCTACATCATACGGGATACTGGGGAGGTCAGCGTTGTAAGCTGGATGTGAGGGGGGATAAAAACTGGTTGGCACGGACGAGCGGTTGATAAAATAGCGATTGGCAATCGAAAAGCGATCCGTACAATAAGCCAGAGCTGTGCGCATACGTACATCGCCAAACCAATCCGGGCGGTCGGAGTCAAAGTCATAGCCATCATCATAACTGGCGGGAACGATCCCAAAATCAAGATGCTCCCATTCCGGTCCCTGGGCAAAATAAGCCTGGATTTCGCCAAGATTACTGCGTTCGACTACATCGGTTAATTGTTGGTCTAATTCCACCGTGGCATCCACAAAATCGCATTCATTAATTTCGAGTGCCTTCAGATTGCTATCCGCATTCGGACCCTGGAAACGAAATACCAGTTTCTCAAATTTTGGCAATCCTTCACCTGACCGGAAGTAATGCAGGTTTCTGCTTAATTCAATGTGACTGCCACTGACCCAATTATCAATTTGGTAGGGTCCCCAACCTAATGGTTTTTGGGTTGATTCTACAGCGGTTAACAAATCCGCTGCGCTCATTTCACCCCAGGCGTGTTGTGGCATGGGTATCCAGAAAAGATCGCCAGAATGTGGGGTTGTAAATCCTGGTAATCCCTTCCATTCAGTCTGTAATTCATCCAGGGCGGTATAACTGGCAGTCCGATCCACATAATAGGTGTTCACCGGAGAGGCCGGATCAGATGCGATCTGGTAGGAATACAAGGAATCATTGGCTGTTAAAGGTTCACCATCCGACCACAATAAACCTGCTTTTAATTGGTAACGCAGGGTTTGTTGATCCATCAATACTTCGCTCTGACCATCCCACTCAACCGCGCAACTTTTATCGCTGCAGCCAGCCGGCAGATAACTGACACCAGCCAGTAGCACAGCCACAGAGCCATCTGCATCCACAATTCTTTCACCCGCTGATACCGGCCTTATTTCTATCAGCGCATCACCACTAACCTTATCAGGTATCTTTTCCAAGATGACTGGCTCTGGCATAAAATTGACAGTATCAATGGGTCCATCATAAATTGCTTCCAAAATTGACCACATGCCTTTACTGTTGCCACCATAGGCATACAGGGTCTGCGGTTCTTCCCCAATACAAATCACCAGACTTTTGGGGGGTTCAGGGGTGGGTTTGGTGGTCGCTACCACCACTGCTGGCGTCTCCGGTTCAGGTTGAAGATCAGATGTCGGTTCTGCCTGTGGTTGACAGGCACTTAAAATGAAAACAAAAGTGATGATTAAAAAAGAAAACCGTTTAAGACGGGTAGCGTTCAAAATAACCTCCTCAGAATTGCTTCTTCCGTGATCCCCTTCATTATAATCATTGCTGAGCCTTCAGGCAAACCTCAACATCAACCCAGGTCTATTTCTTCAATCCACTCATCCACGTCACCATAGCGCATCCGCAGGTACGACTCGTAGCGTGCATAATGAATTTCGCCTTTGGTGACTGCCGCCTTGATAGCACAGCCTGGCTCGTTGACATGCGAACAATCACTGAATTGGCAGTCCGCCACCCTGACGCTTATTTCCGGAAAATATCCATCCAGTTCCTCCGGTTCAATATCCCACAGGGAAAGCATTCGAATTCCGGGTAGATCAGCAACGAAACCGCCCACATCCAATGGGAATAAGCGCCGTACCACGGTGGTATGCCTACCTTTGGAAGTAGTCTCGCTGACATTCCTGATCGCTAAACCAAGAGCAGGTTGAATAGCGTTCAACAGGCTTGATTTACCCACCCCGGATGGACCTACCAGGCCGGATAACCTGTCCCGCAGACGTGCGTGCAATTCGTCCAACCCCAGACCGCTGACACTGGATGTGTAGACCACCTCATAACCAATCTGCTGATACATGCCAAACAGGTCATGAGCAGCTTGCTCACCGACCAGATCTACTTTATTAGCAGCAATCAACACATCAATGCCCTGCTGCTCGCATATTACCAGAAAGCGGTCCAGCATGCGCAGGTGCGGTTCAGGTTGCGCACAGGAAAAAACGAGCACAATCTGGTCCGGGTTTGCTAACAGTACCTGTTTATATTCACCGCGTGCATCGGGGGCAGAACGTATTAATGCCTGTTTTCGGGGTAGTACTTCTTCAATAGCGCCGGAGCCATCCGATTGCATGGCCACCAGCACTTGATCACCCATGGCAATGATATCTCCGCGCACCTCATCCCGCCGGCGTTTTTTCAACCTGCCTCTGGGTTGGCAGACCACTTCGCGGCCATCTTCCAGGTAAATATCATAGAAACCTGAACTCAGGCTCATCACTCGTCCCTGGATGAGTTTATTGTTTCCCAATTATGGCTCCGGTGTTTCTTCTTGTGGCTGATCCGGTACAGGTGTGTCGGTGTACAGCGATGTGGGTGTCCGGGTCACGTAAAAGGAAGCTTCCCAGGGATAAATTCGGGATGGTCTTCCATAATAATACAATTCGATAACCCGCCGGAAAATCGGTGCAGCAATCTCCGATCCCTCTCCTGCATTTTCCGCCAGGACCACCACAGCAATATCAGGGCGATCAGGATTTTCCAGATTGGTATACCCGGCAAACCAGGCATGCGGTTTTAAAGGAGGAATTTGAGCAGTACCGGTTTTCCCATAAATCGGGATTTGTAAACCCAGCATCGCATTCCGGGCTGTACCGCGTGGGTTCGCCACCACACTTCTCATAGCATCCTGAATAATGGCCAGATTTTCCTCCGAAACAGGCAGGGTGCCGGTCACAATCGGTTCAAATTCAAAGGTTGCATCCCCATCGGCAGGGGCAATTCTTTCCACCAGTTGTGGTTGGTAGAGCGTACCCCCATTCCCGACCGCTGCGATGAAGGCTGCCACCTGCAAAGGTGTTACCAGCATGCTGGCCTGACCGATCGCCAGTTGTACGGAATCTCCTTCCGAGAGTGAATCGGGAATATTGCCAGCTACTTCCTGAATTTGTTCAATCCCAGTGGGAGAACCCAGGCCAAATTCACGCGCCATTTCAGCCAGGGTGTTGGTCAATCCGCGTTTATACATGGTTAATCCAATGTGATAAAACCAGGGATTACAGGAGCGCATCAATCCCTCAGAAAGCGACAAATCACCACTAGGCGGTAATTCTTTTTCATATGTCCAATCGTATAGGGTAATACCTTCCAGATCGGTATATGTGCTGTCACAAAAATAACGATCATCGGCTTTAAAGGTTTCTGTCTCCAAAGCGGCTGCCATGGTAATGATCTTGAATACTGAACCCAATGGATAAGCACTTTGTGCCGCCCGATTGAGCAGCCTGTTCTCGCTGGGATTTAACATGTCTGCTAACATCCAGCCACTGTTATAGTTGTTGGGGTCAAATAAATTCGGATCAAAGGTTGGGGAGGATGCCATCGCCAGGACACGTCCGGTATCCCGTTCCAGCACCACGATCGCCCCTCGAAAGCCATTAATGGCTAATTCCACTTCAGCTTGAAAATCCTGTTCAACCGTTGCGTAAATTGATTGTGATAACTGCGAATCTGAATAGCCTATTCTGGTTTCCACCGTGCCATCAGGGCGAATCACATACAAAGAGGCACCCTTTTTACCGGTCAGCACCTGTTCACCCCAGGCTTCCAGTCCCGTTCGGCCAACCTTTTCGTCACCACGGTAACCCATGCGTTTGTATTCGACCAATTCTTCCGGAAAAATGGATTGGACATAGCCGGTGATATGAGCTGCCACACCTCCATTAAAATAATAACGGGAGGTGTAATAATTCATGTTCAATCCACCCAGGGAAGATAAGATATTGTAATAGCGATCCACATTCGAACGGGCTGTTTCTCCAATCGGAATATACCAATCATCCCCCGCATATTCATATTTAGAACGGATGTAGTCCGGATTTTCTCCGGTTAATTCAGACAAATAACTGACCACAGCCCCATGTTGTTCATCACCAATCTGCCCTGGGGTGATCCCTAACGCCACGATCTCGGATTGTGCCACCAGGGCATTGCCATCACGATCATAAATGTTGCCGCGAGCTGGCGCACTGATATCCATGGAAAGGTAATTACCGCCTTTGAGTTCCGGCAAGATCATGCCGTCTTCCCATTGCACCTTCCATAAATTATCTTCCAGGGTAAGGTTCATAACCATATTTCTACTGAGGGTGCCAACCAGTGCAGTTTCAAAATTTACCGTGTAACCCACCTGGGCGTCGTTAGGATTGGTGAGCGCGGAGGTGACTTCGCTGGTTAACTCGATCAATGTCAAAGCATTGGTCGTATCCTGATATCTTTTAATGAAGCCTTCCTTGGGGAATGCATCCTGACTCAGATGGCTGAGCATGGCATACATGCCCTCATAATCTTCCTCTGCCCACAGATTCAGAAACGCCTGAGCAGTTTGCTTTACCTCTGGAGGACGAGTTGTACTGATTTGAGGCTCTGGCAAGGTTGCAGTGGAAAGCGGAATCGTTGCAGTGGGGATTTCGGTTGGTGTGGGCGTACACGCGCTGACCAACACCACCAGAAATAGAATCAGGCTCATCAACCTTTTCATACTTTCCTCCCGAGGTTAGCACCCCAGTTCATCTTTTTCATCCGATATTTTCTCCTGACAACACCCTTTGGGCTATTGGACAATCATAATCCAAATATTGTTGACAGGCAGTATCAATTTTTATAGCAGGCATGCGTCCAATTTTTTCCAGACTGCGGGCAAAATGACAGGCAGGCAAACCCATCACGCTGGCAAAACAGCCTTTGAAATCATCCACTGGATGAAATTCTTTATGTTGAATAGCATAAGCCCCCGCTTTATCAAGGGGATCGTCTGTACGCACATACGCTTCTATTTCCTGATCTGTATAGTTGCGCATGGGTACCTGGGAAAGACAGATTTCCTGGAGAACAATCCCCTTTTCTGGAACCATGATCGTGAGGGCGGTATACACCTGATGTATTCGACCACGTAATTGCATCAGCATCCGGCACGCATCCTCCCGATCTACCGGCTTCCCCAGGATTTCTTCGCCATCCGCCACGGTTGTGTCCGCAGCGATTATTAACCCGGCATTAGGAAAACGCTGGCTAACCACTTGCGCCTTCGATTCTGCCAGGCGACATACATAATCACCCGGTGCTTCCAGGAGGTATTCAGTCTCATCAATATCAGCCGGAACCACCTGTAACGGTTGCTGGAATAAGCCAAGCAAAGCTCTTCTGCGTGGTGAATTTGATGCCAAAATCCAGGTTTTTTCCATTATTCAGTGATTCTAACACATAGATAAAACTTGTTTGGATTCTTAAATCTGTCTGGCATCTAAGTGGCTTTCCGTATAATAACCATTTTGTTTTGGTAGCAGATTATAATAATAATTAAAACAGAATAAGGGTGCGAATTCGAATGTTTAAAAAAAATAAACAAAAATTTTTTGTAGCGATACTGTTTTTAATATTTTTTGGATTAATTGCTTTTATTCCAAAAATACAAAATTTTGGCTATTACAATGATGATTGGTGGCAAATTCTCGGCGCGGAAAATTTTGGTGCAGTACAATTCCCTGAAATGTATACCTCGGATAGACCCGCAAGAGCTTTTTGGCATGCATTATTATTTTTATTATTTGGAATAAAAATTTTTCCTTATCAAGTCTTAGCAGTTGGAATTAGGGTATTAGGTGCTATAGGACTCTTTTTTACATTAAGTATGGTCTGGAAAAGACGCTTCTATGAAGTTTTCTTAATAAGCCTAATATTTCTCCTATATCCAGGGTTTCTTGAACAACCGAACGGGTTTGACTACCAAATTCAGCAAATTGCATTGACGCTGTTTATTTTTTCTATTGGTTTAAGTATCCAATCAATAAAAGCTAAAGCCAGGTCCCACAGAATTATTTACTTATTAATTTCTTCAGTTTTTTCCTTGATTACTTTTTTCTTCATGGAATATTATGTAGGTCTGGAGATTTATAGATGGTTATTTATTGGATGCATTTTCTTTCGAGGCGTTAGTAAGCTCAATTTAAAAATTATTTATGAATATTTTTTGAAAACGGCTCCTTATTCTATTGCTATGGTAGTTTTTATGATTTGGAGAATATTTTTCTTCAAAAGCACCAGGTATACGACTGATATATCAAGAATTGGATATGACTTTATTCAATCTCCTTTTATTTCCATCATTAATATTTTTAGACGATGGCTGGGCGATATTCGCGATGTTTTTTTCACTGTTTGGGTTAAAAAAGGATACAAAAATTTAGAAGATTTAAACACCAATGATTTCTTTTTAGCTTTACTCATCGGATTATTGGCTGTAGCAATTTTTGTTGTTTTCCAAAAAATCGTTTTAAAAAAGGATGATGCCAATAAAGAATCTTCCATAGAAACGACTTTACTAAAGTTAAACTGGCATTATGAAGCAATGCTTGTAGGATTCATCGGAGCTGTTGTTTGTTTGATTCCAATTAATTTAGCTGGCAGAGAGGTCTCTTACCCAATTTTCAATCGGTTCTCCTTCACACCTTCGATTGGAGTATCGATATCAGTCATTGGATTTTTAACCTATTTCTTAAAACAAAAATGGCAGACCTTTGCTTTTTCACTTTTAATATTCGCAGCGGTTGTTTCGCATTTCAGCAATAATACATATTACGCAAACAGATGGAAAGAGACTCAAAATTTTTGGCAACAGTTTGCTTTCCGAGTCCCAGGCATGGCAGGAGGTACAATGCTTTCGGGTTATTATCCTGAAACGATTCAAGAGGGGTATTTTATTTGGGCACCAGCGAATCTCCTATATGCATACAAATCTCCAGATATCCTGGTAGGAGCAGAAGTACTCAATAATGAAACAATAAAAGCGATCCAAATGGAACATACTTTTGAAAAAAGTTTTCGTTCTTTTTATTTTAATTTTAGTTTTGCAGATACCCTAATCTTTTCCAAACCAACAGTCCATTCGTGTGTCCGTTTTATTGATAAAAATCAAATCGAGTTATCAATCTACGATCACCCTTTAATTTCTCTAGCTGCACCCTATTCCAATATTGAGAAAATTACGAATAAAAGCACATTAAATCATGAAATGTTAGTAAAAGTTTTTGGTCCTTCCAACCAAAGTGAAGAGACCTGGTGTTACATCTATGAAAAAGCATCTCTGGCGCGTCAATTTGGGGATTGGCAGGAGGTTGTTGATTTGCATGCCCTTGCCCGTCAGCATGAGCTTAAACCATACGATGCCATCGAGTTGTTCCCATTCATACAAGCCTACGCTTACGTTGGAATGCAGGATGAAGTCAATCAATTGGTACCCATCATCAATAAGACAGACTATTACCGCCATCAGGCCTGTCAGAATTTCACGAATATGAAATCCTCTGATCCGCAGGTCAAGCTCGGCAATCAATATTTGACCAAAATTTTTTGTAATTAGTCTTGTTCCATTAAAACTTGTTGCCGCATCAGTCTGATCGATGCGGCAACGGGTCTGAGCCAACACAGGCTATTTTTATAGACGAAACAGATTTCTATTTTGTTCCTTTATTCACAATAATTTTATCGGAAAAACCACAAACATCAAACATTTTTTACAACCTTTTTTGTGCATCAAATATGTCATTTCAATGATTTGAGATCGCCCATTATTTTTTGAATGTCCATTTATCGCCATCATTTTTCGACATTATCTATAATGAAAGCAAAGCATTTGAAAAGGTGTGAAATATGAAACATTATCTGGTTGAAATCACGTATACTGCCCCTCTTGAAATCGTAGATATGATCGTCACAGAACACCGTAAATTTTTACAGACTGGTTATGATCAGGGATGGCTGTTAATGTCTGGTCCCAGAAACCCAAAAACCGGTGGCATTGTAATTGCCCGGGCACCGTCCATGCAGGATATCCAGGCGTTCTTCTTTAGTGATCCGTACCAACAACACAAGGCTGCCACCTACAATTTTGTAGAATTTAATCCGGTGCTCTATCAACCCTTCTTGAAGGATTGGGCATCTGACCTGTAATGTGAATGCGTTGTTCACGCTCCCATAAACTGGCGTTCATACAGGTCATTGTACATCCCGTTCAATGCCAGTAAATCGGTGTGGGTGCCCTGCTCGCGAATTTTTCCCTGGTCGATGACATATATCCAATCGGCCTTACGCACAGTACTCAAACGATGTGCGATGACGATGGCAGTTCGTTCAAATAACAATCTTTCCAGGGCTTGCTGAATTAGCACTTCCGTGACGGTGTCAATATTCGCGGTAGCCTCATCCAGAATCAACACTTTCGGATCGGTCAGAATCGCCCGGGCAATGGTCAATAACTGGCGCTGGCCAACCGAAATATTAACACCCCCCTCTTGGATTTTTGTCCGGTAGGCATTGGGTAGGTGGCTGATAAACTCATGGGCGTTCGCCTTTTTTGCAGCATTGATCACTTCATCCTCACTGGCATCTGGTTTCCCATAGCGAATATTCTCCTCTATACTGCGGGAGAACAGGAAAGGGTCCTGCGATACAATGCGCACAAATTGACGCAATGAGCTTTGCTGAATGCAGCGTAAATCTATTCCATCCAGCAGCACGGCACCTTGGGTGACATCATAAAACCGCGCAACCAGATTCGCGATGGTCGTCTTGCCAGCACCTGTTGGCCCTACAATCGCGACCATTTTTCGGGCTGGAATGGTCAGGCTGATGTCATCCAGCACAATCGGGGTATCTTGCCGATATTGGAAAGTAACATGATTAAATTCGATCTGACCAACAACTTCCTCCAATTCAATCGCATCCGGTGCATCTGCCACTTCAATGGGGGTATCCAATAATTTCAACACCTGTTCCCCGCCCGCCATGGCTGATTGCAAAGTGGTATACATGCGGCTTAATTCCTGTATAGGGGTAAAGAAGCGCGTCACATAGGATAAAAACGCCACCATCACACCCAGAGTCACTTCCTCTGCAATCACAAATCTGCCGCCAAACCATAACACAATACCGGTCGCTACCATGCCCAAAAATTCAATCGAAGGCAGGAAGACAAACGATAACGTCATGGCATTGATGTAAGCATTGCGATTTTCAACATTGACCTTATCAAAACGTTCCTGCGAGGCCTTTTCCTGTGCAAAAGCCTGAATCACGCGCATTCCGCTGATATCTTCCGCCAGGTCTCCCACCACGGCAGCCACTTTCGAGCGCGTCTCACGAAAGGCTTTCTTGGCCTGGCGCGAGAATATCCAGGTGGCAAACAACATCAATGGAATCACTATAAAGGTCAGGAGGGCCAATTTTGGGCTCATCGTCAACATGACCACAATGATGCCAATCAAAACCAACAGGTCGCCTATCAATGTAATCACACCCTGGGAAAAGAGCTCGTTGATCTCGGCTACATCATTGATCACCCGCGAAACCGTCACACCAACTATATTGCGATCATGATAGCCCTGTTGCAGTCGCTGCAGATGCCGGAACAAATCACTGCGTAATTTTGCCAGCATCCGTTGACCCACCCAGGAGACCACATAGCGCTGGGCAGCACTCACAAAATAGAGGCTGATAAAAGTGAGCGCCAGATAGATGGCGATCCTCACCAACCCCGGAAAATTCCCCTTGAGGATATAGCTGTCGGTCGCCTCTTTCAAAAGGTAGGGGGACAATAATGTTAAACCAGATTCAAGGATCGTCAGGAACAATGCCAGTCCCATCCGCCAGCGGTAAGGTTTCAGGTATAGCAGCATGCGCTTCACCACATCCCGATTGAACATCTCCCCTTCCCGTTGATTGCCACCAAAATTTTCCAGAACTGTACGGGGGCCCATGCCTGGTGATGATGATCCAATCGAGAAGCTCATGAAAGACCTTCCTGGTGCCTGAGTTGGCGATTGTAAATTTCGATGTATTGTTTAGAGGTCTTTAATAAACTTTCATGGGTGCCGCGGGCGGCAATGCGCCCATGGTCCAGCACCAGAATCAAATCCGCATTCCGGACGGTGCTTAATCGATGCGCTATCACAAAGGTGGTGCGGCCTTTTACCAGATTCTCGAAGGCAGTTTGGATAAGATGCTCGGTCTCTGTGTCAACTGAGGCCGTTGCATCGTCCAGAATCAAAATTCGCGGATTCATCAAAAGGACGCGCGCAATGGCAATCCTTTGTTTTTGCCCCCCGGATAACGTAGTTCCACGTTCTCCAACATAGGTATCATAACCTTCTGGACTGCGTACGATAAATTCATGCGCCTGGGCTGCTTTTGCTGCGGAGATTATATCCTCTTCGGTCGTGTTGCTCTGCCCAAAGGCAATATTCTCACGAATACTGGTAGCAAATAAAGTGGTTTCCTGTAAAACGATCCCGATCTGGCTGCGCAAAGAGTTCAACGTTACCTGGCGAATATCCCTGCCGTCCAACAGAATGCGCCCGGCGGTTGGATCGTAAAAGCGCGGGATAAGGCTGATAATCGTGGATTTTCCGGAGCCGGTCGCCCCCAATAAAGCCACAATCTGCCCTGGCTGCACTTCAAAATTAATCCCACTCAAAACGGTTTGCTTGCCATAGCTGAAAGAGACCTGCTCAAAGCGCACATGGCCGTTCACAATCGCCATGGGTTGTGCGTCCACTTCATCCTGAACATCCGGCACGGTATCCAGGATATCAAATACGCGCTCCGCCGAAGAGCCCGCAATTGCCACCGCCGGGATGATGATTCCCAAACGCCGCACCGGTTCCACCAGTTGCCCCATATAGGTGATGAAAGCCAATAACACGCCAAATGTTAACTGCCCCTGGATCACCAGATAGCCCCCGAATAAAATGATGACCACCATAGCAATGTTGGATAACAAGAACATCAAGGGTACATTCACGGCCTGCAATCTGGCAGATGCCCGGGTTAACTCAAACCATTGCTGGTTTTCTTCTTCAAAGCGTTCGATTTCACCTGGTTCCTGAGCATAGGCTTTCACCACCCGGCTGCCACGCAGGTTTTGTTCTACAGCGGTTGTCAGACGCGCCACCTGCTTCTGGATCATCAGGGATAGCGGCCGAAAGCGTGATCCAAAATAATACGCCCGGTGCACCAAAACCGGCATGCTGATGAGCACAAATAAGCCTAAGCGCAAGTCCATCACAATTAAAATGATCATCGTCACAATGATCATCAAGCCACCCTCCAGAATCCGGAGGGTGGCCCTGCCGGTTAGAAAACGTAAGCGTTCCACATCCTGTATCGCCCGCGAGAGCAATTCCCCGGCTTCGGATGTATCATGAAATGAAAATGAAAGTTGGGTTAGCTTTTTCTGAATTTCATTACGCAGGTCATAAGCCACATTTTGTGAGGCTGTCTCGCTGAGAATCCCCTGAAAATAATTTAAAACCCCCTTGATCAGCGTTAACCCCAACAAGGCCAACACCGACCAGGTAAGCACCTGTGGTTGGTTTTTTCCAATCCCTGTATCGATAATCCAGCGGATGAACTGCGGTATGGATGCACTCAGTGCCAGGATACCCAGCAATGACAGATACGCCGCAGCCGTGTGCTTCCAATAAGGCCGCAAATAACCATACACACGTAACAATAACCGCCACAAGGAAGCTGGTTTCTTCAGCAGAAAGGGGGTTTGTATACCAGATTGCGGAACAGACATGCTACAACCCTTCCTTATTACCATCCATCCACAGATAAGTGTACCCTTAAACACTCATTTTAAGCGCTATCATTCTTCTTAAAAATCTCAGGAAATTAGCATAATTGGCTGGATACTCCCTTACAGCACCAGCACCTTATGAACACATACGAGTTGCCTTGCTAAACCAACCAACTGGCGATTTTGAAAATCCACCTCATTAATCTTTTTTCAACACCATACGGAGGATAGCGTAGGGCGATATCCGGCCAGTTTTTACGATGAATCATGCTTTTGTAGTGGGAAAAAGTATCAAAACTATATTTGCCATGATATGATCCCATCCCACTCATCCCCCGGCCACCAAACGGGATTTCTTCATTCATCACCTGGCTGATCACATCATTAATACAGCCCCCGCCAAAAGGTAATTCCGCGATAACCTTTTTCTCTACTGCTGAATCACGAGTGAAGAGATAGAGTGCCAGCGGATTGGGGTTTTTTTGAATCAATGCGATAGCATCCTCCAGTTTTTCATAGGCAATGATGGGCAAAATGGGACCAAAAATTTCTTCTCCCATGACAGCATCCTCCACGGTCACCCGATCCAGAATAGTTGGCGCGATATAGCGATCATCTGCGTTCACCTCTCCCCCATGGACAATTTTTTGTGAGTTTATCAATCCCACCAGGCGCTTGAAATGTTCCTGGTTGATGATTCGGGCATAATCCGGGCTGTTTTGCGGATTCTCACCGTAATAAGTAAGAATTCGTTGCTTAAATTGCGAAATCAATTCAGAATGAACACTTTTTTCCACCAGAACATAATCTGGCGCAATGCAGGTCTGACCGGCGTTGAAGAATTTTCCCCAAACGATCCGGCTGGCAGCCACTTCCAGGTCGGCACTGGCGTCCACAATAGCTGGGCTTTTGCCACCCAATTCGAGTGTCACAGGTGTCAGATGTTCGGCTGCTGCTTTCATCACAATCTGTCCCACCCGGGAACCTCCGGTGAAGAAAATATAATCAAACGACAGCGATAATAATGCTTGCGCAGTCTCCACGCCACCATTGACCACCCTGATCAGTCCAGGATCAAACTTCGCATGGATCATTTCTTCCACTACTTTTGCAGTTTCGGGTGCTAATTCTGAAGGTTTCAGGATAGCAGTGTTCCCGGCTGCCAGAGCCCCTACCAATGGCGAAAACAATAAATTAAAAGGATAATTCCAGGGTGCGATGATCAGAACCTGCCCGAACGGTTCAGGATAAATCACACTGGATGCCCGGAAATGTAAAAGTGGCGTTCTCTTTTTTTTGGGTTTCATCCAGCCTTTCAAATGCCGCAGGGTGTAATCGATCTCCTCCAGCACATACCAGATTTCCCCTCCCATAGCTTCTGTTTCTGGTTTGGACATATCTGCCTGCATTGCTCCGATCAGGCGCGATTCATATTGCTGGATTAACGCCTTTAAATCTTCTAAAGCTGTTACCCGCGTTTGATATGCTTTGGTAGCCTGGCTGTTGAAATATTCTTTTTGCCGGGTGAAAATTTGACGAATTTCATTGCTTTCCATGTTCCCTCCACAAGTTTTCAGACAATTAATTCTATTCAATAAGTCCGCTAAGGATCAGGGAACTGTACAAGGCTAACAAAAAAGGGACCCCATCGGGATCCCTCCATTTCTCTATCTGGCACCCGCCGGTGGGTACCACCTCACTGCCCAGACTCCTGAACCAGGTTCTTTCTTGTTCGCCAGGTCATAAAAGACCTCGCTGTCTGGTACTTCATAATAAGGCGTAAACGGTTGTACCACCTGCACCCAGGTTTGCCCTGGTTTGAGCGGAAATTCATTTCCTTTAGCATCCATAAAGCGAATGGGACGTAGTTTGCCGGTTTCCACCTCATAACTGCCACTTTTTGTCGTCCAGAAGATCTCATACATTTGACCATCACGGAATAAAAGCGCTGGCATTTTGCGCATGTAAAGCAGATCAATATCAATAATGGTGGGGGTGACAACTTCATGGTTGGCAAACAGGATCACCACATTTTCGAAAGCCAGGGGATCACCGGTTAATCGATCGGTCATCAACTCAAAATTGGTGGCATCCGCCCGATCCTGATAACGCAGATAAGCACCTGTTTCTTCGTCATAACGCCAGTTGATCTGGTTCAGATAAGCATACTTCAACCAGATACGCTCAGCATCTTTGCCGTCGGCTGGAGGTTCTGTTTGAAAACTTAGCCCACTCAAACTTGCCCCTCCCAATCGTTTTTGATTTTTATTGGCTATCTCTTCCAGTTTGGTCACGTCGATCATGGCGGAATTGATATTATCCGCATCCGAGCCATAGATATTGGCATACGAACTTAAGTTGGAGACAACCTGTGAGGCTCCGGAAGCCATCACCAAAAAACCATTGTATAACTTGCGCATACTTTCGTATGGCAAGCGTCCAGAACGAATGGGCCCGACCAGGGTATTATCGGTTACTGAGCCAACGTTTGTTCCACTGGTACCATTTCCGCCATCCTCTTCCGTTACCTGTGGAAAATCACCATAAAACATCGCCAAAAAACGGGTCATACCCTCCCCAATGTAGATTTCGAACACAAAGGGTGAGAAGGACAGACCGGCCTGTGGCCTCGAACTGACCGGGAAGTTTGTGATGGAAACCAGGGCTGGGGGCAGCAATAAATTTTCCGGATTTTCAACGGATAGTCCAGTCAAGGGGTTGACTCCCTCCGGAAACGAATCCGGACCAATGACTTCACCAGGTCCACTGGTTGGTACCGGAGTGCTGGTAACTGCCAGGGTTGCTGACCCAGCGACAGATGTCGGTGCGTATGCCATGAACGCTGACAGAAAACTTAACAGTATCAGTCCGATGATTATTTTTTTCATTTTATTCTCCAATTAACGAACAAGCTGCAATGTAGATATCATGCTCAACTTTTCATTCAATTTTATGACAGATCAAGTCAGATTAACTTAACAAATTTGTAACCTTGCTTTTCACCCGAGTCAAGCAGCCCGTCCAAACCCTTAAATTAAGAATGATGGGGGAACTCTGCGGAGTGCCGAAGGGTGGATGCCTTTCTGCTATAATTCATGCATTGATTAACCCAAAAAAGGGGTCAGCATGCCCATAAATTTCCAGCAAATCCGGTCAGCCATTTTTAAATTCGGACAGGAAGCACCAGCACAAGCAAAATTGCGGGAAGAAAACCTGGAGAAAGCGCTCTCTCTCCTTGATCAATATAGCCAGGAAAGTGAAAAATTACTGGATCGCATTCAATTGGCGTTGTTTGCAAACCCGGAATTGCGTTGTGCGCTCCCCACCAGTGAAAATCTGAACACCCCCATCAGTGTCATATTCACCGATGAGCCCCTCATTCTACTGGCAGCCGATGGCTCACAAATCATTCCCGACCAACATCTGGCGGTTCAATTTGGTGTCATCAATGTCGGGTTGATGCGTATGCAGCCGGGAACAACACCCACAGAAAGCATTGAAAGTGATCTGCTATTTGCACAGGATATTTTTAGCGAACAAGGTTTTCTGATCGGAGAGGAATTGATCGCTTTGCGTCGTGATCACAAAGAGCGCAGTCACCTCTTGCAGGCTGCCCTTGAGGAACAGCAGACCGTTCTAACACTCACCGACGGACCCCTGGAATTGTTCCGCGAAGGCAGAGAGACAGCCGAGTATAAAAACCTGCTCGGTGATTATCTCAATATTCTGACAGAGATGGCACAAAATGCCGTTTTGACGGCTGGCTATGTGGACAAACCCCGCAGCGATCTGCTCATCCGCACCCTCGAATTAACCCTCTTGCCCGACGATCAACTCTCAGAGGCCGGCCGTATCAGACAGTTACCGGGCATCACGGATGCCGATCTCTATGGCCGAGTATTACAACCCCAGCAGCGGTCCACCCTCCTTAAATTAAATTCCAGCAGTTCGAAACGCTTCAGCGGCGCATTGGCCATACACTTTTTCTATCTCAATATCGGTAGACCCGGCAGACCACAAATCGCCCGGGTGGAGATCCCAGCCTGGGTACTCAAGCACCCGGCGAATATTGATCGCATCCACCAGCAACTCCTGGATCAATGTCAGATCATGGGGGGTAAAGCTTACCCCTATATTCTGCATCGGGCACATGAGGTAGCCATGGTCAGTTACCAGGAACGCCAGCATTTACTGGGATTGCTGCAACAAACCTTGCTCAGTCAGGGTCTCGATCCCGGGGACAAATCATCCAAACAATATCACAAAGATTTAAGTGGAAAGACGAGGTATCGTAAATGAACACCAATCAGATTGGATTTCTTCTGCGTGCCAGCACCAGTGGTTGTATCGCAGGTTGCCGGGTGACATCGCTGGAGTTGCCACAACTCGGTGGGATGGTCATCATGCATCCATCGCAAGATCTTCAGATCTTCGGATTGATCTATGATTTGCACATTGATGATGATGGACTGGTGCGACAATTGGTAACGACCGAAAATATAAGACCCGAAGTAATTGCCGACAATCGCAACAACCGCACCGTACCGGTGGAGATCAGCATCGTCTTTTGTGGCTATCAACACCATGATCAGGTCTTTCATCTGCTGCCACCCCGTCCACCGCTCACCCTGGATGAAGTCTACATTTGTGATGACCAGCAATTGTGTACATTTACAGCGGCTGCCCGCTTTGGTTATTTCCGTCATCTTTTGCGTGGGCAGGATTACCCCGTGGCTGAGATACTGGCCAGCCATCTCAAACTGGCCGCTCAGGCGCATGAAATTCATCACAACCCAAACTGGATCAATGCAGCCATTCAGGAATTGATTGTTCTGTTGAGGGATGATTATTCTACGTTGATGAATGTTTTGGGAGCATTAGCAGATGCAAAATTAACGCAGGAGGCAAGCTGAGATGGCAATTAAACCCGGAATGAATATTGGCTATGTGGTCGGTGGCGGCCTCAAGAACAACCTGAATATTCGCCTGACGGTGCCGTCTCATGAAGTGCAGGAAGGCTCCTTTGTGGTCATTGAAGCCGGAGACGACAACTTTTACGGCCTCATCACCGATCTGCAGCTCGGCAGTACCGATCCACGCTTCGCCGATGAGCAGAGCCAAACACGCCTGCCAGCTCATCTCTCCAGCTTGTTGCATGGGCAGACCCTCTTCACCAATCTCGAGGTCATGCCGATGCTGATGCTCGATCGCGGTCCTGAACCTGGCTCCCCGGAGTATCCCGCCTGGCGCGAACAAAACCCAGACGATGAAACGCGTGCCAAACCAGTCAAAACCATACCCGCCCATCACGCCAATGCCCGCGCTGCCCATGCCGGGGATGTAGCCCAGATCTTTGGTGACCCTGAGAAGAAAGGCAACTTTGTGGTCGGAACCACACGGGAACAAAACCATCCGGTTGTGCTCAATCTGGAAAAATTTGTGCAGCGTTCATCCGGCATCTTTGGGGCTACCGGAACGGGTAAATCTTTTCTGACCCGCATCATCCTGTCCGGCATGATCCACCACGATCTGGCTTCCCTGATCGTTTTTGATATGCACAACGAATATGGGTATGACGATACGTCCTCCGACACCAACCTGAAGGTCGCCGGCTTGCGCACCAAATTTCCGCTCAAGGTCAAAGTGGTTGGGTTGGGCGCGGGCACTTCCATCCGCGGCAAAAGTGCTGATTTCAACCTGCAACTGGCGGAGTCCGATATTTCTGCTGAAGATATTTTGATGCTCTCACGGGAATTGAACCTGCGCGAGACCACCCCAGCCACCCTGGATGCCCTGGTGCATGCTTTCGGGGAAAAACGCTGGTTCCATGAATTCAAACAGCTCAAAAATGGATTGGTAATTGAAAACGAAGACGGTAAAAAAGTGCCAGCGCCTGATAGTGTCGCTTATTGGGCCAACCAAAACGGGATGAACGCCATGGCGGCCGAAGCTTTGCATACCAAGATGAACCGCCTGTTCAATTTGACCTACATCAGCCAGAACCCACCCGGGCAACCCCTGAACGACATTATCAAATACCTGGAACAGGGAAAACATATCATCCTGTCCTTTGGAGATTTTGAAAGCGATCTGGATTACCTGCTGGTTACCAATTTGTTAACCCGCAAAATTCGCAAAGCCTGGGAAGAAAAAACCAACGCCTTCCGCAGCGGCAAAAACAGCCAGGCACCACGTGCCTTGGTGATCGTGGTCGAAGAGGCTCATAAACTTCTCAACCGCGAGATGTCCGCCCAAACCACTTTCAGCACCATCGCCCGTGAAATGCGCAAGTATTATGTGACCCTGCTGATCATCGATCAGCGCCCATCGCAGATTTATGATGAGGTCATGTCCCAACTGGGCACGCGTATCAGCGGCTGGTTGGGGGATGATGACGACATCTCCTCAGTCCTCTCCGGTCTGGCGGGTCGGGATGCCCTGCGCGGGATGCTTTCGCGCTTGCAGCCCAAAGAAGAAGTGCTCATGCTGGGGTGGGGTGTTCCCATGCCGATTCCCTTGCGCTCCCGCCGTTATGACCAGAAATTCTGGGATGAATTGTTGGGCAAGGCAGATCCCCCTGCTAAATCCACCGATGACCTGATCAAGTCGTTGGGCTTTGATGCGTGAGGAGAGCTGGTAGCTGATAGCTCATAGCTCATCGTTTAAAGTTGACAGTTTACAGTCGACAGGAAAAAGTCACTGTCCAATGTCGACTGTAAACTACCAGCTACCTACCCGATTTGCAAAAATTAATTTACACTCATTTATCATCATGCTTAACCACATGCATGGAATCATTGAAATCTCAGATGAAAATCACATGAATACAAGTAGTGGCAAAGCGGTCGTTATTAGTGATTCGGATAAAAATCGGCGTCTTCTATCGACTGCTTTGCCACTACGGCTTTTTCACTTTCCACTTTCAGCTATGAGCCATTAGGTAAGCACTACCACCTACAAACTATTGGTAATCTTCCAATTCCCCTATACAATCATACTAAATAAAATCCTTACAGCAGGAGAGACTGATGCACGGAAATAAACAAATTTTGATTGCGGTGGTGATGATTTTGCTGACATCCCTGGCCTGTTCAATCCCCTTCAGCAACAATGGACCCACACCAGAGGATATTTCAGCAACGGCAGCGGCTGCAATTTCAGCCACCCTCACCGCCATGGCTCCCGTCGAAGTTCCGACCGCCATACCGGATGTTGAAACACCCATGGACACCCCCATCCCCGAAACAACACCGACCACAGTTGTGAAGTCCAAACCGGATCAACTGCGTCTGGCGATGGTTGATTCCAACCAGAACTTATCCTCCTGGCAGGAAGTTGGAAGTTTGAGCCTGATAGTCAATACTGGTGATGTCTCCCAGGCTGTGCTCTCGCCGGATGGCGAGTGGATCGTCTTCACCCGTACATCCCCAGACGGGATAGACATCAGTCTGTGGGCAATCCGCTTTGATGGCAGCGATGAAAAGATTCTGGTCAGTCATGCCGATTTCCTGGCCATGCCGCTGCATCCTGATATAACCGACCCAAGCACCGTCCTGACGATAGCACCGTACATGATTGAATTTATCCCTGGCACGCATACCGTTGCATTCAATACCTATCCCCAATTTGATGGACCCGGATTTTTTGATAACAAAGATCTCTGGTATGTCAACGTTGAAACAGATGAGCGCCGTTCGTTCTTATCTCCCAGTCAGGCTGGGCATTTCTTCTTCAGCCCGGACGGCAGCCAGATGGCTCTGGTCACCCCCAATCAGATCGATCTGCTCAATACGGATGGTAGCAACCGCCGTTTTGCTGTCCTGTCTTATGACTTTGTGTTAACCTACAGCGAATTTGCCTACCATGCCAAGCCCATCTGGTCTGCGGATAGTTCATTTCTTCGTGTTGCCATTCCCCCACAGGATCCATTGGGAGATGCCACGGCGCCAGTCAAAATTTATCATATCCCAACGGATGGTTCCATGGCAACTTTACTTACTTCCGTCGTGGTTGCGCCATTGGATAATGCCATGCTGGCACCGGATACCAACCATTTTGCCTTCAAAGAGCAATTAGGGGACCCGGCTGATAACCAATTCTCCCTTAAATTTGCCGATCTTTCCGGCAGCACACCCACCGAATTTACGACCGGTTCACTCGGGTTCGGAGCCTGGGCGCCAGATTCCAGCCACTTTTATTTCATTAATTGGAATCCACGCACAGCCCTCATTGGTCAGGTAGGGGCACCAGGGGTTATTGCCCTGGATGCCAACCCTGCCATCAATTTTTCGTGGGTTACATCAGACCGTTATTTATTCATTTATCAATCTGGTGCCAATTACCAACTCAGGATCGGCACGCTCTCTACAGCAAGTGTTGAAATTGCCAGTTTGGGTTCGGGATTGGGTACCCCCAGCTACGACTTTGTCAGTCCATAATCCAAGAATTAAAAAACTTCCTGGGAAACCTCAGGAAGTTTTTTTACCAGATGTACCAGACCGTCAATGCAATCGCAATTCCCAGAATGACACCGCCAACCACCTGTGCCGGGGTATGCCCGAGCACCTCTTTTAACTTTTCAATCTCAATCGGTTCCCCGCGCAGTAATTCTTCAAACAGCTGATTAATCTTCTGGGCATGGATGCCAGCCTGTCTGCGCACCCCGGAAGCGTCATAGACCACGATCATGGAGATGGCAAACGCCACGGCAAACAGGGCAGTATCGAAACCATAATTCAAACCGGTGGATAATGTTACGGAGACCATCAATGAGGAATGGGTGCTGGGCATTCCGCCGCTGCTGAACCACAAACCCCAGTTGATGCGGCGGTTGATCAGATATTCCATCGGGACTTTAAGAAATTGGCCGAAGAACCAGCCAATCAGACCAACGATCAAAACCTGATTGTTCAGTAACTGTTCACCCATTAATCATCTTGCTCGTTTTTCGGGAGCTGATTCTCCAATCGAATTTGTTGTACCCGTAATTCGGCTGACTCTAACAAACCTGCACAGTGGGCAGATAAAGATTGACCTCGTTCGTAAAGAGTTAACGACTCATCCAGATTGAGTGTTTCCGATTCCAACCGGTTCACGATCTGTTCAAGCTCTGCAAAAGCCTGTTCATAGCTTAATTGATCAACCGAAGATTTTTCCATTTTTCACTCCATTCACTCAAGATTGCACTGGATGGCAGGTTGAAAATTTTATCATACCTTAATCATTTTTCCGATAAATTTGTTTGACTTCCGTTTTCAGAAAACCATCACTTAATTGAACAGAAATCTGTTTCCCGGCTGCTACCTCGGTTACAGAACTTACAATCTTCCCCTTTTCATCACTCACAATCGCATACCCACGCTGCAAGACCTGCATTGGATTCAGAGCATTCAGACGGGCGGATAACCCTCCCAGGCGCGATCCATGCAGGGAGATGCGATGATCAAAAACACGACCCATGCGTAAAATCACCTCATCCAGGCGTTGCTGGTTGTTCAGGATACGATTGATGGGGGAAAGAAAATTCAACTGCGATTGTGTGGAAAGCAGGTTCTGGCGCTGCTGTCTGATTTTTCGATCGAACACATCATCCAGTTCGGTTTGCAAACCCGCCAGATTGGCTAACAGATCATCTTTATCCGGCGTCACCAGCACGGCGGCACCCGTTGGGGTAGGTGCTCGTAAATCAGCAGCAAAATCCGAGAGGGTGGTATCAGTCTCATGCCCGATGCCTGTCACCACCGGGATTCTTGATTCGGCGATGGCGCGCACCACACGTTCGTCATTGAAGGCCCACAGATCCTCCATGGATCCGCCACCACGCGCTAACAGAATCACATCCACATCCAGCAACTGGTTTAGCTGCCGGATGGCCTGAACGATTTTTGGCGGGGCTTCCTCGCCCTGCACAACCGCTGATGCCAGCACTACTTCGACCAGCGGGAAGCGTCCTTGCAAGGTATTCAACATATCCTGTAAAGCAGCCCCGGTTGGGGAGGTGACGATCCCGATCTTTTTGGGGAAGGCGGGTATGTCTCGCTTGCGCTCCGGGTCAAACAAACCTTCCGCTTCCAGAAAAGCTTTCAGGCGCATGAATTCCTGGAAGAGCAGGCCTTCGCCAGCCATACGAATGGCATCCACGTACAACTGATATTGGCCACCGGCATCATAGACACTGATGTAACCATGCACTTCCACAGCCATGCCGGTTTCAAGCACTGATTTCACCCGCAGGGCATTTTGGCGCCAGATCACACATTTTAATGTGGCAGCGCTGTCTTTTAGATTGAAATAGATATGTCCGGAACTGGGCTTGGAAAGCGTGGAAATTTCCCCTGACACCCAGATATCCCGCAGTATTTCATCACTCTCCAATAAAGCCCGCAAATATTGCGTCATACCTGTGACGGTTAATACCCGTGGTCCAAATAAACTCATTTGCTCTGCCATCGAATTAAGAATACCGAACATGTCCTTTTGTGTCAACAAAATCAACCTGTCTGTCCGGCAAATTTGGGATTATGTTCCCATTGTTGGTATTTCATCAAAAAAATCATCGATGAGCACTTATATTTTCTGCTACAATCAAACTATTCGGAATTGGAAGGGATTTAATGGATTATCTTTGGTCGCCATGGCGTATGAACTATATCAATAACAAATCAGATGAACCACAATGCGTGTTCTGTAATGCCGTTGAACAGCGAGAGGATGAGGAATTTTTGATCCTTCAGCGCGGGAAAACAGCTTTTGTGATACTCAACCGCTTTCCATACACCAGTGGTCATCTGATGGTGTTACCTTACGAACATACACCTTCCTATGAAGACCTGAAGCCTGGGACCAGGGCGGAAATCATGGAATTGATCAATAGCGCCACCAAAATCCTGCGCCAGGTGTACAACCCGGATGGGTTCAATTTAGGAGCTAACATCGGTGCAGATGCCGGTGCGGGCATTGCACCTCATTTTCATTTCCATATCGTTCCGCGTTGGCGCGGGGATAGTAACTTCATGTCCGTCACCGCCAACACGCGTGTCCTACCGGAAGATCTGGCCGTCAGCTACCAGCGTTTGAAGGATGCGTGGGATTTAGGGGTTGGGGGGTAGGTGTTGAGTGTTGAGTTTTGAGTTTTGAGTTTTTTAAAAAGCTTTCAGCTTTCAGCTTTGAGCCATCAGCTAACCCCTAGCCCCTGAACACTTAATCCTAAAACCTATCATTTCTCTATCTGCCCTGATGGGAACAAAACAGAGGGGGTTTGACGTCTTAAGGATATGAAAACAAAAATTACTCCCAAAATTGTGTTGATAACTTTTCTGGTGAGCACCATCATTAGCGCCTGCACGGTCTATCAGGAACCAGTACCTGAGACCACAATCCCCGCCCAGGACACGCCTGTGCCGGTAACTCCCACTCAACAGGTACCCACCAGCGAAGCACCGGATAAAAATGAACCATTAACCCCCATTCAACCAGGAGGCAAAGCACCCATTAACCTCACCCCTATTTCCCCAGCGGATCTGCCTGCAAACCTGCGGGAACTGGTCAATCAATCCACCTCCGAGCTGGCTGAAGCATTAGACATCGATGAAAATCAAATTGTCCTTGCGAGCGCAAAAAGTGTGGTCTGGTCAGATTCCAGTTTGGGATGCCCACAACCTGACATGAACTACTTACAGGTGCTTACGGATGGATATCAAATTATCCTGTCTGCTGATGACAACCTGTATTATTACCACGCGAACAAAAAAGGGTATGGCATCTTCTGCGAAAATCCTTCACCACCCTATTCCGAGGGAGCAGTGGATCGGTAAAAATACCTCACTCTGTGTCCCAAATCATCACGACCAGATGTTCCACCCATTTTCTTTTTTCCAGCCAGGTAAAGATTCTTTTTATCCTGCGGAAATAGACTGGCATAGAATTTACGTCACTGATTTCCTGAAATCCGAAACGCTCATAAAAGGAAACCAGTGAACCACGGCAGGTCAGGAACACAGGCGGGTTGAGGTCTTTAAGAATTGTCCGGATCAGCGCTTCTGCTACCCTCTGCTGGCGGTACAATGGCAGGACAGCTAATGATGCCAATTCATTTGATCCATCTTTGTGTACTTTGAGCTGAGCACAACCAAGCCTGGTTCCGTTCGCATGCACAGCCACCACAAACCGTCGCCAATCTAGCCCGAGTGGATTAATCCCAACCTGCCAGATCAATCGCCGGATAAAGGCAGCATCCTCTTTGGTTGCTGATCGAATGCTGAAATCCAATTTTTTCATCGTTTTGTTTACAGTTCCAAGCGTTTCGAACATCCAGTGAACAACCATCGCTCTACAAAAAACCTGAGAATCGGAAATCAATTCTCAGGTCCTCTCCATCAAGCGAATAAGTTTACTTTATAAAATCCTCTGCATAATGGCAGGCGACAAAGTGATTGGGCAGAACTTCTCTTAATTCTGGTTCGTTGACAGAGCAATCCGGCTTGGCAAATGGACAACGCGGATGAAAACGGCAGCCTTTTGGCGGATTCAAGGGGCTGGGTACATCGCCCTCCAGAATTACTCGTTCCCGTTTCAATTTTGGATCAGGTATCGGGATCGCGGACATTAATGCGTTGGTATAAGGATGTGTTGGACGCAGGAATAACTCATCCCGATCTGCCAATTCCACAATCTTTCCCAAATACATCACCGCCACTCGGTCTGATATGTGTTCCACCACCGCCAGGTTATGTGCCACAAAAAGATATGTTAGACCAAAATTGCGCTGTAAATCACGCAAAATATTCAACACCTGCGCCTGGATCGATACATCTAATGCTGAAACTGGTTCATCCAGCACGATAAATTTTGGTTTCATCACCAACGCCCGGGCAATGCCAATCCTCTGACGCTGCCCGCCGGAAAACTCATGCGGATAACGCATCGCATGATAATCTTCCAGCCCCACATTTTTCATGGCATCCAGCACCATCTCAAAACGTTCCTGGTTGTTCCCGATCTTGTGAATCTTCAACCCTTCAGCAATCGATTCACCAATCGGTAAGCGCGGATCCAGGGATGAGTAAGGATCCTGAAAAACGATCTGCATATGGCGGCGCATCTCTTTGGCTTCATCCCTGTTCAGTTCGAAAACATTGGTATTGTTATAAATTACAGATCCACTGGTATGTTTCAATAAACCCAACATGGTGTGTCCTACGGTGGTTTTTCCGCAACCTGATTCACCTACCAGCCCTAATGTCTCACCCTTGCGAATTGAAAAACTTACATCATCAACTGCCTTCACCTGGGCAACCACACGTCTTAATAACCCGCCTTTTACCGGGTAATATTTAACCAGATTTTTTACCTCTATCAGATTTTCGGATTCTGTATTTGTCAGGTCCATCATGTTTTTCACTTCCGTTTTCTATATCTGAATCGGTGCTTTATGACCATCAGTATTTTGGTATAACCAGCAACGTACTGTGTGCCCTTTCCTGACCTTTATTAAATCAGGATTTTTGGAATCACAAATTTCTTCCAGATGATACTCTATTCTGGCTTTACAGCGTGATGCAAAACGACACCCCGGTGGCAAGTCTACCAGGTTAGGCACATTGCCAGGAATTGTATCCAATTCTTCCTTAACCTGTCCCAATACTGGTACAGAAGCGATCAATCCAACGGTATAAGGGTGCAAGGGTGTGTCATAAATGGAAATAACGTCACTTTCCTCCACAATCTGCCCGGCATACATGACTGCAACACGATCTGCCATCTCGGCAATCACACCCAGATCATGCGTAATCAGCACGACTGAAGTGTTTATTTTGGATCGTAAATCGCGCATCAGGTCCAGAATTTGGGCTTGAATAGTCACATCCAGAGCGGTAGTTGGCTCATCGGCAATCAGGATCTGTGGATTCAAAGCCAGTGCCATCGCAATCATGACGCGTTGGGCCTGCCCACCAGACATCTCATGCGGATATGCTTTTGCTTTGCGGGCTGCATCTGGAATTCCCACCAGCGCCAATAGTTCAACTGTGCGTTCCCAGGCTTGTTTTTTATCATAATTGGTATGAATCTGTAAAATTTCTACAATCTGGTCACCCACGGTAAAAACTGGATTCAGGCTGCTTTGCGGCTGTTGAAAAATCATCGAAATATGATTTCCACGCACCAACTGCATGCCTGCCTCATCCAGTTTCAATAAATCACGACCTTCGAATAGAATTTCTCCACCGACAATTTTTCCCGGGGCATCCACCAGACGCATCACAGAAAATGAGGTTACACTCTTGCCACAACCTGACTCTCCCACCAAACCCAGCACTTCACCCACATGCAAAGTTAGATCAACCCCATCAACAGCTTTGACCACACCATCTTCGGTGAAAAAATAAGTCTGTAGTCCTTTTATCTCAAGAATGGGATCCGATTCGTTTTGTATCATTGTTTTCTCCATTCTAGTTCTGGGTCTGTCCCAGGCGCGGATCGATCGCATCACGCAATCCATCACCCAGCAGATTGAATGATAATACCGTCAGCATGATGGCTATCCCTGGATAGAAGACAAGATGCGGAGCTGTAAAAACCTGATTCCGTTCACTTCCAAGCATGGTGCCCCATTCCGGCATCGGTGGTTGTGCTCCCAATCCAAGGAAAGATAAAGCCGCAGCATCCAGAATAGCAGTACCAATCCCCAGCGTGCCTGTCACAATTAAAGGTGGGATGGCATTCGGTAACACTCGATTGATCAGGATATGAAATGCACTACCTCCCAGCGCACGGGAAGCAGCTACATATGGCATCTCTTTAATTGATAATACGCTGGCACGCACCACCCTGGCATATACCGGGATAGTGACAATGGCAATCGCCAGCAATGCATTTTGTAAACCTGGGCCCAGTACAGAAACAATTGTGATGGCAAGTAACAAAGAAGGAAATGCCATTAAGACATCCAGAATACGCATGATCAAATTATCAACCCACCCGCCAAAAAATCCAGACATGGAACCTAAAATGGTGCCAATAATGATGGCAAATCCAATGGTTGTGAAACCAATCATCAATGAAATGCGGGAACCATGCACAACCCGACTGAATTGGTCTCTCACATTACCATCGATGCCCATTAAGTGCTGGGGTTGATCTTTCGGACAACCCAGTAAATGAATACACGGATCCTGACGTTTTTTAATACCATCCTCGAGACCAATCAAAACCTGTTCGGGTTCAAACGGTGCGATCACATCCGCAAAGATGGCAGTCAATATCAGAAATGACAAAATAACCAATCCCAATACAGCGTTGCGTTGTCGCAGAATCCTGCGCAGGGTCAGGCGCCACAGGCTATTCGATCGATAGTCTTTTTGTTGATTATTGGAAAGTGATACAGGTGGCATGGTTACTCCAATCGAATCCGTGGATCAATAAATACATAGGATAAATCGACTATCAGGTTGATTAACACATATCCTGCAGCAATTACCACTGTAAATGCCTGGATAATAGGATAATCTCGAGCGGTAATGGCTTCAAACAGAATTCTACCCACACCAGCCAGTCCAAAAATCGACTCGGTCAACACTGCGCCGGCAAAAATGGTGCCCACCTGTAAACCAATGATGGTAACCACCGGTAGTAAGGCATTCCGAAAAGCATGTTTTAAGATGACTTTATTCTGTTTAAGTCCTTTAGAACGAGCTGTACGTATGTAGTCTTGCTTCATTACTTCCAGCATACTGGATCGTGTTATACGGGCAATAATTGCCAGAGGAATGGTGCTTAACGCCATAGCCGGCAAAATCATGTGTTTTATGGCATCACCAAGGATTTTCCAATCCCCTGTAATAAGCGAATTAAAAATATACATATTCGAGAAAAATTCAAGGAAGTGGTATCCAATGGTCTCTTTTGCCAATACCCAACCCCAAATTTCATAAAAGGGGACGGAGACAAAACCAGGTGCCAATCTTCCCGAAGGCGGCAATTGAAAAAAGGTATCCTTCAATAAAATAGCAAAAGCAAACTGAAACATTAATCCTAACCAATAAACTGGCATTGAAACGCCAATATTTGCCCCTATCATCGTGAATACATCCCAGATAGAATTACGTTTTACTGCCGATATAATACCGGCCGGGATGCCAATCGAGATCGCAATGAGTAAAGCAATTGTGCCTAATTCTAAAGTTAATGGCAATCGTTCAATTAAAATTAAGGTGACTGGACGACTGAAGCGGATCGATTGTCCAAAATCACCACTCAAAATATCGCGCACATAAATGCCAAATTGGGTGGTGATCGGTTTATCAAAACCGTATTTGACATTAAAGCGTGCGCAAACTTCCGGCGTAGCTTTTTCCCCCAGCATGGCTTTACACGGTTCTCCCGGTATCATCCTCGCTAATGCAAAAGTGACAACCAGAATTCCCAATAAAACCGGAATAGCCAAAATTAAACGGCGAATTGTGTACTGTATCATAAGCTACTCTTTTATGGTAATGGAAAAATAACGGGGTGGTCGCGGTTACCCGGGCCACCCCGCGCAAAAACTAAATCTCTACTGAATTAATCAGCATTCAACAAATCCCACCATAGATAGGTGAAATATTCAAAGGCACCGGTGTTTCCAATATGTAATGGGTTGGAAGCATCCCAGGCTACCACCCAGGACATCACAACATCATTGGCATCCAGGCTGGAACCATCGTGGAACTTGACGCCCTGGCGCAGGTTGCAGGTCCAAACAGTCAGATCTTCATTTGGTTCACATTCAGTGGCCAGACCAGGTTTGACAGTTGTACCGCCAACTTCGAATGACAGGAGGGATTCCAGAACTTGTTCACAAGCACGTAAGGATTCACCATCTGTTTCATCATTACAATATAGGGAAATAGGTTCTGCATTCTGCATCCAGACAAAAGTGTCTCGGCCAGCAGGATCAACAACTGCAAAATATTCATTCCCTAACGGGCTGGCATGGGCACCAGCTACTTCAGCTTTGAATGCCGTCCCAGAACCACCATGAGCGATCGGGATCGTAGGCAGAAGTTCTTTAATTGCGTTATTCGCATCCACATACATGGATTCAGCTTCAGCTGGATCAGCAATCTGTGAGGCTGCTTCCAATGTCTCATAAATTTCTGGGAATGGTTCACCAAATTGTAAATTGTTCTTTGCAAAGTGATAATCCAGGAAGTTGGTGATATGCGGGTAATCAGCATTCCAGCCTAACAAATGGATACCATCCAAACGACCAGCAGAAGCCTCTTCCAGGAATGCACCTGATTCCATAACGACTACTTCAGCATTGATACCCAGATCTTTTAATTGAGCCTGAATGTCGGTGGCAACCAGGCCAGGTTCTGGCAGGTAACTGCGGAAAACGTCCCGATAGAAGATTTTGGTGTCAAAGCCATCCGGGTAACCAGCTTCCGCTAATAAATCTTTGGCAGCTTGCAAGTCGTAATCATACCAATCTTCGCCAACACAACCATTCGGAACTGCACAGGGTGTGAAGTGACTGGCAACAATTGAACCTTCCGGGAAGAAATTATCAACAATTCGATTGCGGTCAATTCCTAATGCCACAGCTTTGCGAACACGGACATCATCGAAAGGTGGGAAGTAATTCGTGAAACCAACATAGAAGATATTGAGGGCTTCTCGATCATACAATACCAGGTTGGGATCTGATTTAATCACTTCGAAATCATCAGGAGATGGATTATCAATACCATCCACCGTTCCAGATTGCAGCTCTAACAAACGGGCCGCACCTTCTGATGACCATCGATAAACGATTGTATCAACAATGCCGGGATCACCCCAATAATCAGCGAATTTCTTAAAGACAATACTATCACCACGGTTCCAGGAATCCAGGACGTAAGGGCCAGTTCCAACTGGTTTCTCGAGGATTTCACGTGATTCCATGGCAGCTTCAATCCACTCTTTTGGTTGAATGGAGAAGGCTGAGAATGCAGCTTTTGAGGGGAATGCCGGATCAGGAAAACACATGCTAAACTGAACGGTATACTCATCCAGCGCGGCGATTTCTTTTATAAGCCCACCATAGTCACAATCGGGGGCAGCCAAAGACATTGGCTCAAAATCTGGTGAGGGTTCAACGGGTTCTGCTGGTGCAGCGGGTTCGGCAGGTTCGGCAGGTTCCGCAGGTGCAGCGGGTTCTGCAGGTGCGGCTGGTTCTTCTGGAGTAGTGGGTGCTGCCGGTTGACAGGCAACCACCAACATACTCACAACCAATAACATAAATACGACGCTAAAAAGCGATTTGGATCTCATCTTCTTCCTCCTAAAATTGGTAAACATTTTGATTTTTTCCTTGAGACGAATAAATTAGATGATTGTTGTTATTTCACCTCCTATGCAATTAAAAATATATGGAAATTTAGTTAATAGATTCAACCATTTTATATTACATTTGTCAATACTAGTGCAGGATAAATATCCCCTTTGTCTTTACCAATTCCTCTTTATCCGTTTCTTTTTCTCTTGACAGGCGTTTTCCCTACAGGTATAATTTTTCAATATACTCCCATAGAGTATATTGTTGTATCAATTAATTGAGGAGAAAAAATGCCCTTATACGAGTATGTTTGTAACGATTGTGGTCAGCCCTTTGAAAAAATGATGCGCTTTAGCGAGTTAATCCAATCCCCCAACTGCCCAACCTGCTCTGGAAATAACACCAGCAAACAGATCTCCTTATTCGCCAGTTCGGGGTCAATCTCCTCCTCCAGTTCATCCAGTTGCAGCAGCAACCCCAGCAGTCGATTTAGCTGAGGGGGATAACTCACCTGCGTGACAGGTAGAAAGGGTAGCCGAATGCAACTCACTGAGAGTAACGCCAAAGATAAATTAATCAATCGCTTGCGCCGCATAGAGGGACAGGTACGGGGTGTGCAGTCCATGGTGTCGGATGAGCGCAACTGCCGTGATATTTTGCAGCAACTAAGCGCCATCCGCTCAGCTGTGCATGGTGTCAGCTTGCTCTTGCTGGAAGACTACATGTCGGACTGTTTTGTCAACCTGGAGGAGAAATCCACCCAGGAACGTGATGAACTCCTAAAAGATCTTATTCAAATTCTGGGGAAGACCCCCTGAGAAAGAGAAAAAATGGCGCAAGCAAAAATAATCTGGCAGCCTGGCAGTAAGACCTTTATTGGTATCGATTCCACCAATCATTCAGTGGTCTTATCCACTCCGGATGAGGGCGTGGGGATGAAACCTTCTGAGTTATTGCTGGTCGCGGTCGGATCCTGCACTGCCGTAGATGTGGTCAATATCCTCGAAAAAAAGCGCTTTCTATTGAACAGCCTCGAAATTGAGGTTAGCGCTGAACAGGAAGCAGACCCACCCTGGACCTTCCGAAAAATCCATATTCACTACAAACTGCGGGGAACAGATCTCACCGAGAAAGCGGTTGAACAGGCCATCCAGCTCTCTGAGGAGAAATACTGTTCCGTTTCAGCCACCGTCCGCGCCAGCGCTGAAATCAGCACATCATACGAAATCTTGTAAACCAGTTTCCGGGCGAAGGGTATTCCTCAATGCATAGAAGAGCAAGATCCAACGATCGCGAACAAGATGGGAAACTCCCATCTTAGTTACTCTTACCAGTCCATTTCAGCTCCTTTCAAATTCGTTAACGAAACCGATTTTTATTTTTCCGGGTTGGTTGTAAAATATGGATTTAAACCAATTATCAGGAGTTTAAATCATGGCCGAATCACTTGAATTCAGTAAAAATTATAATGATCTAAGCACAAATAGGGGTTTCCAATTCGAGTTTTTCTGTGACAGATGTGGAAATGGTTTCCGCACCCAATTTAAACCTTTCAGTCTGGGTGCAATTTCCGGGGTGATGGATGCAGCCAATAGTCTTCTGGGTGGATTCCTGGGAAAAGCGGCAGATGTAAGTGAACGCATCAGCTCTGCCAGCCAGGAGCGTTCACATGATGAGGCATTTTTAGAGGCTGCCAGGGAACTACGTCCTGAATTTATGCAATGTCCACGCTGCAGTCAATGGGTTTGTAAAAAGAGCTGTTGGAATCATAAGAAAGGTCTCTGTAAAGAATGCGCTCCGGATTTGGGTGTTGAGATGAGTGCAGCCCAAAGTTCCCGGTCAGTAGAAGAAGTTTGGGCGCACGCCGCCATGGCAGAAGAGGATAAAAAACTGGGTGCAGAAAATTGGCGGGAAACGATTCGTGCTTCCTGCCCGCAATGCAATGCTCCTTTGGCTACCAATGCCAAGTTTTGCCCTGAATGTGGTGCTAAGTTGAAAGGCGCAGAACATTGCACGGAATGTGGTGCTAAACTACAACCCGGTGCAAAATTCTGTGCGGACTGCGGTAATAAAGTAAATTGACATGCTCCACCAGCGAAATTGCGTTTTTGAATAAGGTCTTAACCTCACGCCAGATCTGCCGGACTGACACCTAATTCATCCGGCATAAAACGCATTCCTTTTAATTCATCAAATTTCAGGTACTTTCCTTCCAATTCGGGGCGTTCCTTTTTTAGTGCTTCATATAAATAGGTGTAACTGGTCATCACGCGCCTTTTCCAGTCCAGGTTCAGGTTGCGTGCCACCTTTTGGATGCTTTTCCCATCCGGGCCTTCAATTTCGATGAAGTTTCCATACGGCAATTCATCCAATACCACCAGCGTATCCAGCAACGAATAGGTGGTGCGGTATTTTTCATACGCCATCACCACTTCAAATCCCAGTCCTTCGAGCAATGTCCGTGCAGTATCAAAATCGTCCACCAGCACTTCAATCTCCTGGCGAATGCTGACCGGCTTACCAGCCTCAGCCGCACCTTTGAAAGTCAATATATTTTCTGTGTCTTTGCGCAACCTTAAAACATGCCGCAAATTGCGCAATCGTCCATCCGCCGTATCAAAGCGTAAATTCGATTCAAAACAGCGTGCCTGTAACAAGGTACCACCTAAATCGACAATTTTTTGTTCGATTTCATTTAAAGAAAGCACATAGAATTTCACTTCAATTTCAACATCACTGGTGTTTTTCATTCTTACCCCTTCGGGCCTTCCTTTGTGAAAGGAAAAAATAGCCAAATATAAAACCTACATACACGATGGTTGCCACAATTCGAAACGGCACATTATAAAAAGATGTCTTATTCTGGGATAAAAGCAAATAGTCCAGCCACCAGCCTACAACCAATATCAGAATACTGAGCTGAACAACCTTACGGCTCCAGGTCCGTTGCAACCAGGCAAGCACGGATGCAACCATTCCAATCAGGCCGATTATGACACCTGTGATCAAACTATACCATGGTCCGGGCTGTACCCCAAAGCGCTGCAGGGTCTCCCATTGATAGAGGCTCTGATACACCCGCAGCCAGCCCATCACAGCCATCCATGCCAGCGAGAAGATTATCACTTTCAGTAAAAAAGGTCTTTTCTTTTTCAAGCGCTCATCCCTGCTGAAATTGTACTCTATGTCAGGAATGACTGGCATACCTATATCATCTTTTGTTAATTTGCACCCATCTCAGGGATTCAATGGATAAAACTGTAATTCCCATAAATGCACATGCGCGGGTTCAGCATTATTCAGGTTCGTTACCCGGATTTCTACCTTTTGTACCTGTGTGATTTCTGGTAAATCCAACTCTACCAGGCGCGAAGCAGAAGTTTCTGCCACTTCGCGTGCTAAAACCAATGGCTGGTCTTCCCCGGCGGCCCAAACCTCGGCCTCAATGCGAGTGGGTTCTCCTCCTACCCGCAGAACCAGGTGTGCCACTGGTCGTGGTCGTGAAAAATGCACAATCAACCGTAACGGATTCGCCTCCCAGGTTCTGGCCAGTGTGCTCTGGTCACCATCAAAAATATGCATGATCTCCCCCATGTCCAGCGTGGAGTACTCCACCCATACCTCTTCTCCGTCCGCCAATACAGCCGTGCCCTTATTCACCATGCGCCGGGCAGCTAATTCTGCCGCTAAGGTTGCTTCAATATTGTCCACGTATTCCAGATGCATAAAGTAAAAGCCTGGCTCACCATTCGGATAAGGAAGCACATTCACTATTTTGGTATTGGTAAATTTTTGGCTCTCCTCCATATTCTGCTTTTCTTCGGGGGTAATCACAAATACCATTTGCGGGTCAAACGGTTTGTATTCGCTGATGTACCCATCAATACTGCCCATCTGAAAAGGGACGGGGTCTTCAAAGAAGAAGCGCGCCAACACATCCGCCCCATTTGTCCAGACTGAGGTCAGGTAGAATTTCTGATCGGGATCATTCTGCAATTCATTTTCGATCGTTCCAAAGACCTGCCGGGCTCCATACTGCATGCCATACAAGCCATAATTTTCAAACCAGGTGGAACCGTTGCGCAGTGCATCCCAGCCCATCAAGGTGTTTGATAAAATCAGGAGCACAAAGATGCCTATCCCCATAATCAAGCTGGTTCGTTGGGGGATCTGCCTGCGCAGTTCAACCTTCTGCCATAGCCACTCCCAGCTTTTCAAAAGCCCAATCGTGGTTAATACCGTCGCCGGGATGACCATCACCAGTGTGCGGGTGATCCCCAATTGCAGCATTGCTGCACCACTGGGGGCTGCCAGGAGCATGAGCAGAATCAGACGTGCAAAAGATTGTCTGATCTGTCTAAAACACCACACAATACCCATCAGAAGAAAGGGCAAACCTGGTTGCCATAAATGCCCGTAATTTTTCATCAGATGGCGCGGGAGATCCACCTGGTTCTGAAGATACCAATACAGGGGATTTAATCCCCGCAAATATTCCCCCACGAAATTCAACAATTTTTCACCGAACGGGATATTTTTCACCCAATAAGATCCTAAAATCTCCAGATGACGCAGGCTTTCCCCGGGATGGTCGAGTGAAAATCGCAAGTAAGGCAGCAGAAATACAAACCCCATCCCCAGGGCGATCAGGAAGACCCTTTTGTTGTGCCAGTGGTAGCGCCAGTCACTCAGCAGCATCCCCAACAAAGTAAAGCCAACCACCACCCGCATGGGACTGTAACTGTAAAACGCCAGAGCAGCCAGAACCGCTGTGGCATATAAATAGCGCGGATGGTTCTTGCGGTACAACACATAACCAGCCACGAACCCGGCATAGAAGCTGACAGCCATGGACGTTTCAAAAGCCGTGCGCGAATGTAAAAACCAGGCTGGCATTAAAGACAGGACCAGCACCGCCAGCCAGCCGCGCCTTTTCTGATACCCAGCTTCAATCATCAAACCCACACCCAAAGCAGCCAAAAGGGTCAGTAGAACCGCTGCGCCACGGGTTGCCCAGATCTGCTTGCCAAACAACAATACCGGAATTACCTGGTAATAAACCGAGGTACTCAAGTTGTACTGACCGCCGTTTTCGAAAAAAGTAGGTAAAAATTCATCATAGGGGCTATAAAATTGATCACGGATTAAATCCGCGGCATGCACGCTTTGAATGGCTTCATCGCTGAAGAAATAGATCGGAAATTCTTCCAATCCAACCAGGCGCACAGTCAGATACACCATTAAAGCCAGAATGAATGCGAGGGTTGGCAGTGATAACAAACGACCGAATCCTGCCTGCTTGCCTGCATCCTTTTTTCGGAGGGGTGGTTCTTTGAAAGAATCCGCCTTTAAGGTTCGGGTCTCCAGTAATCTGCCACCAGCATCCACATAATTGCACACCACCTCCAGATCACTATCCGGCGGAAGTTCCAATTCCAGACGCAAATGCTGGTCTGTTCGGGTTTGTTTCATTAAGTTGGGAGACAGGGGTTTTTCATCCATCTGTTTTCATGATTATAGCATTTTGAAGTACCATCTTATTAAAAGGGGAGTTGCGTAGGATCAAATTGTTTAAAATAATGAAATTTGAACTTCAGATGATCCAATTCCAACGCTGGCGGAACTGATTTTCTAAAATGGCATAAAATAGGTATAGCGAGGTTGTGAACAGTGCCCCTATTTTAAGAGAAGACAACGACTATCACAGCCGTAAATCCTGATACAATTGCAGCAATAAGCCTGTCTGGCGCACCTCTGCCTCGACAGTAACCACCAAATCTCAAAAAACAAGCAGGTATTATGAGTGAAGAGATTACAATCGAAATGTTCAATCACCTGGTAACCCTGGCTGCCCTGGAACTGGATGAAAAACAGGCAGTCTATTTACGCCGTGAACTGAATCAGCAACTAAATGTCATTCATGAATTGGAAGCGATTCCCCTGGATGCTGACATGACAACCACAGCGCATGGTGTCTCCTATAACCAGTCAACCAGCCCGGCATTACGGGAGGACACCTGGCAACCGCATCCCAACCCGGATGAGATCCTGCAGCAAGCCCCGCAAGTGGATGATCATTACATTGTTGTGCCGGACATCCCACACGAGAAACTGGATTAAGCCATGGAACTTTGTGATTTCTCAGCCCACGAATTATTGGATTTATTGCATAGCAAGCAGGTCTCAGCACAAGAAATCGTGAAGAGCAGCCTGCAACGAATTCGTGCCGTTGATGGCCGCCCCGGAAGCCTGGAGTCTGGCGCAGAAAGCGAACAGGATAAACTCAGCGTTCATGCTTTTATATCGGTTACCGCCGATCAGGCACTGCAGCAAGCCAGGATCATTGATCAACAACTAGCCAAGGGTGAACAGTTGGGACTATTGGCTGGCATTCCCTTTTCAGCCAAAGATGTCTTTTGCGTCAAAGACACCTACACCACCGCTGCTTCAAAAATGCTGGCTAATTTCAAAGCCCCGTATACATCCACGGCGGTGGAGCGCTTGCAAAATCAGGGTGCCATCCTGCTTGGCAAAGTCAACCTGGATGAGTTTACTTATGGTTCCTCGAGTGAATCGACTGCCTTCCAACCCTGCCCACGCAATCCCTGGGATACCAGTCGTGTGACTGGGGGTTCCTCCGGCGGCAGTACTGCTTCTGTAGCGGCTGGTGAAGTGCCATTCTCTCTCGGGACCGATACAGCCGGTTCAATCCGCCAGCCAGCAGCTTTCTGTGGCGTCGTCGGTGTCAAACCTACCTATGGTCGAGTCTCGCGCTATGGGATTATCGCTTTTGCCTCCTCGCTCGACTGCCCGGGTCCAATTGCCCGCAATGTTACCGACGCCGCTCTCATGCTGCAAGCCATCGCAGGGGCTGACCCGCGTGACAGTACTGCTGCCAACGTTCCGGTGCCAGACTATCTGAACAATTTGGAGCAGGGTGTCAGAGGCAAACGCATTGGCTTGTCGCCCGATTATTTCCAGATCAGTTACATGGATGCCGAAACCGGTGAGATCCACCAAAAACCAGTACAGGAGGATATCCGTTCTGCAATTTATCATGCTGCTAACGTGCTGCGCAGCATGGGGGCAGAAATTATCGAAGATGTCCCCATGCCCAATACCCGCTATGGCATTCCGGCATTTTTCGTCATCAGCCGTGTGGAAGCAGCCTCCAACCTGCACCGCTACGATGGTGTCAAATATGGCTATCGCACCCCCAGCGTTGAAGATGATCTGCGTGTCATGTATCGCAAGAGCCGTAATGAAGCCTTTGGTCTACAACCCAAATTACGCATTCTAATGGGAATGTACGTCAGCGCTGCTCAATATTCCGAACAGTATTACAACCGCGCCTTGAAAGTACGGGCGTTGTTGCGCCGCGATTTCGATCAGGTCTTTGACCCGCAGGGGAAGTACCACCTGGACGCACTTCTAACCCCCACCACCCCGACCACTGCTTTTCAGATTGGCGCTGTATATGGCGATTCGGTTCTGATGCAATTCGCAGATCAGTTCACCGTCAGTGCCAACCATGCCGGCATCCCCGGCATCTCTTTACCGGGTGGTATTGCGAGCGATGGTTTGCCCATCGGGGTGCAGTTACTGGGTCCGGATTATTCTGAGCAAACCCTCCTGCAAATGGGACGTGCACTGGAAATCGGCACCCAGGATGAAGCCTGGCGAACACAAAAACCTGCCGTATTGCGTTGAGTTTAAAACATGATCAATCATCACCGAACACCCCATCAAACCATCTCCAGGAGGATTGGATGACAGAATACGAAGTTGTAATTGGACTGGAAACCCATATCCAGTTGAACACCAAAACCAAAATCTTTTGTGCCTGCAAGGCCGACTCCTGGGAAGATGAACCCAATACCAACATTTGCCCGGTCTGTTGCGGCTTGCCCGGCGTGTTACCTGTGCTGAACAAAGCGGTAGTGGAAAAGGGTGTCCTGCTCGCCAAAGCCATGCAATCAGAAATTCGCATGCGGTCTTTTTTTGACCGTAAGAATTACTTCTACCCAGACCTGCCCAAAGGCTATCAGATTTCCCAATATGACCTCTCACTGGCCTGTGGCGGGTATCTGGATGTGCCCATGCCAGAAGGCTACACCCGTCGGGTCAGCATCCACAAACTGCACATGGAGGAAGACGCCGGCAAGACCAAGAACGCGGGCAAGCTGCGTCTGATCGACTTCAATCGTTGTGGCGTTCCCCTGGTCGAAATGGTCACCGGGCCGGACCTGCGATCCGCTAATGAAGCCGCCCAGTACCTGATCCGGTTGCGCCAGTTACTGCGCTGGTTGGGTATCTCCGAAGCCGATATGGAAAAAGGTCATCTGCGCTGTGATGCGAACGTCTCCATTCGCCCCAAAGGTTCCGACAAACTCTTCACCAAAACCGAGATTAAGAATGTGAACTCCATTGATAACGTTCGGATGGCCATCGAGCACGAATTTGAACGCCAGATTCGTGAGGTGGAAGCGGGTAATCGTGTGCATGCCTGGACCCTGGATTGGGATGAGGAAACCAATGAGCTGCGCAAGATGCGCTCCAAAGAGACCGAAGCTGACTATCGTTACTTCCGTGAGCCAGATTTACTGCCCCTCGATCTCACCCAGACCTGGTTGGATGAAATTCTGGCAGACTTCCCTGAACTACCTCTGGAACGCAAAGCCCGTTTCATTTCCGAATATAAGCTGCCTGAATATGATGCCGACATTCTCACCGGTGAACGCCATCTTTCCGATTACTTTGAGAGCGCTGTTCACCTTTATGGCAGTGACCCAAAAAAAGTTTCCAACTACCTGATGAACGACATCATGCGCATGCTGAATGAAGGCGGCAAAACCGCAAATCAATTGCAACTCACCCCGGACTACCTGGCAGAGATCCTGAAAATGGTGGATGCCGGTCAGATCAACACCTCCACCGGCAAAAGCCTGCTGGACAAGGTGGAAAGCAGCGGAAAATCCCCCCGGGCAATTGTGGAAACCGAAGGGCTGGGACTGGTCAGCGATGATTCCGCCATCCGCGCCGTGGCTGAAAAGATCGTGGCCGCCAACCCCAAAGAAGTCGAAACCTTCCGGGCTGGTAAAGAAACACTGATCGGCTGGTTCACTGGCCAGGTCATGCGCGAAATGCGCGGCAAAGCTGATCCCAAACTGGCAACGAAGATATTGCTGGAGTTATTGAAGGGAGGTTAGGATTTAGGGTTCAGGGTTCAGACTTCAGGATTCAAAAAATTTTCAACACTCAACAACTCTACAACTCAACCCTATCGTGAATAATTTTCTAATAAGGATCGTTATGAAATCAATCACACCAAAACAGCCTGCACATTTGTCACGGATTGCTCTACAACGTCCTTTGGAGCAGATTGAGGATGATAAGCAAAGAGAGAGTGCAAAAAAAATGTACGGGCGTGGTTTGTGAATTCATTCTTTAAGGTGGAAAATGGATCATAACTGGATTGATGGAACATTGTATCCAGATACTGAGGTACCAACTACATTGGAAACGCTTGCAGAGCGAGTAGATTTTCTGGCAAGGTTATGCTCAGCCTGGGATTTTGGTTTACTACCTGAGTCTGAAGCAATTTCAGAAATCCGAAAAGATGAATGGTCTGCTGCGGTTGAAGCTTGCAAATTATTGACATCTCCCGCTTACCATCTTGTACGACGATGGCATGGATTATCCCTTTAACCGTATTTGGGACAGGAAATTGGCTTAATTCGCGATGACCCCTGTTTGATGTGGGTGTAAGATTGAGTGGTTGGGGGTTGGGTGACCCTACGCCACTTACCTTTTCCCTTCCGCCCTTCGCTTTCAGCCTGTCAACTACCGACTTTCAACTGTGAACTAAACTATCCCTTTCACCCTTCTCTCACCCTTTCGCCTTTCGCCTTTCACCTTATCACAAACCTGAGTTATCATTAAGTTGTGGATAATATTTAAAAAAACATCAACCTGGTTTGACAATCCGCTGAGGCGAACTAGGCTGAATAAGAATAGGATTTTGACCACCCTATGAACTCAATTCTCTCAAAAGTATCTTATTTCTCCCATCTTCCTCAAGAAGATATTCTTGCAATTCAGAAAAACGCACTGAAACGCAACTTCCAGACCGAACAAATCGTCGTGATGGAAGGTGAAAACAACGGGGGATTGTACATCATTGAAAGCGGTTGGCTGAAGGTAAGCAAAATGTCCATGAGTGGTCGTGAGCAGGTTCTCAACTTCCTTGGTCCTGGTGATGTGTTTAATGCCATTGCTGTTTTTACTGATCATCCAAACCAGGCATCGGTCATTGCGCTCGAAGATAGCACTGTCTGGTGGATTGATCAGAACACCATCACCAAACTGATTCAAACACATCCCGCCCTGGCTAAACAGGTCATTGCTGATTTGGCATCCCGGATTCTTCACCTTATCGGCCTGGTAGAAGATTTGTCTTTACGGACCATCGAATCGCGCCTGGCGCGCGTTTTGTTGCAAAGTATGGAAAATTCTCAAGTGACCCGGCAGAAATGGGCTACCCAAAATGAGATGGCAGCCAGATTAGGGACCGTACCGGATGTATTGAACCGTGCATTAAGGAAATTTGTGGATGAGGGGATTATCGATTTAAAACGGCATCAAATTCGAATTCTGGATATTGATGCCCTCAAATTAAAAATTGATTAACCATTAATTTGTAAGTTCCTGATTCACCTGTATTTTTGCAGGTCTTTTTCTCAAATCCGACTTATGTCGGGGATTTCTGTTGGATATTGGCGTATTCTTGTTGATAGGAAAGTAGACGTGATATGACCAGGATGCCAGCAGATCCCATGAATCATAATTGGCCAGTCCCGCAGATTGACCCCCAAAAATGTGATGGATGCAATCTGTGTGTTGAGGTCTGTCCCAATCATGTGCTCGTGCTGCATAACAAAATTGCAATGGTAGCCTATGTTCAAAAATGTGACTACAGCGGTTTATGTGAACAAATATGTCCACAAAAAGCCATTCAACGGGTGTTTGAAATTTTAATGATTAAAAATAAAGGAAAGGATTGAAGTGGTCGTATGAATACTGAAATAAAAGTCGTCTGCCAGGATGGGGAGGTTGGGATTCTCCATGAGGTGATCATGAACCCCAAAACACTTCAACCCACTTACCTGATCGTTTTGAGAACTACAAGTCCACAAAAAACCCTGCGGGTTCATGTTCATTCAGTCGTGAATGTAAGTGACAACAAAATTGTTCTCAATAAAAGTATGGAATCTCTGGATTTTCTAACTCATTACCAGTTAGACAATCCTTTGATTGCATAATGAAAATCTTAGTATCATCTCAATAAAAAAGGATTAAAAGGAGTAGGAATGACAACACAAACAATCATCTTAGGAATGGCGGGGTTTTTCCACAATTTATTTACAGCAATCTGGATTGGTGGATTGATCATGATCGTGATCACAATTTTGCCAGCGGCCAAAAACAGCCTGGAGAATAACAAACAGGTTCAGCAATTGATGCATGCGATCCTGAAACGACATCGTATCTGGGTTTATATCAGCATTGTTGGCCTTTTTCTCACCGGTATCCTGCAAGCCAGGGTAGCCCCAGATTTTAGTGGCTTGATGCGCTTTAATACAACCTATGCCAGTCTGGTATCCATAAAACATATACTGACGTTGATCATGGTTGTGATTGCTCTTTACCGATCCATTATTTTTGGTAGAAAGGGCGTGAATATCACACCTCAACAGAGTAAAGTGAGCTTAAAGTTGGTATTTACCAATGCTGTGCTCGGGATTCTCATATTATTAGCAAGTGCATTTCTGGCGATCGTCTAGGAATCCACTGTCTGCAAGAAAACAGACCTTGAAAGGAGGTCATGATGAGTTGGTCGATTAAACTATTTAGTATTAAAGGAATAGATGTGAAAATCCATACTTTATTCTTTTTGATCCTGATATGGGCTGCTTACCGCTGGAGTGTTTCCACCGGCGCAGGCTTACAGGGTGCATTGTTCGGTGTGGTGGCAACCTTATTACTTTTCGTGGCCGTGTTATTACATGAATTGGGGCACAGTTTCCAGGCTTTGAAATACAAGGTTAAAGTCAAAGATATTACCCTGATGCCCCTGGGTGGTGTTGCCCAGATGGAAGAACTCCCCAAGGATCCCAAACAGGAATTAAAGATTGCCATAGCTGGCCCATTGGTCAATTTTGCCATTGTCGCTGTTCTGGTTGTTATCGGGTTCATTTTGCAAACCCGTGCAATTATTTCCATCGATGAATTGGTGTCCTCACTCGGGCAAACCAATTGGGCGGGCATGCTGGCTTATTTGACCATGGCAAACCTGATGTTAGGAGTTTTTAACCTGTTACCCGCATATCCAATGGATGGTGGGCGAATATTACGCTCCTTGCTTTCCATGCGTATGGATCACACCCGGGCCACCAGAATTGCGGCTGTGATTGGTCAGGGATTGGCATTTCTGATGGGATTAATCGGTTTCATGAACGGTCAATACACATTAATTCTGATTGCCATTTTTATCTGGATGGGTGCGGGGCAGGAAAGCCGCGGGGTGCAGGTACAGGATACCCTGAAGGAAATCAAAGTAAGGCGTGCAATGGTGCGCTCACCAGAAACGCTCATCGTAAATGATTCCCTTTCCAAAGCGGTTGAATTGACCCTATCCTCGGCGCAATCCGATTTCCCCGTGGTGGATTGGGGCACCCAAAAAGTAGTTGGCATGCTGGGTGAAAGCGAGCTGTTAGGTGGATTAAAAAAGCTGGGCGAAAAGGCAGCTGTACGGGAAGTCATGCGTACAGATTTCCCCGCTGCTCACCTCGACGATGCTTTATACGTCACCCTCGAAAAGATGGCAAAAGCCAAAATCCGGGCTGTCCCGGTCGTGGATGATAACCAGGATCTGATCGGCATGATCACCTCCAGTGATGTCAATGAAGCCTACCGCTTGTTTACAATCAGTCCACAATTCGTCAGTGAACCTGTCTAAAGTGGGTAATAGTCAAAGGCGAAAGGCTGAAAGCTGAAAATAAAAAATCGCTTTTCAGCCTTTCGTTTCATTCCTAAGCCCCACCACCTTTACTGGTATCGTAATTTTCTGCCAGGCCTGATCAGCACTGAGAACCGGTGAACTGGTGAGGATGCCCAACGCAAGGCAGGCACGGTCTCCGAGAGAAAGCCCTGGTTGTTTCGTTTGTGAAGCAAGAATCCCCGCCTGAAAAGCTTGTTTCTCGTCAAAAGGAACGATATTTAAGCTAAGCAAGCTGAGAACTTCCTGAATTTCATCGGTTGGCATACCAGCCAGATTTAAACGAGTAACTATTTCTGCCAGATTAACGGATGATATTTTTGCATGAGAGAGTGACTGCTGTACAACATCAGCACCAGGTTCTTGATTAAGTAACGCCAGGATCACGGATGCATCAAGGATAATATCAGTCATTATTTGCTTCCTGACGGCGAGTCTTGATCAGTTCATCGACAAGCGAGGTACCCTGAGGAACGTATTTTTTGACGAGGTCTTGCGCCTATGAAACAGCCTTATGTGCAGGAAGAACCTGAATAGAATCCTCTTCCAGACGTAAAATAAGTTCATCACCGGGCTGCAAGTCAAGCGCTTTCCGAAATCTGACAGGAAGTAAAATTCTGCCATTTTTTGTTAATTGTGTGCGTATTTCCATTTCAAGCATTATCCTCTTTTATGACATTTTATTTTTTTATATCATTAATAAAATTTTGAACTAAGCTGAAAGCTAAAAGCCTAAAGTTAATATTATTGGCCCAGTTGCTTTTCACTTTCCTTCTTTATCACTTTGAGCTTAGAGCTTTCGACTTTAAGCTTTGAGCCATTAGTTATAAAAAAGCCAAAAAAAAAGTACTTGACATAGGACACTTGTTCGTGTTATTATGTAGTACAAATATTCGATTATTAAGGAGAGTTTAAATGGCTAGAAAAAGAGAAGGTCTTAGCGACCGCCATCGCAGGATAATGGAATATATGACCGATTTCATCGATGAAGTCGGCTATTCCCCCTCTATTCGTGAAATCGGTGATGCCATCGACGTCAAATCGACTTCATTGGTGGATTATTACCTTAACCAACTTGAAGAAAAAGCGTACATCTCTCGTGAGGGGCGCATCTCTCGCAGCATCCGGGTGCTCAAACCAATGCATTCCGCCACGAAAACCATCAGCACCAAGGTCAGAGATACTGCACGTGCAGTCAACTCGGCATTGGAAAATCTTGTCAACGTGCCAATCCGCGGCCGAATCGTCGCCAGTTCTCCGATCCCGATGCCTACTTCAGATTTTCCCTATTATGATTCTGAAAGCGGCGTGGAAATTGCCCGCAGCCTTTTACCGGCCCGCGAACGCGTCAGTGAACTGTTTGCCCTCGAAGTGCAGGGCGATTCCATGATCGATGCCATGGTGAATGATGGCGATCTGATCATCATCCGGCCTTCCAATCAGGCAGCCAACGGCGAAATGGTTGCTGTCTGGCTGGATGACAAAGATGAGACCACATTGAAGTATTTCTACAAAGAAAAAAGTCGCATTCGCCTACAACCCGCCAATCCTACCATGGAGCCAATCTTTATCGACAATCCTGATGCATTACGCATTATGGGCAAAGTGGTGATGGTCATCCGTCAATACAAAAGCGAAATCCTGTAAGCATTATTTTCACCAGTCTGTCGATCTTTTCCTGCCATAAGCAAGTATTTAAAAAACGGCTGAGTTATTCAGCCGTTTTTCTATTTTGATCCAAATTGGATTAGGCAACCACTACTTCAGCGCCTGCATCAACCAATTTTTTCTTGGCATCTTCGGCAGCTTCTTTGGAAACGCCGGTGAGTACCTTTGAGTCAGCAGCTTCTGCCATATTTTTGGCTTCGACGAGACCCAGGTTGGTGAGTTGGCGAATAACCTTAATGGTTTCAATTTTCTTCGGGCCGGCATTCTTGAGAACAACATCGAACTCAGTCTGTTCTTCAACTTCTTCGGCAGCAGCTACAGGACCAGCAGCAACAGCAGCAGCTACAGGTGCAGCAGCGGAAACGCCCCATTTTTCTTCCAACATCTTAACCAGATCAGCAGCTTCTAATACAGAAAGCTCGCTCAACATATCAACAATTTTTGCTAAATCAGCCATTTCAAATCACTCCTTAAGTGTTTTTTATAAATTATTTAATAATTATTAATTCTTATCCTTGTTCAGAATAAGCTTTTACAACAGCAGCCAATCCACGGGCCGGTTCAGCAATTGTACGAACCAGTTTGCTGGCTGGTGAATTGATTAACCCTAACAGGGTGGCGCGTAATACCGGTAAACCTGGTAATTCTGCCAGAGAGTCAACATCTTTCTGGCTGATCTTACGTGAACCCAAATATCCACTTTTTACTGCAAAAACCTCAGATTTTTTGGTTGCATCTTTGAAAACTTTTGCTAAAGCGGGCGGATCACTGAACGCGAAGCCAGCCATTGTCGTACCTTCCATTTCAAATTCAGCATCAATGCCGGTGTTCTGGAAAGCCTTGGACAATAATGTGTTTTTCATAACGTGAATTTCACTGCCTGTTTCGCGTACTTTTGTGCGCAAGTCATCGATTTCTTTCATGGTCATTTTCTTATATTCCAGAAAGAAAACTGCTTCACTGCCTTGCAGCCATTGCTCATATTGAGCCATTATGTTCCTTTTTTGTTTCTTGGTAAAAGCCAACGTCTTACCTCCTTCCTAACAATTTAAAATAAAAAGTCTTTACTTTTCGCCAAAGTAAAGACTTCAAACAAGCTCAACCCTGTGGTAACAGGGAAATCGTCTTTCAGTCTCCACCTCGGCGGGAAATTAAGCCCTAAGGCTCCTGCTTTCTTCGGTGAAACCCAATTGTATCACAACCGGGCACTCACAATGTTAAAATTTCAGATTACTCTTTAATTTTCATCGCCAGACCGACAACTGCATCTACTTTGATGCCAGGTCCCATCGTCGAGGCGATTGTGATCCGTTTGATATAACTACCTTTTGCTCCGGCTGGTTTCGCTTTACGAACAGCTTCCATCAACGCCGCCAGATTCTCATGCAGCTTATCCAGGTCAAAAGAAACCTTTCCAATGGGTGCATGAATATTGGCGGTTTTATCCAGACGAAACTCTACACGTCCAGCTTTGGATTCTTCAATAACACGCGGCAAATCCTGTGCCTGCACCACGGTTCCTGCCTTTGGATTTGGCATCAAACCACGCGGACCCAGCACACGACCTAAACGACCGGCTTTGCCCATCATGTCTGGGGTGGAGATGGCTACATCAAAATCGGTGAAACCATCCTGAATCTTCTTGATCCATTCATCGTCATCCACAACATAATCAGCACCCGCTTCACGAGCCAGAGTAGCCCCTTCGCCCTGTGCAAAGACCAAAACACGCACTGTTTTACCCAAACCATGCGGTAGAACGACGACATCACGTACCTGTTGGTCCGCCTGACGGGGGTCCAAACCGGTGCGCAAATGAACTTCAATAGTCCCATCAAATTTGGTGAAAGATATCTCTTTTGCTAATTCCAATGCTTCGCGAGGTTCATAGTATTTCTGTCGATCCACTTTCTCCATCGCAGCTTTAAATTGCTTTCCTACTTTTGCCATTATTTCTCCTTTGTGGTTCAAGCGGGCAACCTGTGTCACCCTCCCACGATCAACTAATCAACTACCGTTATGCCCATATTGCGGGCCGTACCTTCAACCTGGCGCATCGCATCGTCCACATCCACAGCGTTCATATCTTTGAATTTGGTTTCAGCAATTTCACGCACCTGATCGCGAGTAACTTTTCCAACCTTTTCCTTGTTCGGAATAGCGGAACCTTTTTCAATTCCAGCTGCTTTTTTCAGAAGGAAGGCTGTCGGTGGTGATTTAAGGATAAATGTAAACGAACCATCCGTGTACACGGAAATTTCTGCTGGAATAATCTCGCCGGCTTTATTTTGTGTGCGGGCATTATATTCTTTACAGAACGCCATAATATTGACACCATGCGCTGCAAGCGCAGGACCAACGGGTGGTGCCGGGTTTGCTTTTCCAGCAGACAACACCAACTTTACAAATGCTTTAAATTTCTTTGCCACTATTTCTCCTTCGTGGTTTTACCGGATTCTTCATCCTCCCACATTATTAAGGCACTCAAGCAAGTGCCAGATTTACGCTTTCTCTACTTGCAAAAAGTCCAATTCCACCGGGGTTTCCCGACCGAAGAAATTGACCATAACCCGCACTTTGGTACGATCCAGATCAATCTCTGCCACTGTACCGCGAAAGTCATTGAAAGGACCATCCACAATACGCACGCGTTCTCCCACTTTAAATGACACTTTGACGTGTGGGGCTTCCGCTTCCATACGACGCAGAATCTGGGATACTTCATCCGTACGCAGTGGGGTCGGGTCATTTCCCATACCTACAAAACCAGTAACGCCGGGTGTATTGCGGACCACATACCAGGACTCCTCGCTCATGGCCATATTCACCAGCACATAGCCTGGAAAAACATGTCGTTCCACGGTGCGACGTTTGCCATCCTTCACTTCAATTTCTTCCTGTGTTGGGATAACAACATCAAAGATCCTGTCTTTCATACCCATGGAGTCGATTCGCTGTTCCAGATTATGGCGAACTTTGTTCTCGTAACCTGAATAACAATGGATTACGTACCAGTGTGCTTCACCATCACTTAAATCAGAGTCCAGCGTATCCAATTCTGGTTTTTCTACTACTTCATCCATTTCCAGTTTTTCTGGTTCTTCTTCTGGATTGTTCTGATCGTTTACCAAATCATCCATCGGTTATCCCTCAACTTACTGTAGCTTTAGATCGCTACCAAAACAGCAACTAATCGAGAAAATACAAAATCTAATAATCCCAAAATTGCTGCCATAACAAAAACCACGACCAACACAACTTTCGTCAATCGCCAGGCTTCCTGCGGAGTTGGCCAGCTAACCTTGCGCAATTCCCCAATCGTTGTACGCCAAAAACGAGCCAGTCGATTTTGTTTCTTTTTTGCTGAGCTCGAAGCTTTTACTGAACGTTTTGTTGCTTCTTTTTCTTTTGGTTTCAGAAACTTAGCTGCCAATTTTTTCTCCTTTTTTACATCCAAAACGCCGCCTGGTACGACGGCGCTGTCTGGCTTTCAAGGCAGGCGAGGCAGGAATTGAACCCGCAACCCCCGGTTTTGGAGACCGGTGCTCTGCCAATTGAGCTACTCGCCTGTAATGACCGTCGGTTGCATTTTTCTTTGATGAACCCTGCTACCAACTGTCAATGAAATTACTTCGTCTCGCGATGCATCGTATGTTTGCGACAACGCGGACAGTATTTACTTATTTCCATGCGGCCAGGATCATTGCGTCGATTTTTTTGAGAAGTATAATTTCTCTCTTTACATTCACCACAGGCGAATGTGATTACTGGTCGAACATCTTTCTTTGATGCCATAATATTTTACAGGCGCAACCAGACCAACGACCTAATTGCGCCATCTCCTTTACAAAATTACTGAAGAATCTTAGTAATCACGCCGGCGCCTACAGTCAGGCCACCTTCGCGAATTGCAAATTTTGAACCCTGTTCCAATGCAACCGGGACGATCAGTTCGACCATCATGTTGACATTGTCTCCGGGCATTACCATTTCCACGCCTTCCGGCAGGGTGATCGATCCGGTTACATCCATCGTTCGAATGTAGAACTGCGGTCGGTATCCCGGGAAGAATGGTTTGTGTCGTCCACCTTCATCACGCCGTAACACGTATACTTCCGCCATGAATTTGGTGTGCGGGGTGATGCTGCCAGGTTTGGCAATTACCATACCACGCTCTACGTCATCGCGGTTGATGCCGCGCAATAACAACCCCAAGTTGTCGCCTGCCATGCCCTGATCCAGCAGTTTGTGGAACATTTCCACACCCGTGCAGACCGAGCTCATGCTCTTCTCGCGTAATCCTACGATTTCTACTGGTTCGCCGACTTTGATCAAGCCACGATCCACACGGCCTGTCACCACTGTGCCACGACCTTTGATCGAGAAGACGTCTTCCACTGGCATCATGAACGGTTTTTCTGTTTCACGTACCGGTTGGGGAATGTAGCTGTCTACCACATCCAATAACTCACGAATGCTGTCATATTCAGGTGCCATCGGGTCGGTTGATGTGCATTCCAATGCTTTCAACGCTGATCCTTTGACGATCGGGGTTTCATCTCCCGGAAAACCGTACTCGGTTAACATTTCCTGTAATTCTAATTCCACCAGCTCTAACAATTCAGGATCGTCCATCTGGTCGGTTTTGTTCATGTAGACTACAATGCTCGGCACTTCTACCTGACGGGCTAACAACACGTGTTCCCGTGTCTGCGGCATCGGGCCATCCGGCGCTGCGACCACCAGAATCGCTCCATCAATCTGAGCGGCACCGGTAATCATGTTTTTGATGTAGTCACGGTGACCAGGCATGTCCACGTGCGCATAGTGCCGTTTCTCGGTCTGGTATTCAACATGCGAAATGTTGATGGTGATCCCACGTGCTTTTTCTTCCGGTGCATTATCAATCTGGTCATAATGCCGGTAATCTGCGAATCCCATTAACTGACTGACCTTGGTGATCGCTGCTGTCAGCGTGGTCTTCCCATGGTCAATATGTCCCATTGTTCCCACATTCAGGTGGGGTTTACTGCGATCAAATTTCTCCTTCGCCATTCTATCACTCCTCGAATTTATTAATTCTAATTTTCGTTGTGTTTTTCCGGCAAAAAGAGCCCTCAATGGGACTTGAACCCATGACCTCGCCCTTACCAAGGGCGTGCTCTACCAACTGAGCTATGAGGGCTTGCCGTTCCTGTCGTACTCCCTTTTTTGAGAGATCTTCGGCCAGAAAAAGACTAGTGGGCAGTGAAGGATTCGAACCTACGAAGTCGTTGACAGCTGATTTACAGTCAGCCCCCTTTGGCCACTTGGGTAACTGCCCATTCTTTTTCCCGAACCGTTGCCGGTTCGTAAGCAGGATTGTTCGAACCAATCCCACTCACCAACCTGCAACTTGAGCCGACGATGGGACTTGAACCCATAACCTACTCATTACAAGTGAGTTGCTCTGCCGTATTGAGCTACGTCGGCAAGTAAATTGTTAAGTTTCAAGCCTTAAGGCGCGTAAAATTATACCAGTACAACGCCAGCAAGGCAAGGATTTTACATCGGTCGCAGAGTCTATCAGAAACCCCTGACAGAGTCAAGGATTCACCCTGAATCGCGCTATTATTAAGGAAGGATGATTACCCAGTCCACCCCCAATCAATTTGAAGTCAATGCTTTATGAAAGTTAGGTCTTCGTTAAGTATAACAATACAACATCGGATCACACTACTACATTAATTCAGGTTGCGTGCGTAATTCAATTTCCTCAAGTATAATCATAGCGAAAGGGATCATTTACGATGGAAATTATTTGGTATGGACACTCCTGTTTTAAACTCAATGAACGCGGTCTGGCGACTGTTATCTGCGACCCATATGATAAGCAAGCCACCGGACATGCACCCTTGAGTGTTACAGGTGAAATTGTTACCATCAGCCATAACAAACCTGGCCACAACCATGTGGTGGCGATTAAAGGCGATCCTTTTGTTATTTCTGGCCCCGGGGAATACGAAATTGGTGGTGTATTCATTACCGGGCTCCTGACCAATGCGCATAATACACCATTCGAGTGGGATGAGCGCAACACTATGTTTGTCTATGATTTTGATGGAATTAAAGTTGCTCACCTGGGAGGGATAAATCGCGTTCCCAATCAAAGTGAAGTTGAAGAAGTAGGCAATGTCCATATCATGTTGGTTCCCATCGGTGGCAATAGCAGTCTGAACGCAGTTCAGGCAGCTGAAATTGTCAACCTTATCGAACCCAGCATTGTGATTCCCATGCATTACATGACCGAATCATCGATTATTAAACTTGATCCACTCAATAAATTCTTGAAAGAAATGGGCTTATCGAATGTTGAGCCCCTTGACTCCTTCAAAGTTTCCAGCACTCGCAATTTACCTGAAGAGACCCAGGTAGTGGTTCTGGATGCTCTGAACAAATAAGAGGTGATGAACGTGCCTGTAAAACTAATTATGACCTGGGATATTTTACCTGAACACGAACAGGAATATTTTGAATTCGTGGTGCGTGAATTTATTCCTGGTGTGCAGCGTCTGGGGTTGGACTTGCAGGATGCCTGGGCAACTGTCTACGGGACTCATCCTCAGATTCTGGTTGGAGCTACTTTCCCGCCCACAGTCAATCCCAACGCCATCCTCAATTCTCCGGAATGGACCAGTTTACACAACCAGCTTCAGGACTATATTGAAAATTACACGCAAAAACTTGTAAATCCACAGGGTGGATTTCAGTTCTAAATTTTCAATTCAATCATGATCAGTCAACCACTGCTGGAATGGTATGCTATTTACGCCCGTAAATTACCCTGGCGTGACCATCCAGACCCGTACGCCATCTGGATTTCAGAGATCATGCTGCAACAAACCCGCGTGGAAACTGTCATTGATTATTTCAACCGCTGGATGCAGGCTTTCCCGAACATTGAAACACTTGCCAATTCCTCAGAACAGGATGTGCTCAAACAGTGGGAAGGATTGGGATATTATTCCCGTGCCAGAAATATCCATAAGGCAGCTCGCATTTTAGAGCATGAATATGCTGGTCAGTTGCCTGCTGATCCCCACCAACTGCAAAAACTACCCGGCATCGGGCGCTACACAGCGGCAGCAATCACATCGATGGCCTTTGGAATGGATCAGGCGGCCCTGGATGGCAATATTCGGCGTGTACTCTCGCGGATATTTGATATCGCCCTGCCCATCCGGACACCAGAATCCGAAAAATTATTCTGGAAACTGGCTGAACAAAACCTGCCGGCCGGCCAGGCAGGGGATTATAACCAGGCTTTAATGGATCTGGGTGCGAGTATTTGCCTGCCCGCCAGACCGAAATGCCTGTTATGCCCTCTGCAACAAAATTGTCTGGCTTTCAAACGCGGCGTCCAGGAACTTCGCCCGGTGATGCCTCAAAAGAAACCCATCCCGCATTATATCGTTACCGCAGCCATCATACAACGGGACCAACAATACCTGTTAGCCCAACGACCTTCCAAAGGTCTTCTGGGAGGCTTATGGGAATTCCCGGGCGGAAAGCTGGAAGCCGGCGAAACCCTGCCAGCAGCCCTTGAACGCGAAATTATGGAAGAATTAGGGTCAAAAATCGCTATCGGAGAACATTTCGGCGAATATCAGCACGCCTACACTCATTTTCGGGTAACCTTACATGCTTTCGTGTGCACATTGATTGCTGGCGAACCGCAAGCCATTGAAGCCACTCAACTTGCCTGGGCACCTCTGGAGAAACTCCCTGAGTACCCAATGGGAAAAATTGACCGAATGATTGCCGATCAAATGAGAAAAAAATTTGGTAAATCGCTATAATAGAGTCAATGAAAGATTTTTCTTTAGAACGCTCAAAAATGGTACGCGATCAGATGGAAAAGCGAGGAATCAAACATCCGGGTGTGCTGGCTGCCATGCGTAAAATTCCCCGCCATCTATTTGTATCCATGGAATATCAAAGTGAAGCTTATGCCGATCATCCCCTGCCGATTGGCTTTGGGCAAACCATCTCTCAGCCTTATATTGTTGCTCTGATGACCGAGCTTCTGCAACCCCATCCCCTGGATCATGTGCTGGAGATCGGAACAGGCTCGGGTTATCAAGCCGCCATCCTTAGCCAGTTGGTAGCCCAGGTACACACCATTGACCGGCATGCAGAATTGGTGAAACAGGCTCAGTCCGCTGCGGAACAACTCAACTTAACCAATATTCAATTTCATGTTGGCGATGGCAGTTTGGGGATCCCACAACATGCCCCCTATGACGCCATCCTGATCACTGCAGCTGCTCCGCGCATTCCCAGGCCGCTTTTGTCTCAGTTAAAAGTGGGCGGAAGGCTCATTTTGCCGGTCGGTGCCCGTTCGCATCAAACCCTGGAAAGATGGATCAAAAAATCTGATGACTCTTTCGAGCATGATCAGGATATTCCGGTAAGTTTTGTGCCGCTGGTGGGTGAACATGGATGGTCTGAATCGGAGTGATTACGATCAATGTACTTTCAGCACCTTGACCTGGATGTTCTCTTCCCCTACCATATCTTTCAAGCGGCGCATTAATTCAGGACAATAACCGGTTGTGTCATTGGGGAACTCCAAAGCCACCCGTTTTCCATTTTCAAAAATCATCAGACCAAATTTATCCTTGCCGGGGTAAGATCGTAACACATTCACCACACGCCTCATTTGCATGTGACCCCGGCCAAAATCTTTCGGATTGGGCCGCAAAATGATGGTCAGCATGCGGAATTCATCTTTCTTCGGATCGCGAAAATCAAAAACTTTATCAATGGCTGGGATCGTAACCAGAGGTTTTTTCGGGGGAGCAGGCCTATCTAAAATTTGATTTTGACCAGGATTATTTGTTTTTGGTTGAAATAAACGACCTTGCAGGTTATTCCCGCCAGGATCTTCATTCACTCCTGAATTAACATCCGGGGCAATGTCGATGTTCTTCTTGTATGGCTGATCAGGAATTTCCTGCAGCACGGGTTTTTCAGCGGGCACTTGCAGCACTTCCTCTGGTTTCGGAAGTTGCTCTCTTTTTTCAGGTACTTGTAAATTCGAAGCTTTTTCCTGCGGTTCCTCTAGCTCAGATAGGTTTTCTAAATTTTCAAAAAAGGTCGGATCAAAAAACGGATCCATGGAGTCGTCCAGCTCATCCGCATCCATCATGCTTTCCAGATTAAATTCATCCACCTGTAGAACCGCCTGTGCTTCTTCCTGCTCCAGATCAGCACCACCGAATTCAATTTCATAACGAGATCGCAAATCAACCACTGGGGGTTCCAAATGGATTTCAGTATTTTGACCCTGTTCCAACACGGTGGATAATTCGTCATTGGAAACCGAGCGAATGCTATCAGCTAAAATTTTTGGGTCACCATTCACATTATCTACTTTTCCATCAATGATCACGATCCGGTCAATTTCTATTAAATCCCGGCTGGCGTTCCAAATACTGGGAAAGACTACAATGTCCATGGAACCGTATAAATCATCCAGGGTGACAAAAGCCATATCGTTACCAGATTTGGTAAGGTGCTTGCGGAAGCGGGATACCATCCCCGCCACACAGACGCTGCTTTTGTGTTTCACCCCGCCTAATTGAGTGGAATGATGGCTGGATCTCTTTTGAAGGAAATCACGGTAGGGAGTTAACGGATGTGCTGAAACATACAAACCGATCAGTTCTTTTTCCCATTCCAGCAACTCTCTGGGGTTAATTTCAAACCCCTCAGGTAATACAACTTCTTCAGACACGTTCTCCACCAGGCCGAAAATACTCAGTTGACCACACTCTGCCGCCCTGAAATGGCTGCTGGAGACTGCCACCAGACGGTCTAATGCTTCCAATATGGACCGGCGTTTCCCTAAACGATCCAATGCCCCCACCCGCACCAAACTTTCGAGGGCACGTTTTCCGACCGCTCGCAAATCAACCATTTGAACAAAATCATTGATCGTCCGAATTTCACCCTTCGCGCGGGCATCCATGATCACCTGAACCGGACCCTGTCCAACATTCTTTACCGCTCCCAATCCAAAACGGATTACCGAGTTACCATCTTGCAGATCCTCGATCGAGAAATCCCAATCGCTGCCTATCAAATCCGGCGGTAATACTTCAACGCCCAGATCACGGCAATCCTGCACATATAGTGCAACTTTCTCAGTTTCATTCTTGGTAGCCGATAAAAGAGCGGTCATGTATTCAATGGTATAGTGCTTTTTTAAGTAGGCAGTTTTCACAGCGATCACGCCATAATCAGCAGCGTGACTTTTGTTAAAACCGTAGTTGGCAAACTCTTCCCAATCCTTAAAAATAATTGCGGCGGTATTATCGTCCATTATTCCCCGCGAGACCGCACCTCTGATAAATTTTTCGCGATGGTAGGGAATTTCTTTAACTTTTTTCTTTGAGATTGCCGAGCGCAGTGCATCTGCTTCCGAGGCCTTGTATCCGGCAATCTCCATGGCTGCGAACATGATCTGTTCCTGATAAATGGCAATACCAAAAGTTTCATTAAAGATGGGTTGCAGCGCATCATGGCGGTACTTGACCGGTTCTTCGCCATGCATGCGTTTAATGTAATCCGGGATGAACTGCAAAGGTCCCGGACGGTACAAGGCTACCATAGCAATAATATGTGCCAGATTCTTGGGCTGCATCTGAACCAGATAGCGGGTCATCCCGGTGCCTTCCAGTTGGAAGACGCCTGCGGTATGCCCGGTACCCAGAAACTCAAACGTTTCCGGATCATCAATCGGAATATTCTCCAGGTTCAGGTCAATCCCATGCCGTTTTTTGATCAGATCACAGGCTCGTGCCATGACCGTCAGGGTGGCTAACCCTAAAAAGTCGACTTTGAGCATACCCAACGCATCCAGATGAGCCATTTCATATTGGGTCACGGTCTTGACCGGGGTATCCTCAGAATTGCTGGTTGGGCGGTGCAATGGGACATATTCATCAATTGCCCGATCTGAAATCACGATGCCAGCAGCATGCGTGCCGACATTGCGCACGACGCCTTCCATATGCTGGGCAGTGTCAATCAGTTCCTTTAAATATGGTGTGTTGTCATAAAGTGTTCGCAATTCATTGATGGAAGCCAGTGAATCCGCGATGCTGGCTGGTTTGCTGCCAATCGTGGGGATCATCTTACTCACCTGATCCACTTCACTCAAAGGAATATCCATCACACGCCCGACATCCCGAATAGCCGCCTTGGCTCCCAATGTGCCAAACGTGATGATCGCAGCCACCTTGTCCTGGCCATATTTCTCAGCACAATATTTAATTAAACACGCGCGCTTGTCATCCTGAAAATCCAGATCAATATCCGGCATCGAAATACGGCTGGGATTCAGGAAACGCTCAAAGATTAGCCCATGATCCAGCGGTTCTACCAGGGTGATATCCAGGGTGAAAGCCACCATGGACCCGGCTGCCGATCCGCGGGCGTTATACCAGATGCCTTCCTGCTTGGCGTACATGCACAGGTCCCAGACAATCAGAAAATAGGCATCAAAACCCATGTTATGAATCACGGATAATTCATAATCCAGGCGCTCACGTACGGTGGGGTCACTTGCCTTGCTTCCGTACTTGCGCAACAAACCTTCCTCGCACAACTTTCTAAGAAAAGTTTCGGCAGTAAAATCGGCTGGTACATCAAATTTCGGTAAGTGATAGCCCTCATTCTTGAGGTTAACATGACAGCGTTCTGCGATAACCAGCGTATTTTCAATCGCTCCGGGAATATTACCAAATAATGCCTGCATTTCCTGCGGTGAGCGCAGATAGTAACTGTCATCATTCATCTTCATGCGGGAGGGGTCTTTTAATAGCGCTCCGGTCTGAATAGCCAGCAAAATATCCTGATATTTCGCATCTGCCTGCTCAATATAATGCACATCATTGGTGGCAACAAATTGCGCCTGATAGCGTTTTCCCAAATCCAGTAAGTGCTGATTGACCTGGCGTAATTCAGTGATGGGATGATCCTGAAGTTCGAGGAAGAAGCGTTCACGGCCAAAAACATCATAATACCAATCCAGCATCCGGGAAGCTTTTTCCAGATCATTTTCCTTTAAAGCGCGGGGAATCTCAGCAGAAAGACAGCCCGAGGTGGCAATCAACCCTTCAGAATGATCTGCCAGAAAATCATGATCAATTCTGGGAACATAATAAAAACCATCAATTTGAGCGGCACTGGCAATTTTAAGCAGATTTTTATAGCCTGTCTGGTTCTCCGCCAGCAATAATAGATGTGAACTACGCTTATCCAGCCGGGAATCTTTTTCAGTCATTCCTCGGGCGGCCATATAACTCTCCAGCCCGATGATCGGTTTTACGCCCTCAGCGTTGGCGGCATTGAAAAAGTCGATCGAGCCAAACATTGTCCCATGGTCGGTAATGGCAACAGCCGGCATGCCCATCTCTTTTGCACGTTTTACCAGTTGTTTTATGTTGCTGAAGCCATCCAGCAAAGAATAAACTGTATGTACATGCAAATGAGCAAATGACATCCGACCTCCTTTTTTAAAAAATCAAATTTCTAACAAAAAGAAATTGCGAAGCCCGCAATCCTTTATCTTCTGGAACGAACCACCTATGCTTACCTTGTTCTCCCCGTCATTATAGCATGAGCAAAAATGAAATGAAGCCCAGAAACCCTTAAAATTTATCAGCCATTTTTGTTTCTTAAGATAGGAAAAAGAAAATTTAAGATATTCAATCTTAACAAAAAATGAACTGATCTGCTATGTTCAACTTATTTATCATATTCTTACGACAATTAATCCTCGACAGAAACCCTTACCTCCGTTAAACTGAGTGACAGTTTTTATTCTGGTACACATCGAAAGAGATTTATGGTCAAGCGTCTATTTTTGGACCGGCGTTTTTATTCTTCCATGCTTCAACTCGCCATACCCATTACAATCCAACAATTAATTTCATCATCCACCAATCTTCTGGACGTGTTGATGATTGGTCAGTTGGGGGAAACATCCATTGCTGCTCTGGGCTTATCAAACCAGATTTTCTTCCTCCTTTCGCTTTTCCTGTTTGGCATCTCCAGTGGTTCGGCCATTTTTACGGCTCAATATTGGGGCAAAGGCGATATGGTAAATTTGCGAAAAGTGATGGGCATTGGGCTCACCATGGCGCTATCTGTGGCGTTATTCTACACGTTGATCGCGCTGATCATTCCGGAAACGATTTTGGGTTTTTACACCAATGATCAGGCAGTCATCGAAATAGGCAGCCAATATCTGCGCATTGTTGGATTTGGGTATATTTTTACAGCCATCTCATTGACTTACATGTCTGTTTTACGCAGTACACAGAATGTGCGGCTGCCCATGACCATCACCATCATTGCCCTTTCCACCAACATCTTTCTCAATTATTGTCTCATTTTTGGCAATTTTGGCTTTCCTGAATTAGGGGTGCAGGGAGCAGCACTGGGAACATTAATCGCCCGCATTTTTGAATTTGTGCTGATGATCTACTTTTCCTATCGTTTCAAAACGGCAGCGGCAGCCAAATTTCATGAACTTCGATACCGTTTTTCATTTTTTAAGCAGGTTTTAAAAACTTCCATGCCTGCCGCCATCAATGAAGTCGTCTGGTCATTGGGTATCACCACGTATTATGCAGTCTATGCCCGCATCGGGACGGATGCAGTGGCTGCCGTGAATATCACTTCCACAATTGAAAACATGACCTTTGTGTTCTTTATTGGGGCAGCGAATGCCTGTGCCATCATGATTGGCAATCAAATTGGAGCAGGAAACGAAGAAGCTGCGTATGATTATGGCAGGCGTTTTCTGGTTATCAGTTTCGTGCTGTCCATCATTTTTGGAATCCTCGTGATCATCTTGCGGCCTTACATTCTTTCCCTTTACAACATAGGGCCAACTTCCTATGAGTATGCCTATCGCATCCAATTTATTTACGCATTAAGCATGTGGATTCGCACAACCAACTTAATCCTGTTTATCGGGATCTTACGCTCAGGCGGTGACACCCAATACGCTCTCAAAGTGGAAATGAGTTCCGTGTGGCTGATTGGTGTTCCAGTCGCATTGATTGGGGGGTTCGTTTTACATCTACCGGTTTATTATGTGTATGCCCTGGTCTTATTGGAAGAAGTTGTAAAATTATCCATTGTCATTCCAAGATTCATCTCAAGAAAATGGATACATAATTTGACGGGCATTACAGGATGATCTAGAATCAGAGAGAAATGATAAAAAGAATTTTGATTGTGACATCTCTGTTGATCCTGCTGCTTTCTGCTTGCGCTGAGGCTATTCAAACGCCACCTGTAGATCGGAAAACTCCGCTTTATGAAACCGTTGACGATTTCCTTAGCCGTTCAACTGCCGAAAAAGCTGCCATCGACACGATTGTCAATCAGTACGGCATGTCTCCCTCGCAAATTCTGCTGTTAGAAACCAGCAAACAAACCTGGGCAGATACCTGCCTGGAAGTTGCTCCGATTAGTGAGGTTTGTGTTCCACAAGAAATCCCAGGCTATTTCATGTTGTTTTATGCCAATCATTCCATTTTTGAATCCCATGCAGACACCAGCGCACAAAAAATATACGTGCTGAATTACCTGACCAAATATGCAACTCCCGTGGATGTAGCCATCCAGTTGCTGGCTAAACAACTGGCAATTTCGCCTCATCAAGTGCTAGTCCAAACCAGTGATCAGATGGATTGGCCGGATTCCTGTTTAGGGGTTGAAGCAAGTGATTTGATTTGTGTACCAATAACCACCCCGGGTTATCGGATTCAATTGGAAGCCCTCGGAATAGTTTATGTGTTTCACGCAGATGTTTATGGTAGTCGATTGATACCCATGCAATAAAAAAAGTGACTTTCCAGCCACCTTTTTTTGAGATTTTAACAAAATCGGCTTACAAATCCGCCTGTGCCCAGGATTGCATGAGCTCATGGAAGAAAACAATCATCTTGCTGTAAGATTCGATTGAGATTCTCTCATCAATGCCGTGCATCCGCCCTAAATCTTCGGCAGATAATTTAAATGGTGAGAAACGGTAAGCCGCATCACTGATCGGTGCATAATAGCGGGCATCCGTAGCACCCATCACCAGATAAGGGGCAACGGGCACACCATCAAAAACTTTGCGGACAGTGTGTTTTAAAATCAAGTAGGAATTCGTATCAGTGGATGAAACTGGTGAAGCTTCCCAGGCACCATCAGAAAGCGGTTCGAATTCAATCTCGTCATCTCTGATGATCTTGCGGACGCGATCACACACCCTGGCGATGCTATCCCCCGGCAAAAGTCTGAAATTAACGATTGCTTCAGCACTGGCTGGCAAAACATTTTCTTTAATTCCGCCGTTCACGATCGTTAAAGCCATGCTGGTTCGAATCATCGCATTGGTGGTGTTATTCTCTTCTGCCTGCATTTTAACAATGGGTTTGAAAAACCAGAGATTTGAAAAGACAAATTGCATACCGAAGGAAGCAGCAGAACCCAGATTACTAATCAGGTCCTGCAATGCTTTCAATCGCGCGGGTTGCTGATTGGCATCCAGGCGTGCCAGAGCACGCGCCAGCCTGCCAATAGCCATATCTTTCCCCGGCATGGATGAATGCCCTGGGCTGCCGGCTGCGCGCAGCTTGAGACTCAGATGTCCTTTTTCAGCCGTCCCGATTAAAGCAACCGGCACATCCACCCCGGCAATGGTACCTTCCATAATGGCTCCACCTTCATCCACCATGGCAGCCAGGTGAACACCTTGCCCATCCAGATGCTCGACAATTTTTGCAGCCCCAAATTGGCCACCTAACTCCTCGTCCTGGCCAAAAGCCAGGTAAATGGTTCGCTTCGGTTCAAACCCCTCTGTCAGCAAGATTTCCGCTGACTCAAGCGTGGCCATCATCTGAGATTTGATATCAATGGTTCCTCGTCCCCAGATAAATCCATCAGCAATTTCACCAGAAAATGGCGGGTATGTCCACGTTTCCAGGGTGGCTGGGTCTGCAGGAACAACGTCCTGATGTGCTGCAAATAAAATTGGGTTGAGATCCTTCTGTGTTCCCTCCCAGGTGAATAAGAGACTGGCATCGCTGATGATTTCACGTTTCATCTTTGAATGGACTAAGGGAAAGAATTCTTCCAGTTTGTTGTGCAATTGCTCAAATGGAGCATGATTAAAAGTTTTGTGGTCACTCGATATCGTTTCCAATTGAATTACATTTGCCAGACGTTTTATGGCACCCTCTACTTCCACATCCACCAGTTCTGACTCTTCGATCGGGGATAAGGGGCGCATTGCCCGTGCGGTACGGATCAGCATAAATGCTGCCAGAAATAACAAAATTACGACAATAATAATTACAGTTTCCATCTTACCTCGTGTTTCCGTAGTCGATCCTCTGCAAACATCATCCTAAAATCAGGCTGATCAGAAGAAAGATTTTGTGGCACTGATTATAGCATGCCTTCGTATGTTGACATTTGTCACTAAAATAACCGCGAAATCCTTAAAATGGTCAGGCAGTTCAATGATAATTATCTATACATTCGGGAAAATTTCCACTGTGCAGAGATAGGACTCTTCATTAATATTAGAAGATGGATGTTCAAGAGATAGCTTCCTTACCCATATTTGAGTCATTTACTCCCCAACAAATCCAATTGATTCAACCCTTTATGGAGTTTTGTTCATTTCCTGCAGATATGGTAATATTTCAGCAAGGTGATAGGGCAGATAATTTTTATATTTTAACTTCAGGTGAAATTACTTTACACTTTAAACCGTACGACGGGCCAGCCCTGGTTATTACCAGATTGACATTCGGTGATGTTTTTGGATGGTCGGCTGCATTGGGCCGTGACACATACAGTGCCGCTGCCATCGCAAACTGTGCCGTTACCGCGATTCGCCTTCAGGCTGGCAATCTACAAAAATTATGTACAATTGATAAAGAGATAACTGCCCTTTTTCTCAATTGCCTGGTTGGTGAGATATCAGGAAAATTATTAGACTCTCATGAAGAGATTTTGACTTTATTCAGCAATGGGCTAAATCTCAACCATGATTGTAAAAGGAGAATGAATCTAAATGGATCCGAAACCAGAATATACCCTTGAAGATCAAATGCGCGGTCTGATGGAACAATTGGATGCCTATATCAGCACCTATCACGGTGGCTCGGTTGATTATGTTGCCTATCAGGATCGGATTGTCAAAGTACGCTTAGGCGGGGCTTGCACCGATTGCCCTTTATCCGATACAACGGTCAAGGGTTGGATTGAAGGTACATTCAAACAATTTTTCCCTGAAGAAGTGGATGGCGTCGAGCAGGTATTATAATTTTTTTGAATGGAACGCGGCTTATTCGAGAAACACTTCTACATGTTCCCCATCATTTTCATCAAACACATCCACGATTTTGCCAATCGTGCCTTCACGAATAAATTGCATTAATTCTGATGGGTCTAACCCCTGAATTTCTGTTGAAAAACGGGCGCCCATCTTCATCCCGGCACCCAACACGCTCACTGGCAGCCGTACATTTACGCGGGCTTTGCCAGTATTAGTATCGGTCACACGCACACGAAAGTACTTGGCTATCCGCCCTGATTCCTCACCAGGTTGACCATCTTTTTCCCGCTTAACTGATTGCTCAATGGAATCCAATAAACGAACACCATCCTCAGCGGAAATGACTCCATCCTGAATCATTTTGAGAATTCGCATCCGTTCATCCGAACTTGCCATGATCAATCTCCTTTAGGAACCCAACAATTATTTCTTTTTCATATTCTACCATGCTGGTTCTTCCAGCGAATGTCACTTTCCTGAAGTCTTTTCCCACTTCCTGACTGCCTGTTGGATTATCCCTTTCACTTCTTCATCTGGAACAGAGTCGATCCCATCAAAATGTTCATTTCCCACCCAAACGGTGACCCCTTTATCGGGCATCTCCGTCAGTCGGATTTTTCTTCCGTTCAAAAGACTATCCTCTAATAAATCCTGTAAAACTTCATCAACCTGTTCCACGATACTTAGTTGCCGCATGTGCTTTTCAGCATTTTTCGTTGGTGCAAGGGGAGCAACTACTTCCGCTGGTTTGTCTTCCTTTATTTTGGTGTGTGGCAGGGGTGCTGGTTTCATTTCCATCCCCAGCCATTGTTGCGCTTCTGCCAGGTTTTTCTCCAGACGGTTTCGTTGCACCAAAGTCAACTGACTGGCCTCCCCGACCCACTCATCACCAAACAAGATCGCAAATCCATCATTATTTATCGCCCGCCCCAGGGTTACCAACTTGGTGAAAGAAGTATCACCAGCTATTTCTTGTTTAGGAATTTCATTCGTATCTGGTTGAATCACCTCTGATAAGGGGGTGGTTTTATCACTTATCTCGGTCTTTTTTGAGGATCTGGAAAAATAAATGACAAGGAAAATGATCAAGCCTAATAGTAATAAGCCGGCCAGCACAAAGATAATGATAAACAAACTGGATTGAATGGTCATAAAACTCAACCTTCCTTTTCTATCGTTCGCAAAGAGGGGGGTCGGGGTTGACACACTGGACAAAAATGAGTTCCGCGTTGACCAACCACTATCTTTTCGATTAATGTACCACAAATCGGGCAGGCTTGTCCACTACGAGCATACACCCGAAATTCATTCTGAAAACTTCCTCCCCGATAAATCCAATCGATACTGGCACCGTTACGTTCTATGCCTTTTGCCAGAACCTGTTGGATAGCTGTCAGTAATTTTGCAGCCTGATCTTTTCCCAATTTAGCTGAACTGGCCAGGGGATGGATGCCGGCGATGTGTAAGGCTTCATCTGTGTAAATATTTCCCATGCCGGATAAAAATGTCTGATCCATCAATAATGGTTTAATTTGTCGCTTGTGGCTGATGAGACTCTGGTAGAAATCTTCTGCATCAGCAATTTCAAATGGCTCGGGACCCAGTCGATGCAACAGCTCATCCAGATCCGTCAGCAGCCAGACTCTGCCAAATTTACGGGTATCGTTGAATGCCAAATGGTAACCATTCTGGAACCACAATACCAGGCGGTCATGCGGTAATAAAACCTTTTTATTCGATTCCACCCGCACATCTCCACTCATTCGTAAATGGATAGCGAGATAGTCATTGGATAATTGAATAATGATGAACTTGCCACGCCGCAGGACATCCACAACCTGTTGTTTTTGGATCCGTCGATTAAACGCATCCGAACCTGGTTCAGCCAGCGTCTTACCCCAAAGAACGTCTGCCCGTTCGATCTGCCAACCCACAATCGCCGGCGCATCCCGCCCCCCTGAGCGCAAAGCTTTGCAAATCGTTTCAACTTCTGGAAGTTCAGGCAAATTTTTCCCCTATTCGTTAAACAACTCACCCACGCTGCGGCCTTCATTCGCCCGCCGGATAACTTCACCAATCAATTTCGAGATGGTCAGGATTCTCAGCCGCCCGGTAAAAGCAGCTTCCTTTTCTTTGGAAATCGGGATGGTGTCGGTGGTGATAAATTGCTTGACCGGCAAGGCACCCATCCGCTCAGCAGCATTAGCGGACAGACTGGGATGCACAAAAGAAATGTAAATATCTCCTGCGCCGTTTTCTTTCAGCAGGTTCACTGCTTCCACCATCGATCCGCCGGTATCCACCTCATCATCGACAATGATCACATCCCGACCTTTCACATTACCAATCAGATTCAATGCCTGGGCTTTGGCATCATTCCCAGCCCGTCGTTTCTCAATAAATGCCATCGGTACGTCCAACGCAGCTGCGTAATTGCGGCCTTTTTTTGCAAATCCCAGGTCGGCGGTGACAATCACCGGGTCGACCATGTTGGGTTTCAAAGATTTTAAATAATCGAGTTGTAAGGAAAAAGCGGAGAGCACATCCCCGGGGATCGAGAAAAAGCCCTGTATCTGACCCGCATGCAAGTCCATCGTGATGTAACGGTCTGCCCCAGCAGTTTGGATCATATCTGCCACCAATCGTGCCGTGATCGGGACGCGTGGTTGGTCTTTTTTATCCGAGCGTGCATAGCACAGGTAAGGAATCACAGCGGTAATACGGGCGGCAGAGTCCAGACGCAAGGTCTGAATCAGGATCAGCAACTCCATTAAATTGCGGTGAACTGGGGGGGAAGTCGTCTGCATCACATAGCAATCCTGCCCTCTGACACTGCTATGAAGTTTTACAAACAGGTTCTCGTTCGGAAACTCAATAATATCGCGATCATTCAGATTCAGACGTAAATAATCCGCTATCTTTTGTGCCATGGTGGGGCAGGATGTTCCCGCATACAACTTTATGCCCCCATACATCATTTTTTCATGTCGACCGTGACTGGTATAAGCCATCTTTTTTCACCTACTTATCGAATTTACTTTCGGAGCATTAATACAATCCTGCTAACATCTCATCGGACAGATGGATCCAGGAATAACTTTATCATCTGGCAGGAAACTTCTCGCTGCCAATATTTGGAATCCCGACTTTTCCTATTTAAGTGTAGACCATAATAGCTAAATTGCAACATACTTTTCACAATTATTCTTCCCAGAATTATCAAATCTGTTAATTGAAACTCATGAAATGAAAATGATTGCTGTTAAAATAATGATATGAAATTTCACGCTGGGGATCCATCGGGAAACAATCCAAAAAAGGGGAAGTTTTTGGATTTGTCTTTATTTCCTCTTCTCGCTTTCGTGATTATTTTGTTATTCCTCATAACCGCTATCGGTCCCATCGGTGAGGTGGTTTCTTATTCTGGTTTTACGCATTCTGATTTTCCACCCCGCCCACCTGAAATATCGACAACGGCCACCACACTAACAACGCTAAATCATGATACAAAACTTTCTTTGCCCCCCTTGAAAGCTGTTTTGCTGGTGGGTCCCATCGATGGGAATACCGGTGACTGGACTAAAGAAGAAATAGCCAACATGGATTTGGCAGCCAATGTACTATCCCGGAATGGGGTAGAAGTTCACAAATTTTACCCAGGCACCGGCACGTTTGCAGAGATTGAAGCCGCTGCCGAGGGAGCCCATTTTTTACTCTATCGGGGACATGGGGTCTACGATGGGAATATACCCAATCCAACAGTGGGTGGTTTTTATCTGAGCAGTGGGTTTTACTTGTCTGATAGGATTCAAACCAACTTACACCTGGCACCCAATGCTATCGTAATGTTGTATGGGTGTTTCACCGCCGGATCATCCTCTGCTGAAGGTGATAAATATGATATCGGCATCACTGAAGCCAGCCGCCGGGTCGCACAATATTCAGCACCATTTTTCATTGCCGGGGCAGCCGGTTATTATGCAAATTGGTTTGGCAATGCTTTTGAGGCTTTCCTGAACAATCTTTTTGCAGGCCAAACCTTGGGTAAGGCTTACGAAAATTATCCTGATTTTAATAACCAGACTGTTTACAGAACGGTTCACCCTGATTTTCCAACCCTTCAGATGTGGGTTGATAAAGATTTTTTTGATGATGATCCTTATGATGGTAAGGAAGAGAGTTATTGGCATTACGACAACGCTTTTGTAGGACTAGCAGATAAAACTCTGACAGATTTATTTAAACCGCCCACATTAGGTGGACTGCCAGAAAACATAAGATTCTTTTATTCCTTGTCTGATCAGCAATGGATGAATTCAGCCTTTCTAGTTAACCTGGTGAATACCGGCAATGGTTATGTTATTGAATGGGAAGCAGACCCGTCCGAGACCTGGATCCTGGTTTCTCCGGAAATTGGTCAGACTCCCTCCACAATGACAGTCTCGGTGAGCGGTTTTGATCTTACCACCCCGGGTGTTTATGAAGGGACCATTACCATTCGTGCATCTGTTGAATCAGAACCGGTAGGCAACACACCCGTCGTGATACCTGTTACCCTGACAGTCTCCGATAACCATATCAGTAAAGTATATTTACCAGTTCTACATAAATAAATTGTTCGCTGAACTTATTCGACTTCTCGCTACGGTTGCAGGCGGTTTGGCCCTCGGAATATGTACACTGACTCGCGGATGTTGGGCAGCTTGAGCATCACCATCATCAGTCTGGAGAGACCCATCCCATAGCCACCATGCGGAGGGCAGCCATAACGGAAGAAATCCAGATAGAACTGGATCGGGTCAGGGGTCAACCCTTTTTCTTTGGCCTGCTCAAGCAAAACATCATAGCGATGCTCGCGCTGAGCGCCGGTGGTGATTTCCAGCCCATTCGCTAACAGATCAAAGCTGCGGGTCAGATTATCACCCTTCTTCATATGATAGAAAGGTCGCACGGCAAACGGCCATTCCGTGATAAACACAAAATCGCTGCCGGTTTTCTGCTTGATGTACTCTCCCAGTGCACGTTCGGCACCTGGATCGAGATCGTTCTTTTTTTCAGGAGGTAATTGATAACCTACTTCCTTTAAAATTTGATGTGCTTCTGCCATCGTCACACGCGGAAACGGCACCTGGGGTACTTCGATCTCCAACCCAAAGACTTCCTTAATTTCGTCACCATGCGCATCTTTTACCCGCTGGTAAGCGTATTGCAACATGCGTTCCTGATTTGACATGACATCATCTTCATCTTCGATCCACGAGATTTCCAGATCGATACTGGTGAATTCGGTCATATGACGGGATGTGAAGGAAGGGTCCGCCCGGAAGACAGGTCCAATCTCAAAGACACCTTCGAAACCTGCCGCCATGGCCATTTGTTTGTAAAATTGTGGGGATTGTGCCAGAAAGGCTTTGGTTTCAAAGTAATTCAGCTCAAATAATTCTGCACCAGATTCACTGGGGCTGCCCATTAATTTCGGGGAATGCATTTCAATATAGCCACGTTCCACCCAAAACTCGCGCAGTGCCATTTCCATGGTGGTCTGCACACGGAAGAGCAGCAGATTTTCTGTCCGGCGCAAATCCATGAAACGCCAATCCAGACGGTAATCCAGCGCTGGCAAATTGTCTTTTTCACCAAACGGTTCAAATGGCAAAGGGCTTTCTGCCAGATTTTCTACCGTCAATGCTTCCAATTGAATTTCCAGGCCACCTAATTTGACCGAAGGATTATCGATGACTTTACCGGTCACCCGCAAGGCTGATTCCGTGGTCAGTGTGGACACCAATTCTGCCAGTTTTTCGTCGTTTGGTTTCCAGTGGGTGATCTGCACCATCCCGGTTTTATCGCGTAAGACAATAAATTGGATCTTCTTCTGATCGCGTAATACATGCAGCCATCCCTTGATCATCACTGGCTGGTCTACGTGTGCTCTTAATTCTCCGATGGGTGTTCGTTCCATGATCACTTCTCCTTAAGCAATTCAAATCAGGAGCCCTGCAGCCACTCACTGCTGCAAATCTGCCTGGATCTCGCTGTGTGGTTAAATCTCCCCCAAAGTATATCTTAATGCCCCTATTCGGGCAAAAGGAATTTTTTTGGCTCAAAGTTTAAAGCTGAAAGCTGAAAGCAATTAAGATTTAGGGGTTAGGGATTAGCGGTTAGGGGTTAGAGTTGAGTATTGAGTGTATTGAGAGACTAGTCACTTTCCGCTTTTAGCTTTGAGCTTTCAGCTTTCAGCCTTTCCCCTCAACAACTGATCCGCTGCATTTTGTGGTGACAATTTCCTCGCCAGCATCTCCCCCACCACGGCTTCGATCATGTTCTGATCCACTTGTTTGCGCCACTCAGCTGCAAAAGCCGCCATTAACAATTCATTCAACTCTTCCTGCAAACGGGCTGCTTCGCGTAAATGCCATTGCTGATGCGACCGTAAAAAAACTGCATGCGCATAAATTGCCGCAACCACATTTTCAATTCCGATTCCCTCAGTGGAGACTGTTTTCAGTACCGGAGGAATCCATCGTTCATTTTTTTGTTCACTAGGAGCTTGATCGGGTTTAACTGGTTGAAAGGCAAGTTCTTTGTGGTGGTAACTTTCCATGGCTGCCATTTTGTCCGGTCTGGCAAACGCCAGGCTGGCACTCAACGCCCGCACTGTATTATCCGCCAATGGATGATCAGCTTTGTTCACCACCAGAATATCCGCAATCTCTAAAATTCCCGCTTTGATTGCCTGAATATCATCGCCCATCCCAGGTGCTTCCACCACAATGGTTGTATGTGCCAGACGAGCGATATCCACCTCGGATTGCCCGGCACCCACGGTCTCGATCAGGATCAGATCAAATCCAGCCGCATCCAGCACCCTCACCATAGCCGATGTCGTCCGTGCAATCCCACCCAAATGACCACGCGAAGCCATGGAGCGGATAAACACTCCGGGGTCATCCGCAATATCGCGCATTCGGATGCGATCGCCCAGGATGGCCCCACCGGTGAAAGGGCTGGATGGATCCACTGCCACAATCGCAACTTTATGAGGTTCTCCTGCGCCTGGGTTTCTCAATAAGCGTGTCATCTGGTTCACCAGCGAGGATTTTCCCGTACCGGGCGAGCCGGTGACCCCCACCATATGCGCTTTTCCACTGTAAGGAAAAAGAGCATCCAATGCTGCCCGGCTTGCCTGACTGTCATTTTCAACCTCGGTTAATGCACGCGCCAAAGCACGCCGATTGCCTGCCAGCAGCGCCGGCACATCTAGCTTGCCGCTGCTACGCATGTCTACTCTTCTGCCTGTCCTGAGACAAGCCTGCGCACATCGTCAATGACCTGTTGAGTAGTTGTCCCTGGACCATACACCGCGCGAACCCCCATTTGTTGCAATGCTGGCCAGTCTTCTTCGGGGATGATGCCACCCACAAACACTGCCACATCCCCCAGCCCAACTTCCTTCAGGTTTTCCAACACCCGCGGAATCAGGGTCATATGCGCGCCGGACAGGATGGAAAGCCCCACCACATCCACATCTTCCTGTAAGGCCGCTGTCGTGATCATTTGGGGTGTCTGGCGCAGTCCGGTGTAAATGACCTCCATGCCTGCATCGCGTAATGCTCTGGCGATTAATTTTGCACCGCGATCGTGTCCATCCAGACCGGGTTTGGCGATTAATACACGTATTTTACGATCCATGCAGTCATCTCCTGCTCATCTTAAAATTCGATTTACATATATTATACTCGGTCAAAACTCATCAGGTCTGGATTCCACTTTGATTTCAGCATCCACTCGGCATTATTCAGTTTTTTGTAATATTTCAATAAAAGGAGGTGGTGGGTGATTTTTGGAAATTTAATTTTTCAGTTCTTTTTCCTCAACCAATTTCTTACTCACTTCCCATAATCTTCGGGCAACCTCATCGTCCTGAGCGGCTGTGGATGGCTGCACAATCTTGGAATTATGGAAATAAGCACCGCTGACCCCGGCAACTTCAGGAGAAGAAGCCAGATAAATGCTGGTCTGCGCGCCCTGTTCAGGGGTAATTGCACCTTTTTGTGACAATTTAACAAACCAGCTCCAAAGGCCTTTCCCATTATGACCAAAGTTCGTAGCCACAAATCCGGGATGCAATACATTCGCTGTAACCCGCGTCCCTTCTAAACGCTGCGCCAGCTCACGGGTAAAGAGGATATTCATCAGCTTTGAATTAGCATAGGCTGTCCATCCCATAAAGAATCCCTTGGAATTCAGATTATCAAAATTGACTTTCCCCATGGGATGCGCACCAGACGACACATTTACAATTCTTGCCGGTGCACTGGCCTTTAGTAAATCCAGTAATAAATCTGTCAGATAAAAATATCCCAGATGATTGAGCGCAAATGTCATTTCAAATCCATCGACGCTCTCGATCCTGCGGGTGAAATATGCCCCGGCATTGTTCACCAACACATCCAGCTGGTTATATTTCTGTTTAAAATCTTCCGCCAGCTTGCGAATGTCCGCCAGGGAAGACAAATCAGCCAGCATGCCTTCCACCTCAGCCCCGGATGGATGCTGCCCCTTAAACTCCTCCACCACATCAGCTATCTTCAGTGAGTTGCGTCCGACAATCACCACCCGCGCCCCCATTTTATGCAGCGCCTTTGTTGTCTCCTTCCCAATCCCACCTGTCGCCCCGGTTACCATTACAATTTTGCCTTGCATGTCTACAGAATTCATTTTCGCTCCCTGAAATTTTTCAATATTGATAATTATAAAGGGAGGCGGATCATTTGTATAAACTTTGTATAGTGTAAAATCAGAACTGGGATTTACAGGATTTTTATGATTTCTTGATGCTTTATTATTGATTACAAAAATGATAATCCATCATAAACATCCCTCATAATCATAGTTCACCTTTTTCGCTTTTCTCTTTTCGCTTTTCGCCTTTCGCCTTTCGCCTTTCGCCTTTCGCCTACCAGCTATCAGCTACCACCTAATTGCTTCATCACCACCCCACTCACCGGTGCAAGCACCAGCTCCCTCACAAAACCACCTTGCACCAGCAGTTCTCCATTCGCCAGCACGTGCTGCAATACACCGCCCTCTGGCAATATGCCACTCACGTCCACATCGATATGCCGGGTTTCCCGTGAGCGATTGATTACCACCAGCAGCTTTTCTTCCCCCTTATTTCTCAGATAGCCCAGCACCTGATCCTGTGCGTACAGCACCTTGAAATCTCCATCCCTTAAAGCCGGATAAGCTTTACGCATGCTGATACAGCGTTGATAGAAGCCCAGCATCTGTGAATCCCACTTTTTATTATCCCAGGGGAAGGGCTTGCGACAATCCGGATCATTACCACCATCCAGACCGATCTCGTCCCCGTAGTAAATGGAGGGTGCACCGGGATAGGTCATCAGGAACAATACCGCCAGCAACATTAAATCCTTGTGCCCATTCAGGAGGCTCAAAAAGCGCGCTGTATCGTGGCTATCCAGCAAATTCATTTGAGCCAGAACCGCCTGGTGTGGGTACTTTTGCAACAATTCCTGCACATATCCGGCAAAATCCTGTACAGTCTCAATCTTCAGATCAGGCGCATGCGCCACCAGCCATTGACCAAATAATTCCTGGTTAACATCCTCACCGCCAAAAAACTTCCATATTCCATAGGTCAGCAGGTAATTCATCACACCATCGAACTGATCCCCTGCCAGCCAGCGCGAGGCGTCAGTGGCAATCTCTCCGGTGATGTAGGTCTCCGGATTGGCTTTTTTAACCACCTGACGGAATTCCTGCCAGAATAAGTCGTCATCAATCTCCTGCGGAACATCCAACCGCCAGCCATCGATGCCCTCATCCACCCAATATTTTGCCACCGAGAAGATAAAATCACGAACCTGCGGGTTGTCCGTATTAAATTCTGGCAGGGCAGGTAAACCCCACCAGCAGCGATAATTCGGCTTACCCTGATAAGCATTCAGAGGAAAGCCATGTACATCAAACCAATCCAGATAAGCAGATTTCTCACTATTTTCCAGGATGTCATTGAACTGGAAGAATCCACGGCTGGCATGATTGAAAACGCCATCCAATATAACACGCATATTTCTGCGATGGATTTCTTTCAGCAATTTCTTGAAAGCTTTATTGCTACCCAGCATCGGGTCAACCTGGAAGTAATCATGGGTATGATAGCGGTGGTTACTGGCAGATTGAAAGATCGGATTGAAATAGATTGTATTCACCCCCAGATCCTGCAGGTAATCCAGCTTCTCGAACACGCCTAATAGATCCCCACCTTTATATCCATGCGTGGTGGGGGCTGAATCCCAGCTTTCCAGGTGATTGGGCTTCAGCACCTTTTTCGATTTTGCAAATCGATCCGGAAATATCTGGTAAATAATCGCATGATGTACCCATGCAGGGGTTGTAAAGCTGTTCATATCTGGCTCCCTTCGTTCAATCGTTCAAAAAACAAAGCGCTTTCGAGAGTTCATCCAGAAAGCGCAATTTTTTCTTACAGACCAATCATCCGTTGAAACTGGACAATGCGGGCATTTCCGCTGTCCACAAATTGCTTTTGTTGGTAATGGCGGCCATCTCTCAAAATCACATGTAAGGAACGCACCGGGATTTCATAATTGCCCTCCCGTTCAAAGATTTCAACTTCAGCCATGCGATCATCTCCCCGCAATTGATATCGTGTGGTGGCAAATTTTCCCCGTTCGTAATCCAGGCTGACCCCATCATCCTCATACAAAGTAAAATCCGCTTTATCACCCGGGAAAAGATGCAAACTGAGGGGCTCTAATGGCTTTTCATCCACGTATTGCATGGCGGGTCCCATAGGTATGACAGCACCAGCGCGAACGTACAAGGGCATCCGCTGAATGGGGGCTTCAGCCAGAATATAACGCCCGCCCTCATAGCGATAACCATCCCACCAGTCATACCAGGTACCCTCCGGCAGGTACACTTGCCGAGCGGTCTGACCCGGTTTGAGGATCGGAGCAGCCATCAGATAACGGCCAATCAAGACCTGATCATCAATGTGTGCTGTTTGTTTGTCCTCTGGGTAATGCAGGAAAAGCGAGCGCCAGATCGGGTAACCACGTTGGCTTGCTTTCCAGAAGACCGAATATAAATAAGGCATCAGACGATAACGCAATGACAGATACTCTCTGGCAATGTTTTCCACCTCTTCACCAAACTGCCAGGGTTCCTGCGCAATCGTACCGGTACAGGAATGACCGCGGCTGAAGGGGTACAATGAACCTATCTGTATCCAGCGTGCGAATAGTTCAGGGGTGGCATTCCCAAAGAATCCACCAATATCCGCACCCACAAATGGCACCCCGGAAATGCCCATATTGATGAGCTGACCCATCGACATTTCAAGGTGCTCCCAACACGATCCATTATCACCCATCCAGGAAGCAGACCAGCGTTGTATGCCTGCAAATCCTGAACGCGTCAGATGAAAGGCGCGCTCATTTGGTTTTGACTTGCGCATTCCTGTATAGGATGCCTGTGCCATTTGTGATCCGTATAAATTATGTAATTCGGCATGCGTGGTGACTTCTTCGGCAGCGCCTTGTTCAGCTTTCAAGGGTAATGTACCACCCCGTCCACCTCCCAGGCTGAAAGGTTTTTCGAAGACGGTGGGTTCATTCATGTCATTCCAGATGCCACAGACACCCTGTTCGATCAGCCCGTGCTGCCAATCTCCCCACCAATCGCGCACCTCGCTGCGGCTGAAATCCGGGAATACTGACTCATCCGGCCAGACATAGCCAGAGCAGATCTTGCCACGCGCATCGCGCACGAAATATGCGCGTTCCATCCCTTCACGGTAAACAGCGTAATTCGGATCCACCTTAACACCCGGGTCAATGATGGTCACCACCCGAAAATTCTTCCGTTTCAAATCCTCCAGCATGCGCTGCGGTGTCGGGAAGCGTTCATCATCCCAAGTGAAAACCTTGTAATTATCCATATAATCGATATCCAGGTGGATCACATCGCAAGGGATTTCTTTCTCACGGAAGGTGCTCACCAGTTTACGGACTTCCTGTTCGTTGCCATAACTCCAACGGCTCTGGTGATATCCTAATGCCCATTTGGGCGGCATCGGCATTCGTCCCAGTAATTCACTCAGATGTTCAAGCACATCCAGGGGTTGAGGACCATAGGCAATATAAACATCCAATTCATCACCCAAGGATTCAAAGCGTAATTGTCCACTCTTACTGAGATCGAAGGTGCTCTCCCAGGTGCTGTTGACATACACCCCATACGCAAAATTCTGACTCATTACCAGATATACCGGGATTGCCATATACATTGGATCCACAAAGGCCGTATGCGGTTCAGATGGGTCAGTAGCCCAGTTCTTCATCGTCTGGCCTTGCTTTTCCATCCTGCCACCACGTTCTCCAAACCCGTAATACTTTTCACCATTTTCAATCCGTTTGGTGAACCAGTAGCGATCTTCTTCCCATACCGGCGAGGATGCATCCGTAAAAAAGCTCTTGCCGTCCGTGGTTAACATTTCCAGTAACGCAGTATCTTTGTCAATCCTTACCGTAAATGCGGCACTGTTCAGAAATAACGCATGTTGCGTTTGTTGTAAATTAACCTCCACAGCATGAAAGGCTTCATCTGCCAGTGGCACATCCCAACTATGTTCTTCTTCGAAATCACCACCGGGAACTATGCGCACGCGCACCAATTCTGGCTTCAGGAATGTCACACGCATGTGGGGATCGCCACAATCCACCCACAACTCGCTCCCTAAAAATCGATATTCCCTAACTGCGCCCAGCATTGCACGTGCTTTAATCATGCTGCCTCCCTACCATTGGTTGATGTGAATTCTCTCAGGAAAAAAGCGGTCTACAACCGGCAGCGGTTCTGTCGGATAGCCGATGGGGACCAGAGAAAAAGGTTGGATATTATCAGGCAATTTTAACAGATTTTTCATTTCGCGTTGTCGATCTGGGTCAGGATACACCCCACACCAGACTGCACCCAATCCCAATCCATGGGCTGCCAACTGAATACTTAAGGTGGCTGCACTACAATCCAGACTCCAGCGTTCCGGATAGGGTAAAATCGTTTCATCGGCACATACTACCACTGCCATGCTAGCTTCTGGTGCCATCGCAGCAAACGGATGGGCATCCGGGATCTTCCGAAGGATTTCCCGATCTGTGATCACATAAAATTGCCAGGGTTGACGATTGCGGGCAGATGGTGCGTGCATGGCCACCTTTAACAGCAATTCGATGGTCTCCTGTGGTATGGGTTGATAATTAAAACTTCTCACACTCCGGCGTGTTAACAATGCTTCTATCATTTCCATGATTTACTCCTCTATTGATTTTAAAATCTCGTTCGACTCTCTATCACTATATACAACAGCAAATAATCCCGGCAGGTAGCGATCCATCATCCACACATTCGGATAAACATGATTCGAGACCAATGCATAACTCAATCCCTGCCCTTCAAAATCGATGCTAGTGCGAAAACGTACTTCACCACTTTCAAAATCCATCTCGAAATTGCCAATGCGCATCCCATAGTTGACCAATGTAATAAATTCTGCCATTTTTAAACGTTTATCCTGGGGCACATTAATGGGAAAATAACTGTAAAAATAAAAGATATCCTGCATTTCGTTATATTCTGCCTGGCACGAAAAACGTCCGTTCTCACCCCAATGATTCATTCTTAAAACCAGCACGCCGTGGTCTGCTGATTCCACATAAAACCACTCATCTTCGGAAAAGAACTGTTTGATTGTCTCAAATGCAACGCTCATTTTCGCACCTTGGTATCGCTTGATGACTCGATTCTAGCACACAGACAGTTTCTCAAAGGTGAAAAGAACCTTAAATTATCGGGAAAATGGTTTCAGCGCGATTATTTGCGATATGGTTGTTTCAGGCGGGCAAATGCCCACAAAATCACCTTCTACCTTCGGATGATCATAAAGAAACAATAAATGAGAATTAACAATTTCTCAATTTTTCCTGTATGATTAATAGCATGCGTGATCTTTCTCATCAATTTGTTCAAGGGTATCCATGAAAAAAACTCATAAACCTTACCCCTACTTAATCGATTGGCTCGTGATCTCCTGGCGCTGGTTGGCTCTTTTTATTCTGGGCATAACCTTCGCCAATCGGGCAAATTTTGACTGGATCATCATCATTCTACTGGGTCTGATTGCATTCTGGAACATCGTGATGACCTCGCTGGCGATTATCAATGTTCGCATGCCGCTACATCGCCCGGTCAATCTGTTTTGCGATTTTGCATTCACAGCTGCTCTATTTGTTCTGGGTGGTGCGTTGACTGGCTCCCTGGTCTGGATTGGCGTTGTGGTGATCGTGAATGCTGCCATCTTTTTTCAGTGGCGGGGTGCTTTTCTTTTGGCTCTGCTCTTTTCAGCAGCTCAGATTGGATACGCTATCTATCTCAACCCTGAAAATCTGACCGTCTGGCTGCCCTATGCCATCATCCTGGGGTTGAATTTCACCATTGCCGCCATTGCCGGATTTGCCAGTACACTGGTATTCAAGCGCATCCGTAAAAAGGAACTCACCTCCGATAAACTGCTGCATGATATTGAAACGCGCGTCAGCCAACATTATCAGAGGCGCATGCAATCCCTTTCCTCCCTGGTTGAGACACTCAACTCAACCCTGGATTACACTGTTGTGCTGGATATTATGCTCGAACTCAGCCAATCTGCCATCGATATCATTCAACCGAACCAGGATAAATTAACCTCAGCTGTTTTGCTCTTTGATGAATCCAAATTAATCGTGGTAAACTCGCGGCGCTTCTCACCCACCGATACCAACCTCAAATTCCCAGCCAACAGCGGACTTCTGCTCGACACGCTCAAGAAGGTCGAGCCGCAAATCACCTACAATCCCGCTAAAGATCCCGAACTGTGGAAGATCACCTCGCTGCAGAATTGCAAAGTCGCCATCACCTTTCCGCTCGCACGCGGCATGGATGATTATGGTGTCATGCTCTTCGGCCATCCGGACCGGGATTTCTTTACAACGGAAAAGATCGAAGCCCTGAACCTGATCAGTCGTCAGGCTGTCATAGCCATCCAGAATGCCCGCCTCTACCAGCAGGTAGAACAAGAAAAACAGACCATAATCAATTCGCAAGAGGAAGCCAGTAAGAAACTTGCGCGCAGTCTACATGACGGACCCATCCAGGCGGTCGCTTCCATCGCCATGCGTCTGAGTGTTGCCCAGCGCCTGCTTTTCCATAAGCCTAAAGATGTGGCAGCCGAACTGGCCAGTATCGAGACACTCGCCCGCCAATCTACCGGTGAGCTACGCCACATGCTCTTCACCTTACGCCCCCTCACCCTGGAAATAGACGGCCTGGTGGCTGGCTTGCATACCATTGCCGAGAAAAATCTACACACCTACCAACAAAAAGTGCGCGTGGAAGCAGACGAAAAGGTGGTTGTACAACTTGATCAGAGCAAACATTCCACAGTGTTCTATCTGGCAGAAGAGGGCGTTACCAATGCTCGTAAGCATGCACAAGCCGAACTGATACTGGTACGCCTGCGGTTCACAGATACCGATGAAGAGATCGCCGTCCTCGAGATTATGGACAATGGCGTTGGTTTCGATGTAGAAAAGGTCAACCAGAAGTACAGCCACCGGGGGAGTCTGGGTATGGTAAACTTAAATGAAAGAACGCAGTTAATCAGTGGACTGTTACACATCGATTCAGTCCCAGGAAAAGGCACCCGGATCCGAATCTTCATTCCTCTCACCCCGGCAGCCATCGAAAGAGTGCAGGCCGGGAAGATCGATCTGCAGAAATCATAATCTCGAACCAACGAGGCTAGCATGCCAGTTCTGGCAAATATCTACTATACCCAACACCAGGGGGGATCATTTTCACGTCCACCGGTGATTCTCTTACACGGTGCTGGCAGCAATCATCTAACCTGGCCAGCGGAGATTCGCCGGCTGCGGGATTTCAACGTCTATGCCATCGACCTGCCCGGGCATGGAAAATCTGAGGGAACAGCTTTTCACCATGTATCTGGCTATCAATCTGCTATTATCGACTTCATTGCTCATCTGGGATGCAACCGTGCCATGCTGGTAGGGCACTCACTGGGGGCAGCTATTGCATTGCAATTGGCTGCTGATCATCCACAACATGTGGCTGGTCTGGTATGCATCTCCGCTGCTGCCTGCTTCCAGGTAGACCCCACCCTGGTCAACCTTTTTCGAAATTCTCCGGTGCAAAAAAGGGCTTTGAATTTGTTGGAAATTTATTTTGCACCACAACATGGTAAAACCCAATGGTATACCAACCTCTACAAAAGCCTGGCCAGCATACGGAACAGCCTGTGGTACGCAGATCTGCGTGCATTGGAGCAGTTTGACCTGCGCAGTCAATTGTCTGAGATCACCTGCCCTACACTGGTAATGTCTGGAAGTGAAGACCAATTGGTATCCTTCTCTGCGGCTGTCCATCTTGCCCGTCAAATCCCCGAGGCCCATTTTGTCGGATTCCCCAAACACGGTCACATGTTAATGTTGGAGGATCCCGAGGGGGTAGCCGGAGAGATCCAACAATTTTATTCTCGTCTTTAACGGCCAACCGCAATTCCCATTCGGGCATCCGTAGGGGTAGTGGCTTGTCCTTACCCCGGGCTTGTCCTTACCCCAATTCGGGCAACCACAAGGGATTGCCCCTACCCGATCTACCATGCGGGCATCTGTAGGGGTAACGGCTTGCCCCTACCCCGGGCTTGTTATTACCCCGGGCTTGTCCTTACCCCTATTCGGGCAACCACAAGGGATTGCCCCTACCGGTATTGATCCTCATCCCATTTCAATGGATTATTTTCAATATACTCTACGATGCGGTCATAATCTTCTTCATCCCGAATCACATGTTCATAATAATTGCGTTGCCACAATTTCTCGACCGGAAAATTGTTAGATTTACATAATTTGAGATATTCATTGGATGACAGAGATTTGTAGGCACCTACGATTTTTCCAATGGTTTGTCCAGGAGATGACTCCTCAATCGAAATAATGCCATGAATATGATTCGGCATGACAATGAATGCATCCAAATGAATACCATTGAAGCGACCTGGTAATTGAAACCATTGATCATTCACGATTTTGCCTATTTGGTTGATGACCATTTCTTCCATTTTTATTTCTCCAAATAATGGTTGGTGGCCGTGTGAACAAATGGTTATAAAATATGAACCTTCTTGTGAATAATCAAATCCTTGTAATCGGATGGATTGTCGATTGTGAATGGCTTTGTTGTACGGCATGATTTTAGCTCCAATGAAAGTCATTATAGTGCTGATATTATTCTATTCGAATTTCTATGAAGAAGGAAAAATAAGACGAATTTTTTTAGTGATCTTCAGCATGTAGCCTATTAACAGACAACGCGGCGATGATCGCCGCGTTACCTTATCCAAAACCCATTCAATAAAGGAGTTAAACTACAGAGGTTCACCCTACCACTGTTGTATGCACATTAAATTGCGGAGGCTTTTCCATGTGTTTCTTGACCGCACATTGCTCCGCGGAGCGCACCAGCGCGTTGTAATACTTCTCCGGGAAATCCGGCGGCACCTGGATGTCAATCTCAACATCACCTACCAACCCGGTTAACGGATTAGTCTTCAAGCGTTGTACCAGACGAATCCCCGTGGTATCCAGTCCACGCTGCTTGCAAAACCCGAGCACATAAATCCCGGCGCAGGTTGCCAAGGATGCCAGGAATGTAGCAAACGGCGTCGGCGCGGCACCCTGACCACCACCCATGGGTGGCTGATCCGTCATAATCGTATACTGCCCAAAATGGGCATCCACTCGCGCCCCACCCGGAAAATCGACTACCATTTCCATAAAACCCATCTCCTCACTTTGTTTTTTTTGCTTTCTAGGGATTAGATGCAGCGTTGGCAGAAAAGATACAAAGGATGAAGGATCAGAGCACGAATTTCTTAATGGAAAACTGCGGTCATCCCCTAATCCTTTATACAGCAAAAATTACCAAATCCATCATTACGGAATCAATTATGATCTAAATTCGTTTATTCGATTTATATTCGTTGACGGTCAAGTTCCAGATAAACACCTTTCAGAGTTTTACTTTCTATTTTTTCCTTTTATCTCCAGCAGTAGGACTAACCTGTCTCGCAGAAAATAGTATAATCGTAGATAATCTTAAATCAGGCAGGGCAAAAGCATGAAAATTTATATCACCGGTATCAGCGGCTTTCTTTCGATCAATCTTGTGCGGTTTCTTCTGGAGCACGGCTACAGCGACATCAGCGGGATCGACCTGGTTGATTTTACTTACCCGGAGCGCGATAAGATCCAGTTCCTGCAAGGGGACATTCGTAATGAAGCTGATTTGCGGAAAAGCATGCAGGGCGCTGATGTGGTGATCCACACTGCCGCTGCTTTGCCCCTTTACACCCCGGAAGAAATCTACTCCACCGATGTGGCCGGGACGCGTCTGGTGCTGCAAACTGCGCAGGCATTTGGCGTCAAGCGCGTGATTCACATCTCCTCTACTGCTGTCTATGGCGTCCCGGATCATCATCCGCTGTATGAGAGCGACCCGATGATTGGTGTAGGAGATTACGGCAAAGCCAAAATCCAGGCCGAGCAAGCTTGCCATCAGTTCCGTGAATCGGGATTGTGTGTCCCCATCCTACGTCCCAAATCCTTTGTAGGGCCAGAGCGCCTGGGCGTTTTTGCGATCTTCTACGAGTGGGCGTCAGAGGGCAAGAACTTCCCTAATATCGGCAGCGGAAACAACCGCTATCAGCTATTGGATGTGGAAGACCTGTGCACTGCTATCCATGCCTGCATGACGTTGGAAGAGGATCTTGTCAACGATACATTCAATGTTGCCGCCACCGAGTTTACCACCATGAAACGTGATTACCAGGCTGTCCTGGATGAAGCCGGCTTTGGGAAGAAGATCATCCCCTTCCCGGCGGGTCCCGTGGTGCTGGTACTGCGCATCCTGGAAGCACTCAAGCTCTCCCCGCTGTATCCATGGATTTATGAAACGGCTTCGAAAGATTCATTTGTGTCGGTAGAGAAAGCGCAGCAGAAGCTCAATTACCAACCTAAATACTCCAATCAGGAAGCCATGATCCGCAACTACCACTGGTATCTGGCTAACCGTGAGCGACTGCAAGCCGAGCCCGATACAGGTGTGACTCATCGCGTGCCCTGGAAGCAAAAAGCCCTGGGGTGGGTGAAGGTTTTCTTTTAGCTCAAAGCTCAAAGCTAATTTTGAACGCTGAATTTGAACAGTTCTGAGTTGATTAAATTCAAAGAAATTCGATAGCTATTCGAGAAAGGTTTTTCCCTTTCAGCTTTCAGCTTTAGGCTTTGAGCCATCAGCCATCAGCTATCAGCCATGAGCTATGAGCAGCCAGCTACCAGCTATACTTTTTCATATCCTCAAACGACTTGCGAATCAACTGTTCAAGCACATTCATATCCACATCTTCCAGTTTGTTGATATACAGGCAAGACTTGCCAGTCTTGTGTTTTCCAAGTTGACTGAACAGTTCGTCATAGGATGGGTCTTCCGGCTGGACGTAACAGCCCATCAGGTAGAGCGTTAGATTTTGTTTGCGCGGGGAGAAGCCCACCAGCGCTGCATCACCTTCATGGCCGCTGGCATAGCGATAATGGTATTCGCCAAAGCCAATGATGCTGCTGCCCCACATTTTGGGCTCCAGCCCGGTCACCTTGCGCATCAGTTCCAATAATTTATAACCATCAGCTCGTTTTCCTTCAGGCTCCACACTGTTCAGGAAGGATTCGACATCCGCGTCATTTTGTTGGGTTTTTAATTCTGCCATGATTATTCCTGAGTAAGCTTGAGAGATAATTTGATCAGATCCTGCAAGATATCCTGATCTACATCAGCCAGTTTGTTGATATACAGGCAAGATTTTCCCAGCTTGTGTTTGCCCAGGCGAGACATGAGTTGCTTGTATTCTTCTGACTCCTGGTGAGTATACAGTCCCCACAGATAAAGTGACAAATTCTGCTTACGGGGCGAAAAGCCAACCTGAAACCATTCACCTTCTTCTCCAGAGGCATAACGATATTTCGTTGTTCCAAAACCGATGATGCTGTCCCCCCACATTTTGGGTTCAATGCCCGAGATTGTTTTCATCATCTCCAGGATTTTAAAACTATCATTCCGTTTTTTGTCATGCTCCACACTATTCAGAAAGCCTTCCACACTGCCATCATTCTTTTTTGTTTTCAGTTCAACCATCGATCCTCCGCTATTACGTTCTATTATGCCGGGGAATGAGGTGTATTACAACGGAAAGCATAAGGATATATAGCTCAAGGCTCAAGGCTCAAGGCTCAAGGCTCAAGGCTCAAGGCTCAAGGCTCAAAACAAAATTTTACTTTCAGGACACCGACAATAGCACGGCTACAATCACCACCACAATCACAGCAATCACCCCCACGGCCACCCAATTGACGGGGTTCGATTCACCACCACTTGATGGTCGCTCGGGGCGGGTGAGGAGCTCACGCTGACAGTAATAGCAGAAGATGGCTTCTTCTGGCAGACTCTTGCCACAAAACTTACAATTTTTCATCTTCTGTTCTGCACTCATGCCTGCTCCCATCTTCGGAATGTGCTTTGATTATAGTATGAGTTTTGAGTATTGAGTATTGAGTGTTGAGTGTTGAGAGTTGAGTGTTGAGTGTTGAGTGTTGAGAGTTGAGTATTGAGTATTGAGTGTTGAGTATTGAGTATTGAGTGTTGAGTATTGAGTATTGAGTGTTGAGTATTGAGTATTGAGTGTTGAGTGTTGAGTGTTGAGTATTGAGTATTGAGTCTTGCGTTTTTCGCCTTTCGCCTTTCGCCTTGGAGCTTTGAGCTTTAAGCTTCAATCCAACCGCTACCAGCTGATCGGCAAGCCTACCCCCTCCAGTGTCAGCAAGGCTTGTTTGCGCCAGAGTCCACCGGCGTAACCGGTCAGGCTGCCGTCAGCACCAATGACACGATGACAGGGCACCAGAATTGCAATCGGATTACGGGCATTCGCGCTTGCCACAGCCCGGCTGGAGGTCGCGCTCGAGCGTCCTACTTTGGCTGCCAGTTGACCATAGGAAATGGTAGTGCCGTAGGGAATGGTCAGCAACGCATCCCAGACCTGGCGCTGGAAGGTTGTCCCACGTAACAGCAATGGCAGATCAAAATGACGGCGCTTCCCCTGAAAATAGCCTTCCAGTTGCTGCCCCAATTCATTCAGCAGCCCAATCCGTTCAAAAGAAATCTCTTCCGTCAACCCATCTTTAGCAGCCAGAGCACGCAAACCTTCCTCATCCGATGGATTGTCCAAAAAGTCCAGCCGCAGAAGCCCTTTTGGCTCTGTAACAGCCAACAGGGTGCCCAGGGGGCAATAAAATTGGGTAATATGGATCATCATGAGTTCTCCGACCAAATTTTTTTTTCAAAACAATGGTTGTTGATTTGATTATAGCCCGTACCAGAATTTGAGAAAATATGTCCCTAATTTCCAATCATCTGTCATATTTCATTCGTTTTTGTGAGAAATCCTGTATACTTAAATAATAGAACGTTGCATTAAAAGGAGGTTTTATGACTGAAGCAAAAGACGGTTGTGTCAAGCCTTCTGTAGGGATCATTATGCCCGAATCAGAAGCTGTTGCTGAGCAACCCCAAATCAAAAAGGAGGTACCAAAAATGTTAGCAAGAGTTGGTAAAACCGCCCCCGATTTTGAGCTGAGTGCTTATTTCGAAGGTGGTTTCAAAAATGTCCGTTTGTCGGATCACAAAGGAAAATGGATCGTCATCTGTTTCTATCCGGGTGACTTCACCTTTGTCTGACCGACTGAACTGGCGGCAGTTGCCGTCAAATATCCTGAATTACAAAAATTAGGTGTCGAAATCGTAGCCATCTCTACCGATAGCCGCTTTTCACACAAAATCTGGCAGGAAGAAGAACTCTCCAAAATGGTGGAGGGTGGCGTACCTTTCCCGCTCCTTTCGGATGCGGGTGGACGCGTTGGCACCGTTTATGGTGTCTATGATGAAGAAGCCGGTGTAGATATCCGTGGACGTTTTATTATCGACCCCGATTTCAACATCCGTGCTATGGAAGTTCTGACCCCGGAAGTCGGGCGCAATGTCTCCGAGCTGATCCGGCAGGTAATGGCTTTCCAGCATGTTGTTGCCACCGGTGAGGTCACTCCCTCCGGTTGGGTGCCCGGCAAACCAACCCTGACCCCAGGTCCCGATCTGGCTGGCAAGGTTTGGAAAGTCTGGAAACCAGACAGCGCATTCTAATATCAAAAACCCCTATTTTATAGATGAATCAAAAAGCCGCCTGACATCAAATAAGGTGGCTTTTTGATTCATCCTAAAAGAACTGTTGTGTCTAAACCGATTGTTTGAATCCGAACTGTGTTTCAAAAGCAACCTGGTTGCTGGTCAAATTCGTCCCGACTGCCGAAAAGACGCCGGGTTGGTCTTCCAGCTCGGTCATTTCGATATTGATGCTCTCCTCCGGTTTGATCTCGTTACTGTAGTTGATTTGCAGCCAATCAAACTGATATTTCTTCCAGAATGAAACCGGGAAGCAATCGCACAGCCAGTCGATGTACTGGGTATTATTGACATGCCCCATCAGATCCAGGCTGGAGTAGTTGGCCTTGAAGACGTGTTCCTTGCTGAAACCGGATGGACGTGTGAGCTTATCCAGTGTCTCATCCAGGATGAAGCGTCCTTCGTTTTCCGGCAGAACGACCGTGAGTGTCTCTGGTTTGACAAAACGCCTTGTTTTGGTATTGACCAGCAGCCAGGCAGTGGTGGCGTGTGCCACCGCCTTGCCTTTCTCATTTGCAAGAGAATAATCGCGCATGCCAAAGATCTTTTGCTGCCAGCCACGCGGCCAGGTCTGCACAATAATCTTTGTCCCAACAGATGGGAACTCATAGAAACGAACTTTTGTACGCACTAAAATCCATGCCAAATTCATTGCCTGCAGACTGTAGTAATCCACCCCCAGGTGTACGGAGTGATGGACAGTGATTTCTTCCATCACCCGTAAGACAGCGGCAGGCTTCCAGCGAAAGACAAAGTCGGTCTCATGCGAGCGTACTTCAAAATTCTCCTGCCAGATGGTTTGTTGTGCCAATTTATTCTCCCTGATTCTAGGTATGCTTTATTCTATCTTTATTTTTGACTTTCTGGCAACTTTTTTATCGCCAATCTGAGTGGGGGTCTTCTTTCTCTTTTTATGAATCATTTTCAGCAAAGTTCTTAATTGGCCCAGGAATTGCAACTATATAAGTAACTTAAAATTCTGGACATGCTCTCATTTTTCATTCTCGCAATCTCTGTGCAGCATGGTCAAAGAAATTTGTTGATAATTGTTTATGGATAATTGGAGGACACCATGCAAATATTCTTAGTTTTCGCCCTGATCATCGCTTTGATCGCTGTCGTATTCACCATTCAAAACACCGCTGCCGTCACCGTGACCTTTTTGGTTTGGGAGCTGAACCACTCGTTGGCATTTATTTTTCTTTTAGCTATTTTAGCCGGCGTGTTGATCAGCCAGTTTGTGTCCGTTCCTAATAAAGTCAAACGGACGATGGAAAACACCAACCAGAAAAAGAAAATTAAAGATCTGGACACTGAACTGATGAGTACCAAAGTACGGCTTGAAGCCATGAAGCAGGAAGTGGAAGTCTATCGAGGTCAATTGGGCACATCAGCTCCCGAAATGACTCCCGAACCAACCAGTGTGCCGGCTGCTAAGCGCTTCATAAATGGCTTCAAAGCAAAACTGAAGCCATAAGTCTCCAGCTTCGATAAACAAATTCTGTAACCCTCTCAAACAGTCATCTTCCAGGGATTGTTTGGGAGGGGGCTTTCGTTTTTGAGGGGTATCGAACGATCAGCTTTTGTTTTGCATGATGTAGAACACGTACCCATACCACTGATGGTATTTTTCATAAATATCTATTTCAGCCTGTTCCTCATCCAGAACTTTCTGAACCTTTGAATCATGTGGATGCTGCTCTCGCAACATGGCAATGCGAGCCTGCAGGGGCCGGTAATACTCTTCTGTCCAACTGGTTTTGGGCAGTGCAAAATAGTCGATCAGAAAATAATTAGAATCATAAATAATATTCAGATTTTCTTCCAGGCTCTTCATCCCCGGGTATGCGTTGTGCCAAAAATCGTTTACTTCTGCCGGGGGATCCGGTTGCAGCCAGGTCAGCTCGGTGACAGCGATATAACCCCCAGGTTTCAGCAGCGGTTCCCAGGCTCGCAGTCCTGCTTCAAAGCCCATGATGTAAATCGCACCTTCTGACCAGATCAAATCAAAGCTGGCAGGAGGGAAATCCAGCGCTAACATGGATTGGTTGTACACTTTAACACGCTGGCTCAAGCCCTGCTCAATGACTTTCTGTTGCAGACGATCCAGAAAGGGTTGGTGGGTATCAACCGCATGAATGACTCCATTGGATAGTACTGCCAGATCGAGCGTCTGTGCACCGGGACCACTGCCCACATCCAGGATCACAGGCTCTTGCGGCAGCATCGTCATCTTACGAAAAGCTTGCCGGGTCGAGTCAGAATCCCCTGGACCTTCACGTGGTAAATCTTTATGAATTTCGAAGAAAAATTCCATCTCTGGCTCCTGAAGCTGAGATAAATTGCTGCGCAGCTCAATTAATTTTGAAAACAATCCAGTTCTTCATGCTTTTTTGCTCTTCATAGTCTCCTAAAGAACAGGCCGGATACGCCGGATCTCCGGCATCCACCAGGACATACTGAATGCCCTGCTCGATTAACCATTCACGGTCACAGATTTTTTCATCCGGGTAGACGGGTATGATGCGGCGGGTAAAATGCTCACCAAACAAACCGTACTCGTAGTAGACAATCGTCGGGGTTGCAATACCCAATACCCCGTCTTCCGGTACCGTCTGATCCACCACATACAACATTTCTTTGGTATCATACGATTGGGCTGAGATTGAATCAAAGCGGTGTTGCTTCCAGAAGGCTTTGTATCCCCAGAAAGATTTGGCGGGGTTGCTATAGACAGCCATTATTAAGGTCAGAACAGACAGGATGCTGATTAAGTAGATTAACAGCAAACCAGGCCTGGGACGCAACCAGTCGAGGAAGGCTGTCAGCCCCAGGCATAAAAAAGCAAACAGCGTAATGAAATAACGGCCATCATACGGCGTCCAACCTGAACGCAAAAAAGCAAAGGACAGAGGGGCGGTCAGCAGAAACAGACTGGTCAAAATCATTAATGGATGTTTATGCTTGAAGGTTATTACCAGTACAAAAACGGAGATGATCAAAAATACAAAAATGCCCATCAGCCCAAACCAGGCGGAATCCTCCGAGAAGGGAATGTGATCGCTGTAGCCGAAGGTGTGCTGGTTCAGCAAGGATTTGTCCACTTCCAGAGAGAGATTGGTCTTTGCACTGATAAAATCCGGCACAACCGCTTTCAGTTGCATCAATTTAGATAGGTATGGCTCCGGAACTCCCTGGAAATCGATGATCTGATATGCCCAGCGGCCAGCCATCAAGCCAACATGCTCCAGCGAGGATTCGTCCTGCTGAAGAGCGCTTTGCGAAGTCATCTCGAGAGCGTCTGGTCCCAGGAATGAGCCAAAATGGATCGCATTACTGATGAAGATAGGCGCGCTGAACAATAAAAATGCCAGCAGGGAGGACGACCCCAGAGCAATGATCTCCCGCAGATTGATCCTTTTAAATACCAACCAGTAGAGCAGGAAGAAAATAGCCAATCCCGGCAGATACCCGGCCACCGAGTAGTTGGCTCCAATCGCAAGCCCGATTGATAACCCGGATAAGATCAGGTAACCAGTGTTTTTCTGCTTCAGATGTTGGTAGAAGAAGTACACGGCAGTGATCAGCATAAAGGAGCTGACATGATCATGCCGCGTGGATGTGAAGTTCATCTGCACCACCGGGAAGGCTGCCCACACCAGCGCGGAGAGCAATGCCAGATTCTTTTTGCTGGTAAGTTCCAGCCCCAATTGGTAGATCAAAACAATTGATAGGTAGCCACAGAGATAGGTGATTAATCCCAGGAGGTGCTCCCCTCGGCTAAATAGCAGCGTCCAGTAGCTGAATAGCTCAGCGTTCATCGGGAAGGTCAACTGCCAGATCACCTTCGTATTCCAGGGTAACCAGCTGCCGGTCTGATCCCACATACCGATGCGCGCCAGATGAATCGCCAGGGAATCATTGTTATTGGGTGGCACCAGGAGGACATAGACCAGGTTAAGGATCGCCACCAAACCACTGGCGGTCAGGAAAACGATTACGGGGAATGATAACTTCTTTTCCTTTAAATTAAGCTTTGGGATTGAAAACGGAAACAATGGAGATGGGGGCGCTTTCAAATAGCGCGTGGTAAGCACGGCAAACGCCAGCAGGATTGCCTGGAATACCAATACAAATAATGGATTGTTCATCTGATAAAACAACCCGGCTACGGTCATGACCAGAATAACCAGGGAGAACAGAATTAAAAAACCACCCAGGAACCAATCCATCCATTTTCTGTATTGGAAATATCGATTAATTTGCAGCGAAATAAATAGAACAATTATGAATGAAACGATCAATAAAAGCATTGAACTGCCTGAATTTCCCATTCTACGAACGAATCAATTCTTTGAAGAGATTGTTATTCACATTTTATCATAAGTATGAGTTCGGGTTTTCAGGTGACTTTTCAGAAACTCGATATTGACTTCGTTTCAGGAATCATTATAATTTTAACTGGTAAGACCTCTTACCAATTTAATATCAAAGATTGATTCTTTTCATTTCAGCGAGGTCCTCATGCAAAATCCAGGTTGGCGTGCATCATTGTGGGCTGATCTCACACAGCCCTGGGATGTAATTGTGATTGGTGGTGGAATCGTCGGCGCCGGCGTCTTTCGCGAGGCGGTGGAAGCCGGTTTGAGAACCTTGCTGCTCGAAGCTCATGATTTTTCATCCGGAACCTCCAGCCGCTCTTCAAAAATGGTACATGGTGGCTTGCGCTATCTGAAGAACGCCCAGGTAAAACTGACGCTCGATTCATCGCGCGAACGCCAGCGGTTGATGCATGAGGGTCGGGGGTTGATCGATCCGTTGCAATTTAATCTGGTTAATTATCAGGGTGATCACACGCCTGGCTGGGTTTTTGGACTGGGACTGATTGCCTACGATCTACTGGTATTCCGCTGGAAACATTCACGCTTATCCAGGCAGCGCTTGAAAGAGATTTGCCCGCAATTGAATGAACAACATCTGCAAGGGGGCTACGGTTTTTATGATGCCCAGACCGACGATGCCCGTCTGGTGTTAAGGGTCATTCAGGAAGGGCAGTCAGCCGGAGGTTGTGCACTCAATTACACCAGGGTGGAAGGATTACTGCGTAATAACACCGGCAAAGTGTGTGGTGTTCAAGCACGGGATGTGCTTAGCGGGAAGGAAAAAGAAATTCAGGCCGGGTTGGTGATTAATGCCAGTGGTGCCTGGGCAGATGAACTGCGTGGAAAAATTGGACGCGCACCCCGTCTGCGCTTGTTGCGTGGCAGCCATTTGATCTTCTCACGTGAACGAGTTCCGCTGGACGATGTAGTCAGTTTTCTTCACCCGGATGATCACCGCCCGGTGTTTGCATTTTCCTGGGAAGGCGCAACTTTGGTCGGCACCACCGATGTGGATCATGATCACGCCATGTCGACCAACCCCTGGATATCCCCCCAGGAAACAGATTACCTGCTGACAGCGGTCAATCACATCTTCAATTGTCTGAAATTGAGCGAAGACGAAATCCTCTCGACGTTTGCCGGGGTTCGTTCCGTATTGGATACCGGCAAAGCGGATCCCTCCAAGGAATCCCGCGATGAGATTCTCTGGGACGAGGATGGGCTCATCACCATTACAGGCGGAAAACTAACCATGTTCAGCCACATGGCACAAAGAACCCTGCGCTTTGCCCGTAAATACTTGCCCAAGAACATCCAAATCGACAAAGACAAACGTGCACTTGACCGTATTGAAGCAGAAAAGACAAAAGCTGTCTTTGATTTTCCAGCTTTAACCTTCGACCAGAAATTACGCCTGATCGGTCGCTATGGCCACAATGCACCGAATATTATATTGACCGCTCGTGAAAATGAATTGGAGAGACTCAACCCTACCCCAACCTTATGGGCAGAGCTAAAGTGGGCTGCTGGCCATGAACAGGTCGTTCACCTGGATGATTTGTTATTGCGACGCACCCGCATTGGCAGTCTGCTTCCTCATGGTGCAATCCCTCATCTCCAGCAAATCCAGGAGCTTTGTCAACCACAACTCGGTTGGGATGATGAGCGCTGGCAGGCTGAAGTGCTGGCGTACGAGCAGCTTTACCAGCAGGCCTATTCGCTACCACAAGAAGCACTGGTCTGAACGAACATCGAAATGGGATAAAAAGGGAACCGCATTTTCGTTGACACGCGGAAAGTAAGCTCTATAATCTATCTATGTCCAACAACATAGAATCCCGTTCCATTACCGTTCTGGACGTCAGCCAAATGAATTACGGTCAGCGCGTATGTGCAGCAGCCTTACAAGGGCTGCTCAACCGTTCGGGTGCATCCATCTATCTGGATTATGGTATCTATGATGACCCCACTGCCCGGCGCACGAATGAGAATTTCCTTGATGATGAAATCTGGTACTCAAAATACCGTGACCTGCTGGGCAATCAGGATCAACGAAATCTCGATTACTACCGTAAAAAATTTAACCTGGATGTTTCCTACTCATCTGATCTCACTGCATTGATCGCTGAGCACATAGAAACCCTCGCCGGGCTGGTGGTGTGGGATGATGAAATGCCAGACACAGTTAATGTCGCCCTGATGCTATCCGCACAGGAAAACCTTTTACCAGTAACCATTAGGCAGGCAGAACAGCTCCATTCGCTTGGGTTGGTCATTAAACATGATCTCTGTAAGCGCTGGTCTGACCGGATCACCCTTTATCGCTGGGCGTTTGATCATCTTTTTGAGAAGTGTAAACCCGGTATGCTGGCTTGTATAGAACCTGGATGGCAACGAACTGAATTTCTGGATTATATTGTTCAGGAAAAGATCTTTGTTTATAGTCTTTCGGCTACTGCAGGTGGATTAGGTAGCCAACTGTTATTACTCCTGGCCTTCGGACCTCCACGCCTGCGCGAGTTTCTTTTTGCGCTTTCATTGGATGGATTGATCCGAAAATTTGCGCTGACCTGGATGGGATTGAAATCTACCGAAGTAAAACTCTCCAACCACATACAAAAGGCTGTAAAATCAATCCCCGTCCCGACCATTTATGGCTGGCATACTCGCCGGGATGATGAACTAACTTTCATGTTGCAGCTATCCTCAAACGGTTTGCGTCTAGTTCCAGCACATCTGGCAGGCAATTTTTCCTTCCATGCAAAACTACCTGCCACAGGGACTAAACCAGCGCAGTCTTCCAGGCAATTCAACCTTGACCCGCAAGGCATCTATCTCACCTTCACCCTCTCCGATGGTGACCAGTTGATGATGATGCATAGCGGCGAATTGGGAAACTGGTATAGCCCCCAGCGAGGGAGTATCCCATTCAATTGGGAAACCCAACCACTGCTGACGGAGATTGCTCCGGCTTTATTGGAAAAATATACCTCAACAGCCACGGAGAATGACTGCCTTATTGCTGGTCCTTCAGGGGCTGGTTACATCGTTCCTCCACTGGCTCCACATCTGGATGCTTACAGCAAAGAAACCGCTCGTGTCTGTGATATTGCCGGTATCAATGTTGTCACCACCTACGTAGCAGACCCACCAGCACGCATATTAAAAACGCTCGCAAAATATCACGGGGGGATAAAGGGCTACCTGGCTGGTTACGCAGTGGTCACCCGGGCACCAGCACAACTCATTCAGGGGATCCCGATCATCGCCAATCAATTTCCAAAAGTTGATCAAATCTGGCTCAGTGCTGAAGATTTACTGTCCAGGGTACAGGAAGAAATTTCAAGCCAACAATCTTTCCCGGTGTTTATCGGCGTACACCTGTTTGCCTATCGCACCACTTACGATGATATTGTCCGATTTGTAAATGATCTTCAGAATGACCACATACATGTCGTCCGGGGGGATGAATTTCTTGAGCTTTTCAGACAGCACTCGCAAGGATTAAACAAATAACGGAGCGCACATGATTGAGAAACTTACCAATAAAACCAAAATTCTATACGGCGTAGCTGACCTTGGTATTTCTTTGCTCACTTCCTCCATTCAATTTTTTCTGCTTTTCTATTACACGGATATTGCTGGCATCAATCCTGGTCTGGCGGGTTCCGCCTTGCTGGTGGGTAAACTCACCTGGGATGCAATCAACGACCCAGTATTTGGTTATCTGTCCGACCGCACCCGCAGCAGGTGGGGTAGACGGAAACCCTATATGCTGTTAGGTGCCATCCCCTTCGGATTATCCATCTGGTTGTTATTTTCGCTTCCTCCTGGGCTGGTAGGTGTAAAAGCTTTTCTGGCGGTGTTGGGTTCGTTCCTGCTCGCTGACACAACCCAAACGCTGGTCAGTGTGCCTTATTACGCGCTCTCGGCCGAGCTCACTTATGATTATGATGAGCGTACTTCACTCATCTCCATCCGGATGATATTTACCGTTCTGGGTTATATTCTGGGAGCAGCCGCCACCACCGCGGTGGCAGGCATGTTTATAAATATGGGCTGGACGAAGACGGCTGCATACAGTGGTATGGGGGCTATCTTCGGCATTGTGGCTGTAATCACTATGCTGGTAACTGTCTTTGGTGTCAAAGAAACGCCACGCCCTGATCTGATGCCGGCCACGATGCCATTAAAACGCCAGCTACAGCAGGTCTTTAAAAACAAACCTTTTGTTCAGTACATGATCATGAGTACCATCATCAGCATCAGCTTTACCCTGCTAACCAGTCTGCTCCCCTATTTCATCACTTACCAGTTATTAATGGAAGAGCAAATCCCATTCATTATGCTGGTCCTGCTGGGAACCATTGGGCTCTTCCTGCTTCCCTGGCGGATGGTATCCAAAAAAATGAACAAAGGTCCTGCATACGCACTGGGTCTGTTTATCGCTTCGATTGCTATCGTGGTAGCATATTTCCTGCCCCAAGGACCTTCTCCATGGATTTATGCCATCGCTTTCTTTGCTGGTGTTGGTTTTTCTGCCCAATATGTCTTCCCCTGGAGCATGATCCCGGATGTCATCGAAGTGGATGAATCCCAATCCGGAGAACGCCATGAAGGGATTTACTTCGGCGTGAATGCTTTCCTGGGAAAAATCACCGGAGCCATCGGTATCGCTGTTGCTGGGTGGGCTCTGGATATTTATGGTTATGTGCCGGATGCTGTTCAGACCACCCGGGCATTGTTTGGTATTCGTTTCTTCTATGCTATTGTGCCGGTGATTGCTTTTATGATCGCCCTACCCTTGTTAATCTGGTACCCTATCACACGGGAGAAACACGCCGAACTGGTGCGGAAATCTCAATCTCAATAATTTTCGCTTAGCGTGCGGTGCTGATAACCAGGAACCACAAGACCTGAGTTTTCCACTTAACCAAAAAAGGGGTCATTCCACACTCAAATCACCTGAATTCAAGTCTCTAATTTGAGAAACTCAGGCACTATTGTAAAACGGGTTGCTGTTCTTGTGTAGAAACCTAACACAAAACATGAAGATCGATCAAAATATGGATTATGATGAGAAAATATTACTGAGCAGAGGTGCACATGTATAACACATTTTCTGAGGATTATGATCGCTTTGTCAATTGGGATAGCCGTCTGGCCTATGAAATGCCTTTCATTGAAAAACAAATCAACCTGCTTCAAGGCAGCAAGAATAGACCTCTGGATATTCTGGATTCTGCCTGCGGCACTGGCATGCACGCTATCCAACTGGCCAGTGCTGGACACCAGGTGAGTGCAGCCGATCTGTTTCCGCAAATGATTGCAAAAGCCAGGCAGAATGCATCCAATGCAGGTGTCCCGGTGAACTTCCAAACCGCCGGGTTGGGCAAGATGGCAAAAACCTTTGGAACAGCACAATTTGATCTGCTGCTGTGCCTGGGTAATTCTCTGCCGCATCTCATTACCGCGCAGGAGCTTTTGGAAACCTTACAGGACTTTACAGACGTATTACGCCCTGGTGGGATGCTGTTCATCCAGAACCGCAACTTCGATGCTGTCATGCAGCGTCAGGAACGCTGGATGGAGCCACAGCTGTACCAGGAAGGGGGAGCAGAGTGGATCTTCCAGCGCTTCTATGATTTTCTCCCCAACGGACTGATTCGTTTTAATATTGCCACGCTCCACCATAAATTGGATTCAGATTGGCAATCTGGTGTCACCAGCACAATCCTGCGACCACAAATGAGCGCTGAACTTGAACAACAATTGCAGCAGGTTGGTTTTGAAGAAATTCGCACCTTCGGCAGTATGCAGGGGGAAGCTTTTTCGCCCGCTTCGAGTGGTAATTTGATCATCACAGCCATCAAGCCATAAAACACTGCTTTCTAGCGCTCCTTAAGCAAACCAGGGTCCGAAAAAAACAGCCGGCAGGAAAAACATCTTGACTTCACTCGAGGAATCATTATAATTTTAACTGGTATGACCTCTTACCAATTATTTTGATTGTTAAGGCTTTTTCAATACAGAATCATCAAAAGGCACCTTTCAACCAATTAATTTAAATGTCCTGAATCGAATCGTTAAAATCGAGGTGGTCAATGAGTAAAACCAGGAAATTTCAACCGCCCTGGCTGGAGCAAACAGCCTCCAACCGTTCTTATCGCAGCCTGTATAAGTGGGGGGAACCGGATGGTTTCAAACACCCCAACCAGGGCATGTATCAGATGCTCAAAGATGTCTTTCAACTGGACGACCAGGCCTTTGAGGCACCAGTCAACACCGGGCTGGAGAAATTCAGCGCAGAAATTCCCTCGCGATTGCCAGCTAGGCATATTGACCGTTTAACCGAAATTGTCGGCCAGGAAAATCTGTCTACGGACACCTATCGTAGAACACGCACCTCCTATGGCGCCGGTATGATCGATGCCTTACGGGTGCGGCATAAGATTTTTGAAAATATTGCTGATGTAGTCGTCTCTCCATCCAACAACCAGCAGATTTCTGAGATTTTGAATTATTGTAAGGCAGAGCGCTTGCCCGTCTATATTTATGGGGCCGGTTCCACCGTCACGCGTGGTGTCGAAGCCGTGCAGGGTGGGGTCTGTGTGGATATGAGTCAGCATATGAATAAGGTCCTCGATTTCAATGAGACCAATCAGACTGTCACGGTTCAGGCAGGCATCTACGGGCCGGCATTGGAAGAGATCCTCAACAATGCTCCCTCAACCTTAAGCGCCAAACGTCGTTATACCTGCGGGCACTTTCCACAATCCTTTCTGCATTCCAGCGTGGGCGGCTGGGTGGTTACGCGTGGTGCCGGGCAGAATTCCACCTACTACGGAAAAATAGAAGACCTGGTCCTTGCCCAAAAATACATCACGCCGATTGGCGAAGTCCAAACCCCGGCTTACCCGCGTTGCGCCACCGGACCGGATTACAACCAGATCATGATCGGCTCCGAAGGTTGCTTCGGTGTGCTGGCAGAAGTGACCCTCAAGCTCTACCGTTACCAACCTGAGAATATTCAACGCTACAGTTACCTGTTCAAAAATTGGGAAGAGGCTCAACTGGCAGTGCGTGAAATCATGCAGGCAGAAGCTGGTTTTCCATCGGTATTTCGCCTGTCCGACCCGGAAGAAACGGATGTTGCCATGCGTATGTACCACATCCACGCTTCGCCTGCTGATACCGTTTTGAAGACACTTGGCTACCTGCCCATGCAGCGGTGCCTGTTGTTGGGTTCCTGCGATGGTGATAAAGCCTACGCCCGTCTGGTCAAAAGGACGATTGCAAAAACAGCTCTGAAATACAAGGCTTTCCCATTGACCCCCTTCGGCGTTACCCAGCGCTGGGAGAAGAGCCGCTTTACCGATCCCTACCTGCGGGAAGATCTGATGGACTTTGGTATCTTGATCGACACGCTCGAATGTGCCGTCACCTGGGATCAAATGGCCAGCGTGCATGCCCATGTGCGTAAATTTGTCAAAAGCCACCCCAAGACCGTCTGCATGACCCACCTTTCACACGCTTACCCCCAGGGCACCAATCTTTATTTTATTTTTATTAAATACACCACCGACATTAATGAATACCTGGATTTACAATACGGTATCTTGGAGGCTGTTCAGGAATCTGGAGCTTCCATGAGCCATCATCATGGCATTGGCAAACAAACCGGACCCTGGCTGGAGGGTCAGATTGGCAAAGCCAACATGGATGTCCTCCGGGCACTCAAGAATCACTTTGACCCCGACAATATCATGAATCCGGGAGGCACTTTGGGGTTGGATCTCAGCGCGGAACAGCATGAAAAACGCTGGGGCTTCCGGGATGTGCAAAATTGATCCTGGTCAGCAGGCTATAAATTATTACTGACCCGGCTACAAATCTGATTCAGCCGGTTGCCAGCCAGTCGGTACAGCCCATTCCTCTGCCGCCAGGTAGATCAAATCCACCGCCGGGTCTTTGACATCCGGATACATGGCAGGCTCTGACAGATGCTCTGCCAGCATGCGTTTCAGGCGGGCGTAAGCTTGAGCAGTTTTTGGGTGAGCACGCAAATAATCACGAAACAGGAGCGGATAGCGTTGGTTCGCTTTGCCTTCCACGCGCACATGGGTGTGTGTGCGTCGCTGACCTGCAGGGGGATGAAAATACATTTTTTTCCAATGCTGTGGATGCTCATCCTGACCAGGCGGAATATGATCCCCTAGATTTCCTTCAGACAATGAGTACCCCATTTTTGCCATGGCATTCACCACATCCTGGTTCAATGCAATAACCGTAATTTGGATATCAATCACATCTTTGGCAGCCAAACCAGGCACTGCCGTGGATCCGATATGGTCAATGCGTAATGCCAGATCCCCCAGTCCTTCGCGCAGTTTGCCGGCAATTTGGGCAAATTCCTGCGGCCAGCTTTCTTTGTAATCAACAATCTCATATTTAGGATTTGTCATTGGATCCTTCGATTATGCCTGGTCGAGACCAAAAATCTCCCTGCGGATGACCTTTTCCATTGGCCAGAGTGCCCCATTGGTATTGGACAATAAGCTGATTTGCAAATCGAAGTTGGGGTAATAGCTGGAACTCAAGTCCACGCCCGGGTCTTCACCGACAATGGAAAAACAGGGTTGGCCGCTGATCTCTTCCACCCAGACCCCATAGCCGTAATGGCTGGTGCTGCCGGGTGTGACCTGAACATGCGGGCTAGTCATGCGCGTCAGCATGTCTGCATCAAAATAAGTTTTTGAAAACAATGCCTTCCAGAAGCGGCCAATATCGGCAGCCGTACTGTAGACACCGCCATCCCCATGCCCCACCACCGGAATGGAGAAGATATTCGAACGCCAGGTGTCATCGGCTGCGGTGATATAGCCGGTTGCACAGTGCGCCGGTAAGCAGTCATTAGGAAAATAACCGGAAGAACGCATCCAGGCCGGGCCGAATATGTTCTCCTCCACATAGTCCTGAAAGCGTGTACCGGTGACCTTCTCAATCAGCATCCCCAACAACACAAAGCCCATATTGTTATACCCAAAGCGTTCACCCGCTGGATATTTCATTTCTTTATCGCGAATGAAAGAAATAAAATCCAGGGCTGAGCGCATCTGATAAACCGGGATCTTCTGCCAGCAGGCTTCATAGTCCGATTCGGTCTCTTCATCAAAGTAATCCGGAATGCCACTGGTATGCGTCAATAAATGCTCGACGGTAACGCGCCGATCCAGCTTTGGCAATAAATCCGGGATGATTTCCACGAATGGTTGCTCTGGGTTCAAATGTCCACCAGCCACCAACTGGCAGATCGCCGTGGCGGTGAAAATTTTTCCACCGGATGCAATCCCAAAACGGGTGTTGAGACGATTGGGGTTTTGATCGCTGCGGTTGGCTAACCCATAGGCATGCGAGAAGATCGGTGTTCCCTGATGTGCCACATGAATCACCCCACTGAAAGGCTGTTGGCGCAATTGTTCCTCAATTGCAGCGCTTAAGGTTTCAAAATTCAGTTCATTCACCGGTCACCTGGCAAGATCAAATCAGTCTGTCTTAAAGATTAAAACGAATATTCAGAATGTCGCCATCTTTGACCACATACTCTTTGCCTTCGAGGCGCAGCTTGCCTTTGGATTTGACTTCATTCATCCCACCAAAGGCCATCAGATCATCGTGGGAAACCACTTCTGCTCGAATAAAGCCTTTTTGCAGATCCGTATGAATGACCCCGGCAGCTTCCGGTGCCAGTGCACCATTGCGGACTGTCCAGGCACGGCATTCATCAGGACCAACGGTGAAGAAGGAATGCTGCGCTAAGAGATCATAAGAATATTTAATCATGCGATTCAGGCTTAATTCCGTAATCCCGTATTCTTCCATGAACATTTCAGCGTCTTCCCGAGACAGTTTTGCCATGTCCATTTCCAGTTTTCCCTGTAGATCAACCACCAGACTCTGCTGGTGAGGGTAATCAATTGAGGGGGCAGTTTGCCCTTCCGCCAGATTCAAAAGCAACATCACCGGCTTGAGGGTTAGAAAACCGAACCCGGAAAGGCTGGCTATTTCGTCGGCACTCATCTCCATATCGCGCAGAGGGGTCTCTGCACTTAATGCAACCTGCATACGTTCAAATAGTTGAATATCACGATCAATACTGGCTTTATCCCGCCCGGCACCTTTACGGCGTTCATCTGCCAGACGTTCCAGCTTGCGTTCCACAAAGATCAAATCATTGAGGATAAACTCACTGTCCATCATGTGCAGATCGCGTAAAGCATCAACCGATCCCTCCTGATGGGGCACGTTGTCATCCTCAAAACAGCGCAATACATGAATGAAACCATCCATCTGGGTTAACTGGTTGAGCAAACTACCTGAAATACCACTCTTACCGGCGCTGCCATCCAGACCGGCAATATCAGCATAGGTAATCTTGGCATAAATCGTCTTTTTAGGATTGAACATGGCGGAAAGCCTATCCACCCGCGCATCAGGCACGTCGACAACAGCAGTATTCACCTGCACCCGACCTGCAGATATCCCGGTGGGAATATCTCCCCGCGTGACAGCGTTAAAAATGGTGGTTTTTCCGGTTTGGGGTAACCCGATGATTCCTAAGCGCATATGAATGAATTCCTTGACCCTTCTGAGTTTTTTAGATATACTCTGCACTATTCAAAAGCCGGAGTGGCGGAACAGGCAGACGCGCACGACTCAAAATCGTGTACCTTCGGGTATGTGGGTTCGATTCCCACCTTCGGCACACAGCGATTATATCATAGGCGTCATACCTGAAAGAAGTTGGCAAAAGCTGCCAGCTTTTTTATTTTAAAGACCTGATCTGTTCTAAATAATATAGCAAGTGCGGATATCCTGATTCAATGCATACGCAATCGTATCCAGTTGCTCACGGCTCTGGGCGGTAAAAGGCACGGTGACCGCCAGATATTTATTTTTAGTGCTCACCCTGGAGGAGACCTTCCCCAACTCAGTGACCCCACAGGCATGCATTGTATCAATCACAAATTGCTGATAATCATCCCAGTCTTCTCCAATCACTTTGATGGAGAAGGAACACGGAAATTCTAAAACTGGTTTTTCTGGGCTCATTTTCAATCCTTATTTTTTCTGAGTGTATCACAATTGCGCCCTGAGATCGAATTCTCTATTCCAACCCATTCTGCAGCAACATGGACAGTGATATTACTGGAAATTTTCATCTTCTCATTGTATACTTTTTACATTCAAAAAGAGTCTTAATAATTTCAACAATACTCACTTTAAGGAAAATTAAAGAGAATTTAGAGGATAGCACATGAAAGCATCAGTCTCACAACAAGAATTGGCACATGGCTTAAGCACCGTTTCCCGGGCAGTCTCACCCCGCAGCACATTACAGGTTTTAGCAAATGTTTTAATTGCTACCGATGAGGGACGAATCCGCATCTCGGCAACGAATCTGGAACTGGGTATCTCCTGCTGGATCAAAGCCGAGATTGAAGAGGAAGGTTCCATCACCATTCCAGCGCGTACGATATCTGACCTGGTGAGCACCTTACCTGCTGATCGGGTTGAGATGTTGCTGAATGATCGCACCCAGACCCTCAATGTCCGTTGTGGGACAAACGTCACCGATATCAAAGGCATTGATGCCCAGGAATATCCACCTATGCCCATGCCGGAAAAATCAGGTGGGGTGGATCTGAATGTTGCCAACCTCAAAGAGATGATCCTTCAGGTAGCTTTCGCGGCCTCATCGGACGAAGCCCGCCCTGTCTTACAGGGTATCCTGACACAAATCGAAGGCAGCACCATGACCATGGCTGCCACCGATGGCTTCCGCATATCCGTAAGCTCCTCATCCGTAAGCAATCCGAACAATAAAACCATCTCAGCCATTATCCCGGCGCGGGCCATGAATGAGCTGGCCAGGATTGCTGCCAATGGCGATGCCACTGTCAGCATGAGTATTCCAGAAGGCAGAGGGCAGGTGGTTTTCAATCTGAAAGATGCCGAGCTGGTATCTCAATTAATTGAAGGTAACTTCCCCGATTACAAAGTGATCATTCCACGCAATTACAAAACTCACACCGTCATTTCCACGCCCAGCTTTCAGAAAGCATGCCGGCAGGCAGAAATTATCGCCAGAGATGGCAACAATATCATCCGCATGCATATTCAACCCAAAATGGAGGGTCCTGGTATTGTGGAAATATCCGCACAGTCGGAGGAGACCGGTAATTCCGAAGTGCAATTGGACGCCAATATTGATGGTGAGGGTTTGCTGATTGCTTTCAATGTGCGTTATTTGCGCGAAGTATTAGATGTGGTTAAAACACCAAGTGTTGCTCTGGAAACCAATGCCAATAACACACCCGCCACCATTAAGCCTATTGGAGAAAATGAATTTACGCATGTTATCATGCCGATGCATTTGGGGTAAAGATCAGCCAGCAGCTCTGTACCCGCTTAGCGCTTGCTAATATCCTCGTAATAAGACCAAATTCAGGATCAAAATTGAGGGTTCCATGATGGCATCCAACACGACTTCCACTGACCGGTTGTTAACCATCTATCTGGCTTTAGGACAATACCCTATTCTCAGTGGCAGAATCCACGCCAGAATGCGGCGTCTCATGTTCGAGCGGGGTGTCATTCAACCCCAGGCATTTGAAGCGCGTGTGCGCGAGATGGCTATCCGCTCTCAGGAACGCGAGGGCATTCGTGATCCCTATCATGAAGAAGACTCGGATGTGTGGGATACACGTGTTCAGCGTATTCGCGACCAATTGACGGATTTGATCTTCAGTCATCAGATTTCGTTTGATGAATTTGAAACCATTACCAATGAAGTCCTTTCAGAACGCGGGATATCCCAGCAGGATCACCTGCTTTCCGTCAACCCGGAATTAGCCCCCCAGGAGATTGTCTTCGAACAGGCCATGATGTTCGAAAAACTCAGCCCCGAGAATCGTGCCCGCTATGAAGCCCGCATGCAGGAAGCCAAAGTAGTTCTGATCCGCAACCTGATCAGCGATCAATTGCAGTATATCAATATCGCCAAAGAATGGTTTACGCTGGGCGATTTGCTTGAAATCCGCAAACGAAAAATTGGGGCCGGGAAAATTGGTGGAAAAGCCGCCGGCATGCTGCTGGCACATCGTGTCTTGGCAGATACCGAAGAGTTCGATCTCAGCACCTGTATGAGCCCGCCAGAGTCATATTATATTGGCTCTAATGAAATCTACACATTCATGACCATCAATGATCTCACTCATTGGAATGACCAGAAATACAAAAGCGAAGAAGAAATGCGTGCCGAATATCCTACGATTGTTCGCGAGTTTCAAGCCGGCGAGTTTCCACCGGATATTCTGGATCGACTGACTGCGATTCTGGAAAAAGTGGAAAAACAACCGATGATCGTACGCTCTTCCAGCCAATTGGAAGATAATTTTGGCACCTCATTTGCCGGGAAGTATGACAGCGTATTCCTTCCCAACCAGGGGTCATTGGATCAGAATCTGAAAGACCTGACGCGGGCAGTTGCCACCATTTACGCATCCACCCTCAATCCAAACGCCCTGCTCTACCGGCGAGCACGCGGCTTGCAGGATTACGACGAGCGCATGGCGGTCCTCATTCAGGAAGTGCAGGGGCAGCAATTTGGGAAATATTACTTCCCACATGGCGCTGGGGTTGCTTTCAGCCGCAATACCTATCGCTGGGCTCCACAGATTAGAGCCGAAGATGGCTTTGTGCGCCTGGTCTGGGGTCTGGGTACACGCGCGGTTGACCGCGTGGGGAATGATTACCCGCGTGTGATTGCCCTTTCGCATCCATTACTGCGTCCATCCAGCATACCAAAGCTCATCCGCAGATACTCACAACAATATGTAGACGTGATTGACCTGGATGAGAATGCATTCAAATCTCTGCCTATTCATGATGTTTTGGATTCGAGTTACAAACCCTTGCGCTATATCGCCCAATTAGATCAAGGCGGGGATTTTCAAGCGATCCGCAGCCGCATTATCGATGGAGATCCTAAAAATTTGGTCGTAACATTTGATGAGTTCCTCAAGCGCACTGATTTTGCAGAAACAATGCGTGAGATGCTGACAGTCCTGGAACATGCCTATAAATTGCCTGTGGACGTTGAATTTACCGTCTCCATCGATGAACCCGAATTAGGAAAACCGGAAATTTGTATCAGTGTGGTGCAGTGCCGGCCGCAGGCCCAGCTTATGGCTTCCTCCGAGGTGAAAATTCCCAAGAAAATTCCGGAGGAAGACCTCATCTTTGATACACATTTTGTGGTGCCGCATGGAGAAATTCAAAATATCACCCATGTGATTTATGTACCGCATGAAGCTTACTTTTCTCTACCCACCAATAATGATCGTTTCAACCTGGCTCGCACGATCGGCAAGCTGAACAGAGCACTGGAAGGAGAAGTCTTCTTCTGTGTTGGGCCAGGACGCTGGGGGAGTTCAAACGCCGATTTAGGCGTTCCAATTGATTATGGTGATATTTACAATGCGCGTGCCCTGGTGGAGTTGGCAGGTGAGCATTTTGGTTTGCCTCCCGAACCTTCTTTGGGCACCCACTTCTTTCAGGATTTGATGGAATCTCAAATTTACCCATTGGCAATTCCTCTGGATCAGGGTCAAAACATGATTAACGAAGAATTCTTTGAACAAACCCCCAACCATGTCGCTGATTATATTGACCTGGATCCGAAGCTGGAAGGTTCTTTGCGATTAATTCAGGTTAATGAGTTTCGACCGGAGCACCGCATCCGTATTCTGATGAACGATGATGACAGCCGTGCCATTGGCTATCTGGTGCCGGAACACTCAGACTAAGCCTATGCTGCTTTTTAGCACCTGACCAGGTAGTTATTCCTTGGTTTCATCAGCATCGGCTGCATTGTCCGGTGCTGGCAGGTCTGTTGGTGAGACAATCTCTTCTTCCAGACTGTGTGTGCTCAGTTGGTAATGCCCCCATAAATCGTTGCGGATGGTTCCCTTCCACAACGGCACGCCATCAAAATAGGCAGCCCGGCCTAACATATGCGCTGCCACCGGTGCAGTAGAAAAGAGAAACACGATCAGTGCAATTGCGCGGGTATAAATGGAAAATTCATCAAAAAAAATTGCAGCGCCTAACACCATCAGCCCGGTCCCTAAGGTGCCGGCCTTGGCAGTGGCTGACATGCGCAGGAACAGATCTGGCATGCGCAATAATCCAATCCCAGCCACCATCACCAGGAAAGACCCTAACAAAAGGAAAGCAAGAATCAAATACTCACTCATCACTTAACCCGTCTTTCTAAATAGTATGCAAATGCAACCGTCCCCAAAAAAGTAATGATCGCCAGGATGATGGAGACATCCATAAAGCTGGGTTGATCATACAACACCGCATAAGCAGCAAAGAAACCGATCGCCATCACTGAGATTAAATCCAGCGAAATAATTCGATCGGGTAAATGCGGTCCTTTGGCCAGGCGGATGAAAGCTGAAATAAACCCGACTGTCAGAAAGATAAAAACCACATACCAAAGAATATCAATAATCATTCGATGATCTCCCGAATGCGGCGTTCATAATTGTGTTTGATATCATGGATAAATTCCTCCGCATCCTCCAGATCATAGACGTGGATATATAAAAAATGTTTGGCAGAGGAGATATCCAGGCTGAGGGTGCCCGGCGTCAGAGTGATTAAATTTGCAAGAAAAACAATCCCCGTTTCACTTTTGATGTCCAGCGGTACAGCCACCACCGCGGGTTTTAAGTGGGGACGCGGGGAGAGGATCGTGATAGACAGGCGGATATTTGAAACAATAATCTCCCACAGGATAAAAAGGGCAAACTCAATCACCAGTGGTACCGCTCTGAAATATTTCTGCTTTCGGGGTGGTTTTTGAAACAGCCAGAGGATGAAAAAGCTTAGCACAAAACCAAACAATAGATAAGGTGGCTCAAAGTTGCCACTCAAGGCACTCCAGACCAGTGCCAGTAATACGTTCAGCAGGAACCAACTCACCGTAACACCCCCAACACAGCGCTGATATACTGCGCCGGATCCATCAGTTGCGCTGCCGCCTGTTGGCACACTTCAAAGACCGGGTTGGCGAACAGCCCTAATAATACCGAGAACACTACGATGACAATACTGGGCACCCAGCGCCAGGCAGACACTGATTTTTGGTCTTCGGCAACTTCTGGATCCTTTGCTGGTTTCCAATAAGCTTCATTCCAGACCTTGGTCATGGAAAACAATGTCATCAGACTGACCACCAAAGCGACACCGATGATAAAATATTGCTGGCTCTCCAGACCAGCTACGATTAACCCGAGTTTGGCAAAGAAGCCCGAAAACGGAGGCAACCCGGCAACAGATAGAGCTGGCAGCAAAAAAAGCATGGATAGCCCAACCCGATTTTTATACAAACCACCCAGTTTTTTCAAATCAAAAGATCCCTGAAGCGATTCCACCATTCCAGCAGATAGAAAAAGCGCGGTTTTTGCCAGAATAATATGCACCAGGAAGTAAATGCTGGCAGCGATGGCATATTCAGTAAACAGCCCCAACCCCATGAAAATATAACCGATCTGGCTGATAATATGAAACGACAGCAGACGCCGAATATCCGTCTGTGATGCAGCCCCCAGGACACCGGTCACCATCGTGAAGCCGGCGGAGATCAAAATAATGGTGTGTGTGAATTGGCTGTCAAATGGAAACAGCAGGGTGAAAAAACGAATCAATGTATACATACCCACTTTTGTCAATAATGCCGAGAAGAGGGCAGTCACAGTCACCGGTGGCGTGTGGTACGAAGCTGGCAGCCAGAAAAACAAAGGGAAAATGGCTGACTTAATCCCGAATGCAACCAGGAATAAAATGGCAATCAAGGTTATCTGTCCGGAGGATTCTAATGTCTGCAAATGCAATGCCAGATCCGCCATATTGAGTGTGCCCGCCAGGTTATAGGTTAATCCAATTGCTGACAGGAATAATGTCGATGCCAGTAAATTCAGGATGACATACTTCACCGCACCTTCAATTTGTGACCTTTCCCCACCCAACGCAATCAACACAAAGGAAGACATCAACATGACTTCAAACCAGACATATAAGTTGAAGAGATCGCCGGTGCACAGAGAGCCATTCACGCCCATCAATAAAAATTGGAAGAGTGGAAAATAGCCAAATTTTTTGCGCGCCAGATCGATTCCGCTGAAACTATAAATCGCCAGTAAGAAAGCCACCAGTGAGGTGGTTAATAACAGAATGGCACTGAAGAGATCGACAACCAGAGAGATACCAAAAGGTGCAGGCCAATCGCCAACCTGCACAACCTGAATACCTTCCCGATAAACCAGCAGGAAGATATTAATATTCACAATCATCAACAAAGCAGTGCTGAGGACGGAAAGAACCCGTTTAACCTGTTGATTCTCCCAAAACAAAACAATCATAATGGCAAACACCAGCGGTATCAGGATGGGATAGATGATCATTTGATCTCATCCTCCAGATCACTCAGGATTTCTTCCGATTCACAGGGAATATCCGTACAGTGGATGTTATCCAGGTCCCCACTACCGGTAACTGCATACACCCTGCGTATCAGGATGACCGCAAAAGCCGTCACACCAAAACTAATCACGATCGCTGTCAGAATCAGTGCTTGCGGTACCGGGTCAGCATACACTGCGGGGACGCCATTGATTTCATCGACCAGGGGCGGAGCACCACGCGTTAAAGGCGCTGAGTTAAACAATAATAAATTGGCTGCATAGCCCAGCAACAGAATCCCAATCAGAACCTTCACCAGGCTGCGCCGTAAGAGCATATAAATGCCAGTGGCAAACAAGACACCCGCGGCGATAGCCATGAGAATTAACATCTCACTCATCCCCCGCAAATTCTAATAAGATCCAGACCACCACACCAATAACCAGAATGTACACACCCATATCAAAGAGGGTAGGTGTGCCAACTTTTCCCAGCACGGCTAGCGGTTGGCTGATCCACATCCCGGTCATGAAGGGTTTCCCAGCAAACAAAGGGATCAAACCGGATAACAGTGCGATCAATAACCCGGTGACGGCAATATAACGGGGGTCTAATGGTAACAATTTCCATAGTGCACTGGGAGAATTGGAAATCGCATATAACATCAATGCGCTGGCAGCTACCAGGCCACCCACAAATCCCCCACCAACATCATTATGCCCACGAAATAATAGAAATATGGAGAAAACCAGCATCAGCGGCATTAAGTAACGGGTAGATTCAAGAAGTATGAGTGAACGCTTCATATTATCCGTTTCCTCCGTGTTTACTGTCTTTTTTCAAACCTAACAGTGCAAATACCCCTATGGCAGCAATCATGAGGACTGTGATTTCGCCCAGCGTGTCAAACCCGCGAAAATCAACCAGGATCACGTTGACCACATTGCGTCCTTTTGCCAATGCCAGACTATTTTCCATAAAATAAGGTGCCAGGTTTGAATTAGAAGGCACGGCAGATGTTAGTAACATAAGGATAGCCATCATAATGCCACCGGCTGCCGAAATGATAATGTTCAAGACATTGGAATGCAGGGGGTATTTTTTCTTTGTGTATTTCGGCAGTTGATAGATGACCAGCACAAACAGGATCACCGTCAGCGTTTCAATGGCAAACTGCACCATCGCCAGATCAGGTCCGCTATACAAAAGGAAAAGGATGGCGATGGAATAACCAATTGCCCCCATAAATATGATCGTCGCCAGTCGTGATTCTGCTTGGGTAACCAGAAAGGCTGAAACAATAATTATGATAATGAAAACAACATCGTAAAAACGAGGTTGCGTCCATACGGGCATGGGTAAGGCGCCATAGCGGGTTGTAAATGTGACAATTGCCAGCGTCACCGTGGTGGCAATGATGGTGATGATGTAATAACGCAGGTAGCCGCTTTGTAAAAGTTTCGTTTGCCAGCCGGCGAATGACAGGAATGCGCGCATGGAGCGACTGTAGAAACGGTTGGGTCCCAGAAAACTGAGCTTGTTCCAGAGAGCGTCGAAGCGGGGCATGATGTTGCGGGAGGAAAAATAGACGACCACACCCAGAAGCAACGTCAGGATACTCAGCAGCAGCATGGGAGTGACACCATGCCAGAGGGAGAATTTTACTTTCGTTACTTCCTGTAAAACAGCTGTAGTTGCCCCAGCCACCCAGTCCTGTGCTGCCCTTTGCGAGAAAACTCCCATCCATAAGCCGGTGATTGCCAGCACCAGTGGGGGCAGCCACAACCACAGGCTTTCTTTATGAGGGTGGATTTCTTGCTCTTTTTGTGCTGGTTGTCCCCAGAAAGGCCGCAACCCGACCCAGCCCGCCACGGCTACATTGGCAACATTTGCCAGCACCGCCAAGCCGGTCAACACATAGGGCAGGAAGGGATAATACAGAGTACTTTCATAAATGTATTCTTTTTTGATAAAGCCAATGAAAGGTGGAATCCCAGCCATGGACAAAGCAGCCAGACCAGCCGCAAGAGCAGTCAGCGGCATATATGGTGCCAATTTTCCTAAGTTACGGATATCGCGGCTGCCGGTTGCGTGATCAACACCACCGGCCACCAGGAAGAGAGTACCTTTGTAGAGCGCATGCGCCAGCAGGAAGAGCATGGCTGTTTTGACCGAAAGCGCTGTACCCAAACCCAACAGAAAAACCATCCCACCCAGGGAAGAGACCGTGGTATAGGCCAGTAATTTTTTAAGGTCGCTCTGACCGATTGCCAGCAACGCACCTCCTACCAGGGTCAGCAGCCCCACCCAGGGCACAACCTGGTTCCAGAGTGCCAGCCCACCCAGTACCGGAAATAATCTTGCCAACAGGTAGATGCCCGCTTTGACCATGGTAGCCGAGTGCAGGTAAGCGCTGACCGGGGTGGGAGCTTCCATGGCATTCGGCAGCCAGAAGTGGAATGGGAATTGGGCTGATTTGGTCATGGCCCCCAGCAGAACCAGGAGGAAGGCTGCCGGAGCCAGTGGGCTTTCCTGCACCACCGCAGGATTTTGCAGCCATAGGTTGATCTCGTAACTGCCGGTGATCTGACCCAGTAACACCACACCAGCCAACAGCGCCAGACCACCCGCACCGGTTACCAGCAATGCTTGCCAGGCAGCAGCACGCGCACTTTCATATTCGAATTTATAACCAATCAGGAAAAACGAGGAAATGCTGGTGAGTTCCCAAAAGACGAACAACACCAGGGCATTGCCGCTGGTCACCACACCCAACATGGAAGCCATGAAAATGATGACCCACAAGAAGAATCGCTTCAGGTAAGGGTCATCCCGCAAATACTCGCCACCATACAGGATAACCAACAGGCCAATGCCTGCAATCAGCATCGCCATCAGGAATCCCAGCCCATCCAGCGTGAATGTCATCCACAAACCCATGCTGGGCACCCAGGGGAATTGAATACTGGGTGCGCTGAGCGTATCGGCTTGCAAAACCAGGAGTTGAATCACAACCGCCAGGGGATAGAGTGCCAATACAAAGGCAGCTCGGTGTTTCAAGAGCCTAGTCAAGGATGGTGCAATGATCGCGATTATAAATCCAGCGAGAATGCTGATGCTTAAAGCTGTCATCTATTCCTGAATAACAAAATTTTCTTCTGAAGTAGTAAAGAATGCCTGGGCAGGTGTCTTACTCCATCGTGCGATGTGCCACCACATCCATTTACCGTTAAATTATACAGGAAATTGTAACATCTCAAAAAACACGCTTTGCCAAATTGATGAATTGGGACAGAAAATTAAAAATCTAGAAAATAGATTCGTGCGGATGTTTCTCGTCTATTTTGGATAAGGCATACGAAGAAATCGCCCCAACCACAAACAGTACAGCACAAACCAGAATAGTCCAACCACTGACACCACCGGGAATAATAGCGATGGTAGAGCCTACTACCACCCCTAAAATAAAGTGATACATGAAGGAATAAGCTTTATTGAAAAGCCAGTTGATCAGCTTGGCAAAGACCAGAACACAGACAACCACGCCGATGATCAAAGGAATGATGACACCAAAATCCAGTTGACGAATGCCACTGGCCATCGGTTGATATAAGCCTAAATAAATCAGGAAATTAGAAGGGCTCATGCCGGGAACAACCAGACCTAACCCAAAAATAAAGCCACTTAATAACCAGGTGAATAGATTGGTGGTGATATTTCCGGCTGTAATGGTTTCACCCCAACGCATGAAAGCCAGTGTTGCAGCGGCAAACACCAGCAATACCAGCCAATGCCAGGGTTTGCGCCCCTGCTTCCCGGCAGTCTTGAACAAAGAAGGAAAAGTTCCAACAATAAAGCCGACAAACAGCCAGATAAATTGGGCGGGGTAAACATCAAAAGCAAACTCAACCACAGCCGAGAAAGCCACAACACCGATGACGCCGCCAATCCCGATCGGCAGGAAAAAGAAAACATTTTGCCAGAATTTATGGAAAATATTCGCCAGAAAGCGCACCAGCGGTTCATATAAACCAAAAATAACAGCCAGCACACCGCCGGACATGCCCGGTAGAATGGCGCCTATCCCAATCAACATGCCTTTCAACATGCGCAAGAGCCAATCTATGCTATTGGCAGGTGTTAGAGTGGTTTGCAGAGATGATTTTAAGCCTGGTTTGGTAGGAGTCATGCGTACATCCTAATTCATTTAGTATTGTGCCGGTGGCAACCCCCTGATTGTACATGAGAAATGCGTAGAATGGCAAGAGATGATTTTTAGGACATTTCTATTTTGCTGTGACAGAGAAAAGTGTTAGGACATTTCTATTTTGCCCTGGCAGACAGCGTCTCCAAAAAGATTTTCACCCATTGCAGAAAATCAAGAAATTGTTCCATTGAGAAGAGCTTTAAAAAACCAGTTATAATAGAGAAAATTCCCAAAATTATACATCCATGAAAACCAAATTTTGTTTATTTATTTTCATATTCATTCTTACCAGTTGTTCTGCTGTAGGAGATCAGGTGAACCCTTCCCTCAACGTGCCAACGCAAAAACCTACCACGATCCTGCAGACTGAGAGCACCGCAACGCTTCCATTAACACCAACATCCCCAGCCGCGACCATCACCCCACTGCCCACCCGCGTCACACCCACGACTGACCCGCCCTATGACACTCCCACAGACTGGACTTTGGTGTCCGATTCAACGCTCGGATTTGCTATGAAGATCCCCAATCACTGGGAATCTCTTGAACCTCAATCCTGGAGTGGTATGGATGCTGCGTTACATTATTCCCGGCGCGATAATCACGCAGCTGGTCCTAATGCAGTCTGTCAGATGGAAGCAAACACGAACCCGGGCATCGGCAGCCAGCCAACCCTGCAATTATGGAACAATAACAATGGTTTTTATGGCTGTGAGATCATCCCCTCTGAAGATGCTGGTGACCCTGATGCAATTTTACTGGTCTGGTATCCGCGAAACAGGGACCCTGGTTTTATTCTGGAGGTCACCCTAAGCGCACGCTATGTGAACCCAATTAAAAATGGATTCCAACCACTGGAACCGGATATGATCAAGACAACAACAGTGAGTCAATCTTCATCAACCATACCGGAATATCAGGTCTCAGAGTATGCTGGCCTGCAATTCGAAGAATATCGCATCACCAGCGCAGAATGGTATCAGAAACACGATGTGGAAGCGTTTGCCAGTCTATTACCAGGAGAGGCGCGCAAGCGCAGAGAAGAAATTTTAAGCAACTGGAAACAACAAATCCCTTCCATCAATCAGCAGCTTGTTCCATTTGGGATTCACATCAGTGGCTGTTTCCAGGCTGATTGCAACACACCAATCCTTGAATTTGGAGAAAAATATGCTGATCAAAAACTAATACCCCTCCTCAGGTTGGGGGATCTGGTAATTAATCAATCGGGAACGAGATTTTTCCTGCCGGTATACGAATTCGATACCTATAGGAAGTACATGATTAGCGAGAATGGCATTCACAACGATGATTTTTCAGCTTTTTATTCCAGTCTGGGCTTCGTTCCCACCCATGCTTTTATGGGTGATGACCACATCTATCTCCAATATGATCAGGATTATTTGGTTGGGGCAGGCTATTCTCTGAGATTGCAGGTTTTCCGTAATGACGACCTGATTTTCACCTACACAGTTTTGCCTCCTAACCCCGCCAGCGGCCCGGTACGAGGACTCTACACCTACCAGAATCATTGGTATCTGGAAGTAGCCGATGTACTGATCCGGGATGGGGTGATCCTCAACGATGAATCCAGAATCAGCGAGATGTTCAGCTTCCATTTCCTGAATGAGAAACCCTTTCACTTTTATCGTCAGACGGAAAACATCCACATCGCCTATGCCGGAAATACGCTTCCGATCCGCTACCAAAGCGTGATCCACGAACCGATGTGCTGTTCGGGTGGTATGACCAACATGACACTGGCATACAATGCTTTAGGATTCTATGCCCTCCGCGATGGCAGCTGGTACTACGTGCTCATCACCCCCCTCAACCCATAGGGGTCAGGCTAAATTAACAAGTGCGCGACCCAAAGGGCATGCGGCCCGAAAGGTATAATATGGTTGCCAATGATTCCAGTCCGGGAGATGAACATGAACCGAAAGATGCGCAGAAAAGACCGTCAGATGCCTCAGGATGCCGCTGTGGAGCTATTACAACACGGCGAATACGGGGTGCTGTCCTCCGTGGATCAGGACGGACAACCGTACGGTGTCCCGCTGAATTATGCTTTTGACGGTAACGACCGAATTTATTTCCATTGCGCCAAAGAAGGACACAAACTGGATAATTTAAAGACCCATCCCAGCGTTTGTTTCACCGTGGTTGGCAATCATCAAGTCATGGATTGGGAATTCTCTACCGCGTATGAAAGTGTGATTGTCTTCGGGGTTGCTGAAGTAGTGGATGGGGATGAAAAATATCAGGGTCTGAAAATGCTGGCTCTCAAATACAGCCCAAATTATATGGACAAATTTGATCAAGATATCGAAACCGCCATGATTCCTACCCAGGTGATGAAAATTATTGTGAAGCAAATGACGGGCAAAGAACGCAAGCGGGATAGTTTTGAGGGGTAAGAGTTCAGGATTTAGGGTTGAGTGTTGAGTTTTGAGTTTTGAGAATTTATTGTTGAGAGTTGAGGGTTGGTTTTTTAGAATTTCAAACTGAATCCTGAATCCTGATCTCTGAATTCTGAATCCTAAATACTATCACCTCTCCCAATAACAAATATAGCCTTCAGCATCCTCAAAAATCACATCACAATATTGCCTGATAGCGGACAAATACCCATCGGCTACATCGCCATAATCATATACCGGATCCTGGCGGAAGAGAACCAGATAAGCCTCCTCCGCCGACAAATCGATCTCTCCTCTGGCTGTTGCAGATATATTAATTCCGAAGGGAAAACGACCAGTATGAAAAAGGAGGAATGCATTGTTGTTGGAGGCGATGACGACATTTGTGTCCAGAAGGGTTGCCTCCTGTAGCAGTTTTGAACCCTCCCAGCGTTTGCTGGTATAACCGAACCCATAATTGTGTTGGGTATAGAGGAAAGATTCTAATTTCCCCTGGAAATACAGGATGGAAATAAGCGCATATATCAGAAATAGCCATTCAAAGGGTCGCAGCCATTTATATGCAAAAAGCCGTGGAAGGGAAAAAACTGCTCCTGCAAAGAGGATGCTGGAGAATAAAATCGGGCTGAGCAAACGCCGGTCAACCGCGGGAGCAGCGCTGGAGAATATGGTACTGAGAATGTGAAAACCAAGATATGCAGCCAAAAAGAGCCCAATGGTGGACAACCACAGCAGATGCATTCGCTCAGAGGGTTGCGGAGGGTTTTTCCGATAAGATTTCAAACCTATGAATAGAATAACCATCACCATCACAACACCGAGTACAAACTTCCATTCTGCCGGCAGGATGTGGTTACCTCGCAAAATGAAAGGGATCCATTGGGTAATGACATTCCAAAAATTGTGAAGGTAATCAGAAAAATCGAGACGCAAATTCCCACCAGTCAGGATGCTTCGGCCACCGAATGTGGAAGTGTTGAGAAAGACAAATACAGACCAGGCTACCGGAAGCATGACGGCTGGCAAACCTGCTGGTAACATCCCCCGCAATCGCTTCCAGAATGACCCCTGTATGAACAACATCGGGATTAAAAGGACCACACCTACAAACGCAATACCGGTATAGCGCGCCAGATAGGATAATCCAGCCAGGATCCCTGCCGCAACCATCCAACCGGCTTTCGGGCTCGTCCGCAGCGCTTCTACCAACAAAATAAGCGCGCTGAATCCCAACACAAAGAATATCCCTTCTGACATGGCACCTGCAAAGACATATATCAAATCCAGAGCGAAAAAGGTTAATGCAGTCACTGACAGACTGGCAAGAAATGAACGCGTAAACCGCCAGGTGGCAAAACCACTCAGAAATATCGTCATGCCAAACGAAAGCGCATTCAACCAGCGGGCAGACTGCAATGCATCGGCACCCCAAGCAATCGGGATGCTCAACAATAAAGAAAATAAAGGCGGATGCCAGGTAAGCAGATCGTATCCACCACTGGGATTTTGAATCACAAGCCCCCTGCCTTCAGCAAAATTAATCGCTGTCCAGATATAGGTGGTGGAATCACTGAAAGCCCAGGGACCATAATTCGTCGCATAAATGATCAGAGCAACACCCATAATGGCTGCAATCATGATTGCAACATAGAGAATAGCCTCCTGGTATCTCTTAAAAAAGTTTGTCATTGCCGTGGTTGTCTTCATCTGGAAATTCTTCCCTTGAAATGGATTCTAGACGGGGTGACTAATTAATTCGGAATTTAGTATCATTTCAAAAATCTGGTGCCACGTGTTATTGAAATGTTAACGAAACCTTACCTTAAATTTTACTCGTAAAACCATAGAAACATTTAGGGAATATTTTGTGATTTCTGTAATGCATACTCGGTCGAATGGAATGATGTTTCGCTTGAAGGGTATTCCGTCAACCTGTATAATGAGATTGAGCTGAAAGGAGGTTGTGATGAAAATTGCAGTGATAGGCGCAGGCAACATTGGTTATACGTTGGGACGCAAGTGGTTTGCAAATGGGCATACGATCTATTATGGCGTGCGCGATCCTGAGCATGGCAAATATGCTCATCTGCATGAAAGTGGTCAGGTTTCTACAATGATAGACGCAATAACAGCTGCTCGAGTGGTCTTGCTGGCTATCCCGGGTGATGCAGTCAGCGAATTTGTGGATGAATACACACAGGCATTGGATGGCAAATTAATTGTGGATGCAACCAATAATATCCATGGTGGACCGATGAATAATATGGAAATCCTGTATAAAAATACAACCAACACCCAATTGGTACGGGCATTCAGCACCTTAGGATGGGAGAATTTTGCAAATTCTGTGGTTAATGGTCAACAGGTGGACTTATTCTATTGCGGTCATAACGGAGCCCGGACTATCACCGAGAAATTAATCACCGATGTAGGTTTGCGCCCAATCTATCTGGGACCCATGGAAAAAGCTGAGTTAGTCGATGGATTGACAAAAGTGTGGTTTGAGTTAGTATTTGAACTGGGGCACAGCCGGCGTTTGATGTTGAAAATGGTAGAGGAATAGGTTTTCCAGTTATTGAGCTATTAGCCGTTTGCTGTTTGCTGTTAGCTGTTAAGCATTTTTAACTGATTGGGCAAGTTGCTTTCCACCCATTCGAGTTTACAGAAAGACTCTAAAAGTTATCTATCATTAAATCTATGTATGAATACGTTGAAAAAGCGTGGAGAATTAATCGCAAGAGGTCGTACAGCGGAGATATTCACCTGGTCTGAAAATCAGGTATTAAAGCTTTTTTATGATTGGGTTGCTCCAGAATCTGTGTATCGGGAGTTTGAGAATACCCGCCAGGCATCTCAGGCTGGCGCAGCGGTTCCACAGGTGTTTGAGGTAAACCATCAGGGGAATCGTCATGGCATTGTGTACGAGCTTGTTTCCGGGCCAACCATGTTACAAGGGCTCATTAGCAAACCCTGGAAGGTGAAACAACTCAGCCGTGAATTGGCCGACTTGCACTTTTCCATTCATCAGATTCCATTCGATGGAATGACATCATATCGTAATCGCTGGCTTTCTGATATAGAGCAAGTACCTGACCTGCCTGTCGCGGTCAAGGAAAAATTAATTGCGGATGTACTTCAGATTCCGGAAGGCAACCAGCTCTGTCATTTTGACTTTCATCCCGATCAAGTCGTCTATTCTCAACGTGGTGCCGTGATTCTGGACTGGATGACCGCCACTCATGGGAATCCCGCAGCCGACATCGCCCGAACACAGATTTTATTGACAATCGGAAAACCACCCGATAGTAGTTGGTGGCTGGGAATCCTTGCAAGCATCTTAGGCAACCTGGCGAATTACTACTACCAGAAGCGATATCTGGAACTTAATCCTGCGATCACCAAAGAAATGATACGAACCTGGCTGTCTCCTATGGCGGCTGTCAGGTTACTGGAAAAAATAGAGCATGAAGCTCCCAGGTTAATAAAAATAATTCGTAAGCATACAAATGAAAGGTGTTAGGGGCTAGGGTTTAGGTTTTTTTTAGCCACCTATCACTCATCCCTCAACCCTCAACCCCCTCAAGAACTCAACACCTCTTGCGTTGCTTTTCTCTTAAATATCGATTCTTTTCCTCGCAGGAAGAAATGCCAATATAAATAAATGGAGACGGCATACAATACCATCGTGCCGATGAAGGCCGGGCGAAAACCATAATTCACTTGAATCCAACCACTGATGGAAGGGCTGAAAGCCCAGCCAAAACTGCTGGCCATACTGGTCAGGCTGGCTACGGTTGCACGGGCGTGCGGCTCAACCTGTTCCATCACAAAGGTCTGATACACCGGACCTCCCAAATTCATCAAGGCCAGGCGGATAAAATAAGCAGCCGCGCTGACCACGAAAAAGGGAGAGAATCCCAGAATGAACAAAAATGGAATGGAAAGCGCCTGGGTCATCACCACCACCTGGATCTTGCCAAAGCGATCCGCCAGAACCGGCGCAATAATCAACCCCACCCCCATCGCCAAGGAACCCCAGGCAAACACGGTTCCAATCACAGGGTCAGGCTGATTATGCACATTGCGGAAGAATATATTCATGAAAGGCATAATTAATCCCGCACCGATACTGGTAATTAACATCGGCAGAACCAGCTTGGAAATCTGCCCAAAGTGGTCTTTGAGATAAGACATTGGCGCCAGGGAGGAACGCTCACTCAGCTTCAGGTTGGGATTGCGCAGCATGATCAGGGGAATCACGCCCAGAATGGTGAATACAGCCGTAGCCAACAACGCATTCCCATACGCGGTTGAGCTGATCGCATTTACATTAAAAGTCGCCCCCATCCAGCCTGGGAGATAACCACCAATCCAGTTGCCTACAAAACCGGCTGCCATCTGCAACCCGGATCCAAAACTGAACAGGTAGGTGCGCTCCGATTCGCTGCTGTTTTCCATTAAAAATGGTCCCATGGTTACCGAAGAGATACTCATCCCTAAACCAAACACAATGTTGAGTGCAACCAGAATCCAGGCTTTTGGATAACTAACCATAATGATCACGGAAAGTGCCACCAGAATGGTGCTGCTCACCAGGGAAAGCTTCCGGCCCAGTCGATCTGCCAGGTAACCCATCGGCAAAGCAGCCAATAGGGCGGTCAGATTATGGACGGTGATCATGGTGCCCAACAAGGCTTCATCATAACCCAGGCTGAGCACAAAGAAATTAAAAATTAAGCGCCGCACGCCCATGGCTGCGCCAAATATGATCGTGAACACTAAATACATGCGTGCATTCCAACGAAATGAACGCAATTTGGAGACATACGTCCGCAAAACGGACGTTGATTTATCTTCGATTTTTTTCAATTTTTCCATGTAGTTACCAATAATCTAATGATTTTTCTTTTTTTGAGATCCGATTACCATGTTTAGTTGTTTGTAGGTATCCTCAATGGCTTCCTGACGGAGACTGTAACGTCGCTCTCCATTGGCAGTGAGTGTTACCTGTACCAATCCGGCCAGGCGCATCGTGTTTAAATGATGTATCACGGTCGGTGCTCTCAAGCGTAAGAGACGGGCAAGGCTGCTGGGTGTGTTCGTCCCTTGATCCAGATAATGTAGAATGCGCAAACGGGTGGGGTCAGCCAATGCTTTCAAAGCGGTCACCAATGTTTCTGGCACATACTCACCGGGGATCAGGTTTTGATCATCCTCGCGGCATCCAAACACGACAAATAATTCATCGGGTTGCGGATTATTAAAGAAGATCAATGGTGAAGTCCAGTACGAAGGAGCCAGTATTATCTTCCTGTATGTATCAATCTTTTCCAATTTGACACCATGCGAAAGATCTTCCAGTAATTCAGGGATGGGATGAACAGAAGCTTTTTTTTGAGCCATCTGCAACCCATCTTTCAGGATGGGCAAAATGCGTTTCTCTTCTTCTTCAAAAAAGACCTGATAATAAACCTTTAACACATTGAGGAATTGCTCTCCAAATGCTTTTGGGTCAAGAAACACCTCAGCAATTTTCTGGAGGTCACGAATTTTTAGGGATGAAGAGCGACCCTGGAAAAGGGGACGCAGAATTTCCAGGTCTTCGGAGGAGATTTTTTGATTTTCGTAAATACGATCAACTGTTGAATGGATATCTTCTGTCACCAGAGAAGGTCTATAAAGGGAAATTAAACGCTTTTCAGGTGCGATCGCTGCCAATGCATCCAGGACAGTCGGTGTGCTTTTTTCTTCTAAAGGCAATTGGTGAATCCAGGTCAGAGGTACTGGGATAAAAATCATCGAGTTTTCAAGGAACTGACGTTCCTCACAAGATAAACGTGAACGCACGCCGGCCGCCCATGCCGGCCGTAGACCAAAACGATCTGGATGGTGAATGACAAAAATGCTGATGAAAAAATCATAAGCACTTCCAAAATCCCACTTTAATTCGATCATGTCCACCTCAATTAAAACGGTCATACAGGGTTGAGCGGAGCGAATCAAGGGCAAGGAGAGACGACGTTGCGATGTTATCTGCGATGGATGGTATAAAGATGTAAGTTCGTTTTCGCTCCGCTCAACCGTCCAACTGGACATTCAGTATGACCGGTCATTCGTTAGATTATTATCTAACAATTAGATAATAATCTAACAAGGGGGATTTGTCAATAGGCAAATCCTTACCAAACCTTAACAAAAAAAGGTGACTGGTCAACTGGCGCGATTCTTGCTATATTAAGTTTTCACCTGGATGAGATAATAATGAAAAAACACTTCAGAGTTCCTATATCACTTTTTATTCTGCTCAATATGCTTGGGGCACTTTTTTCCCATCCTACACTGGTCTCCAGTGAGGCAGAGCCACCTTACCATGTCTACCTGCCGATCATAAGCAAAAATACAGCCCCCTCCTACTACAGTACCACCTGGTATGTGACCATTGGTATGTTGCAGACAACCAGTACGGGGAAACGATACATTTATTACAAAGGTGTGCAAGCTGGCAATCTGACCGCGCCATCCGGGAGACAGGATCAATTGGTCATTTTACATTTTGGACGACCCAGACAGGTAGGGACACAAATCGGCACAAGAGTTTATTGGGATACTTCTGGTGATGTAACCAGTATTAATGACATAATCATTTATACAAAAGATTTTATTAACGGTTATATGGTTGGCAGCCTGGCAAAAAATGACAATGAGTCAAAATTAGAACTGGGCGTAGGCACCTCCAACTTAAATTGGGACTATTGGGATCCTAAAGTCAGGCAATGTTTAGGCTATTTTTGTACCTCTGACGAAGCTTATCAGCATGGAAAAGCCTGGGCGCAGATGGTAGGCACATTGAATGACTGGGTCAAAGCTCAGGGATATGCCAGCCGGGTGAATGTCGCTGGTGCCAGTGATATCGAATTAACCTGGAACTCCGCTAGAATAACCCATGCCTGGGTGGATGGTTTTGATGATTATGATCAGGGAAAATATATTTTCTATAATTTCGGTGCTTGTGAAGGTTGCGATATTTATATCAATTTAAATGTTCCCCCCAATCCAGATAAAGATATGGTCGCTGATTGGACACATTTAAAAGTTCATTATTCAGCCTGGGGTGCTGCCCCGGCCTGGCCAATCCCTGAAATCTATTTAAATAATGGTTGGAATGCAAATCAATGGGCCAATATCAGCAAGGTTGGTGTCATGCGTGGCTATACACCCATGTATTTTTTCAGCCCACTATCGCAATATCAGGCCTGCCTGGGGAGTAGTGATCCTACCTGCCCTGCCACGGATAACACCCCTCTGGAAGCCTGGACACAATTACTGAATGCTCTCAACGCCCGCCCGGAAACTGCACAAAATTACATCCCTTACATGACAGATATCGATTGGCCATAAACGGAGTTTTATATGAACAATAAACTATTTTATTCTTTGACTATTATCGGCACCGTTTTGATGCTGCTGTTGCTTTTCTCCGAACGCCAGGTAGTAGAGGCTGAACAACCTGCCCCGGTTCAATCCTTTGCGGATGTGTACCAGACCGCCATCAATCAACTAAAATCACTGGCTGACAATGCTGATTCTGATATCGCACGTTCGAATCTGGACAGCAAGATTCAAGCGCTGGAGTACAAACAAAGTGTCCAGGCAACCGCCATGACAGAGCCGCCAAAATCGCTGGAAGAAATCTGTAACGCCATCCGGACAAATGAGAGTAGCGAATCGAAGCAGTTTCAGCCTGACAATCCAGCAGGTATTCTGGCAGTTGATGAAGATTTTCTGGGCGAGGAAGGTTATCTGATCAACAATATCTGGCGGGGTGGGTATAGCGGTTATGATGTTGAAATATATGCAGGCAATTTATATGCGGATGACCAAAAAGGTCTGCTGATTTTGAATATTCCAGCGTTAAGTTTTTGGCGTGTTTTTTATGACCCGGACCAAAATGGTTCCCTGAGGATTATGGATGTAGATGGTTACCGTCTGCATTTATCCACTATCGACGGAAATATACGTTATTTTGATATTCCTGCGCAACAATTCACCCAGGATCTGTCCAAGAGTCTGTCCGTTGTTGATCTTCCCCCTGCACCAACCCCCATCATCGATCCGTGTGCTCAATTCGCAACGCCTTGAGCAACAGGCATTTATTTTATTGAGTGGAATCAACAGCGGATACATTCATCTCCGAAAAACTGACTGTCACCGGGCTATCCCCCTCCGCCCTGGCAAAAACGCCAATCGTTCCATCCGTAAAGACTGGATCCTTCACACTGAAGACATACGCATTGTTGGCAAACAGGCGCATCTCACTGCCAACCACCCAGACTCCCAGGCTGACGTTCTGGGGAGCTCCTGGTGGTATTCCACTTGGTGTCCAATCCTGCATTAAGGTGGTGCTGCCATCCCGAACCCGTTCCGCGCGCGCATTTCCCTGGCAATCAACCAGAAAGCGGTAATAGTTATATTCCGAAATTGAACGCACAACGATGCCATACACATCCTTGCCTCTGCACAAACCAATATTGACGTCGGTTTCCAGGTAAAAATCCCGCCAGACGTTCTTTAATTCCAGGCTGAGCAAAGATGCTTTGGATTGTTGAATTGCCAGGGTGAGGGAATCATTCACCAGGGTAATATTGCCGGCACTGAACGCCCCCGTGCGCCAATCTGATCCGGAGCCAAGTAAATCCTCGATCAAAATTGAACCAACACCCGGGCGCATCTCGGAAGTCGGTTCTATGATTTCCGTTGGCCTCAGGGTGGGGGTAGCGGTCGCTGGAAACCAATCGATGGTGACTGTGATCGTGGGTGTAATCGTAGGTGTTTGCGAAGGTGGCAGGGGTGTTGGCTCAACCTGAGAGGGTGCGCAAGCGGAAAGAAACCCCAGCAAAACGAGCATCAGCGCCAACCCATACCAACGTCTCACGCCGGAACTTCCACCACCTGTGACCGTTCAGGACCCACCGAGGCCATCATCACCCGAACGCCGCTGGTGTACTCAACAAAACGAATATACGCGCGGGCGTTCTCAGGCAGGTCATCCCAGTCCCTTACCTGGGTTATATCTTCCGTCCACCCCATTAATGACTCATAGACCGGCTGAAATTGATCCAGAGAACTGATGCCCATTGGCGGAATCGCATAAGATTCACCATTTTTATCCTGATAGGCTGTGCAAACTTTAATCTCCGGCAGCCCGCTCAGCACGTCCATCTTGGTCAGCACCAGATCAGTGAGGCCATTGATCCGGCGGGCATAGCGCAAGAGCACGCCATCCAGCCAGCCCACCCGGCGCGGTCGCCCGGTGGTGGTACCAAACTCATCCCAGGGTTGTGCACCGGTACCCCGCAAGCGTGTCGCCATCTCGCCATCCAATTCGGTTGGAAATGGCCCCGCGCCCACCCGGGATTGGAAGGCTTTAGTTGCACCGATGACATTATCCACCGCGCAAATGCCAATGCCTAAGCCACTGAAAACGCCAGTAGCCGTCACATTTGAACTGGTCACAAAGGGATAACTGCCATGGTCAATATCCAGTAACATGCCCTGAGCACCCTCCGCCAACACCAGCTTATCCTCATGTAAGGCGATATCCAGCATCGCACCGGTATCCACAATGTATTCCCGTAATTGGCGCGCATATTCAAGATATTCATGAACGATCTTATCTTCTGGCAAAGGGGCAGTCTGATAGTAAATCGAAAGATCATAATTTATTTTTTGTACGTGCAGCCTCATTTTTTCTTCAAACAAGGGCAAGTCCAGCATATCCACCATGCGTAATCCCTTGCGGCTGACCTTATCGGTATACGCCGGACCAATTCCGCGACCTGTGGTACCGATCAAGCCCTTTCCGAGCGTAGCTTCGCGGGCACGATCAATGCTGATATGTCCGGGCGTGATGAGATGTGCGCCAAAACTGATTTTTAACCGCTCCGGCGACACCTTCACCCCCGACTCCCGCAACATTTCAATTTCGGCAATTAAAGATTTGGGATTGATCACCAGACCATTTCCCAGGATTCCCAGGGTATGTGGGTGAATGATGCCAGAAGGGATCAAATGTAACTTAAAGGTATGTTCTGCAACGGTGACCGTGTGTCCAGCATTATCACCGCCATTATAACGAGCCACAATGTCTGACTGCGCTGAAAGGAGGTCGACGATACGCCCTTTGCCTTCATCCCCCCATTGGGTTCCAACTAAAATTTTGAGCGGCATGCTGTGCTCCTTTACTTTCCTGGATATGTAAGTCAATTATACCGTAGTGCGGTTTTTGACAGGATTCGATCTTAAAAAAACCCTTGACATTAACGTAACGTCATAGTTTATACTGTTGGCATGCTGACGGTAAAACAGATTTCAAAACTGGCACATATTACACCGCGCACCCTGCGCTATTATGACCAGATCGGCTTGCTCCTCCCGGATTTCGTTGGTGAAAATGGCTACCGGTATTATTCGGAAGCGTCATTATTAAAGCTACAACAAATCTTGTTTTATCGTGAGCTCGAAATTCCGCTCGAGCAAATTAAAGAAATAATGGGACGCCAAAATTTCGACCTGCTGACAGCGCTGGAAGATCACAAACGCCAGCTTGGAAAAAAGATTGACCGATTAAATAAGCTTATCACGACCGTCGATCAAACTTTGAAATATATAAAAGGAGAAGAAGAAATGAACAAAAAAGTACTGTTTGATGCCTTCAATGATGAAGAACAGAAAGAAATGGAAAAAGAAGCCTTGCAAATGTATGACCCTGAGACGGTCAAAGAATCCAATCGGAAATGGAAAAGCTATAGCACGGCAGAAAAACAAAAAATTAGCGACGAAGGCAATGCCGTCTATCAGGGATTTGTGGATGCCATGAGTAAAGGACCCGACTCACAAGAAGCACAAGCCTGTGTGCAGCATTGGCGCGAGCACATGAATTACTTCTGGGTTCCCAACCAGGAGGAACTGCTGGGTTTAGCTGACCTTTATAACGATGACCCACGCTTCAAAAAGAATTTTGATAAGGTCCATCCCGATCTGGCACAATTCGTTCGCGAAGCCGTCCAGTTTTACGTGTCCAGACTCAGATAAAACGATCTCAACCCGCATGCGACGCATCGGAGAATTACGGAGGTTGAATATTTACATCACACCCCAGGTTCAAACCTGGGGTTATCATATTCAAACAGAATGAATTCGGTTCATCCATTCTCCCCATCAACCAATTTCACATCTGAATTTTGTTATCCATCACCGTCTTCACATTTCTTCAAAACCGAAGTAATCAGATCAACCTGTGCATGGTCCCTGCCATCCTGAATCCTTTAAATCTGTAAAGCGATTTCAGGACGGGGCACTGAATCCTCAAAACTCAATTCTGAACCCTCAACCCTGTCACCCGTCAGAATAGGTGATTATGTTATAATCCCAAGCGATGCAAAAGCATTTATTGGTCATCTTTTCTTTACTTTTAATCATTCTGGGAATCAGCGTTTTCTATGTGGCGGGCAACGTTTCTGCCAATCCTGATTCACAGGTTTTTTATTACACGCCAACAGCCCAGCCGGATGGGCGGATTATTTACACGGTAAAAGAAGGCGATAGTTGTATCAGCATCGCCTTGCTGAATAGTGTTTCTGAAGATCAACTGCGCTTGTTGAATGATCTAAGCGGAGACGCCTGTTTATTTTTACGAATTGGTCGTGAATTGGTATTGGGCACGGTTGAACCAGACACAGGTCCCCCTCCGGAAATGACTGCTACCGCCATCTTTCCCTCTCCCACCCCCTTCAACGGCACGGGAGATTTGTGCGTGCTCTTATTCGAAGATATCAACGGTAACACCCTGATCGATGACGATACGGTTGAACTCCCTTTGCCCGGTGGTGCGGTCAGTGTCAATGACCGCTTAGGGAAAGTCTCATTATCCGAAGAAACGAACAACCTGGATGAGATCTGTTTTGAGGGTCTGGACGAAGGGGAATACACGGTCAGTGTTGCCGTACCTGGTGGATACAACCCAACCATGCGTACCAGTGCCACGCTAAAACTAAACGCGGGCGATACGGTTCGGATCGATTTTGGCGCACAAATCAGCAGCGCTGGCGAGGTCGAGATTGAAGAAAACCCCGAAACAAATCGCTCACCACTCCTGGGAATTCTGGGGGGATTAATTCTGGTGGTGGGGTTGGGCTTTGGTCTGTACGCGATAAGAATTCAGCGACGTTAAGGCGAATTACCATTTGGTTCGTTGTTCTTTCCAGACATCTGCATCCTTGTGATAGCCTGCTTCTTCCCAGAAACCCTCGCGATCTTCTGCCAGAAATTCCAGCCCGCGGATCCATTTAGCACCCTTCCATAAATAAGGTGTCTCCAACTCATCACGATCAGGAATAGCCCCGATCACCCCGCGCAAAGGATTTCCATGCTCAGGGGTTAAAGGGGAGCCATTATAGTGAGTTGCCAGCAAAAAATTATCCTGCAGCATCACAGACAAAGGTAGGTTGGTGGTATAGCCATATTCAGCGTGTTGAACAACAAATTTTGCTTCCGGTTTTATCTTTAATAAACCTTTTTCAATCATCGATCTAACCAGTACACCTTCCCACTCGGTATCAAACATGCTCCAGCGGGTAACGCAGTGCAGATCCATCTGAATTTTTGTGCGTGGTAACTGGTTGAATTCCTCCCAGGTAAGGGTTAACGGGTGTTCCACCAAACCCCAGAATTTTAATGTCCAGGTAGAGAGGTCTACTTTGGGAATTGGTCCATAATGTAACACGGGAAAGCGCTGTGACAGGGACTGACCCGGTGGAATCCTGCCCGCTTCTTTCATTTTTTGTTCATCTTCCTTACGCTTAAATGGATTAAACATACTGCCTCCTGCAAGAAAATTATAATGGATCAATGCGGTTTTTCTGATTGCAGTCTGAAAAAGATTATACTGATTTGACAGAAAATATCTTATGGATAATTCGAGTCAGATGGAGTCGTCGTTGGCCACTCCGGATAGCCCGTTTCACCAACTGTCGGGTAAACCGGATAATTTTCCAGGGTGGCGGTGGGTTGGGGAGTACCCTGCAGCGTTGTTGGGGTTGGGGTGGCGGTGAGTTCTGGCAGGAAGAAAGTCGGTGTTGGCGTTGCCATGCCAGCCAATGCTGTTAATTGCGCTGCACCAGGCGTGGCAAATTGCACCCAACTGGTTGGCGTTGGTTCCAGCCCACTGGCGATGAAGGTGATATCATCCACATATTCAATCGCCCCAATACAGGCGGGTTCCAGTTTGCTGGAAACGTTCTCCCAGGTTAGATAACCAAATTGGCGATAGGCCAGATGCATCGCATTACTCAGGCAGCCTGATCCGGCATTGTAATTGACCAGTGTAAAGCGCCAGAGGTCTTCAAAATTGCTGATCTCTCCCGGGTCTCTACCGGTTGTATTGCGGATAATCATACCCACCTGTTCACAATTGGCAATCAGTCCTTCCGCAAAAATGCGCACGGAGAAATTTGCCTGCGACAGGTCAATTCCGACCGGGCATTCCGGACAGGATGAATTCACCTTGGTAACCAATGCACCCCGTAACATCGCCTGTTCATCTTTAGAAATATTTCCAAATCCCAAATCACATCGTTCCTGGCTGAGCACCAACGGGCAGAATTGGTGGAAGAAACTCGGGTTCCAGAGCAACACCGTATCCGCTCCGTTTTCGGTTAATTGACCAAATCCGGCTTCACGATAATTCTTGTAGATGCCAGGCCAGAACTGGCTTTCGCGGCTGAAGACGTTTTTTAATAGTTGGGCCGGAACCCCGGATTCAAGGGCTGCATCCAGAATTTCATCATTAAACATGTTTTGCCAATCGATGACCTGAGTGTAGGCTTCCTGCACACCGCAGGCATTGGCAACCAAATTACGATTCAAGCCTTGATCAGGACAGAAGCTGGCATCCACCTGCCCGGATGATATTAACATGCCGGCCAGATAATAAAAGGACACATTCGTATACAATGCACCGGCGTCATCCGGGGTTAATAACCAGGGAGGTGGTCCTCCGATTTCAGGGAAAACCTGCCAGGTTTCGGAGCAACTGGCCGGGGTTGATCCACGCCATTGGCTGGAAATCACATCCACATACCATAAATTTTCATCAACGGTGTTGCCCTCCGGGTTGGTAAAATCACCCCAGGGTTGTACCCGCACCAACGCACTATAGACTTCACTTGAATCACCGAAAGACGAATCCGCCCAGAACTCAATTTCAACACCATTTCTTCCGGTCGGCCAGAGCGGTAAATCACAAACATCGGAAGGGCAGCTAAAAGGAACTCCCTCTATTGTGCCCTGAATGCGGATGATGGCTTCGTTTGCCAACGGCTCTTCGCCAATTAATCTCAAATTAGGCAGGCTGGTGCACGTATTTTCCGGAGAGCTTTGTTCACAATTGGAGATTGCCAACCAGACCTGCGGAAGGGGCAGTTCCACTTCAATGGTGCGTTCTCCGGGATAAGACTGAAAATAGCTCAGGTAGGCACCATGGCACTGATCGACATCGCCCCCCTCTTCCAACTGTGGGCAGGGTTTGGCTTTAAGCCACTCCTGTGCCTTCGATTTTCCACACCAGGTTTCAACATCATCAGCAGTTGGCCAGCCGGTATGTTCAATTAAGAAACGACAGGTGATTTCGTTTTCTTTCCAGCGTACCAGCCACCATTCATGCGCCACATATTCGACGACGATGTTTGTCATGCGCTGGTATTCTTCTTCCTCCGTGGTTTGATTTTCGGCATGAGCAACAGAAGGCAGCATGGATAATCCACCCACGATAGTAACTGACAGGAGTATCATCAGCAACCCGAGAAAAATGCGCTTCACCTGGAAAATAACCTTCCTTTAATAAGAGCCCTCAAATTAAACTAAATATAAAAACAGATAAGAACCTGCTGAATTAGTGTAGCATAAATCATGCCGAATCTGAATAACCTTTGTATCAATTAATGCAAAAGGATTATCCCGTTTCAGGTTATTTGAAAGTCGATCAGGGGTATCCATTCAGGGTGCTGCTGGGAGTCAAGGTAGGTCCGCCGGGTGTAATGGTGGCTGTATACAAGGTGGGGGTAACCGTAGGTGTGATGGTTCGGGTCGGAGTCAAGGAGGGGGTGGAGGTACTGGTAGGGGTCGGAGAGATGGTCATTTCAAATTCAAGCGTCATAATCACATCTGAGGATTGCACAGCAATTTCAGTGAAATCAAGCGCTTCCTGAACCAATTTCAATATTCTTTCCGGGCGGGGCAGCAAAACCGTTGGGGTTACTTCACCCGGGAGCTGCCAGGGGATAAAATCGCTAATGTTGAATTGAAAGAACCCAAACCGGTCCGGTTGTCCCAGGCGAATGCCCAGTGGAACATATTCCAGCAACAGGGGTAATGACAGGTTGGTGTCTACGGTATTGCGGTAAGTGTAATACAACTCTGACAATTCAATCAACTTTCCCCCGCGAGCCATACTTTGAAAGAGCTGGAAGACGACCTGTTGTTGGCGCACTGCCTGATCACGAATATCCGAACCTTCCCGAAAACTGAGAAAGCAAAAAACATCATCACCACTCAGGTGAACACTGCCCGCAGGAATCCCGCCGCAATCGTCATAATAATTTCGGAAGACGTCCACATCCAGACCCTTCAGCTCATCCACAAACCAGGAGAAATCATCCTGGTGCACCAACACATATTGATCCGGTCGGACGCCGAGATTGTATTCAAGCGTATCCGAGAGCATTTCGAATCCACCAATGGCATAAGCCACGCTGATACGCTGCATGGTATAACCCGGAATGTACACAAACATTTCTGGCGGTAATGAAAGCAAAGCAACTTTCGCCAGTCTGGGATGATAAAAAGCCAGCATGACTGCATTGGTGCGGCTGACAAAGGGAGCATCATTATCTGATCCCAGCAAAACCATCAGACGCACTTCATCCGGAATCGTCAAACCGCTGACCGGCGCAGGAATGGCTGTGGCGGGTGGGATCCTGGGAGTGGGAAAATCGACTCTGGGTTGCCTGCCGACAATCACTTCACGCGTACTTTCCAGCGTAGGCATCGGGATGGGACTGGGCGTAGCGCTGACTGTCACCTGCGGCATAGGACTAGATGGTTGGGTGCCTGGCACACAACTTCCTAAGGCAACAATCACGGCACACAACACGGGCAGCAGCCAACCCATTTTGAAGAATCTGGATTTCATGCCCCGGTTTTTACCCCATTTCCCCTGGGTGAGCATTATATATCCCCGATTTCTCTTCCAGCCCGCTCCATTGCCTGGCGGTACAATGTCATCATCTTGCCGGCAGGTTTCTGATCCATCCAGGTCTTTAAATTTGCAATTAAAGAAAGATTACCGCCAGGGTTCCACTCCAGATAATCGACCAGAACCAGCGCTAAAACGAAGGCACCTTGCAGATGGGATTGCAAATAACCGTATGGGTCAGGCAGATATCCGTTTTTGTACAGAAGATACACTTTACAGGCTTCCACAACATTTTCCTGAATATACGACTCAATCGTTTCAAAGCCGGTCACTGACTTGCTTTTTTCATAAGCGAGCTGCAAGAAGGGATCGTCCACCAGCGGATGCAGGAGTGCCGAGATACCAAGCCCGATCACAGCTGATTGAAAGGGTTCCTGCAGCGTAAAATCGAATATTTTCAAGTCAGTGAATGAAACATCGACAATGCTGCTATGCCTGGTTATTCGTACCCCATGCTGGGCATTCAACGCGCACAGGAAAATGTGAATCTCTTCTGGAAGGTTTTCATTATTGAATAAGTTGTTGATGTCCTGGATAAAATTCAAACGATAAAAGGAAGCCTCCATCTCATACAGACGATCCTCAATCACTGGTAACAATTCTGATAACCAGTATTCGCGAAAGCCTAACAATTCGATCTCTTGAATGACCGGTGCCAACACCTGAAAGAGCAGAAATAATTGATCCTTCTGCGGCAACAAGCGCGGTTCATATTGCTCAAGGGCAACCAGGAAACCTTCCTGATCCAACATCAAATCAATCAGAGGAGCTTTATCAAATTGGGGAATAATCGAAAGTACAAAAGCAATCGGAGCGCTGATGAGCGGGCTACCCAGTGCTGATGTCACCTGGTCAAGTACTTCTCTGGCTTCCTGACTCAATGGTTGACCAAATTCTGCATAAATCTGTGGATAGCGCTTCTGATACTGAGAATCACCAGCAACAATATTTAACAGATTTAATAAATCCAGGTTATAAGAATGATGTAAAAAAATGTCCATTTGGTTTCCAAAAAAAAGTTTAATATTGTAATGATTATGCCATTTTTAGATGAAATTGCCAAATGGTTCTTAACAACCACTGGTGCGCCGAGATCAGCGCACCAGTTGGATATTATCGGTGGGGTTGAGGGAGGGCACCACCGAAAATTGCAAATATTTTTTACCTCCCTATTTTACTGTTACTCTGAAAGAAGCACATCGATCAAAAGTCGAATTTTTATTGGAATTTTGTCCAGTTTATATTCTGGTCATTCGGTGAGGTAACCCGCATTTGATCATTTTGCTGGTGCAATAACTACAGAGGCTGGTTCTGCCACCTGGCGGGGTAAACGAAATTTTCTCCAGGCAATTGGCATGGTTACCAACAAAGCAACCGTTGGCAGAATGAAGGGTATTTGTGGGTTAAAGGTCTCGTATAACCAGGCACCAATGAACGGAGCCGGCAATGCCACCACTCCCACGCTGGTTGAAAACAGCCCAAATGCCAGACCGCGCAATTTTTCCGGAACCGCCTTTGAAATCAATGAGCTATAAGCCGGTCCCATCAAAGCCTGCCCCATACCAAACATGATAAAAGCGAGCGACATGGCGACAAAATTTCTGCTGAAAATAAAAACCACCATCGAGCAGGCGAACATTCCCATTCCGGCAACAATGGCATAACGCTCACCTTTGCGGTCTGATAACCAACCGGTGAAGGTCATCAACGCCATCATCACAATAGAAGACATCGAATTCAATAAACCAATCTGAGTATTGGTGATGCCAATCTCATTGCTCATATAAATTGGAAACAACTGCCCAACCATATTGAAGTTAATATCGATGATGCCATCGGTAATCAAAATCCAGGTTGCAACGCCACCACTGGCCAATAGAACCAACATCGCACCAATACTGCTTTTTAAGTGGCTGAAACTAGGCTTCTGTCTGGTTTCGGGTGGAGCTTCCTCTGCACTGCCTGAAAAAGTTGTTGGGTTTCTATCATAACGGATAGCCATGCCAATCCGCAGCACCGTTGCCAGGCTGAAAAATCCGGCGGCTACAATGAACATCATAGAGTAACCGTATTGATCGGATAGAAAGCCACCCAAAGGAGGCCCTAACACACCCACCACCGCAAAGACGGTGTCGGCAATCCCATAGATTTTGCCTCGATTATTCTCAGTGGATTGCTCTGCGATATAGGCACGAAAACTGGGTGCGACGAAGGAGCGACCGATGGCACCTGTTGCCATAGCCAGTAGACCCCATTCCCAACTGGGTGCCAGCAGGAAGATCACAAAAGTGAACATATTGGCTACACTACCAATCGCAACCGCTTTCAACCGTCCAATTGAATCAGAAATCCAGCCGCCAAAGATCTGGAATAACAAAGGTAAAACCGCTGCCAGGGTGAAAAATAGCCCAACCTGGCGCACATCTGCCCCCAGGTGCTGAAGATACAACGGCAACAATGGATCATACATACTGGCAGCGATATTGGCCAGGATCATACCGGTCATAAACAACTGCAATGTGCGCGGGAAAAGGTTCATGACTTTCGAAATGCGCTTCAAGGTTTGTGCTCCTTAACAAAAAATGGGGGTTTTCGACCGCTTCAGTTGTACCACAAAAGCTTCACGATAACGCCCCTATTGGGTTGGGTATCTCCCTCGTCAAGAGGTGGGTTTTTCCCTGGCCGGAGGGATAGGGGTATGGATGAAGGTTCAGCTTCTTCCTTTTAACCAGATTATTTATTCCCGGAGCGCTAAAAAATGACAATAATCGCCCTCCCGCCGGTTCCTGTCAGATTATTTTTGTTACTTTTGTTACTGTCAATCGAAAAACTTTCTGTTATATTCGACTTTGAACGATAAAAGCAAACCCGATGAAAGTCGGGGACGCAACGTTATGGACCTAACCCCGTATGGGAATGGTTGCCAGACTGCCGAACTCCACATTGATGTGAACAATCGAAAAGACGAGTCTGGAATTCTTCGGACTCGTCTTTTTTTCTAGATATATGAACTAACAAAATGAGGATAACCATGAATAAGCGAAATCGCCAATTAATTTTGGTAATATTACTTGCTTTAATTTTCCTGCCAATTCGACAGGTGAATGCTGCTGAAACATCAGAAATAAGTGCCTTTATGCCAGGTGAAGATTCAATAAATGACAGCGATTCTTCTTCAATCCAAAGCTCAGGCTTGCCAAACACCATTTATTTACCCCTTGTCCAAAATGGGAACAATGGGGGAGTCTATTATGTATCTACGTCAGGAAATGATAATAATCCTGGCACCTTATCACAACCCTGGCGCACTATTCAAAAAGCAGCCAGAACCCTGGTTGCCGGAGAGACTGTACTGATTCGGGGAGGCACTTACAGAGAAACCATCCTCCCTGCCAACTCCGGCACTGCAGGAAATTATATTACCTACGGTGCCTATCCAAATGAAGCTGTGATCGTGGATGGCAGCGGTATTAATCTTTCCAATCCTTCAGAAGGTCTCGTAAATGTAAAAAATAAACACTATATAATAATCCAGGATCTCACGATCCAGAACTCCAGAAATATTGGTGTGTATGTTTCCGGAACAAGCAATCCAAAAGTACTGAGCTCGAATATCTTTCTCACCAATTTAAAGGTATTGAATTCAAATAATGAGGCAATCAAGGTATTTCTTGCTGATAAAATTCTCATAGAAAATTCGTACACCAAAGAAAGTGTCTCTTCAGGGATTGGCGTTTGGCACAGTTCCAATATCATCGTTGATAACAATACAGTTGTAAATGCTCGAAATCTACCGATGCCGCAAGGGCATGAAGAATGTATAACAATTTCATTTGTTGCCAATTTTGAAGTAAAAAACAATGAGGTATATTTTGAAAACTTCAACAATTACCTGGGCGCGGCTGGCATTGATATAAAAAATTCAAGCTATGAGGGAAGTGTTCATCACAACTATGTTCATAATTTTTATCAGGATGGGGCAATCTACCTCGACGCCTGGGAAGCAGGGTTAAATGGCACACCATCTCTCCATAATGTGGATATTTACTCCAATCGTATCGAGCATGCTGGCGGAATTTCTATCGGATCTGAGCGGGGAGGTACTGTAGAGAATATTAATATTTACAACAATATTGTGATTGACTCTAACTTTTCAGGCATATTACTCCATGCCACCGGAGGCAATGGTCTAAGAAAAAATATTAATATCTATAACAATACAATCTTTAGAAGCACAGGAAATGGTGGCGCAGGTATTTACATCGCCACTGCCAATATCGAAACGATTCTGATAAAAAACAATATTGTTGATTTTGGCCCAAAATGGGTAGGGCAAATTACCCTGGCTTACCCGTCAGTTAAAAATAAAATCACAGTGGATAGAAATCTAACCTGGGGCAGAACAGAATGTTCACAGGATTTTCCTAATTGTCTTGAGTTGAATAATGGGACGCTACGAGCAGACCCGCTGTTTGTAAATCCCAATGGGCTTGATTTAAGGTTGCAAGCAAATTCCCCCGCCATCAATTCAGGATTGACGATTCCGGTGGTGAATTCGGATTTTGATGGCACGCTGCGTCCGCTAGGAGGAGCTTACGATCTGGGTGTATACGAGATTAAGTAAAATAGGGGGTTGATAATCTATCCACGAGCATAAACACTACCCACCACATGGCGAAAGAAAATTCTTTCGCCATGTGGTGGGGTTATTGTTGGGCAAGAGAGGCTGGAAGAGTAGATACCCATCCGCTTTTCCTGCATCCTCTTTCCTTAACAACTTTCAAAATTATCTCCACTAAACAATAAATTAACTCTTGCTTAACTAAGTAGATATATGATATAAATTTAGTGTGAATATACATTTGTATTTCAATCTACACCACTTACCCATCGTTCGTTTCAACCTGATCTAAATTATTTAAGGAGAGAATTAGAATGAAGAAACATCTGTTTGTAATTTCTGCTTTGATCATCGTTCTGTCTTTGGTGACTGCCTGCGCTGCTCAACCAGCCCCAGAAACCGCAGAACCAAATGTGGAACAACCTGCTGCTGCTTTTAAAGCAGGCTTATTGGCTCCCGGACCGGTCAATGACGGTGGTTGGAACCAGACCGCTTATGAAGCCCTCAAGCAAATGGAAACTGACCTTGGGGCTGAAATTGGCTACGTGGAAGTCGAAATGTCTCCCGCCGCCTTTGAAAAAGCCTTCCGCGATTTTGCCGACCAGGGTTATCAATTTATCCTCGGTCATGGCAATGAATTTACGGATGCAGCCGTCGCTGTTGCCAAGGACTTTCCCAATACTTATTTCTTCCTGTCCAGCAGCCGCTTTAACGACCCCAGTTCACCAAACGTGATTGGTTTGAACTCTGATTCCAGCCAACCAACCTATATTTTCGGTTATATAGCCGCAAAAATGGGTACTGGTGCCGGTCTCATTGGTGGTATGGATATTCCGCCCATCTCCGAATCATTCACCGGCTTCATCAATGGAGCCAAATCTGTTGATCCTGATTTCCCGGTACAGGTCACCTATTTAGGTAACTGGACAGATACCGCTGCTGCCAAAGAAGCTTCTTTCAGCTATGTTGATGGGGGTGCCAACGTTTTGTTAGGGAATGCAGACTTTGCCGGTAATGGCGTCTATCAGGCTATGTTAGAAAAAGACGTTTATGGCTTTGGTATGTTTGGTGATAATACTGAGAAAGCGCCAACTCAAATCCTTGCTAATTACATCCTGAATTACGGCGCCGGTCTGGTAGGCCTGGCTGCTGAAGTAAAAGCCGGCACCTTCACACCCAGCGGCAATATCGAATTTGGTCTGGCTGATGAAGAAGTAATCTACATCGTCTACAATGAAAATGCCTCCACCCCGGTTCCACAAGAACTGCGCGATGAGGTAGCTGCACTTTATCCAAAAATTGCCTCAGGCGAAATCGACACCTTAGCTCCCGTTAAATGATGTCAAAGCCTGTACATCCGGCACTCACATGACCACAAGTGTTGTTGGCTTAACTGTCAACAACACTTCTTTTAAATTGCGAAATTCTTGCGAATCGATACAATATAAATAGCACATAGGATAAGGATCACCGCTGTCCGTTGATCAGTATCGTTCCTTAAGGTAGACAAGTATGGATTGGTTTTCCTTCAAGAAACAGTTAAAAAAATTCTCACGCAGTGCCTGGACTCCCTTTGCTGCCATCCCGATTGCATTAGGGATTGGAGCCATCATTTTGCTGGTTGCCGGGTACAATCCGGTCGAAGCGTATACTGCTATGTGGCAGGGAGCCTTTAAAGATCGGGCAGCCATCACCGAGGTACTCATCAAAGCCACCCCTCTGATCTTTATTGGTGCGGGATTGGCAGTGGCATTCCGCTGCAGCATCTGGAATATTGGTGCGGAAGGTCAATTTTATGCAGGTGCCGTCGCAGCTACAGCCACCGGCATTTACCTGGGAAGTCTGCCCAGTTTCATCCTGGTTCCCTTAGTTTTATTGGCTGGTGTTGCCAGTGGTGCTCTGTGGGGCATGCTGGCAGCCTATATGAAAAATAGATTTGGTGCCAATGAAGTTGTCACCACAATTATGTTGAATTATATTGCCATTTTCCTCACCGGTTGGTTGGTAACCGGCCCAATGATCGAGACCGAAGGGCTATTTGCGCAAACGGCAAAAATCAGCGAGAATGCCCGCTTATGGCGTTTTTTGCCACCAACACGCTTACATTTAGGTTTTATCATTGCGCTGGTAGTGGCATTCGCTCTGTATATATTAATTTTTAAGACCAGTCTCGGTTATACCATCCGGGCGGTTGGCATCAACCCGGATGCAGCCCGCTACGCCGGCATTAACGTCAAACGAAAAACATTACTGGCCATGGCGATCAGCGGTGGAGCTGCCGGGCTGGGCGGAGCGGTAGAGGTTGCAGCCATATCTTACCGTCTTTATCAACTGATTTCCCCCGGGTATGGCTTCGATGGCATTGCAGTATCCTTGCTGGTCAATAATAATCCACTCGGCGTGATCTTCTCCGGCATCCTTTTCGGTGCATTGCGCTCTGGGGCAGAAGTCATGCAGATGAACGCCAAAGTACCTTCGGTGTTGGTTTATTTAATCCAGGGTCTCGTTATTCTTTCGGTCGTTGCTTTCGGCGTTTATAGTTACGTTTCCAAAGAAAAAGAGGAGTGAGATCGATGGACCTCCTACCTTCCATGTTGTTTTTACAAAGTATTTTAGCTGCCACCTGGCGAATGGCGACTCCCATTCTTTATGCTGCGGTTGGCGAGGTGTTTTCAGAAAAAGCTGGCGTCATTAATATCGGGCTCGAAGGAGTCATGTTAATCGGGGCGTTCAGTGCTTATTCAGTCGCTTTTGAAAGTGGCAGCCTATGGTTAGGGCTGCTGGCAGCAATTTTGGCCGGTATTTTGAGTGGTTTGATTTTTGCCTTATTCACCATCACAATCAAAGCCAATCAAATTGTGGTTGGCGCAGCTTTTAATATGATTGGAATGGGAATTACCGGTTTTCTTTACCGAACCATGTATACAGAAAGTGCTGGCGCACTCAGTTTAAAGACATTTCCTACCATTGAAATCCCATTTCTTAGTTCCATCCCGTTTTTTGGAGAAGTCCTCTTCAAGCATAATATCATGGTGTATGCCACCCTGCTGGTTGTCCCTCTGGCAACGTTTGTGTTATACAAAACCGCTTTTGGTTTATCTATTCGTGCGGTCGGTGAACATCCTAAAGCCGCTGATACGGTGGGTGTGAATGTGTTCAGCATGCGCTATGTGAGCGTCATGATTGGGACAGCCCTGGCTGCTGTGGGTGGCGCCTTTCTGGTGCTGGCCTATGCTGACCAGTTTGTAGAAGGCATCGTTTCCGGCCGTGGATTTATTGCCCTGGCAGTGGTTGTATTTGGCAGGTGGAAACCCTGGGGAGCTTTTTGGTCATCCTTATTGTTTGGGGTCTTCTATGCACTGCAATTGCGAATTCAGACGATGCCGAATGTAACAATCCCATACCAATTCTTACAAGCCTTGCCTTATCTGGCAACGTTAGTGGTGCTGATTGGTTTTAATAAACGTCGTGTGAAAACACCCAAGACACTTGGCGTACCTTATAAGTAGGAGATCAGATGGACGATTGTATGCCAATAAATAAAGATCCGAATACCATCATCCGTATGGAAGATATTTACATGAGTTTTCCAGGAGGTGTACAGGCCAACCGTGGCGTCAACCTGGAAGTCCGGCAGGGAGAAATCCATTGCCTGTTAGGCGAAAATGGTGCCGGAAAAACGGTGTTGATGAGTGTTCTGTATGGTCTTTACAAACCTGACTCGGGTTGTATCTTCTATAAAAATGAAAAATTAGATATTCATAGTCCAAAAGATGCCATCAGTCATCGCATCGGAATGGTTCATCAGCATTTTATGCTGGTGGAGACCTTAAGTGTGGCCGAAAACATCATCCTGGGTCAATATAAACCCTGGAAAATACTCAATAATCTCGATCCGGTCATCAAAAAAATCAATCAGATGAGCAAGGAATATGGCTTAAATGTCGATCCATTTTCTCTGGTGCAGGATTTATCGGTCGGTGAACAACAACGTGTTGAGATTCTCAAAGTTCTTTACCATGGTGCTGATCTATTGATTCTGGATGAGCCGACGGCGGTACTGACCCCGCAGGAATCCGAACACCTGTTAGATTTTTTGAGGGAATTAGCGAATGAGGGGCTTACCATCATATTCATAACCCACAAATTGGAAGAGGTCATGCAAATCAGTGATCGGGTAACCATCTTGCGGGATGGTAAAACGATCGCGACCGTCAATACAAAAGAAACCAATCCACGTGAGTTAGCAAAGATGATGGTTGGCCGTGATGTCTTGATGAACCTGGATAAAAAAGAAAAACAACCTGGAAATGTGATATTCTCTGTTAAGAATTTGAATGTCCAGGATGAACGTGGTTTACCTGCCGTGAGGAATGTTTCCTTTGAGGTTCATGAACGTGAAGTGGTTGGCATTGCCGGTGTTTCCGGGAATGGACAGAGTGAATTCGCTCTTGCTCTGGCAGGATTAATGGATAGTGAATTTGACGCCATGGTTCTGAATGACAAGCTGATCACCAAACGTGAACTCTCCCACCTGAATAAGTTGGGTATGGCGCATATTCCTGAAGATCGTCAAAAAATGGGATTGATCTTACCTTTCTCCGTCAGTGAGAATTTCATTGCTGAGACATTTAATAATCACCCGTTTTCCAGATTTGGTTTCCTTCAATTTAAAACAATAAAAACTTATTCGCAAACACTGGTGAAGAAATTCAGCATTCGTGTGGGTGATGTCGAGGAAGAGATTGCCCATCTTTCCGGTGGAAACCAACAAAAAGTGGTGGTTGCGCGTGAATTAGACCGGCGCCCCAAGTTTCTACTTGTTAATCAACCGACCCGCGGCATTGATATTGGTGCGACAGAATTCGTGCGTCAGCAGATCATCGCAGAACGTGATAACGGGGCAGGTATTTTGCTGATTTCAACGGATCTTGAAGAAATATTTGCCCTGAGCGACCGGATTCTGGTGATGTATGAAGGTCGGATCATGGGTGAAGTAGCCCCGGATGCGGATCAAATTGAACGGGTCGGTTTATTGATGGCTGGGAAAACAGAAGAAACTGCTCTCATTACAAATTAGGAGGACAATAAAATGAAGTATCAAGTATTATTCGTTACCCATCGCGGTGAACGCCATCAACAGTCGGCACTGGCTGGAGCACCAGATGGATTCGAGATCAGTATGCTGCGCGATCCAGGCCCGGCAGATATGATAAAGCATCTTCCGGGGAAACAATTCCTGATCACCGAACGCAGTGATAGCATTGATGCCGAAATTATCGCAGCCGGAAAAGATTTGAAATTAATCCAACGACTGGGTTCTCAAGTCTATGATATTGATCTGGAAGCGGCCCAACGAGCCGGCATCAACGTCTGTTATATGCCCATTGAAATGACCGTTATGGTGTCTGAGCATATGTTAACCCAAATGCTGGCATTGGCAAAACACTTGCGCGAAGCCATGCATGTGATCACATTGGATAAAGATTGGGGGATGGCTCCCAGAAAGAGTGATGAAGATACATTTGCAATTAATTTTACAGGCCGGCAATCCATCGGTACACTCTACCGGAAAACGGTGGGTATTATTGGTTTTGGGGAAATTGGCATCGAACTCGCACGCCGTTTGAAGGGTTTTGAGTGCAAGGTGCTGTATCACAAGCGCACGCGCTTATCTGAACATGCTGAGAAGGATCTCAACATCCAATATGCCAGTCAGGAGGATTTATTAGCCCAAAGTGATTTTGTTGGCATGTTATTGCCCTTCATGCCAGAAACTGCCGGCATGGTCAATTATGAATTTATCCACCAGATGAAACCCGGCGCTATTTTAGTGAGCTGTGGTGCCAGCGGCCTATATAATGAAAAAGATGTTGCTGCAGCCTTGCGTTCCGGGTATCTGGGTGGTGTGGCAACTGATACCTTCGATTGGGAACCTATTAACATGGACAGCCCCTTGCTGCCATTGGCACGAGACCCTGAAGCGAACATTGTCCTCACTCCCCACACAGCCTCGGGTAGCATTGACCCTAATGCTTTGCCAGATCGTAGAGGAGATTACGTAAATCTGGTATCCTATATACATCAACAACCGTTACTTTATCAGGTAGTCTGAAAGCTAATTTTTATAAAACAGAAAGGATCGCTTTAATAATGAAAGAATTCCATCGACCAGATAATTGGTCAAAAGCTCACCAGTTATTGAAACGCTCAGATCTGCATACGGTCCCCCTCAGTGTCAGTCCGCGGCCAACCGCGTTGAATGACCTGATTGCGGACGCATTTGTAGATCTGGAGAAACTGCACCTCAATTTTATCAAACCAGGGGATGACGGCAGCGTGCACATCGGCGCGTTGACAACTTTGCAGGATATCTATCTGTCGGAATTAATCAAGTCCCAGGCAGGTGGGGTGTTAAATGAAGCAGCCTATTTTTCGGCTACCTTAGGTTTACGTAATCTGGCTAACCTGGCTGGAGCCATCACCAACCCTGAAAACCCACCGGACATTCCACTGGTTTTAATGGCGTTCGATGCTGTCGTCACCATTCAAAAAGATGAAAGCCAAACGCGTCAGGTATCCTTACAGGAATGGATGAAGGATTGCACTAAAGTTCTCCTGCCTGGTGAAGCGATTCTGGAAGTCAGCTTCCCAGCGCAGACACAGGCAAGCGGCGCACTGGTACGCGTCAACCGCACCCCACGCGATAAAGCGATCGTTGCTGCGGCAGCAGTTTTACAGGTTGCCGATGGGGTCTGCGCGAAAGCAATGGTAACCCTGGCTGGCTGCAACCCCGCACCTGTGCGGTTACAGGCAGTTGAAGCGCTTCTAATTGGTCAGTCATTGACGACTGAGTTATTCAACCAGTCCGGATCTATCGCGGAGCAACAGGCACAACCGGTGGCTGATTACCGCGGAAGTGTAAGCTATCGCAAAGCTATGGCATCTGTTCTGACCAGACGCGCCATCCAACAAGCCCGACAGGCACTGAAATAGAGGAGGAATCAGATGAATATTCATTTAAAACTTAATGGCAAAGACACCGACCTGGTCGTGATCCAGGATGAGAGTTTGTTGACTGCCTTACGTAGAGCGGGCGTCTGGAGTGTAAAACACGGTTGTGAAACCGGTGAATGTGGAGCCTGTTCCGTTTTGATGGATGGCAAGCTCGTCCCAACCTGTGTCATGTTGGCACCACAAGCCGATGGGCACGAAATTGAAACGGTGGAAGGAATGAGTGAAATCAATACCATTCACCCCATCCAGAAAGCATTCACCGAGATGGGCGCTGTGCAGTGTGGTTTTTGTACCCCAGCGATGATTCTATCCACCAAAGCGTTGATCAATAAAGAGATGTACCCCACCCTGGCCGATGCACGCGATGCACTCAGCTCGACCATCTGCCGTTGCACCGGTTACATCAAACCTGTGGAAGCGATCATGCGGGCAGCAGCGATGTTGCGTGGCGAAGAGGTGCCCCCTATTGATGGCGGTGGGATCCCTATGGAGATTGCCTTTGGACTGGCTGGTGAATCCGATCTGGGACGTGACCTGCCTGATTTCATAAAAGGTGGTTCTGATTCAGAAGTCAAAACCAAAAAGGACGTTAAAATTGCTCCCTGGGTAACCCCTGAAGCTCAAACCGATGTAGTCGGGCACCCGGAAATTAAAGTGGATGCTGTCAAATTAGCCAAAGGCAAACCGGCGTTTACGGATGATATCAATCTGCCCGGTATGCTGTATGCAGAAATGCTCACCAGCCCACACGCACATGCCCGCATTCGGAATATCGATACTTCCGCAGCCAAAGCGCTGCAGGGTGTGCATGCGGTACTAACCTACAAAGATATTCCGCGTGTCATTTACGCCTCGGGTGGTCAATCCTGGCCTAATCCCAAACCCTGGGATCAGGTTTCCCTCGATAATAAGGTGCGTCATGTGGGTGACCGGGTAGCCGTCGTCGCCGCTGAGACACCAGAAATTGCCCGGCAAGCGATAAAATTGATCAACGTTGATTATGAAGTATTACCATTTGTCCTGGATCCGCGTGATGCTGGAAAACCAGGTGCACCAGTCATCCATGATGAAAAGGACGCGGTTGGCATTCCGGATGCGAGCCGTAATCTGGTCAATATCGTCGATGCTGCCTGGGGTGATGTGGATAAGGTATTCGCGGAATGCGACCGCATTTTCGAAAACACCTATTACACCCCCAAACAACAACAGGGACATATTGAACCACACATCACCATCACCTACTGGGACGAGGATGAACGGCTGGTTGTACGCACGTCTACGCAGGTTCCCTTCCATGCCAGACGTATGCTGGCGCCCTTGATCGGTTTACCAGTCAAGCGCATTCGGGTGATCAAACCGCGTATTGGTGGCGGCTTTGGTGGCAAACAGGAAATGTTGATCGAGGACCTGGCAGCTCACCTGACTCTGGCCACCAATCGACCTGTCAGGCTGGAATACACCCGTGAACAGGAATTCACCAGTTCGCGTTCACGCCACCCCATGTTTACTACCTTTAAAGTAGGGGTCATGAATGATGGTACCATTCGCGCCCTGGATATGAAAGTCATCTCGGATACAGGTGCCTATGGAACCCATTCACTGACCGTCGCCAGTGTCTCTGGTTTACGTGGCCTTTCCACTTACAAAGCGGATGCACTCCGCTTCCATGCTGACATTTTTTATACCAACAAAACCCCGGCAGGCGCTTTCCGTGGATATGGCGCACCGCAAGGTATGTTTGGACTGGAAGTGATCATCGATGAGATAGCCCACTCCCTCGGTTTTGACCCGGTAGAATTCCGCCGCAAAAATGCCGTCAAGGAAGGCGATCATATACCGATTTCGACCGCTCTGGGTGAAGGCGGCACCATCGAGCAATATGTGTTGAGTTGCGG